>Ga0209980_10002201_pt1 | contig 10651 bp, 6 predicted proteins | sample CR02metaG_FD_183611 | JGI IMG/M metagenome (GOLD analysis project Ga0209980, IMG submission 183611) | Deep subsurface microbial communities from Mariana Trench to uncover new lineages of life (NeLLi) - CR02 metaG (SPAdes) (version 2) | ecosystem: Environmental > Aquatic > Marine > Ocean trench >... | reverse complement strand
AGGCTTCGGCGGACACTCCTACGCCTAAACGCCTTCGCCTGTCAGGCCACTTCGTGGCCTGCCACCCGAAGCCGAAGGCGTAGGGTGGTGGGCCCGGCAGGACTCGAACCTGCGACAACGCCGTTATGAGCGGCGCGTTCTGACCAGCTGAACTACGGGCCCCAGGGACCGGCCGTTCCGGGGTTAGACCCTTCCCGGGCGAAATTAGCCCATCGGGCGTCGACGTCAAGGGCAAGGGACCGGGCGCCCGGACCGCCGGCGCCTTGGCGGCGGCCTCAGGTATCGAGGAAGCTCCTGAGCAGCCTCGAGCGCGAGGGATGCTTGAGCTTCCTCAGCGCCTTGGCCTCGATCTGGCGTATGCGTTCGCGGGTGACCGAGAACTGCTGGCCGACCTCCTCGAGGGTGTGATCGGTGTTCATGCCGATGCCGAAGCGCATGCGCAGCACCCGCTCCTCTCTCGGGGTCAGGGACGCCAGCACCCGGGTCGTGGTCTCGCGCAGGTTCGATTGGATGGCGGCATCCAACGGCAGGACCGCGTTCTTGTCCTCGATGAAGTCGCCGAGATGGCTGTCTTCCTCGTCGCCGATCGGGGTCTCGAGGCTGATCGGCTCCTTGGCGATCTTGAGCACCTTGCGCACCTTCTCCAGCGACATGCCGAGGCGCACGGCCAGTTCCTCCGGCGTCGGCTCGCGCCCGAACTCGTGCAGCATCTGGCGCGAGGTGCGCACCAGCTTGTTGATGGTCTCGATCATGTGCACCGGGATGCGGATGGTGCGGGCCTGATCGGCGATGGAGCGGGTGATGGCCTGGCGGATCCACCAGGTGGCGTAGGTCGAGAACTTGTAGCCGCGGCGGTACTCGAACTTGTCGACCGCCTTCATCAGGCCGATATTGCCTTCCTGGATGAGATCGAGGAACTGCAGACCGCGGTTGGTGTATTTCTTGGCGATCGAGATCACCAGGCGCAGATTGGCCTCGACCATCTCCTTCTTGGCCCGGCCCGCCTCGCGCTCGCCGCGCTGCACGGTGTTGACGATGCGCCGGAACTCGTCGACGTCGAGGCCCGAAGCGGCGGCGATCTCGGCGATGACCTTGCGGATCTCCTTGACCTCGTCGCGGTGCCTGGTGGCGAAGTTGCGCCAGTTCTTGTCCTTGAGCCTGGCCAGCCGGCGCAGCCAGTTGGGGTCGAGTTCCCTGCCCCGGTACTTTTCGATGAAGGCCTCGCGCTTGACCCGGCTCTTTTTGGCCAGTCTCAAAAGCTTGCCCTCGTGAGTGATCAGGCGGCGGTTCAGCCCGTAGAGCTCGTCGACCAGCTGTTCGATGCGCTTGTTGTTGAGATGGACGTCTTCCATCAGCTCGATGAGCTCGCGCTTGAGCTTCTCGTATCTTCGCTCCGAGGCGGGCTTGGCCGCCTGGCCGCGCCGGGTCGCGGTCAGGCGTTGCTCCTGCAACCTGTGGAGCTTCTTGTAGGTCTTGGCGATGGCGTCGAAGGTCTCGAGCACCTGGGGCTTCAGCATCGCTTCCATGGCCGCCAGCGAAATGACGTTGTCCTCTTCGTCCTCATCCTCCTCGGCGTCCCGCCCGTTTTGGGCGCCGGTCTTGACGGTCGGGGCGCCTGCGTTGCCGTCGGCCTTGCCATCGGCCTTGCCATCGGCCTTGCCGTCGCCCGGCGCCGTCTCGGAAGCCTTGACCGCCGGGGGCGAAACGCTACCGGCCTTGCCGTCGCCCGGCGTCGTCCCGGAAGCCTTGACCGCCGGGGGCGAATCGCTACCGGCCTTGCCGTCGCCCGGCGCCGTCCCGGACGCCTTGCCGTCGCCCGGCGTCGTCTCGGAAGCCTTGCCGTCGCCCGGCGTCGTCCCGGAAGCCTTGACCGCCGGGGGCGAATCGCTACCGGCCTCGCCATTGGCGCCGCCGGGGGCGTTCGACGCGCCATGGCCGCCTTCCTTGCCCTCGCTCTCGGGAGTGCCGCCATAGGTGGCGTCGAGATCGATGATGTCGCGCAGCAGAATCCGGTCCTCGCGAAGAGCGTCACGCCAATCGATGATGGCGCGCAAGGTCATCGGACTTTCACAGATGGCGCCGATCATGCGCTCGCGACCGGCCTCGATGCGCTTGGCGATGGCGATCTCGCCCTCGCGCGAGAGCAGCTCGACATTGCCCATCTCGCGCAGATACATACGCACCGGGTCGTCGGTCCGGCCGTACTCCTCGGTCTCGTCCGCCTTGGCGGGAGCGGGAGTTCGGGCCTCCGACGAACCTTCCTGCGCCGAGGAGTCTTCGGACTCCTCGTTTTCCACCACATTGATGCCCATTTCCGAGAGCATCGCCATGGTGTCCTCGATCTGTTCGGAGGAAAACTTATCCTGGGGCAGGGCGGCGTTCAACTCGTCATAGGTGATGTAGCCCCGTTCCTTGCCCCGCGCCACCATCTTCTTGATCGTGGCGCCCATGGCATCGATGACCGGACCTTCCGGTGCCTCCCGTTGCGTCTCTTCACTCTCGGCAGTCTTGGTTTTCTTCGTCGCCATAAAAACCTTCCACGCCCAATTTATGGCCGACCGCGCGGCCCATTGCCCAAATTCAGGTGCGGCGCAGGCCCCTCACCGGCCCGCCGGATCACAAGCCTTGCGGACGGCCCGAGGCCACCCCATACCCTTCGATCTCCGCCTCATCGCCCTCGCCCTCATCGATCATCCTTTTGAGGGCCTCGAAACGGGCCCAACCCTCCTCGGTCATGCTCCGGCCCAGCGCCTCCTCGGCCGCCTTCAGCTCCGCCATCAAGGCATAAAGGCGCTGATGGCGCGCCAAAAGGTGCCGCCATCCCAAAAGGGCGTCCTCGGGGGCGGCGTCGGGATTCGAGAACCAATCAAGATTTGAGAACCAATCGAGAACATCAGCGCCGGGGCCAGCCAACCGGTCGACGGTATGCGAAAACCCTCGTTGTGTCAGATGGAGTCTCAGCGCCTCAACGTCAAGGCCGGGGTCGACGGCCGAGACCTCCAGGATCGCCTGGCGAAGGCTGTCGAGTTCGGGGTCCTCGATCGCCATGGCGGCGAAATCCTCGGCGATTTCGCCGATGAGTCCCGGGTGATTGAGCACCGTGGCGACCAATACCGTCTCTCGGTGACCGGCCTGGCCCTCGGCGCCCTGGCCCAATCGATCGGCGCCACCGATGCCGGCGCCGGAGCGCAGCCCCCGGCGGGCGCCACGGCGGCGCCTCAGCGCCGGCTGGTAGTCACTGAACGCCTCCCACAGCCGCGAGCGGAAATAGCGCCGGTAATAGTTCTGCACCGTGCGGTCGGCGATCTGGCTCGCCCGGTCGTCGAGCCTCCTGTCGATCGATGCCCGGCGTTCCGGCGTGTCCACCGGCTTGCCGGCGGTCTCCATCCGCCACAGCACCTCGGCCAGGGGCTTGGCGCCGTCCAACATCTCGGCGAACGCCTTCGGCCCGCGTTTGACGATCAGGCTGTCCGGGTCCTCGCCCTTGGGCAGGTTGACGAATTTGAGCGATTGTCCGGGCTGCAACAGGGGGAGCGCGCGTTCCGCCGCCCGCGCCTGGGCGCGCATGCCGGCGGCATCGCCATCGAAGCAGAGCACCGGTTCGGCGACGACGCGCCACAGCTCCCGGATCTGGAATTCGGTCAAGGCCGTTCCCAGCGGCCCGACCGCGGCAAAGCCGGCGCGGTTAAGCGCGATGACATCCATATAGCCCTCGGCGACGGCAAGCGCGCCCGTCTCGCGCGCGCTTTTCAGCGCGTTGGCAAGGCCGTAAAGCACGCGGCCCTTGTGAAACAGCGGCGTCTCCGGCGAATTGAGGTATTTCGGCTGGCCCTCGCCAAGCAGCCTGCCGCCGAAAGCGATCGGCCGGCCCCGCCGGTCGGTGATCGGAAAGATGACGCGGCCCCGGAAGCGGTCGTAGGACGCGCGCCCGTCTTCGGGCACCACCAGGAGGCCGGCCGTGATCATCAGGGATTCGGAATAATCCCCCGCTTTCAAGCCCTCCTTCAGCGCCTGGCGGGCGTCGGGGGCGTAACCCAGGCGGAAGCGCGCGATGGTTTCGTCGTCGATCCCCCGGTCATGCAGATAGCCAAGCGCCTCCTTACCGGCGGCGGCCCGCAATTGCTTCTCGAACCAGGACGAGGCCGCTTCGGTGACGGTGTAAATGGAGACCTGTTCCTTGGCGCGGGCCCGCTCTTCCGGCGAGGTCACGGGGATCGGCAGACCGGCGTCGGTAGCCAGGCGCTCCACCGCTTCCGGGAAGGAGAGGTTATCGAAGCGCATGACGAAGCCGATGACATCGCCATGGGCCCCGCAGCCGAAGCAGTGGAAGAACCCCTTTTCCTCGCTGACCGTGAAGGACGGGGTCTTTTCGTTGTGGAACGGACAGACGGCGACGTGTTCGCGGCCCCGCTTGGTCAGGCGGACCTTGCGCCCGATCACCTCGGCGAGCGAATGCCGGGCGCGAATCTCATCCAAGAAATCAGGGCTGAAGCCCATGCACGCGGTTCCCGATCCTCGTCACTTCGTCATCCGCCTCTCGCACTCTCTCTCCCGGGAGCGAGAGGGGCGCTGGCAATCCCCGAAGGCCAGATGGCCCGATAAGGACATTGCCGGGGTCAGTAACCGCGGGCAGGCGCGGCGCCGTCCCCGGCGAGAAGCCCCTAGATGCCATCCAGGCGCCTAGACGCCACCCAAACGTTGTTTCACGATCGTGCTGACCTTGGAGAAATCCATCCTGCCGGCATAGCTCTGCTTAAGCGCCGCCATGGTACGGCCCATGTCCTTGATGTTGGCGGCGCCCAGCTCGTCGATCACCGCCGAGATCGCATCGGTCGTCTCCTTCTCGTCCAGCCGTTTCGGCAGGAACCTTTCGATGATCTCGATCTCCTCGGCTTCTTCCTTGGCGAGGTCCAGGCGCCCGCCTTGCTTGTAGAATTCGATGCTCTCGTGACGCTGCTCGATCATTTTCTGCAACATCCCGAGGATCTCATCGTCGGAGATTTCATCGTCCCCGCCCTTGCCGCGGGCGGCGATGTCGCGGTCCTTCATCGCGGCCAGTATCAGGCGTAGCGTCGACGTCGCCCGCTGAGCTTTCGCCTTCATCGAGGATTTCAGCGCCTCGCTGATTTGGACACGCAGCATAAAGAGGTCACTCGATCTATTCGGAATCGCCCGACGTTACAAGAATTCGGGCCAAATGGCAAATCCTAGATAATTCCTAACTTATTGAAATGACAGCGACTTTGATAATTTTATAACACTTGACGGCGGCACGGTATTTGCTTATCAAAGCGACGGCTTGCCTGCCCGCCTCCCCTTTGCGAGCCTTTCGGCGGGTTGGCGGGTCTGTCGGGGGTCCATCATCCAAGATCGGCGTGGCGCTCGCGCGTGTCCGGGCTGGGCCCCGAAACCGATTTCTAGGAACCGCCACTCATGCCGAAGGTCGGATCCAAATCCCGGCGGGAGCGCGCGAAGGCGCCGCCGGAAGGCGTTAACGCCGCCATCGTCCTGGCCGACGGCATGGCGTTCTGGGGCCAAGGCATCGGCGCCACCGGCGTCGCCGTCGGCGAGGTCTGTTTCAATACCTCGATCACAGGCTATCAGGAAATTCTCACCGACCCCTCCTATGCCGGTCAGATCATCACCTTCACCTTTCCCCATATCGGCAATGTCGGCACCAACGCCGAGGACATCGAGACCACGACCCCGGCGGCGCGGGGCCTTATTTTACGCGCCCCCATCACCGAGCCCTCCAACTGGCGGGCGACCCAGCATTTGGATAAGTGGCTCAAGTCCCAGGGCCTCGTCGGCATCGCCGGGGTGGACACCAGGGCGCTGACCCGGCGCATCCGTGACCTCGGCGCGCCCAACGGGGCTCTCTGTCACGCGGCCAGCGGCGGCGGCAGGTCAGACGCCCTCGATACCGCCAGGCTGAAGGCCGAGGCCGCCGCCTGGCCCGGGCTCGAGGGCATGGATTTGGCGAAGGACGTGACCTGCCGTCAGACCTACCATTGGGACCAAACGCGCTGGTCCTGGGGCGCCGGCTACGGCACCCTGACGAACCCCCGTCATCACGTGGTCGCCGTCGATTACGGCGCCAAGCGCAACATCCTGAGATGCCTGGCGGCCTTGGGGTGTGCCGTCACCGTGGTGCCGGCGACGGCGAGCGCCGAAGACATCCTCGGCCATAAACCCGACGGCGTCTTCCTGTCCAACGGACCGGGCGATCCGGCGGCGACCGGCGCTTACGCCGTGCCGGTGATAGCGGCACTGTTGGGCGCCGGGATACCGATCTTCGGCATCTGCCTCGGCCACCAAATCCTCGCCATCGCCCTTGGCGCCAGGACCAGGAAAATGGAGATCGGGCACAGGGGCGCCAACCACCCGGTCAAGGACTTGGCCACCGGCAAGGTCGAGATCACCAGCCACAACCATGGCTTCGTGGTGATCGCCGAAAGCCTGCCCGATGGCGTGGTCGCGACCCATAAGTCGTTGTTCGACGGCTCGCTCGAGGGCCTGAAGGTCACCGGCAAGCCGGTGTTCTCGGTCCAGTACCACCCCGAAGCCTCGCCCGGTCCCGAGGACAGCCACTACCTGTTCGAACGCTTCGTCGAGTTAATGGAAACCACGACCAAGGAACGCACGACAGCCTGACGGCGCCTAGCCCATCTCTGTGGTTCAAAGCTAGCCATGCCCAAACGCACGGACATCGAATCGATCCTCATCATCGGCGCCGGGCCGATCGTCATCGGCCAGGGCTGCGAGTTCGACTATTCGGGCACCCAGGCTTGCAAGGCGCTGACGGCCGAGGGCTACCGGGTGATCCTGGTCAACTCCAACCCCGCCACCATCATGACCGACCCGGGCCTCGCGGACGCCACCTATATCGAGCCGATCACGCCCGAGATGCTGGCCAAGATCATCGACAGGGAACGGCCGGACGCCCTGCTGCCGACCATGGGCGGGCAGACCGGGCTGAACATGGCGTTGACGCTCGCCACCGACGGCACCCTCGGGAAATACGGCGTCGAGATGATCGGCGCGACCAAGGAAGCGATCGACAAGGCGGAGGACCGGGAGCTGTTCGGCGAGGCCATGGCCCGCATCGGCCTCGAATGTCCCAAGAGCCGGATCGCCCACGATATGGATCAGGCGCGGGGGGCGCTCGAGCACACCGGCCTGCCGGCCATCATCCGCCCCTGCTATACCCTTGGCGGCGCCGGCGCCGGCATCGCCTATAACCGCGACGAGTTCGACGCCATCGTCGCCGGCGGCCTCGATGCCTCGCCGACCCATGAGGTCCTGGTCGAGGAATCGGTGCTCGGCTGGAAGGAATTCGAGATGGAGGTGGTCCGCGACAAGCGGGACAACTGCATCATCGTCTGCTCGATCGAGAACATCGATCCGATGGGGATCCACACCGGTGATTCGATCACGGTGGCGCCGGCGCTGACCCTGACCGACAAGGAGTACCAGATCATGCGCAACGCCGCCATCGCGGTGCTGCGCGAGATCGGCGTCGATACCGGCGGTTCGAACGTCCAGTTCGCCATCGATCCCGCCACCGGACGCATGGTGGTGATCGAGATGAACCCCAGGGTATCGCGCTCCTCCGCCCTCGCCTCCAAGGCGACCGGCTTCCCCATCGCCAAGGTCGCGGCCAAGCTGGCGGTGGGCTACACCCTCGATGAGCTCGACAACGACATCACCGGCATCACCCCGGCATCCTTCGAGCCCACCATCGATTACGTCGTCACCAAGGTGCCGCGCTTCACCTTCGAGAAGTTCCCCGGCACCGAGCCCGTGCTGACGACATCGATGAAGTCGGTGGGCGAGGCCATGGCGATCGGGCGGAGTTTCGCCGAGTCCCTGCAAAAGGCGCTGAGGTCCATGGAGACGGACCTGACGGGCCTCGACGAGGTCGAGATACCGGGCGCCGCCGGCGGCGCCAACCGCGACGTCATGCGCAAGGCGCTGGGGACGCCGACGCCGGACAGGCTTTTGGTCATCGCCCAGGCTTTCCGCTTCGGCCTCGATGTCCAAGAGGTCCACGATGCGTGCAAATACGATCCTTGGTTCCTGGCCCAGATCGAGGAACTGGTGAAGGCCGAGGAGGAATTGCGCGCGAACGGCCTGCCCGGCGATGGCGCCGGCCTTGCCAGGCTCAAGCGCCAGGGTTTTTCCGATGCGCGCATCGCCACCCTTTGCGGCGTAACGGAGGAGCGGGTAAGCAGGCTCCGCGCCCGCCTCAAGGTCCGGCCCGTGTTCAAGCGCATCGACACCTGCGCCGCCGAGTTCCCGTCGCTGACGCCTTACATGTATTCGACCTACGAAGGCGGCCACGGCCCGGCCAAGGCCGAGTGCGAGGCCGATCCATCCGGTGAACGCAAGGTCATCATCCTTGGCGGCGGCCCCAACCGTATCGGCCAGGGGATCGAGTTCGACTATTGCTGCGTGCACGCGGCCTATGCGCTCAAGGACGCCGGCATCGAGTCGATCATGATCAACTGCAACCCCGAGACCGTGTCGACGGATTACGACACCTCGGACCGCCTGTATTTCGAGCCGCTGACGGCCGAGGACGTCATCGAGGTGGTCCGCGCGGAGGCGGCCAAGGGCAAGCTTCTCGGTGTCATCGTCCAGTTCGGCGGCCAGACGCCGCTCAAGCTCGCCGAGGCCTTGGAGGCGGCGAACATCCCGATCCTCGGCACCTCGCGGAACGCCATCGACCTGGCCGAAGACCGCAAGCGCTTCCAGCGGCTTCTGAAGAAGCTCAAGCTCAGGCAGCCCGCCAACGGCATCGCCTATTCCGCGCTCGGCGCGCAGCGGGTCGCGAGCAAAATCGGCTATCCGGTGCTGATCCGGCCGTCCTACGTGCTTGGCGGCCGGGCCATGGAAATCATGCACGACAAGGAATCGCTGGCGCGCTACATGGCGGCCGCGGTCAGGGCGTCGGGAAAGCACCCGGTGCTGATCGATTCCTATCTCCAGGACGCGATCGAGGTCGATGTCGACGCCATCGCCGATCGCAGCACCGTTCATATCGCCGGCATCATGGAGCATATCGAGGAGGCGGGGATACATTCGGGCGATTCCGCCTGTTCCCTGCCGCCGAGAAGCCTCGGCGCCGAGGTCATCGCGGATATTCGCCGCCAGACCACGACGCTCGCCAAGGCGCTCAAGGTGGTGGGGCTGATGAACGTGCAATTCGCGGTCAAGGACAAGGACATCTACGTCCTCGAGGTCAACCCGCGGGCGAGCCGCACCGTGCCCTTCGTCGCCAAGGCCACCGGCGTGCCGATCGCCAAGATCGCCGCCCGCGTCATGGCCGGCGAGACGCTTGCAAGCTTCGGGCTCACCGATTTCCAGCCTTCCCACGTGGCGATGAAGGAGGCGGTGTTCCCCTTCGCCCGCTTCCCCGGCGTCGACATCATCCTCGGCCCGGAGATGAAATCGACCGGCGAGGTGATGGGGCTGGATACGGATTTCGACCGCGCCTTCGCCAAGTCGCAGCTTGCCAGCGGCACCAAACTCCCGCTTTCGGGCACCGTGTTCATTTCGGTCAAGGATGGCGACAAGGCGGCCATGGTGGAGCCGGGCCGGCGCTTGGCGGAAATGGGATTCGAGCTCCTCGCCACCCGCGGCACCGCCAGGTTTCTGGACCAGGCCGGCCTTAAATGCAAGGTCGTCAACAAGGTCCTGCAGGGCCGGCCCCACATCGTCGACGCGATGAAAAACGGCGAGGTGCAACTGGTATTCAATACCACCGAGGGCGCCGAGGCCATCGCCGACAGCTTCGAGCTTCGGCGCACGGCGTTGATCAACAAGATTCCCTACTACACCACCGTCGCCGGGAGCCAGGCGGCGTCCCAGGCGATCGCCGCGCTCAGAAGCGGCTCTCTTGAAGTCGCGCCGTTACAGTCCTATTTTAAGCGTTCTTCTGAACGAAACCCGGGGGAAACAGGGCGTTGACACTGTTCGGCGGGCCTTAGCGGCCCGTCCCGAGGTCGGGACGGTCATGATTTAGTAACACTTTTTGATCACAACCCATTGCGATGGAAAAGATACCCATGACGACAGGCGGTTACGAACGCCTGGTCGATGAACTCAAGCACCTCAAGACGGTCGAGCGACCCCAGGTGATCCGCGCGATCGCGGAGGCGCGCGAGCATGGCGATCTATCGGAAAACGCCGAATACCACGCCGCGCGCGATCGCCAGGGTTTCATCGAGGGCCGGCTCGCCGAACTCGAGGACAAGCTCAGCCGGGCCGAGGTCATCGACGTCTCGTCCTTGAAGGGCGGTGTCGTCAGGTTCGGGGCCACCGTCAGGATCATCGACGAGGACACGGACGCAAAGACCACCTACCAGATCGTCGGCGCCGACGAGGCCGACATCGATTCGGGACTCCTTTCGGTCATATCGCCGCTGGCCCGCGCCCTGATCGGCAAGAAAAAAGGGGATGCGGCCGACGTGTCGACGCCGGGCGGCCACAAGTTCTACGAAATCGTCAGCGTCCGCTACAAGTAGCGCCGCCGCTTCATACCAAAGGTCCTTGCGAGAATTGCAAAGGCCGCGTTTAGCGGGACTCCGGGGTGGATTTCCTGTCGGTATCGATCGGCACGCCGGGCAGGGACTTGGCCGTGCGAATG
>Ga0209980_10002199_pt1 | contig 10654 bp, 6 predicted proteins | sample CR02metaG_FD_183611 | JGI IMG/M metagenome (GOLD analysis project Ga0209980, IMG submission 183611) | Deep subsurface microbial communities from Mariana Trench to uncover new lineages of life (NeLLi) - CR02 metaG (SPAdes) (version 2) | ecosystem: Environmental > Aquatic > Marine > Ocean trench >... | reverse complement strand
GTTCGGGCCCATGAAGCCGGTCGGGCTGACCGATCCGCGCACCGGCGCGCGCGCCGGTGCGCGGATCGGTCAGCCCGACCGGCTTCATGGGCCCGAACGACAGCGTCTTGGGCCCCCTGGCCGCCATCACCTCGATCGGCAGGCAGCCCTCGAAATAGGGGGTGGTGCGCTCCCACTCCTTGAACTCGGTGGTCTCGGCGCTAAGCAGCGCTTCGATAAAGCCTTGGTATTGGGCCTCGCTCATGGGGCAATTGACGTAGGCCGCGCTGTCGCCGCCCGGCCCAACCTTGTCGTAGCGCGACTGCATCCAGGCGATATCGAAATCGATGGAGTCCTTATAGACGATGGGGGCGATGGCATCGAAGAAGGCGAGCGATTCCTCGCCCGTAAGCTCCGCGATGGCGGCGGCGAGCGCCGGGGAGGTCAACGGCCCGGTGGCGATGATCACGGAATCCCAATCCGCCGGCACCGGGCCCGCCACCTCTCGGCGGATGATCTCGATCAGGGGTTCCGCCTCGATGGCTTTGGTCACGGCGGCGGCGAAGCCTTCGCGGTCGACCGCCAGGGCGCCGCCGGCGGGCACCGCATTCTTGTCGGCGCTTGCCATGATGAGGGAGCCCGCTAAGCGCATCTCGGCGTGCAGCAGGCCGACGGCGTTGGTGGTCCCATCGTCGGAACGAAACGAATTGGAACAGACCAGTTCGGCCAAGGCATCGCCCTGGTGGACCTCGGTGGCGCGGGCCGGGCGCATCTCGTGGAGCACCACCGCCACGCCCGCGCGGGCCGCCGCCCAGGCCGCTTCCGAGCCGGCCAGCCCGCCGCCGATGACGTGGATGGGTTGGATATGTGTGTCCGCCATGTCAGCCCAACAGATATCCCCCTCAAGCCCCGGGCGCAACAGGAGTAGGGTGGCCGTCTATTCTTTATCAAACCGATCGATGTGATTGAAACGCACAATCTCATCAAAGGCCGGGAGCCCCATAAGGGTGGAGATATAAAGCCCATGAAATTTTTATCCGCGGCGGTTTGCCTTTGCACGGCCCTGGTTTTTGCCGCACCGTCGCTACGCGCGGCACCTTCGAAGGCACCCTTTCCAGACAAGCTAGAACTCATCGAGCTTCTCCGTGCTGGTAAATATTCCGTGCTTGAAAGTCGTTTAAATGCCCTTCAGGACCAGTATGAGCTGGGTGATGAGAGCAAGGTGGTATTCGCGTTTTCATCCTTCGCTAACTCAGGCCGCGATTTGGAAGCCCGCTTGACCGCGTGGGTCAACCAGTCCGAAGCCTCCTTTGCGGCGCTTGGCGCAAGGGGAATCTATTACAATCATATGGGCTGGTTGGCGCGGCAGGGTAAATTCGCGAAAGATACAGATGCAAAGCAGTTCAAGCGGATGGGCGCTTATTTCGCCAAGGCGCGGCCCGATTTTAAAAGGGCGCTCGCGATTAGGCCCAGGTTTGCGGTCGCATACGCCCAATTACTGGAAATGCAAATTGTAGACGGAAAGAGGCAAGGGCGCAGAGAGATCTTACGTCGTGCCCTCGCCGCCGACCCGGGCTCACCGGATGTGATTTCAACATATATGTGGGGGCTGAATCCGAATTGGGGGGGCTCGCTCGGTGAGATGGAGAAATTCAGCCGATACGCCGATAACGAGCGTATCAGTAACCACAGGGTTCCAAGATTGGAGAGTTACATTTATAGGTTCCGTGCGCGCCGTTACAGCCGGTCAAAGAAATATCACGAAGCGATCCGCGTTCTTACCGAAGGGATAGAGCTCGACGAATCGCCGAACCAACACATTGCAAGGGGAGATAATTATCAGAGCCTTGGGGAGCAAGAAAAAGCGATTAGGGATTTTAACCGTGCGCTTGAGCTTTGGCCCCAAGATTATGACGCCCTTAGGGAACGCGCATGGAGTTTTCACCGCTTGGGGCGAACCAAACTGGCCCTTGGGGATCTGGGTCTAGCGATAAGACTCGATCCGCTTGATCCGGGTGCATTGTTGCAACGGGCGAACATTTTCTTGCGGCAAAAGAATTATGCGGCGGCATTGCGTGACTTGGATGCCGCCATGGTGTTCGGCGCATACAACTTACGGATCGTTTCGGCCCGGGCGAATTTACACATGACGTATACCAAGGATTACCGCAAGGCCGCGCGGGATTTGGAACGGGCCACCGAACTCGCGCCGGACGACCAGGGCCATTGGTACAATCTTGCCGTCGCTTATTACAGGATAAAGGATTGCAAAACCGTGGAGGCGACGAAGCGCTACATCGCGCTCTGTTCGCCAAACATGTTTTGCCAGCAACATTCGATACGGGAGTCGATAAAAATAATCCACGGTTTCCTCAAGAGGAACAAGCAATGCAAGATGAAGCCGCCCCCCTTACCGCCCGAGCCGTCTCTACACATACGGCTTTGGCAAGCCTTCAAATCCGGGCTAGTGAAAACCATTACCTGGATGCTCCTGAAACCGAAAACCCAATAAAGGGCTAGAGCAAGGCCCTTCGCTCACGCCCTCTTACGGCCCCGTTTGGGCTTGCCCAGCACCCTTTGCAGAACCTGCCCGGTATAGCTTTCGGCGATTTCGGAGACGTCTTCCGGGGTGCCGGTGGCGACCACTCGGCCGCCGTCGTCGCCGCCTTCCGGACCGAGGTCGATGATCCAGTCGGCGGTCTTGATGACCTCGAGGTTATGTTCGATTACCACCACCGTATTGCCCTGGTCGACCAGATGATGAAGCACCTCTAGGAGCTTGCGCACGTCATGGAAATGCAGCCCCGTGGTCGGCTCGTCGAGGAGATAGAGAGTCCGCCCGGTGGCGCGGCGCGCCAACTCCTTGGCGAGTTTGACCCGCTGGGCCTCGCCGCCCGAAAGGGTGGTCGCCGGCTGGCCGATATGGATATAGCCGAGCCCCACCTTCTCCAGGGTGTCGAGCTTGCTGCGGATCGCCGGGACCGCCTTGAAGAAGGCCGCCCCTTCTTCCACCGTTAAATCAAGAACATCTGATATCGACTTGTTACGAAAGAGAATCTCCAATGTTTCCCGGTTGTAGCGGGCGCCCCTGCATTCGTCGCATTGCACGTAGACGTCGGGCAGGAAATGCATCTCGATCTTGATCACCCCGCCGCCTTGGCAGGCCTCGCAGCGTCCGCCCTTGACGTTGAAGGAAAAGCGCCCGGGCTTGTAGCCCCGGGCCTTGGCCTCGGGCAGGCCTGCGAACCAGTCGCGGATCGGCGTGAAGGCGCCGGTATAGGTGGCGGGGTTGGACCGCGGCGTGCGGCCGATGGGGCTCTGGTCGATATCGATGATCTTGTCGATGAACTCGAGCCCCAGGACCTCGTCGTGATCGCCGGGCGGCTGGCGCGCGCCCATCAGCCTGCGGGCCGCCGCCTTGTAGAGCGTCTCGGTCACCAGGGATGATTTGCCGCCGCCGGACACTCCGGTAACGCAGGTAAAGGTGCCGAGCGGGAAATCGACATCGATATTGGCCAGGTTGTTGACCCGTGCGCCGATCACCGAAATGCTCTGCCCCAGCCGCCCCTTGCGCCGGCTCATTGGCACCGGGATCGACTGGGCGCCGGTGAGGTATTGGGCGGTCAGGCTGGCCTTGCATTTCAAGACCTCTTCGGGGATGCCCGCGGCCACCACCTTGCCGCCGTGGACGCCCGCACCCGGCCCCATGTCCACCAGATAGTCGGCGGCACGGATGGCTTCCTCGTCGTGTTCCACCACTAAAACGGTGTTGCCGAGATCGCGGAGCCGCTTCAGGGTTTCCAGCAGGCGCGCGTTGTCGCGCTGATGCAGGCCGATGGAGGGTTCGTCCAGCACGTAGAGCACGCCGGTCAAGCCGGAGCCGATCTGCGAGGCGAGCCGGATGCGCTGGCCTTCGCCGCCCGACAGGGTCCCCGAGCCCCGGGCCAGGGTCAGATAGCCGAGCCCGACATCGACGAGGAATCCCAGGCGATGGTTGATCTCCTTCAAGATTCGTTCGGCGATCTCTTGCCTTTGCTTGGTCAGCTTCGAGGCGAGACCGGCAAACCAACGGGCCGCCTCCTTGATGGAGAAGCGGGTCACCTCGGAAATGTGGAGACCGGCGATCTTGACGCAGAGCGCCTCGGGCTTGAGGCGATGGCCGTCACAGGCCGCGCAGGCCCGGGCCGATTGAAAGCGGGCGAGGTCGTCGCGCAGCCAGGCCGAGGAGGCTTCGCGGTAGCGCCGCTCCAGGTTGGGAATCACCCCTTCGAAGGGCTTGGTCACCTGATAGGTCTTGAAGCCGTCGTCATACTTCATGGTCACGGCCTCATCGCCGGAGCCATCGAGGATGATGTCGCGAAAGCGCATGTGAAGCTCGTCCCAGGGCAGCGTGGTCTGGAACTTGAAGTGGCGCGCCAGGGAATCGAGGGTCTGGTCGTAATAGCGCGACGAAGATTTCGCCCAGGGCGCGATGGCGCCTTCGCGTAAGCTGAGCCGGGCATCGGGGATCACCAATTGGGGATCGAAATAGAGCTTGGAGCCGAGCCCGTCGCAGGCCGGGCAGGCGCCGTGGGGGTTGTTGAAGGAGAACAGGCGCGGTTCGATCTCATCGATGGTGAAGCCCGAAACTGGGCACGCGAACTTGGCCGAGAAGGTGGTGCGGGCGCCGGTTTCAGGCACTTCGGCGAAGACCAGCCCATCGGCCAGCCCAAGGGCCACCTCCAGGCTGTCGGCCAGGCGATTACCGAGCTTGGGCGAGACCACCACCCGGTCCACCACCACCTCGATGTCGTGCTTGATGTTCTTGTTCAGCGCCGGCACCTCGTCGATCTCGTAAATCTCGCCGTCCACCTTGACCCGCTGGAAGCCGCGCTTTTGCAGATCAGCGAACTCTTTGCGGTACTCACCCTTGCGCCCACGGGCGATGGGGGCCAGCAGGTAGAGCCGGGTGCCGTCCTCCATCTCCAAGATGCCGTCGACCATCTGGCTCACGGTCTGGCTTTCGATGGGCAGGCCGGTGGCCGGCGAATAGGGAATGCCCACCCGGGCATACAGGAGGCGCAGGTAATCGTAGATTTCGGTCACCGTGCCCACCGTCGAACGCGGGTTGCGCGAGGTGGTCCTCTGCTCGATGGAGATCGCCGGCGAGAGGCCCTCGATGGTGTCGAAGGCCGGCTTCTGCATCAATTCCAGGAACTGGCGCGCGTAGGCCGACAGGCTTTCCACGTAGCGCCGCTGACCCTCGGCATAGATGGTATCGAAGGCCAGCGATGACTTGCCCGAGCCCGACAGGCCGGTGATCACCACCAGCCGATCCCGGGGCAGGTCGAGATCGACCCCCTGGAGGTTGTGTTCGCGGGCGCCGCGGATAGAAATGCGCGGCCCCGGCGGAAAACTCTCTAACTTGTTCTTCGCCATCACCCTTCGACGGAAAGCATTGGTCCGGGCGTTTCGGCGCCGGCACCGGATTGACCGACAAAGATACACCAAAAAGGTGCCACCGGGATGGTTTTCGGTTACTCTGGGACCAGCGATCAATCCAGTCGAAGACGGGGGGAAATGACCATGGCCGGCAGCGTGAATAAAGTAATCCTGGTGGGAAACCTGGGCCGCGATCCAGAGGTGCGCTCGACCCAGGACGGCGCCAAGATCGTCCAGTTGTCCCTGGCCACGTCGGAATCCTGGAAGGACAAGGCCACCGGGGAACGCCGCGAACGCACCGAATGGCACCGCGTGGTGATCTTCAACGAGCACCTCGCCAAAGTCGCCGAGGATTACCTCCACAAGGGGTCCAAGCTCTACGTGGAAGGCCAGCTCCAGACCCGCAAATGGCAGGACAAGGAGGGCCTGGACCGCTACACCACCGAGATCGTGCTGGGCCGATTCCGGGGCGAATTGACCATGCTCGACAGCCGCTCTTCCGAGGGCGGCGGCGCGGGCGGCGGGCCATCCGAAGAGCCGGCGGCGGCCGGCGCGGGCGGCGGCGGCGGGGCCTCGGACCTCGATGACGAAATCCCCTTCTAGGGGCGCCGCAGGGGTCCCCTAACTCCCTCATTCAAAAGGGCTAATTATACAATATCTTGTTGTTCCCGCCGCCCCGATAGGCTATATTTTGCGGTAAGCATTCTCTGACCGTCGGCGCCTCCGCGCCCTTGGTTCGAGCAACCCGGATCCGTCCCCTTGAGCGAAATTCCGCCCACCGAAGATACGCCGATTCCACCGGTTCCACCGCTCCCGCCGGGGGTATTGACGATCACCATCGAGGACGAGATGAAGCGCTCGTACCTCGATTACGCCATGAGCGTGATCGTCTCGCGCGCCCTGCCCGACGTGCGCGACGGCCTCAAGCCGGTCCACCGCCGGATTCTCTTTTCCATGAAGGAACAGGGCTACGACTGGAACCGGACCTACCACAAATCGGCCCGGGTGGTGGGCGACGTCATGGGCAAATACCACCCCCATGGCGACAGCGCCATTTACGACGCCATGGTGCGCATGGCCCAGACGTTCTCCATGCGCCTGCCGCTGATCGACGGCCAGGGCAATTTCGGCTCCATGGACGGCGACCCGGCGGCGGCCATGCGCTACACCGAGGTACGCCTCGCCAAGTCCGCCCATGAACTGCTGGAGGACATCGACAAGGACACGGTCGATTTCCAAGAAAACTACGACAACTCGTCGCGCGAACCGACGGTGCTTCCGGCCAGGTATCCGAACCTTCTGGTCAACGGCGCCAGCGGCATCGCCGTCGGCATGGCCACTAATATTCCGCCCCACAATCTCGGCGAAGTCATCGATGCCTGCTGCCTTTTGCTCGACGACCCGGAGACCTCCATAGATCGGCTCATGGAATGCGTCCCCGGCCCCGATTTCCCGACCGGCGCCATCATTTACGGTAGCGCCGGCATCCACAGCGCCCTCCACAGCGGGCGCGGTTCGGTGATCATGCGCGGGCGCACCGAGATCGAATCCCTCGGCCGCGACCGCGAGGCCATCATCGTCAGCGAAATCCCCTACCAGGTGAACAAGTCGCGGATGATGGAACAGATCGCCGAAGTGGTCCGCGACAAGAAGGTCGAGGGCATTTCCGATCTTCGCGACGAATCCGACCGTCACGGCGTGCGGGTGGTCATCGAGCTTAAGCGCGACGCCATGCACGAAGTGGTGCTCAACCAGCTCTTCCGCTTCACCCAGCTGCAAACCTCGTTCGGCGTCAACATGTTGGCGCTACGGGCGGGACGGCCGGAGATGATGAACCTGAGGGACATCCTCACGGCGTTCATCGAATTCCGCGAACAGGTGATCACCCGGCGCACCATCTTCCACCTCTCCAAGGCCAGGGACCGGGCCCATATCCTGGTCGGGCTGGCCATATCGGTGGCCAATCTGGACGACATCATCGCCCTGGTCCGCGCGGCGAAGGACCCCCAGGCCGCCCGCGAGAACCTGATGACCAAGCCCTGGCCGGCCAAGGACGTGGCCCCCTTGATCGAGCTCATCGACGAACCGGGCCGGGCCGTCATCGACGGCAATTACCAATTGTCGGAGGCCCAGGCGCGGGCGATCCTGGAGCTTAGGCTGCACCGCCTGACCGGGCTGGAGCGCGACAAGATCGCCACGGAGCTGCACGAGGTCTGCGCCGAGATCAGCCAATTCCTCGGCATCCTGGCATCGCGGGAAAAGCTGCGCGGGATGCTCAGGGACGAGATTCTGAAGGTCAAGGAAGAGTTCGCGACACCGCGCCGCACGGAACTGGTCGAGTCCGAGGCCGAGGTCGATATCGAGGACCTGATCCAGCGCGAGGACATGGTGGTGACGGTCAGCCACAACGGCTATATCAAGCGCGTGCCGCTGAAGGTCTACCGCGCCCAGCGCCGCGGCGGCAAGGGACGCGCCGGCATGAGCACCCGGGAAGAGGATTTCGTCGCCCAGGTCTTCGTGGTCAACACCCACACGCCGGTGCTGTTCTTTTCATCGCGCGGCATCGTCTACAAACTCAAGGTCTATCGCCTGCCCCTGGGAACCCCCCAGGCGCGCGGCAAGGCGTTCGTCAACCTGCTGCCGTTGGCCGACGGGGAGGTCATCACCACCCTCATGCCGCTGCCCGAGGACGAGGACGGCTGGGGCGATCTCCACGTCATGTTCGCCACGGCCTCCGGCAATGTCCGGCGCAACCGGCTGTCCGACTTCACCAATGTCATGGCCAACGGCAAGATCGCCATGAAGCTGGACCAAGGCGACCGGCTGATCGGCGTGCAGACCTGCTCCGAGGACGAGGACGCGCTGCTGGCGACCCGCGGGGGCAAGTGCATCCGTTTCCCCGTCACCGGGGTCAGGGTCTTTTCCGGGCGCAATTCCACCGGCAACCGCGGCATCCGCCTGGGCGAAGGCGACGCGGTGATGTCCATGTCGATCCTGGGACACACCGAGATCGATGCGGTTGAACGCGCAGCCTATCTCCGCCAGGCCAACGCGGCACGGCGTGGCGCCGACGAAGAGGGCGAGGGCGAGGACGGGGCCGAAGCCGAGGAAGGCGCCGAGAACGGTGCCGAGGTGCTATCGGCGGAACGTTTCGCGGCCCTCGAGGCGGACGAGCAATTCCTTCTCACCATCGCCGACAGCGGATTTGGCAAGCGCAGTTCGGCCTATGGATACCGCGTCACCCGGCGCGGCGGGAAGGGCATCGAGCTGATGAAACTCGACACCGCCGAAGGGCTCGTGGCGGCGGCGTTCACCGTGGAGGCCGACGACCAGATCATGCTGGTGACCGACGGCGGCAAGCTGATCCGCACGCCGGTCGCCGATATCCGCGTGGCCGGCCGTTCCACCCGGGGCGTGACCCTGTTCCGCATCGCCAAGGACGAGCGCGTGGTTTCGGTCGCCCATCTGATCGACGTGGGAGAGGAGGAGGGGAACTTTGAGGAGACCGGCGCGGACGACCCCCCGGCCCAGGACCTTGCCCAAGACAACGGCTCCGGCGGTGCCAACGGCGAGGATGACTCCCCGGCACTGGATAACGGCGATGGCGAAGGGAAGGACCATGGCTGAGCCGCGCATCGGCATCTATCCCGGCACCTTCGATCCCACCACCCTGGGGCATCTCGACATCATCCGCCGGGGAACCCGGGTGGTGGATCACCTGATCGTCGCCATCGCCGGCAACGACGGCAAGGACCCGTTGTTTCCCCTGGAAGACCGCTTGGCCATGGTCGAAAGCGACATCGACGGTATCGAGGACACCGGCACCCGCATCGAGGTCAGGCCGTTCGACGGGTTGTTGGTGTCGTTCGCAGAAGAGGCGGGCGCGAGCCTGATCCTGCGGGGGCTGCGCGCGGTTTCGGACTTCGAATACGAGTTCCAGATGGTGGGCATGAATTCGCGCCTGAATCCGGGGCTGGAAACCGTCTTTCTGATGGCGGCGGACAATTACCAGTTCATTTCGTCCCGCTTCGTCAAGGAAATCTGCCGGCTCGGCGGCGACATATCTCAGTTCGTCACGCCCGCCGTGGCGCAAAGGCTCAACGCGCGGTTCGCCGGCCCTTAGTCCTTGACCCGTTAGGCGGTTTGCGAACCGGCCGGGTTACGCCTAGAATTGCGTCATCCGATAAATACCAATCGCGGGAGGATGGATCATGACCACCGGACGGTTGCGCTATCTCGCCTATCTCTCCGAAGATCCCGACATGATGGCCGACTTCTACGCCCGCCATCTGGAATTGGAGGAACTGGGACGCTCCAACGAAGGCGACGTGTCCCTCACCGACGGCTTTTACAACATCACCTTCTTGAAGGCGCGCATCGAACTGGGTGAACCGGACAACACCATCGGTCTCCACCATGTAGGACTCCAGGTCGACGACATCGACAAGGTGATCACCAAGTATCTCGACCGCTCGCCCCGGGGCGAGGTCATCGAGGAGCCGGGCGGCCTCCATTTCGGCGAGAAGCGCATTTACGATCCCGAATGCCGCGCCGTCTCCCTATCGATGGGTGGCTTTGGCCTCGACGGCGAAGAACGGCGCCTGCCGCGCCTGGCCCATATCGCGTTCAATGCCATGGACCCCACCAATGTCTTGGAATTCTATTCCGAGCTGTTCGGCTTCCGCGAGTTGGACACGTCGTTCGAGCGCCGCCGCGACAACCGCAAGAACCGCTTCGCCGGCGACGGCTTCACCAATCTCGCCATCCACCCCTATTACAACGCGTCCTCGGAGGGCCACGAACAACGCTTCGGCATCAACCATATCGGCTTCCTGGTGAACGACATCGAGCGCAAACTTGAAAACTTCGCCAAGGAGATCCCCACCGCGCCCCGGCCCAGTACCCGGCCTTACGCGGAATACCGGGTGCGCGATCCGGAAGGCAACGGCGTCGATCTCTCCAAGACCAAGGGCTGGGAAATCGATCTCGGCAAATGGGAGAGCGCGGCCTAGGGGCGTCGGCGCGGAAGCCCGATTTTGGCTTTCCTGCCCCGTGGCAAAGTGATAAAGAGGGGCCCGCGAAGCCAAGGGAACCCGCGGCGCGGGGCCGGTAGCTCAGTGGTAGAGCAGCTGCCTTTTAAGCAGCGGGTCGAGGGTTCAATTCCCTCCCGGCCCTCCAAAACACCAATAAATACAGTAACTTATTAGGGGCCTGATTCAGGAGTGTTGCAAGAAGGTCACGCTGGCTAACAATA
>Ga0209980_10002198_pt1 | contig 10658 bp, 3 predicted proteins | sample CR02metaG_FD_183611 | JGI IMG/M metagenome (GOLD analysis project Ga0209980, IMG submission 183611) | Deep subsurface microbial communities from Mariana Trench to uncover new lineages of life (NeLLi) - CR02 metaG (SPAdes) (version 2) | ecosystem: Environmental > Aquatic > Marine > Ocean trench >... | reverse complement strand
ATTAGCAGCAGTGTTTGGTTTAAGTTCTTCATCACCAGGCAAGTTAGTTTACGGGCAATCCGGGATTTCGAACGCACGCAGTGTCGCTATGGGCGGAGCGTATACCGCCCTCGCACGCGGGGTTGAATCACCATCCTGGAATCCGGCCAACCTTGCTCTTTCAGGTGAAAATAAATACCATTTCAACTTGGTTTCTCTAGGCTTTGACTTGAGTAATAATAGTTTTAATAAAAGTCAATATGATCTTTATAACGGCAAATATTTAACCTCCGAAGATAAGCGAAGCATTTTAGCCAACATGCCTGCAGAAGGTTTACGCTTTGATTTAGGAACCGAGGTGCAGGCCCTGGGGTTAGCGTTCGGCCCGCTGGCTCTTAATGCCTCCGGGTTTACAGTTTCCGATTGGACTCTTTCGAAGGAAATTGTGGATTTGGTTCTTAACGGCAATGAGTTTAATCGAGTTTATAATATTGGCGATACCGGCGGAGAAGGTTGGGCCGCGTCAAGTTTTGGTGTGTCGCTGGGATTGGCAATTATTAAAAATGCTGATTTTGAATTTGCTGTCGGAGGCTCTGTTAAATATTTGCGCGGATTTGCATATGCTAAAGTAAAAGAGGCGACGACGACGATGTCCTCCAATTTCGATGGTATTCAGACCCAGGGACGGGTTGTGATCGATCGCGCCTTTGGCGGCAGCGGATTTGCGATTGATGCAGGAGTTGCAGCGCGGAAAGGAAACTGGTCGCTTAGTTTAGGTCTGTCCAATTTTTCCAACTATATTACCTGGAATCAGGAGACCAAGAGCTTTATTTATGAATTTAGCGCGGATTCTGTCTCCGTCGAAAGAATAGCCGATTCCCATATCGATTCCATTTTTATCGATTCCGCAGAAACAGTCGCCATTGAACCATTTACGACCAAGCTTCCCGCTGAACTAAGATTCGGGTTTGCGCGGGCAACCAAAAGATTCACCTTTGGAGTTGATTTCAGAAAAGCTTTCAAAAAAGCGCCGGGCGTGTCTACAAAACCCAGATTTGCTTTGGGCACGGAATTTCGACTCATCCATTTTCTACCTTTAAGATCCGGCGTTTCATTCGGAGGGAAACAAGGTTTCACGCCCTCTGCCGGGTTTGCTTTTGATTTTTCGCTGTTTTCCTGGGACTTTGCGGTTGCAAGCCCCGGCGGCTTCTCCGGCAAAGGTTTGGCATTTGCCTATAATTGGATGTTCAGGTTCTAAAAACGAAGCGTGAATAGAGAAGAGCGAGGAGCGCGAAAGATAAGTTTTTTCACTCTTCGCTTCACGGGATTACTCGGGGCCAAAGAACAAAACGCCTATTCCTGCTATCAGAAAAATGCCGTTTGCAAACCAGGCCGAGAACACAGTTGGCATTACACCTGTTTGACCTAAAGTCTGGACCACTGTTGTTAGCCCGTAATAAATAAGGCAGACCAAGATACTTATAATTAAGCTAAAAATTGCCCCCCCCCGGGTTCTGCTGGTCGCGAGGGGTGCTCCAAATAAAACCATAATAAAATTAGCAAAAGGAATCGAAATTTTAAAATGTAAATCCACAAGCCATTTCTTGGGATTCCCGCCATTTCTTCTAACTTCTTGAATAAAATTTTTCAATTCGTCGTAAGACATATCGTTTGGATCTGTATGAAAGCTTTGTAATTGTTCCGGTTTGAAACCGAGAAATTCATCTTTGATTTCCTCAAAAGCAAGTGCCTCTTCCGTTTCATCTGAAAATATTCGCCTGTAGCCGTGGCGAAGAACCCAGGTACCATCTTCCCACTTCATAGTGCGGGCGTCCAGTCTCTCGATGATTTTATTACCATCCAACTTTTGGATGCTGACTTTGCGGGCTGTTTTAGTGACGGTGTTGAAATCTCCAATGAACACCCGCCTGTTGATGCTGTCTCTCCAAAAAATATTGGTAATCCTGGTCTGTGTTCTTTTAACAGTTTCGATGTATTCATCTTCTATTTTGGTTTTTTCCTGATTGGCCGGGGGGACAATTTTTTCTCCAAAAGCGAGAGCGAGTGCACTAATCAGTAATCCAAAAATAAAAAGCGGAATCAAAATGCGATGCAAACCGATACCAGCGGACTTTATCGCAGTTAATTCATTATGATTAGCCATTTGACTCAAACTAAATAAACTCGCCAGCAGCATGGCGATTGGCAGAACCAAAATAATAAGGTGAGGGATATAAAAAATATAGTATTTACAAATGATAAACAGGGGAACGTCTTTATCTAGAAATTTGCTCAAGTTACCGACCATGTCAACAAAAATCACAATTAGAGGGAAGGAGAGTAAGGCAAAAAATAAAATAAAGCAAAATCGGCGCAGGATATACCAATCGAGTATTCGCATAAGGATTCGTGGCCTCAAATTGCAAATAAGAAATTTAAACACCAAAGGAGACTGAATGTCACAAAAAAGTCTATAAAATTGAGGTCTTAAATTAAGACAATAAGCTTACTGTATTTTAAATTAGGTTTAAGAAAGAATCGCCGTTTTTTTTAAAGACATGATTCGTTTAAATGAGAGTTCCTTTATTTATTCAGGTCTTTGTTTCTCAGGAAATTAAAAATATGTGGCCAACCGAAAGTTGCGGAGTCGTGAACTGTCCGCAGAATAAGAAAAATGCCACATCCACCGACCAGAATGTTTGGGGTCCACATTCCCCAAAACGGCGATATTTTTTGCCTGTCCGCCAAGCTTTCGCCTCCAATCAGGAAAGCCCAGTAAAGTATGAAAAAGCCCATACTTAGTCCCGTTGCGGCAGCCCAACCGCGTTTACGAGCCATGATTCCAAGAGGTGGTCCAAGCAGAACAAAAACAACGCATACCGCCGGAATTGAATATTTTTTGTGAACCTCGACAAGATCGCGATCAATTGATTTTTTATAGCTGTTAATTAAATTTATTTCGGTTTTAATTTGTCGGTTCAACCGCTCGTGATCTTGTATAATCATATAAAAAGGTTTATTCTCTATGGAATTGGAATAGATATATTTGGCAAGCTGCTGATTCACTTTGTCATTAAGCTTTTGGCGCCTTTCTAAAATCCGCTGCCGATTTTTATTAACCCCTTCCATCAAGGCCGCAGCGCTTTTTTCTCTATCCCCGCGGTATTCGGATTGACTGCGCATTAAAAGCATCTCTGTCATTGGGATTTTGATAATATGTTTTGTGAATTTTACTTTTTTGAATGTTTCCGCGTAATCAATATTGACCTCTTGCAGCTCGCCGTCAAAAAGCGTGATTTCGATTAGGCCGGTCTGGCCGGAAAAGTGAATTTCTCCGGTCTTTGCTCTGATTGTTTTTATCACGCTGGAAGTCGTTTGATCGTCAATCGTGATATTTTCGACATAAGAAGTTGAATCCTGCTCTTCCACTGCTTCAACGAGGATATTGTAATTCGGAATATCCGTATAAATGACACCGGCTTCTAAATTTATCATCGGTTTTTTCCTTGCAATGTCCAAAATTAAAAGTTTAGCCCGGTGATTAAAATCTGGTAAAACTTCATTGTTAAACCAGACGAGGGCACCTGCGATACATAGGGATACCGCTAAAAGTGAGGGAAGAATCTGGTACAAACTGATGCCGCCGGCTTTAATTGCCGTTATTTCATTTTCAGCCGAGAGGCGTCCGAAGGCCATAATTGTAGCAGTAAGCACAGCGCATGGAACCGAAAGCGCAATCATCCAGGCCATGTTTAAGAAAATAAATTCTAGAATGATACCTATTGAGAGTCCCTTACTTAAGAATTTGCCCAATTCTCTAAAAAGTAAATTTAGGATAAATATGGAATTAATGACCAGAAGGGCAAAAATAAATGGACCGATGTGCTCTTTAACAATATATTTTGGTAAAATTTTTATCATTGCCATCGTATTGTAATCTGACTAAGAATATACACATTATCCTTTTTTTTTTCAAGCTTATTTCTTTTTATGAAATAAAGAACTTTCTTAGCAAGAAATAGTTTAATTTTTTGTTTTTTCAGGGCGCCGCTAAAATATAATACAGAACTTTTACTTGCAATTATTCTATTAATTGCATAGTTTCAAACAACTTGGAACAGACAAAGTTTAAACATTTATTTCTCGGGAGGTTCTATCGAGCAGTTGCTATCGGAATGATTTTTTCTTAAAAAAACGGACGATTTTTTGCAAAATTTCATCAATGAGTAATCAAGTCGTTTGTTGAGTAAAAAAATAACTGCTGCTGTCGGGAGATGAATTTTACCAGAAGTTTAAGCCTCGTTTCAATTTCAGCCTTTTTATCAATCCTGTTTTTTACTCACGGATTTTGTTTTGCCCAGGTATCCCTTTCGAGCGGCACGGGCCAATCCGTTGGGATTTTTTCCTCAAAATTTTTAATTACTGAAAAACAAGAAGCCGTTTTTTCCCTCCACGGATATATTCAGGGTTTGACGCCAAAATTTTATACTAAAACCAGGCAGGAAATTGAAATTAAATCTTTGGATTCTCCTGTCATTATCAGGCAGACGATTCTAAAAGACGACATTCAGGCGCCGTTGGTCCTTACTTTTGAGCAGTATTGGGAGTTAACGCGCGAACAAACTGAACAAAACGCCTGGAGGGATTATATTGTTCGTGAATTAACCGAAGAACTTGCTGAAGCGAGGGGACCGGGGGGGATTAATCTGGTTATCCCGGTTAAGATAAAAAGCAAAACGTTTCAAAAAATATTCGGCAGCGGAAATGTTGGTTTAACTGTCACTGGAAATATCAGCATCAATATGTCACTTCGCCGGGAAGACCGCAGCGAAGTTCGAACAGCCATTACCCGGGGTGCGAATACGAATTTTAAGATGCAGCAAAAGCAAAGATTCTCAGTTACTGGAAAAATTGGTGATAAAGTAACCGTAAATGTTGACCAGGATAGCGAGCGTGCTTTTGATTTTGATAACAATGTTAGATTGGTTTACCAGGGTTACGATGACGAGATTCTGCGGAAACTGGAAGCCGGCAATATTTCACTTTCTTTGCCCGGCACAAGGTACGTAACATTTAGCGGCAAAAATGCCGGTCTCTTCGGTATCAAAAGCCAGATGGTTTTCGGCAATCTGCATCTTACCACTATCGCCAGTCAGGAAAAAGGAGAGAGCCAAAGACTAAGCCTGACCGGTGGTGCACAAACCGGAAGTAAAATCATCAGAGACCACCAATATTTGAGGAACACATACTTTTTTCTCGATTTTGCCTACCGCGAACAATACACGAAATTTAATTCTGAACGCATTCACGCCCCTGACCCTGGTACTATCAGTCCCATTAATAGTGATGCAATTGAAGTTTACATAGCCTCGCCCCGAAATGATACCGATCATATCTCCGAAAGTATTCGAGGTTGGGCGACGCTTAGCGGCAAAGTTACTTCGCAACAGGATACCGCAAGTGTCCAATCCGGCGTCGCCGAGAACGGTTTTTTTATCAGACTTGAAAAAAACGAATATTATGTCGAAAAAAACCTGGGCTGGATTCGCATGAACAATCGTGTAGCCGATGGCGAAATTTTGGCTGTGGCCTATCGCACGAAAAATGGCGAAGAATTTGGCGATATCGCTAATGCGGATTCAGCCACCGGTCCGATCATACTTAAATTGATAAAATCTCGAAACCCACATCCAAAGATCCCAACTGCAAACCTGGAGTGGAAGCATGTTTATCAACTGGGCGGCCGCAGAATTGATCCCGAGGGTTTCGACCTAAAAATTTTTTTTGAACCGGCGTCCGGCGTACCTCAGGAAACCGACACTGCCGGTATAAAGTGGTTAACTGTCTTCGGTTTGGATTCGAAGGATAACAGCGGCAATTTGAATCCGGATGGCAAAATTGATTTAGACCCGACTTTTGTAAATCTGGTTAATGGTGAGCTGCATTTCCCCGATTTGCGCCCTTTTGATCCAGATGGATATACAATTGATGGCCAACAACCCGATTTCAATTTGACAAATAGTTTACGTGAACCTGCACTTTATGACACAACAACCCAAAGTGTTATTAATGCTCAAAGCCGATTCTATATCGATGTTAAATCTCAAAGTCGAAGCTCCGAGTATAACCTGGGATTCAACGTTATTGAAGGTTCAGAAGTTGTTACGCTTAATGGCAGGCAGCTAAGAAATCGTATCGACTATACCATTGATTATTTTTCGGGACGTTTAACAGTGCTCAATGAGGAAGCTCTGAGCCCCGCGGCTCAATTGGATATATCTTACGAAAGAAACCAGCTTTTTCAACTGGCAAAGAAGACAATTCTTGGCATCCGTGCTGAATATGACTTGGGCAGGGATTCGTTTCTCGGTGGAACATTCTTGTACCTGAATCAAACGACTTTAGACAGAAAGGTTCGGGTAGGACAAGGCCCGATGCGAAACCTGGTTTGGGATATAAACACACGCTTTAAACTCAAGCCAAACTTTATTGGCAGAGCTCTGGATTTGATGCCGCTGATTCGTGCGAAAGGTGAGACTTCCCTTAATTTGGAGGGTGAAATCGCCCAGGTTTTACCAACGCCTAATACATTGAACAGCGCCAAGACAGGAGACAATGCCGGAGTTGCCTACATCGACGATTTTGAAGGTTCAAAGAAAACAGTCAATTTGGGTGTCCTTCGCAGGAATTGGACTCAGGCATCTGCGCCGGATACTACTTTACATACTTTTAAGAGCAGGCTTAATAATATGGTCTGGTATAATCCTTTTGGTCAAATACATATTAATGACATCTACCCGGAACGTGAGCTAAATCCGAATGTACCAAATCGGGTGCACGTTTTGAGAATGGATTTATTCCCCGATGCTAATGATCCGAATCCGGACCCGAACACCTGGGGAGGTATGATGCGTGCCCTGTCTCCGGGAATCTTTGATCAAACCCAAACGAAGTTTATAGAAATTATGGTGCAGGGATCTACCGGCCGGCTGCATATTGATTTAGGCATAATGTCTGAAGATGTGATCGCAAATGGTGAACTGGATACGGAAGATGACGCCGCCGGTTTAATACCCAACGGAATTTTGGACCCGGGTGAGGATATCGGAATTGATGGCGTCGAAAAGCCGGATCCTCCGGAATTGAATTTTCCAAGAAGCATGTTTGCGGGACAGAACAAGGAAGATGTACCTTATGATTTTTGGGATGTTGATGGAGACGGCGTTAAAGATCCCGACGAACCTTGGAGTTATGACGATTGGTTTTATCAAGAAGCCAGCATTAATTACATTGTAGAAAACCCCTTCGGGTCAATCGTGGGTACGGAAAATAGTACGAATGACCAGGGCGGTCGCCGGCCCGATACCGAGGACATTAACGGCAACGGATTTCTTGACCGGGCCGACTCTTATTTTCGATTTTCGTTCTCATTGGCTGATGATCATCCGGATACAACTTTTATTGTCGGTGGAAATCCTAATAATCCTCCTGAGCGCGGCGGCCCGTGGAAACTATATCGAATTCCGTTTATTACATCAGATCCGAGTCCGAAATTTCGTGTGGGCTTACCAAGCGCCACACAAATAGAATTTGTCCGAATCTGGATTGACAGCCTCGGCGATACCGGCGGGTTTGCGCGCACTACTATCGCGGAAATAAACCTGGTTGGCAGTGAGTGGAAGGAGCTTGGGACAGCATTCGATCCAGCGGGCATAATACCCGGGGACACGACAGTCACAGTTGCGCAAATTAATACTCATGAAAACGCCGCCTATGCTGCAACTTTGGATCAGATTGGCGTGCAGGGCGAGCAGGACAGGGTTACGGGCGTCCGGGCACGGGAACAAGCGCTTGTTCTAGTAGCCAATTCCCTCAAACCAGGCCAGTCCGGGCTTGCTCAAAAAAGCTTGTTTCGGGGAGAAAACTATATTCGCTACGATCGAATTAAAATGTTTGTTCATGGGGACACAACCTTCATGGCTATGTCCCATATACCTGCATCTTCAGATACAGCAAGTAGCAGCAGTTTGGAATACTTCATCAGGTTTGGCGCCGATGCAAGTAACTATTATGAATACCGTTCGGGGATTTATAGCGGCTGGAATGACAAAAACCATATGGATGTAAGTATTCAGGATTTTACAACTCTAGATACGCTTTTTAACAACGGTACTGAATTTGACACCCTTAATAGTGTTTTCGTCAAGTCTTTATCTCTGGATAATTCAAAATCCATTCGAAAAAAGGGAAATCCGTCATTTACCAATGTAAAAGTTCTCACTTTAGGATTAAAGAATTTACATCCAGACGTTCCGTTTACAGGTGAAATTTGGTTTAATGAGTTAAGACTCTCAGATGTTGAAAACGATAAAGGAATGGCGATGCGGGTAAGAGCTGATTTAAACATTGCTGATTTTATAACCATTAATAGCGAAGTGGAAAAAAAGGATGCTGATTTTCATAATGTTGCGACACGTTTTGGGACGGGTAATAATAGTTTAAGCAGTAACCTGAGCGCCCGTGTCAAACTGGATAAAATGCTGCCACAGTCATGGGGACTCGCCATGCCTTTGACGTTAAATTTTCGAAACAGCAACAGTACCCCAAAATATCTGCCCGGCCAGGATAGACGTGTCACCGACGATCTCCCGCAAAGTGAGCTTGACAAAGCCAGGACCAGTTCGAAGCAATCCGGTTTCAACTTTTCGTTCCGTAAAGTTACCAAATCCAAAAACTTTTTCATAAAACACACTGCCGATAATATTTCGTTTAGCTTCGGCAGAACCAAAAGCGATATCAAAAATCCGAGCCTGAGCTTTTCAAATCTACAAGCCTGGACCGGGAATCTCGACTATAAACTTACTTTTGGGAGAAACAATTTTTTCAAACCATTTGGATGGCTGCCTAACCTGCCTTTGATTGGTAAGGTAAAAGGTACAAAATTTTACTACACCCCGCAGAATGTATCCTTTAAGTTGAATGGGGCCAAAAGAAACCAGATGGCTCAAAACCGTGTACGAAACTCCGCGCAAGCTGCAGACACTACCGCGACCGAGACTTTCACAATCGATCGCACCGCTCGTGCAAACATGAAAATTTTTGAAAGTTTGAGTATAGATATCAGCCGCATTCATAAGGCCGATATGCGAGGAAAAACATTTTCCGATTTTATGAATAACAAGTTTTCCGATATCAACGTCAGCCAGAATTTTTCAGCACGATATAATCCAAGAATCTTTGATTGGCTGAACAATAATTTTACTTATTCTTCTAATTATACCTTTGCTCGTAATCTTCAGCAGCAGACCAGCGGTAGAAGTGCGAGAGTCAGCAGCAACAAGTCCGCGGACTTTACTTTTAAATGGAAGGATTTCGCTAGATCTGTCTTTGGAGTTGGCAAAAAAAGGACCAAGACAGGCGGAAGAAGAGGTAGGCAGGAACCAAATTCACAGCCACTGCTTGTTTTTCAAGAGGAAGAAAAAGGTGCTCGGTTCAATCCCCTGAAACTATTCGGGAGTTTTCTTGCTAAATTTAAAGATATTAGATTTAATTACAGCGAACGTACAAACATCAGTCATTTGGGTTTGGTTCCAGGATCACCGAGTTTAGCTTTTCAATTTGGCTTATCCGACACAACAAACCTCAATTCAGTTCCAGGCCTGACAACCAACACAATAAGCTCAACGGATAATCAATCTTATACAGCGAGCTCGGGATTGGCTTTTGGGCGCGCAATTGATATCGCCTTAAAATTTCAACATAGTGAACAAAGCAATCAATCGACAATCATATCTGGAAATTCATCCAATAGCTGGGTTAAATTTAGAGAATTTGATTTACCCTTTCCGGAATGGACAGTGAGAATCGGCGGTCTCTCTTCTTTACCGCTTTTTAAATCTTTGTTCAAAAGCGTAACATTTAGTCACAGTTTTTCAGGTCAAAGAGATATTACCTGGGATCAAACACCCGATAACGAAACCAGGAGGAGCTTCACGACCAATTTTCGGCCGCTTGGCAAACTCGACTTAAATTTTAAAAATGGTTTTACCGGAAATATTCAAATAAATAACTCAAAGACACTGAGTCAAACTCTCACGACGGGCGGAGAGAACCAGACGGAGAATACAGATATCTCGGTTACTGCAAATTATTCCAAGCGTTCAGGATTTCATATTCCAATCTGGCCATTTAACAAAAAAGAGCTGAAAAACTCGATAGATTTTTCTTTTACTTTTACTGCAAGTACTTCATCAAGGAAAAACAAAGCGCCTGGAAAAAGTGATTTTGAGGAGCAAGACAGCACAACCCGTTGGTCGATTTCACCAAGGTTAACCTATTCATTTAGTACCCAGGTACGCGGCGGCGCTTTTCTCGAAATCGGCAAAACAGACAGTAAGCGAATTGGTAAAACCTCAATACAAGAATTTGGTTTGGACATCAATATTGCAATTAGCGGGAGGTAATTATTTAGAATAGCACAGGGAATCAGAAATGAAAAACGTTTTTTTTGTTCTTATTGCTGCCGTTTCTTTATCGTGTGAACATAACAGTTTGGTTTTGGATTCAAGGACGACTTTGGAACTTGAGACTACAATTATACGAGATTATCAGTTATTGAGAAATACATACTTTTTCCTCGATTCCACCTACCGCGAGCAATACACGAAACTTAATTCTGA
>Ga0209980_10002196_pt1 | contig 10660 bp, 8 predicted proteins | sample CR02metaG_FD_183611 | JGI IMG/M metagenome (GOLD analysis project Ga0209980, IMG submission 183611) | Deep subsurface microbial communities from Mariana Trench to uncover new lineages of life (NeLLi) - CR02 metaG (SPAdes) (version 2) | ecosystem: Environmental > Aquatic > Marine > Ocean trench >... | reverse complement strand
GGGGCGGCAAGCGTTTCAGACCCCCACCCTGTCCCTCCCCCTTTCAGGGAGAGGGGACGCTAGAGCATGTCGCGGTCAACCAGATTCAGTCTGACAAGATCGACAGGGCAGTGCCCGATCCGAGGGTGGGCGCAAAGCGCCCGCCCGTGGGGGCGGATCGGGCGCTGCCCGGGCCACAAGTGCCCCGGGCGGGGATATGTGCGACCGTTTCCGATTGAACGCGACGTGCTCTAGTGGATAGAATCCAACAAAACGAACCCCGTTGCCACTACAAAATGGTCATAGATTTCTTATTATTTTCAATCTGTTGATCGGATGGCGCGAGAGATTCATCCGTCTCGTTCTATCCACTAGCGGCGGTGTCGTGCGAAAATTCGTCATGGCATTTCCCGGCCGGAGAACTACCATGGCGGGCAAGCCGTGATCAGGAGGGCACCCGCCATGACGGTCAGGAAAGGGCGCTGCCTCTGCGGCACGGTGAGCTTCGAATACCAGGGGCCGGAGAACTGGGTCGGCCATTGCCACTGCGAGAGCTGCCGGCGCAACACCTCGTCGCCCTACACCACCTTCATCGGTGTGCCTCGTACAGCCTTTCGCTTCACCGGGATCGAGCCGTCGGTCTACCACTCCTCGCCCGGCGTGCGGCGCCTGTTCTGTCCGCGCTGCGGTGCGCCGGTGGCCTATGACGCGGACCGGTATCCCGACGAGATCCATTTCTATCTGGCGAGCCTGGAGGATGCCTCGGGTCTGGAGCCGGAGTTCCATGTGTTCGCCGGCGAGAAGGTGCCGTGGATCGAGCTTGGCGACGGTCTGCCCAAATACCTGCACGGCACCAGTGGGCCGAAACTGGGTGATTGAATCCCTCAAAGCCGCATCAGCACCACGCCGCTCAGAATCAGCCCGGCCGAGATCCAGCGCCACGGGTTGGCGCGCTCGCCGAGCAGGAACACCCCGATCAGCATGGCGAACAGCACGCTGGTCTCGCGCAGCGCCGCGACCAGCGCCAGGGGGGCCAGGGTGAAGGCCCAGATCGCGATCCAGTAGGAGCCGAGCGACAGGCCGCCGGCGGCGATTCCGCTGCGCCAGGCGGGCAGGAGGCGTCCGAGCGCCCCGGGCCCGCGGGTCGCCAGGGCAAAGCCGGTCAGGCCCAGCGCATCGCCGGCGAACATCCACAGGACATAGCCCGATGCGGTCTCGGCGATCCGCGCGCCGACGCCGTCGACCAGGGTGTAGGAGGCGGTAAAACAGGCCGTCCCCAGCGCATAGAGCAGCGCCTTGCGCGGCAGGCGGTCGAGGCTGCCGCCGCTGCGCGACATGACGATGACGCCGAGCGCGATGGCGGCCACCGCGGCGGTCTTGCCCGCGGTCATGCTCTCGCCGAGCCAGATCGCCCCGACCAGCGCCACGATCAGCGGCGCGGTGCCGCGCGCCAGCGGATAGACCTGGCTCAGATCGCCATGCTGGTAGGCCCGGATCAGGAACAGCTTGTAGCCGATATGTAGCAGCGCCGATGCCGCCACCCACGGCCATGCCGCGGCCAGCGGTGCGGCGAAGAACGGCAGCAGGCACAGCGCCATCGCCCCCTGCACCATCGACATCAGCAGGATCGACGAGAACCGGTCGAGCCCGACCTTGACGATGGCGTTCCAGCCCGCATGCATGACGGCGGCGCCGAGCACGGCGAGGAAGACGGCAGTGTCCAAGGCGGCCCCCGGGGAATGGCGCGGCAGGATGGCGCGCGTCGGCCCGTGATAGCGGGAATGGTGGCAGGTGCAAGCAGCGCGGCGCGGCGGGGCCGGTTAGAGCCTTATCGGTGATCCCTGATTCACCGAAAACGCTCTGACTTTCGGTTTGCCGCGATTTCCGAGTCGCAAAGTGTAATCACTTTGCTAGAAATCACTCTGTTCGGCGGCGCGGACCGCCTCGGCCTGGTCCGGCCGGTCCGGTTCGGTCCAGATGATCTCGGGCAGGGGCTGGCGCTTCAGCCCCTGGTGGAGTCGGCGGTCGCGCATATAGGCGGAGCCCGACCAGCGGCCATGCAACAGCCCGGTCAGACCGAACCACAAGGTCATCGCCCCGGTGCCGAACAGGCGTTCCAGCCAGACCCGCGCGGCCAGCGCCGCCGGGGTCACCACCAGCGTCAGCACCGTGGCGATACCGAGCCCGAAGACCACGGCGGTGGCCAGTTGCACCCACCATAGCGCCATCGGCGTGCCCCGGTTGATGCCGCCGTTGACGAAATCCAGGCTGACCGCCAGCATCATCGGCGCCAGCCCCGCCATGGTGGTGATGGTGGTCAGCAGCACCGGGCGGATGCGCGCCTCGGCGGTGCGCACGATGGCCTCCAGCGGGTTCATGCGGCGGGCGAAGTCCTGGTAGGTGTCGATCAGCACGATGTTGTTGTTGACCACGATCCCGGCCAGCGCGACGATGCCGGTGCCGGTCATGATGAGCGAGAACTTCTGCCCCATCACCATCATGCCGACCAGCACTCCGGCCACCGACATCACCACCGCGCTGAGCACCAGCACCGAATGGTAGAACGAGTTGAACTGGGCCAGCAGGATCACGAACATCAGCCCCAGCGCCCCGGCGAAGGCGCTCATCAGAAACGCCTGGGTCTCCTCCTGCTCCTCGCGGTCACCGGTGAAACGCGCCGCGACCGAAGCCGGGAACGGGTCTTCCTCGGCAATCCAGCGCTCGAATTCCTCGATCCTGGCGATGTCGGAGGTCGCCTCGTCGACACCCGCCCGGATCAGGAAAAACGGCTGGCCGTCGCGGCGGCTGATCTTGGCCAGTTTCGGCGCCGGGTGCCGGGTGATGAAGTTCGACAGCGGCACCTGCCCCCTGGTGGTGGTGATCTTGAGGTCGTCGAGCGTCGAGAGCCGCCGGTCCGCCTTGACGAAGCGGCCCCGAATGTTCAGTTCCTCGTCGGCATCGGCCGGGCGGTAGGTTTCGAGGATCGCGCCCCGGGTGACCGCCTGTACCAGCAGGCCGATGGTGGCGATATCGACACCGAAACGCCCGGCGGCGGCGCGATCGACCTCGATCCGCCAGTCGATGCCGGGCAGCGGCCTGGTGTCGTCGATATCGATCAGCCCGGGGGTCTGGCCGAACCGCGCGCGGGCGATCCCGGCGGCGCGGATGAGGTCGGCCCAGTTGTTGGATGTTATCTCCAACTGGATCGGCTTGCCTTGAATTGGCCCGTCCTTCTGGCGCTTGATCTCGGCCAGCACACCGGGGATCGAGGTGATGCGGCGCTCGACCTCGTCCAGGATATCGTCGCCGGAGCCGCGCTCGTACCAGGGCACCAGTTCGAGCTGGACCTGGCCGACCGTGTCAAGCGGGCCTTTCTCGCCGCGCTTGTTGGCCAGCCCGCCGACGCCGGAGAAGGCGAACACCGCCGCGATGCCAGGCACCGACATCACCGCTTGCTCGGTCGCCCGGACCATGCGGTCGCGCTCGGCCAGGCTGAGATTGCCCCGGGCGCGAACATAGACGATAGCGCGCCCCGGATCGGTCTTGACGAAGAACTCGACGCCGTTGTTGTGCGCGCCATAATAGCTGAAGATGCCCGCGATCGTCGCCGCCGCCACGCCCAGCGCCAGGAACGGCCCGACCGGGTTCAGCACGATCGCGCCGATGACCCGGCCGAACGGGCGCCGGCGGTACGGTTCGGGCGGCGGTGGCGGCGCGACCTTGCCGCCCAGCACCTGCGCCCGGGCCTGCGCCATCATCTGGCTCAGCCGCCCGGCGACGCCGCCGAGGATCGGCAGGTAGATCAGCGCCACGATCAGCGAGGCGCTGAGCACGAAGATCATCGTTATCGGCAACTGGCCCATGAACTGGCCCGGGATCCCGGGCCAGAACAGCATCGGCAGGAAGGCGCACAGCGTGGTCGCGGTGGACGAGACGATGGGCCAGAACATCCGCCGCGCCGCTTCGGTGTAGGCGGTCATCGGGCCGACGCCCTGGGCGATGCGCTTGTCGGCGTATTCGACCACGACGATGGCGCCGTCGACCAGCATGCCGACCGCCAGGATCAATCCGAACATGGTCATGTTGTTGATGCTCATCCCCAGCGCCGCCATCAGCCCGAACGAGAGCAGGAACGAGCCCGGGATGGCGATGCCGATCAGGATCGCGGAGCGGAACCCGAGCGCCGCCAGCACCACGAGCATCACCAGGACAACCGCCGTCAGCACGCTCGATTCGAGCTGGCTGACCATGTCGGTGACGCGCGCCGACTCGTCCATCGAGAGATCGACCTTGACCGCCTGGCGCAGCGGTTCGGGCCAGCCGCGCACCACCTTCCCGACCGTCGCGCGCACCGCCTCGACGGTCTTGATGATGTTCTCGCCGATTCGCTTCTTGACCTGGAGCGAGATCGATTTGGCGCCGTTGAAGCGGGCGCGGCCGGTGGCATCCTCGAAGGTGCGCCGGATCTCGGTGACATCGCCGAGCCGCACCACCCGGTCGCCACTGACCTTGACGGGCAGGGTGCGGATATCCTCCAGGGTCTCGAACGCGCCCGGAACGGTGACCGAAAATCTGGCCGTCGCACTCTCGACCGAGCCGGCGGCGATGAGCTGGTTGTTGCGGTCGAAGACGGTGAGCAGTTCCTGCGCGGTGACGCGGTAGGATTCCATCTTGAGCGGGTCCATCAGCACCTCGACCATTTCGTCGCGGTGGCCCGTCAGGTTGGCCTCGAGCACCGATGAGAGGCTCTCGATCTCGCGCTGGAGCTCCTTCGACAGCTTCAGCAGGGTCCGTTCCGGCACCTCGCCGGACAGCGAGACCACCAGCACCGGGAACTGGGACAGGTTGACCTCGCGGATCGTCGGCGAGTGCGCGCCCTCCGGGAACTCGGTCTTGGCCTGGTCGAGCTTGCCGCGCACAGTCGCCAGGGTCGCCTGCTTGTCCCAGCCGAATTCGAACTCCAGCAGCATCCCGGCATGGTTTTCGGAGGCGATGCCGGTCATCTGCTTCAGCCCGTCGAGGCCGCGCATCTCGGTCTCCAACGGTTTGACCAGCAGGCGCTCGGAATCCCGGGCCGAGACGCCGGGCAGCGGCACCGAGATAAAGAGCACCGGCACGTCGATATTCGGCGCGCCTTCCTTCGGCAGCGAGAAGTAGGAGAACAGACCCGCGCCGACCGAGATCACCAACAGGGCCAGCACCATCCTGGTGTGCGCGGCGGCCCAGTCGACGATGCCGGTCATCCGCTGGCGAGTCGGTCGAAGACGGTCGGTGCAATGGAGCGCCCGTCACGGACGAACTCCTGACCGACAACGATCACCGCGGCCCGCTCCGGAAGCCCGGTGACCCAGACGCCGTCGATCGCGTCGCGGATAATCCTGGCCTCGACGAAGTGGGCCCTTTCCTCGACGGCGAGGCGCACGCCCAGCCGTCCGTCGTCGTCGAGCGTCAGGGCGGCCTGCGGGATCAGATGCGCGACCTCGGTGGGCAGGTCGATGCGCAGTTCGGCGGTCATGCCGTCGCGAATGCGGCCGTCCTGGTTGGGCAGGGTAATCTCGACCAGATAGGTCCGGGTCTCCGGGTCGGAGACCCGGCTGATGAACGAGATCTCGCCCGGGATGATGCGGCCGTTGATCAGCCGGGCGGCCGCGGTCTGGCCCAGTACGATCTGGTCGACCTCCCGCTCGGAGACGTAGCCCGAGGCCTTGACCGAGCTGAGATCGATCACCGTGGCGCAGGTGCCGCCCAGGCCGAGGCGCGAGCCGATTTCGGCGGTGTCGGTTTCCAGCACGCCGTCAAAGGGGGCGTGGATCACCAGCCGGGCGATGTCCAGCCTGACCAGGTCGACCTTGGCCTGCGCCGCCTCGAGCTGCGCCTGGCGGGCCAGGCGCGTCGCCTCGGCGGCGAATCCCTTCCGGCTCAGCGTGGTCGCGGCGTTGGCCGCAATGCGGGCCTCCGCCAGGCCCGCCTCGGCTTCCAGAAGCTGCGCCGCGCGGGCGCCGGGGTCCAACCGGCACAACACATCACCCCCGGCGACGGCGGTCCCCTTGCGCAGCGGCTGCGAGATCACCAGGCCGGCGGTCTCGGCCGGGACCGAGACTTTGCGGATCGCCACGGTGCGGCCGCGCAGAACAAGCTGGTTGACCGTCGGCCGGGCCTGGCTTTGCAGCACCATCACCGGGACCGGCTGGTTCTGCTCCGGCTTCGCCGTTGCCACCACCGCATTGGCTTCAGCGGCCGGTTGCACCGCCAGTTCTTCCGCCAGTACGCGCCCGGCGACCCAGTAGTAGAGCGCGCCGGCGGACAGCAGCGCAAGAGCGATCGAGCCGAGGCGCATTGGGTTCGCTCCGGCATGCCCTCTCAATGCCTTGGGCGGCGGGTTATGGTCGCGGGTAGTGGGCATATCCTGGCTCCTTTTATATCCTGCATCGCACCCGTGCAATGGCGGGACGACTCGCCGGACATCATCTGAGGCCGCGATCATCGCCAGCCAGGCGCGCGGGCGGAACTGTCATGACTGACAGGCTCCCGATGAAAAACTGACAGGGGGAGGCGGGAAAAAGGGACAGGCGAGACCGGAAAAAGTGACAGTGGGCCGGGTTCGGCCCAATGGAAAAGGGGTAACGCGGTGTCGCCTCCGGTCCCGCTGCCCCGGCGCGGCCCGGAAACGGGGCGCTGTCTTGCGGCACCCGGCGCGCCTAACCTGATGGAATCAGGCCGGAGGCTCTCTCCCTTTGTTTTCCCGCAATTTCCGGGTCGCCGAATGAAGCCATTTGGCTCGAAATTGCTTTATGCTGGCGCCGGGAGCGGCAGGGAGGCCCCATGCTGATCGTGAACGGGCTCAGGACGAAGGCCGGCGGACCCGTCGGCTTCGAGTTTGGCGGCGGCGAGATCATCGCTGTGCGCGGGCCATCCGGCTCGGGCAAGTCGCTGATGCTGCGGGCGATCGCCGATCTCGATCCGGCCGAGGGCGAGGTCTCGCTCGACGGCATACCGCGGGCCCGGATTCCGGCGCCGGAGTGGCGCCGCCGGGTCGCTTTCGTCCCCGCCGAGTCGGGCTGGTGGGACGACCGGGTGGGCGCGCATTTCCCCGATGGCAGCGATAACAGCGCCCTGATCGAGGCGCTCGGCCTCGACCCCGCAGTGCTGGACTGGGAGGTGCGCCGGCTCTCGACCGGGGAGCGCCACCGCCTCGCCATCGCCCGGGCACTGGCCCTCGAGCCGGGTGTCTGGCTGTTCGACGAACCCACCGCAGCCCTCGACGCCGTGGCGGCGCGCCGGGTCGAGGCGGTCATCAGGCAAGGGCGCGACCGCGGCGCCGCCATCCTGCTGGTCACCCACGACGACGTCCAGGCGGCACGGCTGGCGGACCGGACCCTGACCATGGCGGACGGCCGCCTGGTGGCGCCGGAGGGGGTCACATGAGCAGCAGCTACATCGTCCTCTCCTACTGGGACGTGGCGCTGGCGGCGGTGTTCCTGATCCTGAACGCGGGCCTGTCGCTGTGGCTGCAACTGGGGCTGGCCCGGCAGATGCTGGTGGCGGGACTGCGCATGGTGGTCCAGCTTCTCGCCGTCGGCCTGGTGCTGAAGGCGGTGTTCGCGGTGGGCTCGCCGCTGGTGACCCTCGGTCTGGCTTTGGTCATGGTGGTGTTCGCCGGGCGCGAGATCTGGGCCCGCCAGGAGCGCCGGATGCGCGGCCCCTGGGGGCCGGGGCTGGGCGCCGGCGCCATGACGCTGGCGGCCGGCGTGGTGATCATCTTCGCCCTGACCCAGCAGATCGGCGCCGATCCCTGGTGGTCGCCCCGCTTCGCCCTGCCGCTGTTCGGCATGATCCTGGGCAACACCATGACCGGGGTCAGCCTCGGGCTGGACACGCTCAGCACCAGCCTGTGGCGCGAGAGCGCGGCGGTCGAGGCGCGGCTGCTGCTGGGGGCGACCCGGTGGGACGCGACCCGGCCGTTCGCGAGGCGCGCCATGCGCAGCGGCATGACCCCGATCATCAATTCGATGGCGGCGACCGGGGTGATCTCGCTGCCGGGCATGATGACGGGGCAGATCCTCTCCGGCGTCGATCCGGCCGAGGCGGTGAAATATCAGCTGCTGATCATCTTCCTGATCGCCGGGGCGACCGGGCTGGGGGTGGTGCTGTCGATCGCCGGGGGGATCTGGCGGCTGACCGACGAGCGGCACCGGCTGCGGCTGGACCGGTTGGGGGGCGAGCGGGGGTGAGCGGGGTGTGTGCGCAGATTTGCACAGGGGGTTAAGATGTTGATTATAAATGATTATCAATATATGGATTCGAAAACGTGGCGTGGCAATCGAAAAGGCGGACCTTCGCGAGCCCGGCGCTGATATCGCGGCCTGACCCGGAAACTGCCGGAATAGCGACCGTCTGAACGCGCATGGGCAACTCAAGCCGAAGTTGCATGGCAAAATCGGGGCAGAAACGACCGTTCTTGGCGCAGTGATTTTGACGGGAGGTTTTTGTCCGATATACGAGTTCATACGACGTTGAACTTTGGACCTGCGCCCTCTGGAGGAGGTGCGCGAGCGAATGCCTACGGTCCGATCACACCATCTTAAACATTTTGAATATGATATTCTCGCCGGGCGCATAAAAGGATACCGCGATGAAGCACGAAACGAAGTTCGCGCATTGGATACGCACGGGGGGACACAGCGAGTTTCTGCTTCGGCTGAACGGCAATGCTGGTCTGGAAACGAAGTTCACGGTGGTTCCGGACCGGCTTCTGGCAACGATCCTGGACGACGCCCTGGGGACCGCCGTGCAGCGCTTGAACCGGTTTCTGCCTGAGCACACATCCATCAACATGGCGTCGGTCGATACCGGTGACATCGAAGCCGAATTCGCGGAGACCGTGGCGAGCAGGATCGGTAAGATCGGCGTGCCCGTGAATGCTGACGATCCGGCGATTTCTTCCGCGATCAGGCGCTATGCCGAGCAGTTGAACGCCCGGTTTCAGCAGGCCGGTCTCGGTGTGACCGAGTATATCTGGCGCAGCAGCGACGATGCGCGGGTTCGCTCGTCGCATCGGGACTACGACGACCGCCGATTCTCATGGGATGAGCCGCCCGGCGGCAAGCATCCGGGCGAAGACTACAATTGCCGTTGCTTCGCCGAACCGGTTGTTGCGGGCGTGATTTTTCCTGAAGGGGCGACCTGCGATATTATCAACGCGAACATGCTGGAAGGGCTGTTTCCTGACGCGCCCGAAGCTCAACTGGCGGCAATTGCGCGCGAGTTGGATTTGCAGATCGTGACCGGCAAGCTCGGCAGTCCAGAACGGCTGGCGCATTTCTTTGGACAAGTCCTGAAGGAGGTCGGGGACGGCCTGAAGCTTGAGGAGAACCTGAATTATCTCGCAAGTGAATTGGGTCCGACATTTTCATACTTTCGCCGTCATCCGGGAGAAGCTCAACTCTATGGTCGCACTGCTGATCACCTGGCGGACAGACAAGCGATTGCGAACCGAGGCTATGCCAATCGGAATGGCAACGGCGACATTGCCAGCGGGGACGGCTGGCGCTATCGCGGAAGAGGTATTTTTCAGCTGACCGGGCGCGCAAACTACCACGCCTTCACGCACGGCCATGCCGGGCTGTTCGGTGAAGAGGTCGATTTCGAAGCGAATCCGGATCTGCTCGCTCAGCCGAAATATGCCGTGCGGTCTGCTTTGTTCTTCTGGGTAGACAACGGGTTATTCGCGATCGCGGATCGCGGGGTGAACGACAGTGCGGCAAATGCCATCACAGGGGTGATCAACCGAGATACGCCGGAAGCTGACTACGAAGCCAGACGGGATAGCGCAAAAGCGTTGTTCCGAAGCGATGTCTTTTCAAATATCTGCCGCTTCTCCGTGGCGAGACCGAGGTTTGAAGATCAATGAAAATCTGGACACTTATTGCCGTCCTCGCAGTCGCACTAAGCGCGAGGCATCTTCCTGCACATGAGTTAGGAAGTGGAGATCGTTATTTCTCGCGTGGTTGGGATACCGATACCGTTGAAACTGATGAATTATTGGTTTCAATAGAATACGCCAAAGGCTATCCCAGAGATACGCCGCATTATCAGGTCGTCCTTAAGTCGAAGGTGACGGGAATTGAGCGTTCCGTGCCCTTTCAAATGTCAGGTGGCAGAATGCCCTTTCTGAAGGCATTCAGCATGGGTAATTACTGTGATGAGAAAATAATCTTTATCTCGCTACTCAATAATCCTCCAAAATACGCCGACGTTCTTTCATATTCAATCTACACCCACGCTTTCCACGGGGAAAGTCTACAATATCTTGCAACGGCATACGGGCCTAGAGAGGATATCGCACCGCTTGAGAGGGGAGTCGATCTTGGGTTTCCGTATGAAATGCCGCAAAAGTTTGTCGTCGAATGCTCTGGCAGCACGGCGTCGCATGACTTCGAGTTTTCGATTACCGACCGGGCTCAGAAGTGAACATTGCCGCGCAAACGCCGTCGGTTTCGATGTTGGAGTGGGCGGAATCAGTTTTCCCGCACTCGGTACGGTGCCTGCGGCACCGATATCTTGGCCAACTCCTGTCGCTTTTCTGTGGCGAAACCGAGGTTCGAAGATCAATGAGATACGCTGGACTGCTTGCTCTCTTATTATCATTGGTATGGGTCAATCCGGTCGGTGCCCATGAAAT
>Ga0209980_10002194_pt1 | contig 10666 bp, 8 predicted proteins | sample CR02metaG_FD_183611 | JGI IMG/M metagenome (GOLD analysis project Ga0209980, IMG submission 183611) | Deep subsurface microbial communities from Mariana Trench to uncover new lineages of life (NeLLi) - CR02 metaG (SPAdes) (version 2) | ecosystem: Environmental > Aquatic > Marine > Ocean trench >... | reverse complement strand
AACACATCTCATTATAAATCTTTTATTCTCTGTGTCCCTTCGGCACACTCAGGACAGGCTTAGTGCCTCTGCGGTAAAATTTTATGAATAATGCAGGTTAAAAGAATATGCAGAAATGCAATAGAAAATTGTTGCTATAATATAAAACCTCATGCCTAAAGTTCTTCAAATCCTGTCCGATTTTTAATCATAAATTAACTTTCCTTAAAGGCGAGAATTTATCATGGAAGAAAGACGTCATTTTGTGCGGGTCAAGTTTTTAGCAGAAGTCGAAATCGTTTACTTTGACAATTCCTATAAGGCAGAACTCCTCGATCTTTCATTAAAAGGCGCTTTAATTCAGCCCAAAAGCGAAATCCCGATGGGGCTTGGCAACACTTGCGCCCTTAAAATTGGTCTTGCCGCCAAAGATTTAACCCTGGAATTTAAAGTGGAGCTGGTTCATCTAAATGCTGATAAGTTTGGGCTTAAATTCCTCTCCCAGGATCTCGACACAATGATTCACCTGCGCAGATTGCTTGAACTCAATGTCTGCGATCATGAGCGAATTACCGAGGAACTTGCTTTTTTGGCAACTGCTTAAGTCTCAGGTGAGACAGTGACCCTGCCATAATCCTCGTTTATAGTTCTACACGACGGGTGTTCAATTTCTCTTTGCCTATTTAGTCATCCTTAAATTCGCTAACTGGCGGTTGACTTGATTCCAGTTTTACCTTATCTTCCAAAAGATGAGTGAAACCATGTCAACCGCAGATAATAAAAACCTTACATTGCGCCGGCGTTTGCACGAAATCATCTTCGAAGCGGACACTCCGGCAGGCAAACGTTTCGATGTCTTGCTGATTGTCAGCATTGTCTTAAGTGTGACTGCTGTCATGCTCGACAGCGTTCAGTCAGTCCGAAATGAATATGGCGGTATTTTTTTCTTTTTCGAATGGGGGTTTACTCTTCTTTTCACAGCTGAATATTTTTTGCGATTATACTGCGTAGGCCGTCCTCGTCTCTATGCCACCAGCTTCTATGGTGTTGTAGACTTACTTGCAATTCTGCCAACTTATATCAGTTTGATTCTGCCCGGCAGTCAGTTTCTGTTAGTCATTCGCATCCTGCGAGTACTGCGGATTTTTCGTGTTTTCAAGCTTGTACAATATTTAGGCGAGGTTGATTTTCTCCTAAAAGCGCTCAGAGCAAGCGGCCGCAAGATCGCGGTCTTTTTATTCACGGTTTTAACACTGGTGACAATTTTCGGCTCTCTGATGTACATCATCGAGGATGCCCAAAACGGTTTCACCAGTATTCCACGCAGTATATATTGGGCAATCGTTACTTTAACAACCGTCGGTTACGGTGACATTACGCCCAGAACTGAAATCGGGCAAGCTCTGGCAGCCATGATCATGATCTTCGGCTATGCGATTATCGCCGTGCCAACCGGAATCGTCACCGTGGAAATGGCACAGGCTTTTAAGGAAAAAGAAACAATCTCAACCCAATCCTGTCCGCAATGCAGCGCCGAAGGACATGACAGTGATGCAAAATTCTGTAAATTCTGTGGTTCGGCGCTATAAATGAAAGAACAATCTTGTAATAACCCGGAAGGAAAAAGAGAAATGGACACTTCAAGACTTAAGGCATACTGGCGAATGAACCTGACCTATGTCGGCATCCTTCTAATAATTTGGTTTACGGTTTCTTACGGGTTCAGCATCCTCTTTGTAAACCAGCTCGATCAAGTTCGATTTGCAGGATTTAAGTTGGGCTTCTGGTTTGCGCAACAAGGTTCCATCTATGTTTTTGTGCTGCTGATCTTTGTTTATGTTTTTTTAATGAACCGCCTTGACCGAAAATTTGGTGTAGCCGAAAAACAGGGGGACCGCTAATGGGAATTCAGGCATGGACTTACACGCTGGTTTTTTTATCTTTTGCACTTTATATTGGCATTGCAATTCGGTCAAGAGCAAAATCTACAAGTGATTTCTATGTGGCTGGCAAGGACGTTTCTCCACTCGCCAATGGTATGGCGACTGCAGCAGACTGGATGTCGGCAGCCTCATTCATTTCAATGGCAGGACTTATTTCTTTCATGGGCCGGGATGGCAGCGTTTATCTGTTAGGCTGGACCGGCGGTTATGTGCTGCTGGCGCTGCTTTTGGCACCCTATCTGCGCAAGTTTGGTAAATTCACCGTCCCCGATTTTGTCGGTGAACGCTACTATTCGCAGGCGGCGAGACTTGTTGCGGTGGTTTGTGCCATCTTTATTTCATTTACTTACGTCGCCGGACAAATGCGCGGCGTGGGCGTAGTCTTCTCCCGCTTCCTGGAAGTCGATATTACCGTCGGGGTTATCATTGGTATGGCGATTGTATTTTTTTATGCGGTCATTGGCGGCATGAAGGGCATTACTTACACCCAGGTCGCGCAGTACTGCGTGCTGATTTTTGCCTACATGGTTCCGGCTATTTTTATCTCAATCCTGCTCACCGGCAACGTGATTCCGCAGTTTGGTTTCGGCAGCAGTTTGGCTGATGGCTCCGGGACATATTTACTGGACAAGCTCGATCAACTCAACCGGGATCTGGGCTTTCATGCTTACACATCGGGCACCAAAGGAACGCTGGATGTTTTTTGCATCACCGCAGCCCTGATGGTGGGTACGGCTGGTCTGCCCCACGTTATCATTCGCTTCTTTACAGTTCCTAAAGTGAGAGACGCTCGTTTGTCCGCTGGCTATGCGTTACTGTTTATCGCAATCCTTTATACAACCGCGCCGGCAGTGGCGGCATTTGCGCGCACCAACTTTATTAACACGATTCACAACACGCCCTATAGCGAGGCCCCGCAGTGGTTTAAAAACTGGCAGAAGACCGGGTTGCTTGACTGGGAGGACAAGAACTCCGATGGCGTCATGCAATATTTTGGGGACACAGGCGAGCAAAGCGCTTCTCAGCAAAATGAAATCACAGTCGATCGCGATATTATAGTACTGGCGAATCCCGAAATTGCAAAACTGCCGAACTGGGTAATTGCTTTGGTGGCGGCAGGCGGTTTAGCGGCCGCTTTGTCTACCGCGGCCGGGCTGCTTCTGGTGATTTCAACTTCTATTTCGCATGATTTGCTGAAGAAAGTTTTGATGCCAAAAATTGTCGAACGGCAGGAGCTGCTTTATGCCAGGTTGGCCGCGGGGGCAGCTGTGATCATCGCCGGTTATTTTGGTATCAATCCGCCCGGGTTTGTGGCACAGGTCGTAGCATTCGCCTTTGGTTTAGCGGCCTCCTCTTTCTTCCCGATTATTATTCTTGGGATTTTTTATAAAAGAATGAATAAAGAAGGCGCCATTGCTGGAATGGTCAGCGGAATCGTGTTTACGGCTAGTTACATTATTTATTTTAAGTTCATTAACCCGACAGCCAACAATAGTGAAAACTGGCTCTTCGGTATCTCACCGGAAGGGATTGGCAGCCTTGGCATGCTCATAAACGTGACGGTTGCACTGCTTGTTTCAAAAGTAACGCCGGCTCCTCCGGAAGAAATCCAAAAAATGATAGAGGATATTCGGATTCCGGGAAGCGCCAGCGAAATTGTTTGAACTCTTGCTTGTTAGTGACAATTATTTTCTATTATCTGGTTTTTATGAACTGCCAGAACAGCCCTGATTTGTCATTTGACACAAACAGGGCGTTTTGACAAAAGTCTAATCAGTTTTTTCAACTCAGGAGGTCCCTAAGATTATTTTAATGCGTAGTAAACGAACAGCACCCCGGCATCTACTTCTATCGACTTTCTTTTTTTTGTTTTCACTATCAGCGTCTGAGCTCTTCTCGGGATCGACTTTTACTGGGCGGGTTTTTGATAAGCAAAACAATCCACTGGCCTATGTTCAGGTAATTCTCGAACCGATCAGTAGGGGAGATGTCACAGACGAAAAGGGCAAATTCGAAGTAAATAACCTACCCAGGGGCAAATACAGAGTTAGTTTTCAGCTTATAGGTTATGAAACTGTAAAAAGGAATGTTGTGCTTGCAAATTCAGAGGAAAGACTTGAACTAAACATCGAATTGACACCTACTGTGATCGAGCTTGCAGACGTTCTGGTTACCGCCTCGCGAAATTCAGAATTGGAACATGAGGTGCCGCAATTTGTTTCCGTTATTAATCCAAGAAAAATCAGGGAGCGAAACAGCCAGCAAACTGCTGAGCTGTTGCGGGAGGAAGCCGGTTTAGTTGTCCAAAAAACCAACCAGGGCGGCGGCTCGCCAATTATGCGCGGCATGAAAGCGAACAAACTCCTCTTTCTCGTCGATGGCATTCGCTTGAACAACTCGACTTACCGCGGCGGCAACACCCAATATTTGAATACAGTAGATTCCGCCACACTCGAGCGGGTGGAAATCGTACATGGTCCGATTTCAGTTTTGTATGGCAGTGACGCCCTCGGCGGCGCAATTAATCTCATCACCAAGAGTCCGCGGCTTACCCTGGATGGCAGACAAACATTCGGTGGTTCGGTTTCTGCTTCGATTTCAACCGCTGATGAAACAAAAACCACGAACTTTAATGTTATGACGGCCAACTCAAAATGGGGGTTGATTCTAAAAGGCTCGCTTAAATCTTTTGGAGACATTATCAGAGGGAGTAGCGGTGGAGCGACTTTAATGAATCGGCTGCAGAATGACTCGAGAACAAGCCGCGTCCTAAATAAAAAACAGTCGCCAAACGGATATGACTCTTATGACCTGAGTTCCAAAGCGCTGATTAATTTATCAGATTTTCAGGAGCTGACTCTGGCCCTGCAACTGAACAGACAGAATTCTGTACCCCGTTACGACGTTGTAGAAACGCTTGGTGATTCGGTGCGATTATGGGATCCGCAGGAAAGAGATCTGTTTTATTTGACTTATACCAACAAAAAACCCACGCGTTTGTTTTACAAATTAACCGCCACTGTTTCCCGGCACAGACAATTTGAACGGCGGCGCCGAATTAAGTTTGGCAGTACAAACGAGACTTTTGACCAATTTCGAACTCTGACCAGCGGTGTGCAGATTCATCTTAACAAACTGCTTGGTCTCGATCATCAATTGGTTTACGGCTCGGAGCTTTATTTTGATCAGGTAGCCACAAAATCGAGCGGCCGTAATATTACCACCGGAGTGGAGAGCAACCGGGCTCCGCTTTTTCCGGATGGATCATCATTCCTGACTTTCGGGTTATTTGCACAAGATGCTTTTCAGGTTTTGACAAAATGGAAATTGATTCTCGGCGGCCGCTTTAGCACCACCAAACTTAGAGCGCCCTTTGAAGATGATCCCGGCAATTTGCAGAACTTCGGCACAATTAAACAAACAAACGCATCTTTTACCGGAAGCCTCGGATCGCAAATTGCAATTAGCCAGGAACTTAGTTTCGTAACCAACATTGCGCAGGGATTCAGGACGCCCAATTTAGACGATGTTTCCAAGTTGGGCCCGGGTAAAGGCAACAGTTTTTTTGATGTACCAAACGCCGATACAAAACCGGAAAAAACGCTCAGCATTGACGGCGGATTTAAAGTTTTTTCAAATCGTTTACGCACAAATATTTTTGGATTTTATAATTCTATCACGGATTTACTTGTCCGCCAACCGGCAGAATTCAACGGCTTGCCTTACGTAATTGAAGAGGGAGATACACTTGTTGTCTTTCATAAAGAAAACGCTGGCCACGCCTACACGACCGGGATTGCACTCAACGCCGAATTTTTTATAACTTCTCATTTGGCTCTCCTGGGAAATCTGGGCTACACTTACGGCCAAAACAGATCGAACGATGAGCCGCTTAACAGCATCCCTCCGTTTGGCGGGCTGCTGGGTCTCCGCTGGCGCCAGAATCAGTACTGGGCCGAATTAAACTCACGCTTTGCAACGGAACAAACCCGACTGTCATTGGAAGATCAAGCTGACTTGCGCATTCCTGAAGGCGGCACGCCCGGTTGGTACACCCTGAATTTAAAACTCGGTGCAAGTATGACCAAGGCGCTGAATCTGAACCTGGCTGTTATGAATATTTTAGATCAGAATTACCGGGAGCACTTGAGTGGCTTTAACGCGCCGGGCCGGAATTTTATTTTTTCTGCTCAGATTCACAAATAGACTGGCGTTTCTTTTAATGCGTACGGATTGAAGGATTTCCAGGACAAACCAATATGTTTTTGTCAATATGAATGGCCAGTTGAAGTAATCATTGCTATTTAAATAACCTGAGTTCGATATAAGAAATCAAAGACCAAAAACTTACATAGACCGTCATTCCGGCAATCTTTAAGCCGGAATCTAGTTGTACTCGCCTCTAAATAGGCAAGAAGCTGTCGGACTTCAGTTGATTTCTTTGCTCGGTGAGTAAATCAAACCTGGGAAACTCCCTCCCATACATTCATTTCTTTTGACATTATTCTAAAAATTTCATAATTTTGCCCCGGTGAGATCAAGTATTTAACCTGAATTATTTACAAACCATAAAAGTCGTCATTGCCGCGAAGCAGGCTGTTGCAAAAGACTCCGAATCTATGAAAAAATGGTGCGACGGCGTCCCTGACCAGCCTGCAACGGCCCTCGGCGGGACGCCATCGGGCTATAAAACCGAAATCTGCAACAGCCTGGAAGCTTGTCCTCGCAAAGGCGGGGAACGGGAATCCAGTACAAAACTCAACAACTTGGTGCAGGTAATGGATGCCCGACGACTCGGGCATAACAGTATTGAAGTTCTTGCCTGAAGTGGAAATTTGTGACTTAACCAGGTTAAATGACTTTTTTTAAAAACTCACATAAAAACATTATCTCACAGGGTAAAACAAGGAGGTGTAGCATGAGCAACAACAGAATTTTCTTAATGGCTCTACTGGGGGTTGTTTTCGTTATCGGAATAACCGCTACTGCACAGGAGTCTGGTTCAGTGGCCAGGTCGGCGTTTACTACAGAAATTGTCGACCGCGAACCGGTGAACGATCTGGACTCGGTTTCTACCGAGATCAAGCAAATTTACTTCTTTACCGACATCCGAAACATGTCCGGGAATCGAGTTACACATCGCTGGCTTCATGGCGGCGAAACCCGTGCTGAGGTTTCATTCAATGTCGGCGGTCCAAGATGGCGGGTCCATTCCAGTAAGAAGCTCGCACCGGAATGGCTTGGCGACTGGACGGTTAAAGTGGTTGACTCATCCGGTTCCGTCATTCACAAAGACTCTTTTATTTATTCAAAAGCAACAGGAATGCCGGAGACCACTCCGACGGTTGAAAGTCAACCTGAAATAAAAACTGCAACCGCGCCGACAGTGGTGTCCGGAGAAGGGTCCATAGCCAGGGGAGTATTCACGACTGAAGTCGTTGATCGTGCCCCGGTCGATGAAATTGATTCTCTTTATACGGATGTCAAAAAACTGTTTTTCTTCACGGACATCAGGAATATGCAAGGAAAGACGGTTGTGCACCGCTGGCTGCACGAGGGATTAATTCGTGCCGAAGTTTCATTCGAGGTCGGCGGCCCAAGATGGCGTGTGTACTCCAGTAAAAATCTATCTGACGAGGGGCTGGGAAATTGGAAAGCTGAGGTTCTTGACAGTGAAGGGAATCGGCTGCATGAAGCTGAATTTGTTTATTTGAAGCAGGAATGACATGTCCTTACGGCTGAAGTTAAGCATTAACTTTAGTTTTTTTTGGTTCGTTCATTGCTTATTCTCCTGCGCGGATTAAGCAGGCGTTGCTGGCTTTGAAAATAAAACAATCGTTTAGTAGCCGGACGAGAGCCGGATGGACTCGGGTTTACGCCGTTAAATTTGGAGCAAATTACAGGTAAAAATTGAAAAAAATGCAACACGGAGGAAACCTAGCGCCGCAAAGAAAAACCAGCGTTTAAAATGACATAAAAGGTCGATTTTACAGAAGTCTATTTAATATAAGGTAGGGAGGCAAAAATGACAAAAGACCGTTGTCTTATTATTTGTATTTTTATAGTTATATTTTGTTTTTTCTCTCAGCTTTCGACTCAGGAACCTCAAAAACTCGCCATAAAATGTGGCAGGCTAATCGATGGTGTTGGCGATAAACCCGCCATGAACACAGTCATTCTGATAGAAGGTGATAAGATCGCCGCAGTTGGCAGGGACATAAATATCCCGGCCGATGCGACGGTGATTGATCTAAGCGATTATACTGTCCTCCCCGGCCTTATCGACACCCACAGCCACATTTGTCTGACCCCGGATTATACCGATAAGAATCCGGTCCTGTACAAATCCATTCCCTACCGAACCATCGAAGGCGCTGTGGCAGCCAAACTGAACCTGGAAGCCGGGTTCACTGCCATGCGCGACGTTGATTCCGAGGGCGCTAATTTTGCCGACGTCTCCATCCGGGACGCCATTAATGCAGGACTGATTCCGGGTCCGCGTCTGCAGGTTTCCACTATGGCGATTTCGATTACCGGCGGCCATATGAATATCGCCGGGCTGGCGCCTCAAATCGATGTTCCCCAGGTTGCGGCCATTGCCGACACGCCGGCAGAAAAAATAAAGGAAGTGCGCCGCCAGATTAAATATGGCGCCGATTGGATCAAACTTTACACCACCGGAACCCTGCGCCACATCAATACCGAAACCCTCGAGCCGCTGTCGCAGATGACCGTTGAAGAAATAAAAATGATTGTCGAAGAGTGCAACCGCTGGAATGTTCCGGTGGCAGCGCACGCCTACGGCGGAGAAGGCGCTACCAACGCCATTCTCGGCGGCGTGCGGTCCATTGAACACGGCTTTTTTCTAAAAGAAGAACAGTTGCAGGAGATGGCAAAACGCGGCACGTTTTGGTCGCCGACCTTCAGTGTTTATGTGCAGGAGTTTAAAAAGCACCCGGATGATCCACTCCTCAAAAAAATTGTCAAAGCGCATGAGGAGACCTTTAGAAAAGCCATGAGGCTCGGAGTTAAAATTGCCTTTGGCACCGATGTCGGCGCCTTTGATCACGGCACAAACGCCAGAGAATTTCAGCTCATGGTCGATTACGGCATGACGCCCCTGCAGGCCATCAAATCAGCCACCACGACTGCAGCCGACCTCATGCAGTGGCAAGATCAAATCGGCAGTGTAGAAGCCGGCAAGTTTGCTGATTTAGTCGCAGTGAAGGGCAACCCGCTTGACGACATTGCTCTGCTGCAGAATATTTCTTTTGTGATGAAGGGTGGCGTTATTGTTAAAAATAAGACCGCGGACGGTTTGAATCAAGTTGTGGATAAGTAAAGGTGATTGTTCAACCAGGAAGATTAAATTTATCTTATTAGAGGAGGAGTTACAATGTCTATTTTTCAAGATCGAATGATTCGGGCTGCAAAGTTAGATGTAAACCTGTACGAAGAAGTCGAAGCGGACAAAACCACCATGGGACAGGCGATGGGGGTGGTTGTTTTATCCAGCGTAGCTGCTGGAATTGGTTCCTTTAGTATGACGGGGATCAGTGGAGTTGTTATCGGCGGCGCCTCAGCGTTAATCAGCTGGTATGTCTGGGCTTTTATCACCTACATTATTGGCACAAAAGTCCTGCCGGAACCTCAGACTTCCGCAGATCACGGCGAGCTTTTGCGCACAATCGGCTTTTCGAGTGCACCGGGTGTGATTCGGATATTAGGAATTATTCCCGGACTTTATTGGCTGGTTTCCATCGTTGCATCAGTTTGGATGCTGGTAGCGATGGTTATCGCCGTCCGCCAGGCTCTCGATTACAATAGTACCTTGCGTGCGGTAGGCGTTTGTCTTATTGGCTGGGTAATTCAGGCAGTCCTTTTGGTCCTCATGTTTTCGTTTTTCGGTCAGCCCTGATAGTTTGATAGGACTGTGCGCCGGTTTTTTAGATCATTAAATATTGGATCATGAGTGTCCGGTTAAGCGGTTAAAAGTATTGATTGAAGTTGTTTAGAAAGAAAGCAAAGCGACTCATCGGGTTAAATTGGGACTTGTTTATTAACGCGATAGACTGCCGCTTGGTCTCTCCCTTTACAAAGGGAGAACAAGAGGGATTTGCGCCCTGGTATTAGTCAGCCTCGAATCCTCCCTGTCCCTCCTTTGCGAAAGGAGGGCACTAGCGCCGCAAACTTAAAAAAATGGCGAGCGAAATCTTAACCGGACACTCATGATATTGGATGTTAAATAGATCCAATTTACACGCTCGCGCAGGATTTGTCGCCCACTTGCCTGGCCGCCCGGGTAATCCTGCGCGGAACAAATAGATGGGGCTTGTATCCCCCAGCAGGCCGGCAGCAATAACCGGGAATTTTTTCAAAGAAAAGGATTCCGAGGGCGCGCTATAAAATCATGTGCACAGCGAATGTCGTGAGCGCAAAAGGAGACCCATGCATCTACAAGGCGAGTTTTTCAAACCAGGTTGGAAAGACGATACTGTTGCACAGATGACGGCGTTTGCCGAAGAACACCGAAACTACTTAGATGAGTGTACAAGGATGGCTCGTTTTCCCCGCGACCTGTACCTGGAAATGGGCAGGCGGGGTTGGGTCGGGCCGATGACGTCGACGAAATACGGCGGTTTGGGCGGCGGTGTGCCTGAGTATTGTCTCATCGAAGAAGAGGTGGGACGGCTGGGGTTGGTCTCGCCGCAAATCTCGATTCAGGGTCAGCTTTGGCTGAAAAT
>Ga0209980_10002193_pt1 | contig 10668 bp, 7 predicted proteins | sample CR02metaG_FD_183611 | JGI IMG/M metagenome (GOLD analysis project Ga0209980, IMG submission 183611) | Deep subsurface microbial communities from Mariana Trench to uncover new lineages of life (NeLLi) - CR02 metaG (SPAdes) (version 2) | ecosystem: Environmental > Aquatic > Marine > Ocean trench >... | reverse complement strand
ATGCGCGACGAAAAGAGCATGTGGCGTCTCGCGGGGGCCGTCGGGCTCATCGCTATCGTGTTGTTGTGCGCGATCACATTGATCGTTCTCAATATTGAGCTCAACAGGATTCGGCCACGAATAGAGGCGGCCCTCACCAGCGCTCTGGGACGCGAGGTCGTTATCGAGGGAGAGGTCTCCGTTGGACTGGCGTTGGCGCCGGAGGTGGTCGCTCGGGGTATTCGTATCGGCAACCCCGATTGGGCGTCGAGAGACTATTTTGCCTACACGGAACGTGCCGAAATTCAGTTCGAGCTGTTGCCGTTACTGAGGGACGGTCTGTTCATCGTCTCCAACGTCGAATTCGAAGGCGCCGATATACGACTCGAGCAGCGTGATGATGGTTCCAACAACTGGACGATTGCCCGCAACCTGCCGAGCAACTCCCCACTACCACAGATTCACCGACTGCGCGTCGAGGACTCCGTCGTCGTCCTCGCGTTGCCAGATACCGTACAGAGGCGACTTTACTTGGAAGATTTCGAAGCGACCAGAACGGGCTTCCTCGCGCTCGAGGTGGAAGCGAACGGCGCGTACCGGGATTGGCCTTTCGAGTTCGAAGCTGTGGGGGGACCACCCCGGGACCCGACTACGCCGGGATCCTGGCCCTTCGAAGTAGAGCTCGATATCGACGGATTGCGGGCGGAGCTGGTCGGGGAGTTCACGGAAGTTTTCCGACTTCCAGGCCTGGCGTTCGATCTTCGAGTGATCGGCGGTGACGTGGGCTGGCTGGAGCAGATTTTCGATCTGGCCCCATTGGACGATCGCTACCGGCTGTCCTCCGCAGTGCGGTTGACCGACAGTGGATTCACTCTGCTGAATATCGAGGGCAGCCTCGAGGATATCGAGTCGGTGGAGAACCTGGTGGTTACGGATGGTGAAGTGGTGTTCGAAGGTCGAGATCTGGAGCTCTCTGCGGAGGGCACCCTGGATGGCATGCCTTTCGAGCTTTCGATGGCCGCGTCTGAGGTGGCGACTCTCACTGAGTTGACCGACGCCCGTCTGGAAGTTCGGCTAAACAATACCGATGTCAATGCAGCGGGGATGGCGAGATGGGTGGACGGCGCACTCGAGCTGGATATCGGTCTAACGCTTGCCACACCGCGTGTGGATGACTTCTCGGAACTGGTGAACGTGGCGTTGCCGCAGTGGGGGCCGTTTCAAGCATCGACACGGTTGGTCACATCGGCTGGTCGTTTCGAGCTGACCAACATCACTGCGCGTCTCGGCGCGTCGCGGCTGGCGGGTGAGTTGCTCGTGAGCACAACGGCGCAGCGGCCGAGTGTGACAGGGAATGTTCGCTCCGCTCGCGTCGATCTATCTGACTTCATGGCCGACGCTGACCTCGGAGAGTGGAACCGGGCGCTCTTGGATGCTCCTTTCCCCACGGATTGGATGACCGTACTCGATGTCGATCTCAATGTCGCAATAGACGAAGTGTCCGGAGCGCCGGTGCCTCTTCGGAACATCTCATTCTCAGCGTCGCTGGAGCAGGGCCAGCTGACTGTCGATCCGTTTGCGATTTCCCTCGCAGCCGTTGCCTTGAGTGGTGCCAGCACACTTTCCGGCGGAACGGAGCCGTCGATCGAGATACAGGTTAGAGCCCAGGAGCTCGAACCAGAAGACGTGCTTCGGTCCCTGGAGCTACCGGAGAGCGTTCGGGGCATCCTACGGGACTTGGGGCTGCGCCTGGTTGCCAGTGGCCGTTCGCTAAATTCGACGATCGATCGCGTGAGCCTGGAGCTCTCGGCCAGTTCTGGTGATTTCGACTTCGGCACCGTACCTGAAGACGATCTCGCGGACCTGCACTTGAATAGCGCGCGTCTCGTAATCGAGCGCGACGAGCCGGTCGAACTGACACTATCGGGGAACGTCGAGGCACTACCCTTCGAGCTGCTCGTCAGTGGGGGGCGGCTGAGAGACCTGTTGCCCGGCGGCGAGATGTGGCCCGCCCTCGGTCTGTCCATAACGACTCGTCTGGTTGGACAGCCGCTGACGATTTCCGGAGAGCTGCGGCCGTTCGTCGATCTCCTGAACCGGCGCGACGTGACGCTGAACCTGGCCGGCAAGCTGGGCGGTGTTCAGGCGGAAGCGACTGGCGTTATCTCGTTGACGGGTGATATCGCCAGTACACCTTTTAACGTTCATGTGACGAGTGAGGATCCCGCTGAGCTCGTCGATCTGCTGGGGCTCGCCCCGGTCTTCCCAGTCTTGCCGAGGCGGATCGAAGCCAGCGGCGTGATGAGTTATGAAGACGAACGGATTGTTGTCCGTGAGGCACGGGTGCGCACCGAGAATGGAGAAATCATAGGCGGCGAGCTGGTCGTGAGCACCACGCAACCACTGCGAATCAGCGTTGATCTCGAGCTGACCACCTTGGATCTTGATTCGTTGACCGGTTATGTCGATGCCGCTGCCGAATCGGCAGAGACGGATGCTGAACGGCTGTTCTCGACTCGCCCACTGTTGTTCGACTGGCCGGAAGCCATGGAGATGAGCTCGAGTCTCCGGATCGGTGAGCTGCATTTTCTTGGCCTAACGTTTCGCGGTGTCAGTAGTTCAACCCAACTTGACCAGGGTATGCTGAATTGGCAGGGCCGCACAGACGACGGTACGGTCAACGCTTCGGTTACGCTCGACCCTCGCCACGAGACACCCCAGGCGACGATCAATTTACAGTTACGGGACTACAGGCCGAGAAGCCGGGTAGCGAGTCTCGAGACGGTGCCGGCATCAGGCTCGACCGGACCCGCCATCGGCGCGGATGTGTCGTTGACTGGGAGAGGTGAATCTATCGCGGCGCTCATGGGTTCCGCTGATGGTGAGATCAAAGTCTGGGCGGGCCCTGGTACCTTGGGTGTGATTCGCGGCGTGGGTCTTTCTCGCAGCGTGGTCCGTCAGATTCTGCGCACGCTCAACCCTGTTTCGGGAGCGGAACCGCAGACCGAACTAGTATGTGGCGCATTGTATCTCGAGGTGGAAGACGGCATTGCGTCGACTACCCGCGGGGTCGCCTTACAGACGCCGGATCTGAATTTCCTGGGCGGCGGCGCTATCAACATGAAGACAGAGGAGTTGGACGCCAGGTTTCGATTCCAGCCGCGTCGCGGACTCGGCCTGAGTGTGGCCAGTATGACCGCTCCTTTTGTGAACGTCGGCGGCACACTGCTGAACCCGCGAGTCGGCCTCAACACAGGGAGTTCCATCGCAGTCGGCTCCGCCGTCTGGGCGACCGGGGGCCTGTCTTTGCTCTACACCGGTTTCTTCCAGCGAATATTCGCTGCCCGACGTCCTTGCCAACGTGTGCTCCCGGAGTTGGCGGAGAACTCTACTGGTTAGGTCACCACCAGAGCTTTCGGCCCTGAGTGGCCATTCTCTAGTTCAACATTGGACTAAGGTCCAATGTTTCTCAGTTCGCGCCGCAGTGTACGCTCTGTTAGACAATTAATATTTTTAGAGGAGCGAAACATGAAAGCGTTCACTGCCACATTGGCATTGTTATTGTTGTTACCGCTCACGGCGGTTCGCGCACAGGTCGCGCAACCCATCACGATTGACACTTTCGTGCGGGCGGAATCGGACACCGCGATCCGGAACGTCTATAACCAAGCCGGTGGCCTGGGGAAGTTCGGCCACCTTCGGACACCTACACCTCTGGACAATCAGACCATCATTCGCATGAACCGCGACACGCTCTATTCCGGCGCAGTTGTGGATTTCAGCACACCCGCAACGGTGATTTTGCCGGACACGGGCGGCCGCTACATGAGCCTTCATGTAGTTAACCAGGATCACTATATGTTTGCAGTTTCCAATCCCGGTCGTCATGAACTCACTGAAGAAATGGTCGGCAGCCGCTATGCCCTTCTTACTTTGCGGTTGTTCGTCGACGCCAATAATCCTGAGGACATCGCGGCGGCGAACGCTTTGCAGGATAAGACGACAATAGAGGGCGGCGGCACGGGCCCGCTCGACCTGCCCGACTGGGATCAGGAACAGCTACAAACGGCGCGCGGTGCGCTCAACACGTTAGCGATGATGGGTTCGGATCCGTCACGCGCCTTCGGGACGCGCGAGGATACTGACCCGCTGCAACACCTCATAGGCGCTGCCGGCGGGTGGGGCGGCCTACCGAAGAAGAATGCCGTTTATGAACTTAATGTCGTCGAGAAAAACGACGGATCGCCCTATGCGCTCACGGTCAAGGACGTTCCCGTAAACGCTTTCTGGTCGGTCACCGTCTACAATGCGGATGGCTATATCGACGAGAATCCGCTGGGTGCTTATAGTTTCAACGGTGTCACCGCCACGCCGAGCGACGATGGATCCATTACGATCCATTTTGGTGGCTGTGGCGATGGTCGCGTCAATTGCCTGCCGATCTCGGTGGGTTGGAACTACGCCGTGCGGATGTATGAACCTCGCGAAGAAATCTTGAACGGTTCGTGGACCTTCCCAGTTACTAAATCCGTTAACTGATCAAGTTTCCCGGGCACCTACTACGGCCGCGGGCGCTGCCACGACTTGAAGGGCGACCGGAAGAACAACGCGATGCTGCGGCCATGTGTCGGGATAACCTTGCCCCAGAATATGCGAGTAGCTGCGACTGGCCGCAAGCGGGGTCGGGAAGGGAAGAATTTCAGACTGAGCGGATGGGGCGCAAAATATCTGTTGCGCGAATCTATTCGGCGGCTGCACACCAGCGTAATTCAACAAGGCGATATTGAGTAGTGGGGAAATCGATGTTGCTACGAATCTTTTGTGTCATAGGATGCTACGCGGCAACCGCCGTCGCACTGGCCCAAAATGCTACGCTGGCCGCCAGCATCGAAGTTTTTGTGTTTCCTGCGGCCGGCCAAGATGCGACGCTGCAGTCAATTGACGAGGCGGAATGCTACAACTGGGCAGTGGACAGGACGAACTCTGACCCATTCCAGCTCACACAGCAGGCCGCACAGCAAGCTGCAGCCGCGGACCGAGCCATGTGGCGAGCCGAGCAGGCAGGCCAAGGCGCGGCCGGGAGATCGGCGGCGGCCGGTATCGTTACCGGCGCCCTAGTCGGCGGCATTTTCGGCAACAGGGGTCGCAAGAGTACGCGCCGTGCAGCGGCGACCGGAGCACTGATCGGTGGAGCTTCGGGTTCAAGGCAGCGCAGCCAGGCTCAGTCCCAGGCCACCCGGTCGGTTGCCTCTCAGGCGGCCCGCCAACAAGCAAACACCGAGCAGCAACTGACCAATTTCAAGAACGCGTTCGGCGCTTGCCTGGAGGCCAACGACTATGTCGCGCGGTTCTAGCGCGACCGACCAACGCGACTCACTAACTATTGCGCGGAGCGCGAGTTTCCTGAGCTGCCGTTTGTGCCTGATCGGCCGGTGTAATGCCTGTAGCTATCATCTAGGCTGGATTGAGGCGTGACTGTTTCTGGCATCTTTCTGGAGAACCCGGCATGGGGATTTTACATCGCTTTCCGATAACTGCTGTTGGCGTACTCGCGGCGATACTGAACATTCCGATGAGCGCTGCTGCGCAAACTGAAGTGGCGTCGTGCGTGCTTGAAGCCATTTGGACGGCACCCGAGTCGAAGACCGTTGGTGAAATCAGGGCCGAGTGCAGAAGCCGGGAGACGGCAGATGCGGATCGTACGGCCATGGGGGACCAGGCCGTTCCGGTCTACGAGCGCAGCGTGATCGAGGAACGCTTCGAGGCAGAGGCAGAAACTGAGCGGCGGCCTTTCGTGATAACGCCGCACAACCCGAATTTCATCTTGGCGACCTATTTCGACGACCCAAATCAGGCACCGTTCGAGCAGGTCACCGGTATCTCCCAACCTGTCGAAGACACCGAGATGAAGTTCCAGGTCAGTATCAAGGCGCCGATCTGGCAAGACATGTTCGGCACAAATATCGATACGTATTTCGCCTATACCGCCCAGTCCTATTGGCAGATGTTCAACGACGATCTCTCCGCCCCCTTTCGCGAGACGAATTACGAGCCGGAGCTCTTCATCAGAAGTTTCGCGGACTACGACTTCCTCGGCATGACGATCGCCGGCTGGTCCCTCGGATTCAACCACCAGTCCAATGGCCGTTCCGATCCACTATCACGGAGCTGGAACCGGATTTTAGGGCGCGCTGCACTGCAGATCACAGACGATCTGGCCTTACTTGCGCGGGCCTGGTACCGCCTGCCGGAGGATGATAAGGACGATGACAATCCGCATATGCATCGCTACTACGGCTATGGCGATCTGCGTGCCATTTGGACGCCGAATCGTAATACCTTCACTGCATTTGTGCGGCCAGGAACGGAGAAGACCAGTTTCGAGCTGACATGGAGTTATCCCATCAGCCGGGTGTTCCGAATCTACGCTCAGTACTACAAGGGCTATGGTGAGAGTCTGATCGACTACGATTACAAGAACGAGCGGTTCGGCATTGGCATCGCGCTAAATGATTTCCTGATACGGCAGTAATCGTCCGTCGCGACTTTGTCGGTTCGCGATATGGAAGGAGGGTCATTGCAGATGACCGCGACGCTACAGTCCGAGCGACGTGTTCCAGATATAGACCGCCAGCGCCTTGATCGTCGCGGCGTCGAGCGTGTCGCCCCAGGGTGGGCACTCGCCCAGCCGGCCGTTGGCGACCAGCCACTGCGTTTCCTTTCTTGCGAATCTTCCTTACTTCACCATTGGACTAAGGTCCAATGGTGCCCAGTTCGCGCCGCATTGTACGCTCTGCTCGGCACTTATAGGGTGTCCTACGAATACACTAAACGTACTCTCACAAGAAGTGAAAAGCTGGTGACCTGGTGGAGGGTTACTAACAGGCATAGAGGCCGACCAGGAACGAACCAGAGGAAGAGCCACGATGTTCAAGACTGAATCAACTAATACGTTTCTCTTTCCGATTGCGTTGCTACTTGCTGCGCCTAGTCTGGCGCAGGATGATCAATCTATCGGCATCGATTTTGCCATCTACCCGGATGATGTTCCCGAGGTGCGTGAACATTATTCACCCTTTGTGAACACAGCGTACCCGGACCGGGTCTACTGGGGTGACAGTCACCTGCACACCTCGTACTCCTGGGATGCAGGACTGGTAGGCAACACGCTGGGACCCGACGAAGCCTATCGCTTTGCCAAAGGAGAGCAGGTGATGGCCAGTTCCCGCCAGCCGGTCAAGCTGGTCCGACCGCTCGACTGGCTCGTCGTGGCGGATCATTCGGAGGGCCTGGGTGTCGCCGTACTAATCGAACGGTCGGATCCCCGGATCCTCAGCAACGAGGTTGGCCGAGAAACACACGACCTGTACCAGGCGGGTGACATCTACGGGGCATTCCAGACCTGGGGTTACAATGCGATCGTTTTGGGAAAGGATCCTCTGAATGATCCCGCGCTCTTCAGAACGGTGTGGGAAGAGGTCATCGACGCCGCCGAGGATCACAATCAGCCCGGACGATTTACGGCCTTCATCGGCTACGAGTGGTCCTCGTCACCGGCGGGCAACAATTTGCACCGCGTCTTGATCATGCGCGATGGGGCTGAGCAAGCCAGTCAGGTGCTGCCGTTTACGGCGTACGTGTCGAGCGACCCGGAAGACCTATGGCAGTGGATGGCTGACTACGAAGCCAACACCGGCGGCCAAGTTATGGCCATTGCCCACAATGGCAATATTTCCAACGGTGTCATGTTCGCGCTGGAAACATCGTCGGGCAGACCCATCGATCGAGACTATGCCGCGCGGCGCGCTTTGTGGGAGCCTCTCTACGAGGTCACGCAGATGAAGGGAGACGGTGAAGCCCATCCGTTTCTCTCGCCGAATGACGAGTTCGCCGATTATGAGAACTGGGACCGGGGTAACTGGGCTGGCGAGCTGAAGACGCCCGAGATGTTACCGACCGAATACGCGCGCAGCGCCTTGAAGCTCGGCCTGCAAATGGAGGAGCGTCTGGGCGCAAACCCCTTCAAGTTCGGGCTGATTGGCGCCACGGACTCGCACACATCTCTGGCAACCACCCGCGAGGATAATTACTTCGGCAAGGTAACGCCCATGGAGCCGGGGGCGAACCGTTTCGACGCCGAGATTATTCCCGATCCGGAGGGGGTAGGTACCGCCACGCACCTCTTCGAAACGATTGCTTCTGGTCTCCAAGGTATCTGGGCGCAAGAAAATACCCGCGAGGCCCTCTGGGACGCGATGAACCGCAAAGAAACCTATGCGACCACCGGCAGTCGGATGACGGTCCGGGTCTTTGCGGGCTGGGATTTTGAAGAAGCGGACGTGTTACGACCGGACTTCGCGAAGACCGGCTATCTGGGCGGTGTGCCGATGGGCGGCGACCTGCGCTCGGCGCCGGAGGGCACCGCGACCCGTCTGATGGTTCGTGCGCTGCGCGATCCGGATGGTGCAAGCCTGGACCGTATTCAGATTATAAAAGGGTGGCTGGACGACGAAGGCGAACTGCATGAGCAGATCTACGACGTTGCGTGCTCTGACGATCGTGATATCGGCGCCAATCACCGTTGCGACGGAGCCGTAGGTAGCACCGTCAACATAGAGGAGGCGACTTACACAAACGAGATCGGCGACGCATTGCTAATGGCTTTCTGGGAGGACCCCGACTTCGATCCGAATGAACGGGCTTTCTACTATGTAAGGGTGCTGGAGATTCCGACACCGCGTTGGACCACTTATGACGCCGCTTTCTATGGCGTCGCGCTGCCTGACGGTGTACCTGCGACACAACAAGACAGAGCCTACACGTCACCGATCTGGTACACGCCCTAGAGTTCTATTGCAATGAAAGAGCGCTCCAGCGGAGTGGGTCCTGCCAGGTGGCTGCGGGAGCCGCTCCTGCATTTCCTGGTGCTGGGCGTTGCCCTGTTCGTCCTTTTCCAGGTGGCCTCCGGTCCCGGGCAGCCGGGTGACGATGAGCTCGTGGTGACTGTTGGTCAGATTGACCACATCGTCGAAATCTTCTCGAAAGTTCGTCAGCGGCCACCCTCCCACGAGGAACTCGATGGACTCATCGACGACTATATCCTAGAGGAAGTGCTCTACCGAGAGGCTGTGGCGATGGGACTCGATGAGAACGACACTATCATCCGCAGGCGACTGCGGCAGAAGCTCGAGTTTCTAGTCGACGACTTCGCCGCAACCCAACCGGATGATGAGCAGCTTCTCGCGTTTCTGGAGGAGAACCGCGGTCTGTATCGCGACGACTCCACGATCAGCTTCGAGCACGTGTTCTTTCAGCAGGACGCTGAGAAAGAGGCAGCGGAGTTGCTGACCGGCCTTCGAGGCGGTGCCCTTATAGACGTTTCGACGGCCGGTGATTCACTGCCGCTTCCACGGCGGTTCGATGTAGCCACCGAAAGCGATGTCAGCGCACTCTACGGCGATCCGTTCAGAGAGAACCTCTTTGGGCGCGAGATAGGGTCGTGGACGGGACCCATCGTGTCGCCGTTTGGCCTTCACCTCGTCTTTGTGAGTGAACGTATCAAGAGTCGGATTCCGGAGCTGAGTGAGATTCGGGATACAGTGGAGCGGGACTGGCTGTCGGCGCGTCGCCGGACGGCCCAGGAAACGTTGTTCGACCAGCTCCGGTCCCGCTATGAAATTACCGTCGAGCTTACGGAGTGGGTGGGCGATAACGGGGCAGACATGGCCAACGCGGCGATGCCGCAGTGACGCGAGCCGTTCGCTCTTTGACGTTCCTCGCGACGTTTTTGTTTGCAACGATGAGTCCCGCCCATGAGGCGCGTCCCGGCTACCTGCAATTGACGCAGACTGCTGCACCCACCACCTTCGAGTTGTTGCTGAAGGTGCCAGCGGTGGGCGATCTACGGTTGAGCCTCAACCCGCGCCTCCCGAGCCATTGCGAGCTCGCAGCACCGGCGATCACACACATCGTCGAGGGAGCCTACACGGAGATTGCGACACTGAATTGTGCGACCACACTGACCGGGGAAACGATTCGTATCGAGGGACTCGTCGCTACCTTAACCGACGTGCTCGTACGATTTGAGAGGCTCGACGGGACAGTGCAAGTCAGTCGTCTCACACCGGCCGCGCCGTCCTTCGTCGTCGAGGATTCACCGACCGCCCTGGAGATCTCGACGGCCTATCTGATCATCGGCGTCGAGCATATTCTGCTCGGCATCGATCATCTGTTGTTCGTGATGGCGTTGCTGATCGTCGTGCGGGGCTGGCGCCGGCTGGTTGCCACCATTACGGCTTTCACGGTCGCCCACAGCGTCACTCTCGCGGCAGCGACCCTCGGTTTGGTGAACGTCCCCCAGAAACCCGTCGAGGCGGTGATCGCTCTGAGCATCGTCTTCGTGGCCGGAGAGATCGTTCATATCAGCCAGGGACGTGCGAGCATGACGCGGCGCTATCCCTGGATCGTTGCCTTCGTATTCGGGTTGCTTCACGGACTGGGGTTCGCGGGCGCGCTCAATGAAGTGGGCCTTCCCCAGCAATCGATACCGCTGGCGCTTCTGCTGTTCAATGTCGGCGTGGAGCTGGGTCAGCTCCTTTTTATCGCTGCCGTCGCAGCGGTCACCCACCTGCTGCGAATGCCTTCCAACACCTGGCCTTCGTGGGTGAAGGCTCTACCGGCCTACGGTAT
>Ga0209980_10002192_pt1 | contig 10671 bp, 9 predicted proteins | sample CR02metaG_FD_183611 | JGI IMG/M metagenome (GOLD analysis project Ga0209980, IMG submission 183611) | Deep subsurface microbial communities from Mariana Trench to uncover new lineages of life (NeLLi) - CR02 metaG (SPAdes) (version 2) | ecosystem: Environmental > Aquatic > Marine > Ocean trench >... | reverse complement strand
ACCTTGGCTGCGCCCTTGTTGATGCTGTTAATGCACTTCTGATCCGGCTTCTTGGGGATCTGCGCGCTCGCGAGTCCGGGCAGCAGGAAGAGGGCGAGCAGAAACGCCGTCCATGCGATTCGTGTTCGGGTACGATTCAGCATCGTGAGATCCTCCGTTGTGACCGATCCTCGGCCGCGCGGCTCCCCCTCGGGGAGAGTCGTGAGGGTGAATTGGGCCGACCCATGGCGGCAGCCGTAACCGATCTACTCCTCAGTAGCATCCTACTACGCTAGGTGGCGCCGACGTCAAGCGAAATCCTCGGCCCGGGCGCTTGCGCAGGGGTTTCTGACACCACACCGTATTTAGTCAGCTGTGACCGATTCTCTGTTGCAGGCTCAGGATGAGCCTCATGGCGGGCCTGGCGACGGGCTGGAGGGCACGCCCCAGGGCGCGTGCAAGGCGACCGGCGGGCGGTGTGTTGGCGGCGGAGCCGAAACGGTCGAGGCCCAGCTCGCTGCGCAGATCCTCGGTCGCCAGCGCCAGGGGAGCATCGAGCGGGATCCCCGTGGAGTCGGCGATTCGGACCATGCGCTGGAAGTTGCCGACCACCGCAGCCGCATCTACCAGCCCTGCGGAGCCGACTCTCTCCAGGACCGCGGCACGCGCGCGGGTCAGCTCGACATCGTCCTCACCGAGCACTGCCTCGGTGAAGGCCACGAGCGCAGCGGCGTGCGCCACGCCGCTGCTGGCCGTCGCCTTGCCATCGGTCACGACGTGCAGGTCGACCTCGGTTCCGTCCAGCTCGCCGCTCGCACGGAGCAGCAGGGCGTGCGCCGTGGTTCAGTAGAAGCACTCGTTCAGTGCGGACACTCGGCCGGCAATGAGCTCCATCTGCACGCGGCGGAGCGACCGCCCCGCGCGCAAGTTCAGAAGCTGCTCCAGCGGCAGATACTGCGCTGCGGATAGCTCCCTCAGTCCCCGCACCTCGTCCGGCACCAGGCTCAATGCGCGCAACACGTTCGGGTTGCGGCGCCGCATGAAGGTCCTGGCTTCGGGATCCGTGGCCTGGCCCTCGGCGAGCATGGGCACCCAGGCCTGGTCGAGCTTCGCAGCGGGCGGGCGCCGCCGCGACGGCTCGCCCGCCAGCGGCTCGGGCAGGGGCTCGGGCGGCACGCCCAGACCGCGGTGGAAGCTGTCGATGCTGACGACCGTGACGATCACGCCGATGGTCTCGACGTAGTGCGCGTCCGTCACCCCATCGGCCCGCAGCTTCTCGTACCAGGAGCGCGAGAGCCGGGCCGGATCCGTTACGACGCGATGGATCACCTCCACCACGGCCTCGGGCAGCGCGCCCAGGCTCTGGTGTGTGCCCTCGACCGCGTCGGGCGAGAGAGCGACCTTGCGCGCCCGACAATAGCCGCAGCGTGCGGCCCGACGCACCTCGGCCGCGATGGCCACGCGCTGGCGGCCGCTCCACCACGTACCCGGCTCCGCCAGTCGCCGCCAGGCCCGGCGGTGGGTCGCCGGGAGATCCTCTCGTACAGGCAGCACCGCGCCGGCGTAGCTGAACAGGGGCACGTCCCGAGCCTCCCGCCGGCCCGGACTCTTGTCAAGCAAGGGAGGCGCTTAGGGAGCGCTGCTCGTCAGACACTCGTAGGTGAAGTTGGCAACGCACTTCTTCATCTCGTCGGCGGCCGTGGCCAGCACCTCTCGACAGTAGTCCTTCGAGGCTCGCCTGCAGGCGTCGTAGTGGTCTCCTCGCCCTCCACTGAGCGACGGTTCGGTCACCACGGGAGAGATCGTGCACGAGAGACAGAGGAGGCCGAGTACGAGTGCGAGTTTCTTCATGGCGGCAGAGCTTACCGGGAACGAGATGCCCCTGCACCCGTATCAAGATTCGATCAATTCTCTCGTTCTTTCAGTGATTTAGCCAGATTCGCTCGAGTACCACTTGGAAAAAGTCCCAGCAACTAGCGGACCGGGTTGAGGTAGATGGGGGAGGACCAGGCTCGCTCCTGGGTCGGGGCGAGACAGTCCTCGTCGAAGGGGGTGCGGTAGTTCCCATGACAGGGGGAGATGCGCAGGGGCTGGCCCTGCGCATCGAACTCGGTGCGGTAGTTGGCGGCATTGATGGCGAGCGTCTCCTGCTGAAGCACGCGTACGTAGTAGAGCGTGTCACGCCCCGAGGCCGGGTAGTCCGGATCGTCGAACTGGACCACGCAGCCGGCGGGGTCCGGCTCGCACTCGAAACGCCGCCACGGATCCTCGATCAGCGCATCGACGCTCTCACCGCGGACCCTCTGCGGCCGAATGCGGATGACCTCGATCGCCGCAATCGGATGGCGCTCGTCGCTCGGGTGATAGCACTCGCCTCGACACAGCCGCTCGAGCCGCTGCGGAGAGAGACCCTGCAAGCTCTGGTCAGGGCAGCCCGGCCGCTGCACCAAGGCACCGGCGGCGCGCACCTCGAAGCGCGGCACCTCCCCGAGCGCCGCCTGGCTGCCCATGGGCTGGGCTCCGGTCGGGCCGTTCAGCAGGTCGAACCAGAGCAGGATGTGCGGGCCGCTCGTGCCGTACACCTCATGCCGCTTGAGCGCTCCCCAGATGGCCGAGCGACTGCGCCCGCTCGCGTGCACCGCAACCAGGCCTCCCGGGTAGAGGAAGCTCGCGCCGCGCTCGACATCGAGCAGTCCGCGGAAGCTGCGGGGGCCGCGCTCGGCGGACTGGGGTCGCTGTGGATCTTTCAGCTTGCCCATGATGCTCCCGCGAGTCAGCCGATCCAGAAAGGGGGAACGCACGCCGCGGGCATCGGACATGCGCTTGCGCTGGTACTGCTTGTAGCCCGTACCCGGGCGGCCCCGATGATTGTCGCTCGAGGAGATAAAGCCCCAGCGGAAACGCAAGGGCGTGCCATCGGGACCGGGCTCGTCGAAGTTTGAGATCGCCACGCTGTATTGGGCCGACTCGCGGGGTCGAGGCGAAAAGGCGGGCTTGAAGCAATCACGACACTGATCGCAGTCGAGCCAGTCCTCGGGATACGTATCGGGGAAGACCAGATGGGGATCGACATTGGCCTCCAGCGCCAGACGCTTGGCCTGCTCGACCCGTGCCTCGCACTCGGCCGCGGGCAGGTCCGCGCAGCGCGCGCGCATGATCTCGCCGGCCCGCCAGCAACAGGGAAGGTACTCGCGCGTGGGCTCGGGGCAGACCCAGCGGCCGTCCGCATCCACCCGATACCCGCGCCACGGCCGGTACTCCTCGCTGTTGCCGTGTCCCGAGAAGATCTCGATCAGGCCCTGCCTCTCGGGGTCGTGCTGCTCCCGTGTGAGCTGGTTGTCGATGCGGGCGCCCAGCGGGGCATGGATCCCCCAGCTCAGACCGTGCGGGATGACCAGCGTGTCGAACCCCCACTGATCGAGCTTCTCGAACAGCTCGCGTGGGGTGGAGGCGTTCTCACGACAGTCGACGGGGAGCTCCCGGGTGTTCACGCCCTGCGCGCAGTTGGGAAGCGCCGCGAGCCGCTCGACCAGCCACAGGAAGTCGGCGTACTCGCCCAGCCCGAGCATGCGGATGCGCTGGAGCGCTCGGAGCATCCAGGGGCTGGGGGCCCGACGCATGATGTCCGGCGGGAGCGATGTGATGGGCCGCGTCGGAAGCTCGTTGTCCGCGAGCCCCGGGAAGATCACGTTCTTGTGTCCGTAGTGTGTCTCGGGCGTCGTTCCCACCTGAGTCCACTCCCAGCCCACGAAGGCCACCAGGTCGGGGTTGTTGGGATCCCCCGCCAGGGCGTTGCACTGCCGCAGACTCTCCTTGGTCGCCTGCCAGCGCTCAGGCGTAAGCCCTTCGGCGTGGTCGTTCAGCGAGAAGAAGTCGAGCGCGGCGCAGTAGCGTGCGAAATCACAGGCGTCGGCGGGCGGGTGCGCACCTTCCCCGCCGAAGAACGGCAAGGCGTATACGAACGCGTCGACCGAGTAGGTGGTGTGCACGTGCAGATCGCCGAAGAGGATGCGCTTGGGGGAAGCCTCGGCCGTACGCGGGACGCGGGCCCACAGTCCATCGCGGGCGGCGTCGTGCGCCACCGTCGCGGCCAGCAGGGCCGCCTCGGGCCGGCGTGCGCCCTCGATCTGCCCCGGAGGCTGGTCGCGCCCGCCGCAGGTGGCGGCCAGGCCGAGCACCAGTACCAGCCGGATCGCGCTACCAGGGAGAGGGACCACCGGCGCGGGAGCCTAACACGGCTACCCAGGGCCATGAACACTCAAGTCCAGGCATGCACGGCCGATACGTTTCTTGACACCCGTGATCCCTCTCTCGGGGCTACGGGGTGTCAGGAACCCGGCGAGGCTTCGGTTTTGCCGGCTCCTCGAAACGGCAAACCCGCGGAAACGCGGCGACGCAAAGCCAGTTGCCCTCCCCCGGCCAGGCCGGGCGGGTCGAACGGCTGCCAAAAGGAGCTACGCCCATCCAGAGATCCATCTCTTCGAGACTACGACGTCTTCGATGACAGCCAGGCGGACGGGAAGCGCCAGTTATCCCGTTCGCCCCGGGGAAGAGAAGCGTGCCTCTCGCTTCTCTGGGCTCCTGGGCTTACCACGAGGCCCAGGGGCCCTCTCTCGGGGCATCCCTTTCAGCTTGCTCAGCTCCCTTCACCCCGATACTCTCGTCCGCGGCGAGTCCCGGTCGAGGGCCCTAACGAGGCCCTGCTAGATCGGTTCGGCTTCCGCCGACGGGCGGGTGGACGCCGAAGCGGGAACTGGGTCCCGCGCGGGGCGATGCGCCTTAGCGAAAGGAGGTGCTCTAGTGAAAAAATTCCAGACGGTGACGTGTGAGGTGGTGACCATCTAGGTCGTTTCACCAAGCTTGGGTGGAGCCGCCTGGATGCCCAGGCGCCACCGCACCCCGAGGACCCGCTCCGTCATCGAGCGGGCGGCCGCTTGCCGGGCCGCAGACTCCTCGGGGTTTTCCTTTAGGGCCTGACGCGACGCGGATGTTGCCCGAGCAGAACGATCCCCGTCGAGAGCAGCAGCAGAGCGCCGGCGACCCGTCCCCAGACCGGAAGCATGGGCACGGGCGGGCCCTGGCAAGCATTGCTGCAGAAATCATCGTCGATGCTGTTGCCGTCGTCACAGAGCTCCGGCGGCTCCACTACGCCGTTGCCACAGATGCACCAGTCCAGGTCGGCGAAGAGCTCGAGCGCCAGGCCCACATCGTGCAGGGCGCCCGTCTCGAAGGGCTCCATCAGCCCGTCGGGATCCAGGTCGTCGCTAAAGTGGCTCACGGAGGAGCCCGGATCGAGCGTCGACGGCGCGAACATCTCCACGTGACCGCTGGCGTGCACACCGTCGCTCAGGCTTCCACTGGCTGCGACCACCTCCGCACCCACCCAGTGTAGATCGCCCGGATCGGTGCTGGAGGTCACTCGTTCCGCATCGCTCATGTCGGGCCAGAGCTCTCCCGTGCTGTGGTCCTCGAGCTGCAGCATGAACACATCGTCGAAGCCCAGAAACTTCTCGCCCGTGGTGTCGTCGACAAACGTGGCAAAGCCCAGGCCGTGGCCCAGCTCGTGCAGGACCGTCGTCACAAAGTCGACCTCGCCGAAGCCCGGACTCGCATCCAGCCCGTAGTACCAGTCGACCGCGAGCGTACAGGTGGTGCCGATGGAGCTATTGAACTCCGCTCCGACATCGTCGCCCGGCGGGAACAGATCCATGCCGGCGAGCTTGTCGGCAAGCGCGGCCGGGTAGAAGGTCGCCGCTACGGGCGCCCCCGCGAAATCGCGATCCACACCTGCGGCTCCCGCCAGCGCCAGCACGGCGCCCACGTTCGGATCGCAGAAGAGCGGGTTGAACTCCGCCGCTAATCGGATCTCGACATCGCTGGTGATCAGGTCCGCCCAGATCTCGGCCGCGAACTCGAATGCGTTCAGACGCTGCGCGCCGAGCGTCGTGCCCGGGTTGCCGCCCACGGGGGCAACCCCAGTGGGGTCGTTGAAGCCCTCGCCCGCGCCATCGTTATTGATAACGTTGATCGTCGCGGCTGCGCCGGCAAGTCCGGCCCCGCTCAACACACACAGGGGAAACGCAAGCATGACCGGCAGCAGGCAGCGCAGCGCTCACTCCTCCCGCATGGCGTCCGGCAGCTGGTCCAGACACCGGGTCGCGAAGCTTCCATCGGGCTGCTTCGTGACGACCACAGCGCTGCGGAAGCGGCCCTGAAGCTCCACGTGCACGCCCCCGGCCGGGGAGACGCCAGCCTGCTCGACCAGGCCGAGGTGCGAGCGGCTGAGGGCGGTGCGTTGCCGTGCATCGAGGACCTCGAGGGGAATCGCGCTCGGCGGGGAGCGTCGTTCGCCCGTGACCGGATCACGATAGGTCTTGAGACCACCCACACCGGGCGGAATCGCTCGCGTCGACAGCGTCGGCTCCGTCCGTACGCTGGCGCGTGCGAGCTCGCTTGCCGCTGGAGGCGTGGATTCTGCGAGGGCCACCAGCGCTGCCAGCGCCAGCACGCCGGCGCACGCGGCCAGTGCCGGTCCCAGCTGCCTTCCCTTTGGGCTCCTGTCCATATCCCCTCCTCGCCAGACGTGGATAGAGCGGCGCGAGTTTCCTGGCCGAGTAGCGCCTCCGAGACTGCGAATTCTCAGCTTGCTCCCGCAAGCACACCCAGGTCAACCGGAAACTGCGAGGGCTCGTGCCGGTTCTCTCAACACGCCTCAGTCGACTGCCGATAGATTCGGCGAATATGGCAAGCGAGCGCGCGAAGACCCTGATGGGCCGCATTGCGGTTCACGCGGGGCTGATCACGATGGAGCAGCTGGCCGAGGCTACGCGCGAGCAGGGCTCGCTGGGCGAACGCAAGAACATCGGCGACATCTTCGTCGAGAAAGGCTTTATCACTTCGGAGGACCTCACCCAGCTCATCCAGCTGCAAAAGAAGATCGTGGCGCGCGCTCACGAGAAGGAGGCGGAACGCCGGCGTGCGTTACAGACGGCTCAGGCCGAGCAGGATGAAACCCCGGACACGTCCGCCAAGCTTCCCGCACGGCGGGTGCTTGCGACAGACAACGGGGATGCCGGCTTGCCGGTCCAGCTCTCGGGTCCGGCAGCAGCGGCTGTATCCGCGTCTCCAGCAGCTCCCGAAGTTCACCTTCCGGAGCCCCTTTCCGAGAAGGCGGACGCGCTCGACGCAATACTGCGACAGGCGGTGAAGGCCAACGCCAGCGACATACATATCCATGCCGGCTCCCCGCTCCTCTTTCGCATCCACGGCGACCTGATCCAATACGCGCCCGAACCCCTGGACCCGGCCACCAGCGAGAGCCTGGTCGTCTCGAGCCTTACGCCCGAGGAACGCGAGTTCTTCGCCAAGCACGGCGAGCTTGACTTCTGCTACACGCTGCCGGAGCTCGGGCGTTTCCGCGCCAACGTCTATCGCCAGCTGCGGGGCACAGACGGTGTCTTCCGCTTTATCCCCTCGGCGCTGCCTTCGCTCGAGGAGCTTGGTCTCCAGACGTCGCTCGCCAGGTTCACCAACTATCACCAGGGCATGGTTCTGGTGACCGGACCCGCGAGCTGTGGGAAGTCGACCACGATGGCTGCGCTGGTCGATCTCATCAACGAGGAGCGCGCCGAGCACATTCTGACCATCGAAGACCCGATCGAGCACCTTCACACTTCGAAGCGCTGCCTGGTAAACCAGCGCAACGTGCACCGGCACACCCAGTCGTTCGGGCGAGCGCTGCGCGCGGCCCTGCGCGAGGACCCGGACGTAATCGTGATCGGGGAGCTGCGGGACCGGGAGACCATCTCGCTCGCCCTGACGGCGGCCGAGACCGGACACCTCGTACTCGCCACGCTGCATACCGACAGCGCCATCCGCACAGTTGATCGACTGGTGGGTGCGTTCCCTCCGAATCAGCAGAACCAGGTGCGAGCCATGATCTCCGAATCGCTGCGTGCCGTGATCTCGCAGCGTCTGGTCCGGGCCGCCGACGGAGCCGGGCTACTGCCCGCGTTGGAGATCCTCGTGGTCACGAAAGCCGTGGGCAAGATGATCCGCGACAGCAAGACCTTCCAGCTCCCGTCGATGCTGCAGACGGGTGTAGAGCAGGGAATGCGCCTGCTTGACAACTCGCTGGCCGAGCTCGTGCAGTCGGGTCAGATCACGAAGGCGGAGGCGCGCCGGAACTGCGTGGACTCTAAACGCTTCCAGGACTAGGAGCGGCAGATGGCACAGATCGATCCACTTCTGCGCAATCTCAGGGAGAACGGGGGCTCCGATCTGCACCTCGCATGCGGGGTCGAGCCGCGGATGCGCGTGCACGGCGCGCTGCGCGCAGTGGATGGTTACGCGCTGCTCACCAACGACTCGCTGCGCAAGCTAATGCACGAGATCACGAGCCCCGACCAGTGGCGCGAGTACGAGGAGACCCACGATCTGGATTTCGCATACGGGCTCGAGGGCATCGCGCGCTTCCGGGCCAATTACTTCGTGCAGGAGCGAGGCGCGGGCGCCGTGTTCCGGATCATCCCGGAGAAGATCGTTCCGCTGGACGCGCTGAACCTGCCCGACGCGATCGAGCAGCTCGCGCATACCCAGAAGGGGCTGGTCCTGGTGACCGGCCCCACGGGCTCGGGCAAGTCCACCACGCTCGCGGCCATCATCGACAAGATCAACGACAGCTACGCCAAGCACATCGTCACGATCGAGGACCCGGTCGAGTTCGTGCACCAGAACAAGAAGTCGACCTTCTCGCATCGCGAGGTGGGGCCACACACACGCGGATTTGCGGAGGCTTTGCGGGCCGCGATCCGCCAGAACGCGGACGTGATCCTGGTCGGTGAGATGCGCGACTACGAGACCATCTCGCTCGCCATCACCGCCGCCGAGATGGGGACTCTGGTCTTCGGCACACTACACACCAACGGCGCGGTTAAGACCATCGACCGCATCATCGACTCCTTCCCCGCTGACGAGCAACCTCAGGCCCGCATCAGCCTGTCCGAGTCGCTGGCCGGTGTCGTGTCCCAGCTCTTGCTCCCGACTACAGATGGCAAGGGTCGCTGCGCGGTGAACGAGATCCTGCTCAAGACACCCGCGCTGCCCAACGTGATCCGTGAGGCCAATACGTCCATGCTGAGCTCTATCATCCAGTCTGGGAAGTCGATGGGGATGCAGACCATGGACGACGCGCTCGCCGCGATGGTGGAAGACGAACGTATCAGCGCTCAGGACGCCTACCAGAAAGCCACCGACAAGGCCCGCTTCGAAGCCCTGCTCCGCGACTAGCGCGGTATCGGCGAGCTGCGCTCGCCTGCGCGCACTACGCTCGGCTGCGCCTCGCTGCGCGGCCTGCGGCCTTGCGGTCGCTAGCCCCTCTTGACCGAGGGGTTTTTTCGACAGTAGTGTCGAAAAAGAGCGCGAGGAAAACCATGCCCAAGATCGTCGACGCGGCCGCACAGCGTCGCCAGATCCGGCGCGCCGCGCGGCACGTGTTCGCACGCCGCGGGGTCGCGCGCACGGGCCTCGCCCAGGTGGCGGAGCGAGCCGGGATGGGTCGCTCGACCCTCTACCACTACTACCCTGACAAGGCCGCGCTGGTGCGGGACCTGGCCCGGGACCTCTTGCAAGAGGAGGCAGAGCTTTTCAATGCGGCGTGCAGAGCGAAGGCAGTCCGCTCGAGCGCAGCGAGCGACTCATGCACCGGCTCACGGGGATTTTCGGGACCTGGGCCGCTCTGGGGCGACTGGTCTACGACCTGCAAACGCTCGATGCAGGCCCCTTTCGCGCCTTCTTTCGGCGCGCCCGGCGCGACCTCGCCCGCCTGATCGTCGAGGGACAACAGCAGGGCGAGATCGAGCGCGCACTCGAGCCCGAGCTCGCAGCGGCCAGCGTGATCGGCCTGGTGGACGGTGTGCTGCTGCAGCAGTTCGTGGAGCCCGGTGTGTTCGCCGACCCGAGCGCCCTCGCCCGCGCGCTCGCGCGTTCGGTACGCGAGCTGCTCCAGGCATGAGCTCGCTCGCCCTGATGCGCTGGCTCGAGCCCTGCCCCGACGCTACGACGCCGGCATGCGCCTGCTGACGCTCGGCCGCGTCACCCGCCTGCACACGAGCCTGGCCGAGGCGGCGGCCGCCCCGGGCCGCAACGTGCTCGAGCTCGGCTGCGGCACGGGCGCCCTCACCCAGCGACCCGTCGAGCGCAGCGTCGGCGCGCCCGGGCCCTCAAGCCCAGTGATTATCACCGGCAACTACGACCTCACGGTGCGCCGCGTCCTGCGCGGACATGACGCCTGGGTGGTCGTCGCCCCCTCGCAGGGGATCAACGTCTGGTGCGCCGCGGCGGGGGGTCACCTGAGCACGCATCAGGTCGTGACGGCGCTCAAAACCTGCGGCATCGAGCAACGCGTGAGCCACCACCGCGCGATCCTGCCCCAGCTCGCAGCCACCGGAGTCATGGCGCGCGAGGTCTCCCGCCGCTGTGGCTGGCGCGTGCGCTTCGGCCCGGTCTACGCGGAGGACCTTTCCCGCTACCTGGCCCTCGGCAAGCGCACCGAGGACATGCGCCAGGTGCGCTTTGGACTGCGTGAGCGGCTCGAGATGGCCACCGCCTGGGCGGTCCACAGCGCCCTGATCGTAGGCTGCATGACGGCGCTACTGCGCCCGGCCTGGAGCCTGCCCCTGAGCGCGCTCAGCG
>Ga0209980_10002190_pt1 | contig 10673 bp, 11 predicted proteins | sample CR02metaG_FD_183611 | JGI IMG/M metagenome (GOLD analysis project Ga0209980, IMG submission 183611) | Deep subsurface microbial communities from Mariana Trench to uncover new lineages of life (NeLLi) - CR02 metaG (SPAdes) (version 2) | ecosystem: Environmental > Aquatic > Marine > Ocean trench... | reverse complement strand
CGTCGACGCTGGAAGTTCGGTCCGAAGATGGGGCATGTCGAATGCAGGTGGGGACTCGAGGTATCGGGATGCCGGTAGCTATGGCTGCTCAGGAAGTCGAGGTAGGGGCGATGGCGCTAGAGCAGCTGCGGCAGGACAAACTGGAGCAGGCCTGACGTCTAGAGAGAGAGAGTCGGAACCGGCAGAGTATAGCAGAGGAGCTGATCCGGGCGGGGCACTGTCAAGTTGAGGGGCGGCGAGAGGCTTGGTGTCCATCAGACTGCGGTGGCAGACTGCGGTGGCTGGATCGCCGCCCGACCCTGCGTTAAGATGAGCGAGACTTCGTCGGTAAGCCCCTTCAACGGCCGATGGCCGATGGCCGATCTTTGGCCTCGGCGTGAGAGGAGAACGCAGAGACGTGGAGACATCGACTCACGACGTCCTTTTGGTTGGCGGCGGTGGCGCGGGTCTGAGATCGGCGATCGCGGTCGCCGAGGCCAATCCGGAACTCTCCGTTGCCGTGGTCTCCAAGGTCTATCCGATGCGCAGCCACACGGTCTCGGCCGAAGGCGGAGCGGCCGCCGTCATCAAGGCCAACGACAGCCTCGAGGACCATGCCTACGACACCATCAGCGGCAGTGACTGGCTCGCCGATCAGGACGCGGTCGAAGCCTTTGTCGAGGAGGCTCCGCGAGAGATGATACAGCTCGAGCACTGGGGCTGCCCCTGGAGCCGCGAAGCCGACGGTCACATCGCGGTCCGATCGTTTGGTGGCATGCGCACCGAGCGCACCTGGTTTGCTGCGGACAAAACAGGTTTTCACATGCTCCACGCTCTGTTTCAGACCTCGCTCAAGTACGGCGGTGTGCTGCGCTACGACGAGTGGTTCGTGACCGCGCTTCTCGTCGACGAGGGGCGGTGTCAGGGTGTCGTCGCGATCGAGTTGGCCAACGGCAAGGTCCACGCCATCCTCGCCAAAGCGGTGATTCTCTGCACCGGCGGCTGCGGCAAGCTGTTCGCGTTCACCACCAATGCCAACATCAAGACCGGCGACGGCATGGCTCTCGCCTACCGCGCCGGGGTGGCGCTCAAGGACATGGAGTTTGTCCAGTACCACCCGACCGGCCTTCCGTTCACCGGCATCCTGATCACCGAAGCCACGCGTTCGGAAGGCGGCTGGCTACTCAACAAGGACGGCTACCGCTACCTCCAGGACTACGATCTGGGCACACCCGAGCCCCAACCGGTCAAGCGGTCGATGGAGCTGGGCCCGAGGGATCGTCTGTCCCAGGCCTTTGTTCACGAGCTGGCGAAGGGGCGCACGATCGAAACCGCTCACGGACACGTGGTCCATCTCGACATCCGCCACCTGGGCGAGAAACTCATCGAAACCAAGCTGCCGTTTGTCCGTGAGTTGTGCCGAAGATACCAGAATCTGGACCCGGTTCACGAGCTGATTCCGGTACGGCCCGTCATCCACTATCAGATGGGAGGTGTCCACACCGATCTCGACGGCGCCACGACACTGCCCGGACTCTACGCCGCGGGAGAGGTGGCCTGTGTGTCGATCAACGGCGCCAACCGTCTGGGGTCCAACTCGCTTACGGAGTTGTTGGTTTTCGGCGCGCGCGCGGGGAAAGCCGCGGCGGCATTCGCCGAAGCCCAGGGCGAACCGACCCGGGGAGTCCTAGCGCAAGCGATGGACGAAGAACGGCGGCTGAGAGAGGACGTCCTGGGAAAGACCGGCGGCACCGAGCGAATCGCGCCAATCCGAGCCGAGATGCAGGCCGCAATGGAGGAAGGGGCGGGAATCTACCGCGAGCAATCGGGCCTCGAAGCCGCAGCGGTCAAAGTCGAAGAGCTGAGGCACCGATTTCGAGACGTCTCGCTCGACGACACGAGCCTCACATTCAATACCGAGCTGACCGCCTATCTCGAGCTCGAAAACATGCTCGAGCTTGCCGAGTCGCTGTTGCACTCGGGTCTGGCTCGGACGGAGTCTCGCGGAGCCCACCAACGAACGGACTATCCGGAGCGGGACGACGAGCGGTTCCTGGCTCACTCGTTGGCGTACAGAAAGACGGACGCGGCACCGCGGATCGAGTTTCTACCTGTCACAATTACCAAATGGCCACCCGGCGAGCGGGTATACGGAAGGTAGCGATGGCCGACACTGTTGCGATCGAGGTCCGGCGTTACCGCCCCGAGGAGAAGAGCGAGCCCTACTGGCAGCGCTACGAGGTGCCGTTTCGCGAAGAGTGGATGATCCTAGACGCTCTGAACTACATCAAGGACAACCTCGACGGGAGTCTTTCCTACCGTTGGGCGTGTCGCATGGGCGTTTGCGGAAGCTGCGGCATGATGGTCGGTGGTGAGCCGATTCTGACTTGCGCCAGCTACCTGGCCGACCACCTGCCCGGTCCAATCCGAATCGAGCCCCTGCGAGGCTTTCCGGTCGTTCGGGACCTGGTGAACAACCTGGACGACTTCATGGACAAGTTGACAGCGGTCAAGCCCTGGATCGTCCGTGAAGAAGAGAAGCCGCTCTCGGAAGGCGAATACCTGCAAACCCCCGAGGAGCTGGATGCCTACAAGCAGTACTCCATGTGTATCAACTGCATGCTGTGCTACGCGGCCTGCCCGATCTACGAGCTCGAGCCGGCCTTTATCGGACCCGCCGCCATCGCCCTGGCGCAACGCTACAACTTCGACTCACGCGACCAGGGCGCCGACGAGAGAATGGACCATCTCTCCCGGGACGAAGGGATCTGGGCCTGTACCTTTGTCGGGGAGTGTTCGGTCGTCTGTCCGAAAGACGTGGATCCGGCCGGCGCCATCCAACGCTACAAAGTGAAAGCGATGACCCAGTGGTACAAGTCCATGCTTTTGCCTTGGGGAGAGCCGAAGCGGTGAATCCGGAGTACCGACTTCACCACCCCAAGTGGTACCGGCGCAAGGTGCCGATCTTCTGGTGGCTGAGCAAGTGGAGCTACATGAAGTTCATCCTCCGCGAGCTGACCAGTCTGGCGGTGGTCTATGCAGCCGTTCTGCTGTTGCTTCAAGTGGTAGCCGTCTCTCGCGGCGAGGAGGCCTACGCGAACTTTCTCGCTTTCCTCGAGCGGCCCGGAGTCCTGGCAGCCAATATCTTGATCATCCTGGGACTCCTCTTCCACGCAGTGACCTGGTTCAATCTGGCACCCCAGGCCCTGGTTCTTCGGCTCCTTGGCCGCCGGATTCCCGACCGCGTCGTCCTACTCGCTCACTATCTCGGCTGGCTTACGGTTTCGGCACTGATCTTCGGGGGGCTCGCGCGGCTATGAAGGGTCGATCGATCGAGCCGTTTTTCTGGTCGCTCTTCTCCAGCGGTGGCATGCTCGCCGCCCTGGTACTGCCGGCGCTGGCGTTGGCCCTCTGGGTCGCCATACCGCTGGGGTGGCTACAAGCACCCAGCCATCAGAATCTGGTCACTCTCATCGGACACCCGGTCACCCGTTTTTGCCTCTTCGGGTTCATCGCCCTTGCGTCGTTTCACTGGGGTCATCGGTTCCGCTTCACCCTCTATGATGGGCTGCAGCTCAAGCACTTGTTCGGGTTGATTGCAACCATATGCTACGGCGGCGCGACGATTCTGACCGCAGTGGCGGCCTACGTGTTATGGATGTTCTAGAGTTCGAGCTCAAGCCCCTGTCCCCCGAGGCGCTGCCCGCGGCTCTGGACAAGGCGGTGCGCTACCGTCTGCTCAACGAGCCGATGCAGGCCGAGAGCATTTGCCTCGACATCCTTGCCATCGAGCCCGACAACGAGAAGGCCCTGATCACCCTCCTCCTGGCGCTCACGGACCAGTTCGATCGGCGTATGAGTTCGGCGGTCAAGGAGGCCCGGGATCTGCTGTCTCGATTCGACAGTGACTACCACCGGGCCTACTACGAGGGGATCATCTGGGAGCGCCGGGCCAATGCTCTGCATGAGCGAGGCACGCCCGGCGCCGGACACCTGGCCTACGACGGTTTGCGCCAGGCGATGACCTGCTACGAGAAGGCGATCGAGCTGAGATCTCCGGGCAACGACGAGGCCGTCTTGCGCTGGAACACCTGTACCCGAATTCTCGCCCGCCACCCGGACATCAAGCCGGTCCCGGCGGACGACTTCCAGCCGCTGCTCGAGTAGGCCTCGCCTGTGCCGAAGGTCATGCCGGGCACCTTGGCCTGTCCTCCGTGCCGGCGGCCGTGATCGGCGCGCCGGGGTTCACTGGCCGACTGAATCGAACGCAGCCTATTGGCGCAGCGCCGATACGAGATTACGCGCCCCAGCCATCAAGAACGCCTGATCCGATGCGAGCAGAAACAGTGAAGCGCCCTTCCCCATCCAATACTTGGCTTCTTCGACATCGGCAACGAACATGCCGACAGCCTTTCCAGCGTTTCGGCCAGCTGCACAAATCTTGTCAACCGCTGCGACCACAACAGGATCGGAAGCATCCGTTTTCCCCAGTGCCACCGTTAGGTCGATCCGGCCGATGAACAGGCAGTCCAGTCTTTTCACTGCAGCAATATCTTCGATCACATCCAGCGCTTCGAGGTCTTCGATCTGGACAATAATCGTCGTCTGGTCGGCGCTTTCGCCCAGCTGATCGGCGATCGCTTTTCCGCCAAAGCCTGCCGCACGCGTTGAGCCTGCGTAACCACGGCCGCCTGGTCCATGCAGACTCACAAGACAGATAGCCTCGGCGTCCTCGGCAGTCTTGACATGTGGAACGACGACACCCGTGGCTCCGCAGTCCAGGGCATTCAGTATGTTGGGCGCATCGGCTGACGGCACCCGAACAAGCGGTGCCAAACCGCCGGCGCGAGTAGCTGAGATGCAGGCGTCGAGTTCGAGCCGACCGAATGGCGCGTGTTCGGCGTCGAGGCACAAGGCGTCGAGGTCGGAGCGGCCCAGCACTTCGCAAACGATTGGCGACGGCGTCTTCACCCACGTCCCGACCAGCAGATCACCATTTACCAGGCGCTGCCGGAATGTACCTCGACTGGCCTCCGTCACTTCGTTATCCCCCATCTCCTATCCTGCAATCTCCTTCGGCTGATCTTGTTCTCGCAGCAGCTCCAACAGCAACCGAGACACGGCGCGTGGCCTCTCGAGTGGCGTCATGTGCCCGCAGTCGTCGAGGATCGTCAGTTTGGCCTGAGGGATGCTGTTGGCGATGAATTCGTGATCGCGCGGTGGACATAACGCATCTTCGCGCCCACATACTACGATCGTCGCACACGTAATCGTGCCCAGCGTCTGGCGACTGTCGGGGCGATCCCTCAGCGCCAGCGACTGGCGCTCAAATACGGCGGCACCGAGATCCAGGGCCATATCGAGAATTGTTGCGCGCAACACGGTGTCAGTCCGCGATCGGGCACCGAGATAGTTGGGCTTGAATTCCTCGATCATCATTTCCTCGAGTCGGCCGTCCAAGGCGTTTTGGATTTCGGTCCGGCGCCTGGCCTTGCGTTCCGGTGTTTCGCGAGCAGCATTGGTATCGAACAAGGCAAGGTGACTGATGCTCGCCGGCGCTTGGCGCCACATCTCGAAAGCGACGATTCCGCCCATCGAGAATCCAGCCAACGCGAAACGTTCCGGCGCATCGGCCAGTATGTTCTCCGCCATGCCTTCGATCGAGGACGAGCCCGTCAAATCACCAACGATGATCTTGGTGGCAGGATCGCTCAGATCGGCACGCTGCCTGGCCCACAGTCGCTCATCACACATCATCCCGCCCAGAAGGACCAAGGTATTGTTTTCATTCACGTTGATGGCCCGGTGTCAGGCTATTCTGGCCGACCCTCCATCGACAAGAATGCCGGAGAAAGTACGTTTCTCCGCCGGCAGCTCCGGCTGTTCCACCCGTTCCAGTAGCATCGACACCGCCGCTTCGGTCATTCTGCGAACCGGCTGACGGACAGTCGTCAAGTCATAGCTTGCCCACTCTGCCGCACCGACACCATCGAAACCAACAACCGAAAGGTCTTCAGGGACCTTGACGCCCAATCTGTAGCGGGCAGCGTCCATACAACCGATCGCCATAACGTCGTTGGCACAGACTACGGCGTCCGGAAGCTTGCCCAGCCGTCTCTTCAACTCCAGCAATCCTTTGACGCCACTTTCATAGCTGTAGTCACCAGGCACAATTGTCACCGAGTCGATGTTGAGTTCCTTCAGGCGTTCGAGCGCACCTTGAGTTCGTTCGGTGCCGACCGCAGAGTCTTCGGGACCGCCAATCAGGCCGAAGGAAGCGTGACCGGCGTCAACCAGGCGGCCTACGAGCCATCTCTCACCTTCAGTTTGGTCGCAACAAACAGCATTGACGCGGCGGTCCTTGAGCGACCGGTTATAAAACACCAATGGGATGCCGCGGCGCTCTACCAAGTCAATTTGCTCTCCGGAAAGTCGTGCGGCTTCAATGACGCCGTCAACCTGATACTGAAAGACCTGAGCGAGTAGAACGTCGATGTCGCTCTCGTGCGCGAGTGTGAAGAGGAGAACACGAACACCCCTCTCCGAGAAACGCAGACTGAGTTGCACCAAAACCTCAGGGTAGTAAAGGTTGGTCTGCTGGGAGATTACGACTGCGACCATGTTCGACCGCCGCGTGATCAGGCTTCGCGCAATGGCGTTCGGCTGATAGCCCAGATCCTCAGCCGCTTTCATAACGCGAGCACGCATCTTTTTCGATACCGAAGCACCCGGCTTGAAGGAGCGGGAAACAGCGGATTGCGATACACCGGCTAGCCGCGCCACGTCGTAGGACGTCGCCCGATGCACGTTTCCTCTCAACGTCCGCGATTCGTTACTGTTTTCGGGCATGTAAGCCTCCCTCGTACTCTGCTAGCTCGGGTAAGAGCGTATCGGGTTTTACCTCGCCTTGCGCAGGAGCGCGCTAAGTAAATAGACCCTATGCATTCGAATGCGGAAAGCCTGCTAGTGTTCGGTACGACGAAGTGCGCCAGACCAGCTGCAGCCCGGTGTTACGGCAAACCTCCCTGGACGAGATCCGGCCTTGACTGATCCGACGACGAAACTGTGGGACCTGCGACTCGAAAACAGGACAGCCCTGATCACGGGTGCAGGACGCGGTATCGGGCGTGCCTGCGCGGCCGCATTTGCCGCAGCGGGTGCGCATGTAATCGCCGTCGCACGGACCGAAGCCGACCTTCGATCGCTTTCGAGGGAACACCCGCAGGCCATCGAGATCTGGGTCGGCGATGTGACCGAGGAGTCGTTCTACAGGCGCATCGAAGCCCTGCCGAAGCTCGATGTTCTTATTAACAACGCCGGAACGAACCGGCCCGAGCCGTTTGTCGATGTCAGTACGGAGAATCTGAATCTAGTGATCGAGCTCAACGTTCGAGCGATGTTTCAGACCGCACAATCGACGGTCCGTGTGATGGTCAAGGACGGCGGCGGCTCAATCATCAATATGTCCTCACAGATGGGTCATGTGGGTTCGCCGAACCGCAGCGTCTACTGCATGACCAAGCACGCGGTCGAGGGGCTGACGAAGGCGATGGCCGTCGAGCTGGCATCGAAGGGAGTGCGGGTGAACACATTGGCGCCCACCTTCATCGAAACACCGATGACCCGTCCGATGCTGGACGACCCCGGCTTCAAGGAGTTTATCAAGAGCATGATGCCCCTGGGGAGAGTCGGGCAACCAAACGACGTGGCGGTCGCCGCCCTCTATCTGGCGTCCGATATGTCGGCGATGGTGACCGGCCATAGTCTGAGAATCGACGGCGGCTGGACGGCGGCCTGAGACCAGTGCCTCAGGCTCACAAGTCAACCGACTACCAACTGTGGATCGACGGCCGCTGGACGCCCGGTAACGGGGCTCGCTTCGAGCGGTTGAATCCTACAAACGGCACCGTCGCCAGCCGCATTGCACGCGCCGATAAGACCCAGGCAATCCAGGCGATCACAGCTGCTCGAACGGCGTTTGACAAGGGCTGGTCCGAGAGCGACGGCGCTGAACGTGCGGCAATTCTCCTGGCCCTCGCCGAGGCCCTGATGAAGCATCAGGAGAGGCTGGCGCGGCTCGAGACGGCAACGCTCGGCGCGCCCTTGCGTTTCAGCCGCGAGTTCGTCAAGGGTGCGGCAGAGACGTTTCAGTACTACGCCGGGCTCGCACGCGATATCAGTGGCCGGTCTCTGAGGCTCGGCCCGAACAAGACCGGCTTCACACTGTTGGAGCCGCTCGGGGTTGCAACGCTGATCCTGCCCTGGAACTTTCCCATCGGCGAGCTGGCATGGAAGCTGGGCCCTGCCCTAGCTGCGGGGTGCACGGTAGTTGCCAAACCCGACCTGAAGACAACGCCGACAACGCTGGAAGTCGGTCCCATGTTGCAGGAAGCAGGACTCCCCGACGGAGTGTTCAACGTCGTCGTCGGTGACGTGGAGGAGATCGGCGATATTCTTACCGGACATCGGGACGTCGATACGGTCTCCTTTACGGGGTCGAGCGCAAGTGGTCGCAATGTCATGCGTAGCGCATCCGCGACCGTCAAGCCGCTGCACCTCGAGCTGGGCGGAAAGTCACCGCTCATCGTTCTGGCGGACTCCGACATCGAAAAGGCCGCAGCGGACGCCGCGAACGGGATTTTTTGGCACAATGGCCAGGTCTGTACCGCTTGCTCGCGGCTCCTCGTCGAGCACTCCGTCATCGATGAGTTTGTCGAACTCCTGAAAGACGAAGGGGCGAAAATGAAGCTTGGCGATCCGCTGGCCTCTGACACCGATCTGGGGCCTGTCATCTCGGTCGAGCATCGGCAGCGAATCGAGGGCTATATTGAAAGAGGCATCGAAGCAGGTGCCCGACTGGTGAGGGACGGCCGTCTTGTTGGGGAAGAAGGAGCCTTCATAGGGCCGACGATCTTTACCGATGTAACTCCCGATATGCAGCTCTTCCGTGATGAGATTTTCGGCCCGGTAGCGTCGGTGACGCCTGTCGATAGTTTGGACGAGGCGCTAGCACTCGCCAATGACTCTGACTACGGGCTCGGCGCCGGAATCTGGACCAACAATATGAATGCCGCCATGCAGGCGGTGCATGAACTGCAAGCGGGCATGGTGTGGGTGAATGGTTACGGTGCCGAACGATGCGAGATGCCTTGGGGTGGACGCAACCAGAGCGGTTACGGACGTGAGCTATCGCCGCAGTCTCTGGAAGTATTTCTCAACGCCAAAGCCGTCCACATCAGCAGGTAGGCGACCGCACCTTATGGCCACAAACTCTTGGATGCCAGCCTGGCGCCCTCGGCCATCGCGGCCAGCTTGGCCCAGGTAATGGAAGGATGGACGGCACCAAAGCCGGCAAACGTTCCGAAGCCACAATCGGAACCAGCCAGCACCCGTTCGCGCCCCACAATGTTGGCAAAAAGCAAGATCCGATCTGCTACCAGTTGGGGATGCTCCACATAGTTGGTTGAGCTGTCCAATACGCCGGGTATCAGCACTTTTTCGTCAGGAATATCTGCTTCTTCCCACACTCTCCATTCATGAGCGTGGCGCGGATTGGACGCTTCGAACAAGATCGCCTGCGGCTTGGCCTTGAAGATCAAGTGGATGATCTTGTCCAGAGGGATGTCGTGCACGTGGGGGCCTTCATAATTTCCCCAACAAACGTGCATCCGCACGCGATCCGCCGGCACGTCGTTCAAGGCATAGTTCAACGCTTCGACTTGGATTTCCGCATTGCGCAAGAACTCATCATCATCAGCGTCGCGAAAGCGGATGTGGCGGCCCATCGCCAGGTCGGGACAATCCACCTGCAGGAGCAGTCCAGAGTCGACGATTAGTTGATATTCCTGTTTCATTGCCTCAGCCAGGGCCTCGATGTATGCCTCGTGTGTGGCGTAGTACTCGTTCGGCTGGAAGACGGCGATCACACCAGGCGAAGCTGTGTTCATGAAGGCTTCTTCTGCGCCGCTGCTGGCTCGAGCCGCCTTGATGTTTTCAATATCCTTTCGCAGGGAAGTGAGATCTTTGACTTCAATCGGTCCCTTGCAGATCGGGCGCTTGTATTTGGGCGTTCCGCCTGACGCCGCCAAGTGGTCCCGGTACTCCGGAAACGCATCCAGGTCACTGGGGGTTGCACGCGGCACTTCGCCGATCTCGAAGCCGGTCAAGCGGTGGCGGATGTAAGTTGCATAGCTGATTTTGCTCATCTCGCCATCGCTGATCACATCGACACCGGCCTTGACCTGGGTATCGGCGATGGTTGTCACCGCGGCGCGCATCACAGTGTCAAATGCAGTCAGGTCGTAATCGTCGCCGCGATCCTGGGCAAATAGCATATCGACGACCTTCTGCGGGCGAGGCATGCTGCCAACGTGGGTGGTGAGGATGCGTTCCTGGCTGATCTTCATCGAATCGTACCGGTTGGCGGTCAATTGGGTATCGGTATTCATGATCAGGATTTGTACATCTTCTCTAACATCATCTTGTTTAGTTCCGTGAAGTTGGGCGGTTTGATCATGCGGCCGTTTTCATCGGCTTCAAAGTTATGCTTTCGCGCGTCACGAACAACCGAAGGCGCCCAATAGGGGTCCTTACCTTCAAAGACCTTGTGCTCTTCGAGGACAGCAAAGCACCAGGCGGGCTTGGTGTCGATGTTCTCGAGTCCGCGCCACAGTTTGGGAGGGAAAGAGATCAGG
>Ga0209980_10002189_pt1 | contig 10674 bp, 10 predicted proteins | sample CR02metaG_FD_183611 | JGI IMG/M metagenome (GOLD analysis project Ga0209980, IMG submission 183611) | Deep subsurface microbial communities from Mariana Trench to uncover new lineages of life (NeLLi) - CR02 metaG (SPAdes) (version 2) | ecosystem: Environmental > Aquatic > Marine > Ocean trench... | reverse complement strand
ATTTGCAGCCTCCTCGTAAACCGGCCAGTAATAATCATGTCCGAGATGCAACGGCAACCCCCTCGATGGGAGCATAATTCCTGTCAAACCCAGTTCCAGCACGGCACGCCGTAGCTCTGCCACGGCAGACTTGACATCCTGCATAGCAATGAGCCCCACGGGGTAAAGCCTCTTGTCGACTTTGCGGTATCGGTCAGCCACATAGTCATTATAGGCCCGGCAAACCAGTGCCGCGTAATCCGCCTGTTGAAAAAATCCCACGGAGAGCCCCTCAGATGGAAACATGACCGCTTGCTCCACGCCGGACTTTTCGAGAAAGGCGACCCAGTCTTCCGCAGAGCCCATCCGGTGCTCGCTGGCATTGACCCGCTCTCTGCTGGGTTTTCTTTCTTCCTCGCTTATGCCGAGATTTCGGGGATAGTGGATACTGTCAAGTTGGGCAAAGACCCCCTGGCGGTTCCTGGAGGGAGTTAGCGCGATATGCCGGATTCTGGGATCCATGTACTCAACCATCTCTGGGATGGACTCGATAATATGCCCGTCACAATCGAGGACTGTAACTTTTTCACCCATTAGGGACCTCCTAGCTTATTTTTACCAAAAGTATTCTAGCCAGGCATCGCCGTCAAGGGAAGCTTCCACGGGAAGTTTCTTGAGGACTCCCACTGGGGGAACATAAAGAAATAAAGCATGAGTGATCCATGAGTCACCTAGGCTGTTTAAAGTGAAGTGGCAACTTCGCACCGTCTTGCGCCAATCCTAAGATGCGTCTAAGACGGAGGCGGCGCGCCGAGACCCTTGCCTGACTCCGATCCCGCTCCACACCAATCCAAGGTCGACCCATCCGAGCCGCCACAGCTCCAACGGCCCCACTACCAAAGAATGGATCCAAGACGATCCCGGGAGGTGACAGGTGGAGGAGTCTGCGAACCACTCCGGGCGGCATGGCGTCCCAAAGGCTCCTCGGAGGAGACCATGGAATGGGGAGATGCCAGCAAAGCGTGGACTTGGGTGGCAGGCTGTGTACCCCGGCCTTGCTAAAGCGCAAGAGATAGTTGACCCGATCGTCCCACCGCAAGGTCGAGGGTTCCTCAGTCCAAAAGGCCTTGGTCTGGAGCGACCACCCGGACCGGCGGAGGCATTCGGTAAAGATCCCATCCATTCCGATCCACTCCCGACCGTCGTGACGATCCCCCATGATGATCCAGAGTTCCCCACGAGGGGAAAGGACCCGCCACCACTCAGGGCTGTGTTCGATGGTGATCTGCCGGGCGTGCCGAGTGGCTGATTCGCGGCCTTGCCCGCGTACCCAGTAAGGCGGACTGGTCAAGATCACTGCAACTGAACGGTCAGGAATGACCGAAACTTTCCGGCTATCACCCACCAAGAGTATCCCCTTACCGTCTGTGCTCTGGTATCGGACCAATGGTCGACCCCCTTACTTTATTCATCTCAATTCCCGATTAAACGCGAAATCGGTTCAGTCGAAACAGGCTGATGTCCCTTTGTGTCCCCCCACTCAGGACAAGATCCGATAGGACCTCGCCGACGACACTGGAGAACTTGAAACCATGACCGGAAAATCCGGCTGCAACCAGGATTCGCGGGGATTGCGGATGGAGGTCAACGATAAAATGCCCGTCTGGAGAATTGGTAAAGATACAGGTCTTGAGTGTCAGAGTCGGACCATCGGCGGCGGGAAAATATCGGCGGATCGCTGCACGCAAGACTTTCTCATCTTCCGGATGACATTCACGATCCATGCGATCTGGATCCACCTGCTGATGGAGGTGATGGTACCTTCCGATCTTGAAACCGGGGATCTCGAATATGGGTGTGCCGTATAAAAGGCCTTCCGGAACATCTAGGACGAACACGGGGAAGGCCCCGGGACGAAAGATTTCTGGTTGCAGCGGCTGGCTCCACATCAACACCTGCCGCTCTGGAACCGCGAGATCGGCAAGTAGCGGAACTAGGGACGACGCCCATGGACCAGCAGCGATGACTAGCTTCTCCGCTCGATAACTATCACGGTCCGTGCGCACCCAGACGTCACTGGCACCGGCCTCCCATTTCAAGACGCGCTCCTGGTAGTGCACCTCTGCCCCCAGGGTTTGAGCCGCCTTTACGTGGGCCATGACGCAACGCTCGGCAAGAAGGAATCCCGCGTCCGGCTGATAGACGGCAATCAATTCGGACGGGAAACGACAGCCTGGGAACCTCTGTTTCAATGCCGCCGCATCCAGCACTTCGTGGGGCAAGTGGTGTGTGTGACAAGAACGCAACGATCCTTCCACGGTTGCACTGGTGGGCAGTCCCACATCGATACCACCGGTCACATACAACAACTGTTCACCAACGCGCTGCTCCATCTCCCGCCAGAGTTCATAGGCGCGGTGCAGGAGAGGCACGTAGGCGGGGTCCTCCGCATAGGCCAGGCGGATAATGCGGTTGACGCCATGGGAAGAACCTAACTCGTGGTTGGGATGGAATTGTTCGAGGCCTAGGACCCTCACACCACGGCGGGCCAGATGATAGAGGGCGGCGCTTCCCATTCCGCCCGCGCCGATGACAATGGCGTCATAATTTGGCAATCAATTCCCTCTAAAGTTGGACTACGCCGGTTGGAAATCGTCTGTTATCGTAGTCTTTCTAAAGTTTAGATTCTTACCGATAAAATATTCAACAGAACGACTTCAACAAAGTTTTTCGCCCCAAGACGCAAGGTGCAAAGAATTTTTAACCGCAGATTTTCGCCGATTATCGTAGATAAGAATTCGGACATTTCACCGCAGAGTACGCTGAGGAAATCCCTTTTGCCCAATCGGGAGACGACGATTGGGCAAAAACTTACAGCTCTAATTTGAGCAATGTTTTTGTTTGTCGTCGTCTTCCGACAAACAAAAATTTAATTCTCTGCGCCCTCTGCCCTTCGACCCATCGGCAAGCTCAGGGTGGTGAGGCTACTCGAACCACAAGCTCAGGGTCCCGAGCCCAGTCGAGGGACGCCTCTGCGGTAATATTCTTAAAGGGATTTCTTTCTGTGTCCATCTGCGTAAATCTGCGGTTAATAGCTTTTGACGCTTTGCGCTTTGCCCTTCTCCTCTATGTTTTGTCAACCTTCCGGCCAGACAGATCATTGCGCGCGCGCACACACATCTTTGGACGATGTGCTCTTCAACCGACAGGGGAAGGATGGAGAGGTAGGTCAGCCTAGCGAACGGTTGCCGGCTCGGCAACGCCAGCTGCTTCGGTCTTTAAGGGTTCCGTGCGCCAACCGGCCTCGGACAGATCAACGCGTACACCAACGGGGTCCCGGACGAAGGCCTCTGCAAAGCGTCCATCGCGCGGCGTGCCCTTGGGCCCTTGCGTTGCTCCCATTTTAAGGGCCAGGTCTGCGGTCTCTTCGTTACTGTCCACCTGGAAGCCAAAATGATCAAGCCCTTCAGGGCGGCCCTCACGAGCCGGCAAGATCGCTAGGTTAATGTACCCATCCGAGAGGTAAAACGCTTCCCGGTCTTTATGGCCTTCGCTAAAGTGCTGATGCACAATCTTCATGCCAAAGGTCTTGGTATAAAAATCGACCATCTTGGCCTGGTCTTTGGCAAAAATAGCGATATGACGGATCCGAGCCATGGTTGGCCTCCTTTCATCGCTGCATAAGAGAATCTACAACGGGCCCATACGGAAAATCGACTGCGGCTATATTAGTCCAAACCAAATACCAACATCAAGGGGAAACCACTCTACTCAACTTCATGACGGGACACTGGAGTTCTCCTGCCTACAGAGTTCAAAGGGGCCAACTAGCAGGCTGCTGGAAAAGACTCATATGCCAACAGCCTGCCGCAAGCAGGCGTTTATGAAAGTGGCGCTCAATCGCCCGGGGAAATTTTCCCGCTCTAAGCAGAGTCGCTCCAACGTACCGCCTAAGTCAAGTGATCAGTGTTATGTGTTAAGGGTCAACAGATAGCAGAAGGCTCTATGCAGTCAGCAGTAACAAGTCCGGAGCTGAAGACTGACGGCTGAAAGCTGATGGCTTAAAGGGTGACGCTATACGCCACGCGCTCTGCTCTTTGCTGTTCCCCAGTCTGCGTAAATCAGCGGTTACTAAATCTTAACGCTTTGCTCTTTGCTCCTAAAGGTGTTGCTGCCTCCTGCTTACTGCCTACTGTATTTCTCGTTTCTTTGGCTGATAGCTAAGTGTTAAGCGCGTGCCGCTCGGCTGTCTTCCCCTCGATCTTCCTCGGGGCGGTGCGCCTGTCGAACCGCGACCCTGACCCTTCGACCATGCTCCGGGTCATGGTGAGGTACTCGAACCATGAGGCTCAGACCCGAAGGGAGCTAGCGTCGAAGCCTCGCCTCTGAGATCTTTTTGACCAGCCGCAAACAGCTTTTTTCAACAACCTGCTAGGGTGTGCCAGCCTCGCTTCGCACCGTTTCTGGTGAGATCAATATCTCCCAGGTAAAAAGGCCGAGGGCAAGGGATCCAATGCCAGCTAGGATATAAGGCGAGCTGGGTCCTACATGCTCGAGAAGCCAGCCCGTTCCCGTGTTGGAGATGATACCGGCAATACCCATCCCGACCATGGAGAGAAGGGCCTGGGCTGTGGAGCGGAGCCGCTCAGGTGTCACAGCGTCGAGATAGAGCGGACCGCCAACCAGGAGACCCACAACCGTCACCCCGTGGAGGGCTTGCACCGGATAGAGCAGGGTGAGGTCATCAATGACACCGCAAAGAATCCAGCGAACCCCACCCGCAAGCACCCCAATGGCTAGCAGTCCCCTCGCCCCAAGACGTTTGAAACCGCTGCCTGTGGCCAAAACAAGTGGGATCTCAACCGCAAGCATCAATATCCACATACTGCGAATGGTATCAATGTCACCACCTCGGGCACGGATCAAAATCGGAAAGAACCACATGGGACCCTGAAGGAAAAAATAGGCAGCCAGGGCGAACAGGAGAAAACGAATAAAGGCTGCGTTCCTTAAGAGTTCCCTCCAGTCACCACGTGCAGCCCGAAGCGAGATGGCCCCCTCTCGAGGAAGGCAAAGGCTGATCAGGGCAACTATGAAAACGAGCACCGCAGTTCCAATAAACATGATCCCCAGGCCAGGTTCCGAAGGCCCACCCGGCTCCGCAACCAACCCACGCGCCTCCTGGTAGCGGTCCAGCATCCAGGGAAAGCTCACAACAAGCAAAAAGAAACCGATCGTACCCCATACCCTGACGAACCCATAGGCATGGGGCCCTGCATCACGAAGCACGGCCAGGCTCACCGACATGATGATGGGCAGAACGGCGGTGCTGAAAACCGCGAGCACCGTTGCAGCCATAAGGATGGCGAGAAATCCGTTAGCCGCACCAAGGATCAGGTAACCAAACACAGCACCCAGACTTAGGAGTGTAAGAATCCGGCTTCGTGCGCCGGTCCTATCCGCCACTTGCGCCCAAAAAGGCTGAGTGACGAGGCCCACAAGTGGCATCATGGCGAGTACCCATCCTAGTTGGGTCCCCGAAAGACCGGCGTTCTCCCGCAAGTACAGGCCATAGTAGGGAAAGAACATCCCCAACGCTCCCATGTACATGAACCAGAACAGAGTTAAGGGGACCGATCGCCACATGGGAACGTTTATGAAATCCTAGGCTGCTCTCTTCGTGGGCGGGCGCATGACCAGGCATAGAATGGCCGAGATGGTTAAGGCCGCACTCAATAGTGTGAAAGGGAGAAAGTAGCTTCCCGTGATATCAAAGAGGAAGCCAAAAAAGGGAGGCCCAACGGCTGATATACTTTGGATCATCAGTAGACCTAAACCGCGAATCGACCCTAGTGACAGGCGGCCGAAGTAATGGGCCCACAGTATATCGGGAAGGACCATGCCACCTGAGATCCCAATACCGTACATGAAAAAACCTAAATAGAGGGGGACAAGACTTCCCGACGTGACCGCTAACATAAGCCCCGATGCTTGAATCAGGAATTTGATCATCAATGCAAAGCGAATCTCCACACGCTCGGCAATAAAGCCCCAGATCAAAGGAAAAACGATCTGCGTGAAAGCCAAAGTACTCAAGACTGAGGCAGCTACCATCTCCGAACCACTCGTGTCGCTGACGTAGGCAAAGAGGTGAAGGTTTAACCCAGCGGCCCCAATATTTGCAAAGATCAAGCAGGTCACAATCAACCAGAAGGTCTTAGTGCGGACGGCCTCGGGACGGCTCCAGACCACTTCCTCTGCCAGGGTCTGATGATGAGGGGTCGATCGTTGGTCCTTTCCCTTGGATAGGGATGTCCCCTCCGAGGGAGCTGATTCCCCATCCGGCCGCAGACCCATATCTTCTGGACGCCGCCGCATCCAGACAGCAGCGGGGCCAACCACCAACATCAAGGTAAGAATGCCGAATCCCGCCCAGGCCATGCGCCATCCAAACCCTGCGATAACCGAAGCGGTGAGAATGGGAATACCGATCTTGGCGAAACCAACCCCCATGCTGGAAAAGGCAATGGCACGACCGCGCTTCCTGATAAACCACCGTGAGATGGCTACGTTAACCACCAGGTAGGCCATGAATGCATCCCCGATATGGAGGGCCCAGCGCACGCATAAGAACTGCCAGAATGCCTCCACCTGGCTCAGCATAAGAAGTCCTATGCCCACCACCACGGCGCCAAAGGTCATCAACCAGCGGCCACCATGGCGGTCCATCATAGAGCCAACTAACGGGGAAAGGCTTGCACTGATGAGACTCTCTCCGGAGCGCAGAAGGGAGAAAACACCCCGCGAAACACCCAGATCCTCAGTCAGTGGTTTCAGAAAGACACCCAGGGTGCTGGAGAGAGAAAAAACAGCCGCCGTGTTGGCAAGAAAACCAACACCGACAATATACCAGCCGTAAAAAATCCGTGGCCTTGGTCGTTGGACATCCTCACTCATCATTCCACATCCTATGACTCTTTACCCTTGGCGAATTCTATTAATCCCGATCCTACATTCATGGGCCCTGGCAAGCATTTCTGCACCCCACCAGATCAGAGCCGACCACTGGGGGTGCCATGAATGAGAAATTCACCTGGGGGTGAAATTCGGGAGCCACCATCCATTGGGTCGCAAACCCGTGCAATGTCCAGTCCTGACGACTTACAGCGGGGTCATTTTTTGTCGGATCGGGGTTAATGCAAGACTTCATAAATCCTTCGAGCAATGGTCATTTATGCGTCACACCCGGAGCGAGGTCAAACGAATGGAACGAGGCCGGCAATCACCTACACGGCGAGTTCGACTCCATGCCGGGATAAAGCTGTCTTATCTTCTTGAAGGATCCGATCTGAAGGAGAGATCCCTTAATGACCAAAGGGTCGAGGTCAGCGGCGGCTCTGCATGACCGAAGCCTCGTAGCCGAGGGTGCCTACCTGCTCAGCCGGAAAGAGGCTCCAGGACTCCATCCATCCATGGGTACGTTCAAAGAGTTCCTGTGTGTAAGGCTCGAAGACTAGGCGTTCTCCGGGCCCGAAGGTCTGGATGTCCACCATCGAGTGATACTTTTTCGGAATCTCATTCAGATAGTAGTGTTTGTACGGTTCTGGTGCCACATCGATGTCACGCTGCGCCCGACGCAAGGCTCGAAAATAGCGTTCAACATCCTCCTGGTTGGGGTCTCCCGTAATTAAGAAGCCGATCATAAAGGTCGTATCCACGATCTTCCGGAAGCCTAGCTGTTCCGCAACGTAGAGCGGAGCTCCAAAGATGCTGGCCGCCTCGACCTTTCGGTCAAACAGCAGTGCCAGCCGATCGAGCAGCAAGCCAACATATCGAAGCTTGATTTCTTCGTGTTTAAGAATCTTTTCAAGGCCCTGAATGGTAGAAAAATGGCTTCCCGTGTGGTATCCCACGGCCACTTCTGCGTCGGCCAGATCGGCAGGTCTGCGGATGGGAGATTCGGGAGAAACATAGATGCCCGATGGCACCACGCCATAGGCCTCTCCCCACATTTTCCCGTGATTGGCAGAAGAGGCCATGTTGACCGCCCAATGGCACGCCGAGCTCACGTGACAACCCCGGCCATCCTCCAGGGACTCATAAGCCCCCTCTTTTACCTCGGAAGGAGCCGATTCAGTCGACTGAACGTTGCCCGACCAAGTTGCAATGGGCTTCACGATAAATTCATAGTCCAACCCTTCATCCTTGAAATAGCCCTTCTCCTCTGCCACCCATTCCTGGAGACGCCCGTGAGACTGAATCCGAAATTTACTCACCGCACTCTCCTCAAACGTTAATGTCAATCACGGCCATCATGGCTCCAACCTAAATCATAGGTAACCCTGACCGTAGCCTTTGGAATCGCGCGTCAAGCGTGCGAAAGAGGAATGAAAGAAGGTTCAAAATTTCCTGCCCCGGTACGGGATAAACAAGTAGATAAGCCAGACAACCCCGAAGAAGAGCATATGGTTCCAAAACGGTAGCCCATAGGCTGTGTTAAGACCCGGGAGATTGGCGGGGAAACTTTTCCCGCTCAGCACGCTAATGGTCACTGTAATCGCGGGCACCGTAATGAGCGTTGCGACCCAACCTAGCGCAGCACCGATCACCAACCCCAGAACAAGTTGAATTCTCTCGGCTAACACGAACAGGGGAAGCATAATAAGGGCGAAAAGGAATGAATAAGCCAGACTCACTCCCAAATGAATTCCCCAACCGATGGGGACGGTCCATGATGCCGTATAACCTCCCTGGGTCACAATCTGCTGTCCCATGAATGCCGTAATAGTGGAAGGCCCGGTGACAAACTGAAATAACCAAAACACGATGGCGCCCGCAAGGCCTGCCAACAACCATAGCCCTATCCTAAAACCCTTCATAGGTTACCTCCGACTGCCATAAGTTAATTGAACAGACAGGCAGCCGTCAAGTGGTTAACGTGGGGGCGGATAGGTAGTCACCCAGCGCAGAACGCCAATTTCGCATGGGTACTAGACCCATTTCCTCAGATAAAAGGCAATGCATCGGTGTGTAGCGCGGTCGAGGAGCCGGCCGTTTCGTTTCTGTCTCGTCAATCAATTCAACCAGTTGCTCGAGCCGAGCATCGGATAATCCCAGCAGACGCCCTGCCGCTAGCGCAAATTCAGAATACGAACAGATCCCCTCGTTCACCACATGATAGGTGCCATATCGCCCTCTTGCCATTATCTCATCAATTCGGGCCACCAAATCCATCACATAGGTGGTATTCGCCCAGTTATCCGCTACGGCGCGGACTGGTCTCCCGGCCAAAAGTTCGCGATTGACGGTGCTGAGAAAGGCCTTCTTGCCCGAACCGTAAACCCATGAGGTGCGGATGATAAAGGTCCGCGGTGAGGCTTCCCGAACGGCAGACTCACCCGCAAGCTTGACCTTCCCATAGACGTTGATGGGGTGTGGCTCGTCTCGAACCGTGTAAGGCGATCGACCCTCCTCACGGCCATCAAATACATAATTGGTGCTGAAATGAACGAACTCTGCCCCGATGCGCGATGCGGCGTGGGCCAAGCTGTGAGGTCCTTCAATGTGAATAGCCTGTGCCAGCTCCGGATTACGCTCACAATCGTCCACCTCAGTGGTGGCACAGTTAATGATTAACGCCGGTCGCTTATTTAGCAGGTAGGAGGTAGCGACTTGCGAGTCCGTAATGTCGAGGTCAGAGTGCTTGAGCGGCAGCACTTCATGTTCTCGTTTCAATGATTGGGCGAGGTGAGAGCCAATGAGTCCACCTGCACCTGTGATTGCAATTTTCATAGCCTAATCGCATCGCGAAATAGATCTCAGCCACTGCTAGTAAATTTCTTCATATTGATCAGCGACCTCCTGTGAATCCCCGCACCAATCTTGACACCCTGATCGTTGATGGCCTCAACGGCGAAGCGGAACCGTTTCTCCTTGACCTCTTGAAGCGTGACCCTGATGGTGACACTCTGGCCGATCCGCGTCGGGGCAAACTGTTTCACATCCACCTCTTTTTCATTCCGCGTCCGGTTGATTTTCTGGTGCGGCCTTCGCAAAAGCGGGCAGCGCAACACAGTTGGCCTCAATCTGAACCAAGCTAGGACATCCAGTAAGATCGCAGCCAAAGCGCCGTGCATTGGAAAGCTGCGGTACAAGGCAAACATCCGCCAACGAAACCGTATCTCCACAGCAAAACTTTCCTCGCTTCGGAACGGAACGCACCTGTTCCTCCAGCGCCAGCAAACCGAGATCGATCCAGTGCTGTGCCCAGCGGCTTACCTCCTCCTCACCCAGCTTGAACTCACTGCGTAGATGCCTCAGCACCCTGAGATTCTGCAGGGGATGGACTTCACAGGCGATGGCAAGGGCCATGGCACGCACAGTTGCCCGGTCCACAGGGTCCGCAGGCAGCAAAGGCGGCTTGGGAAATCGTTCTTCAAGATATTCAATGATCGCCAGGGACTGAGTCAGGTAACGACCGCCTTCTTCTAGGGTCGGGACGAGCCTATGTGGATTGACTGCTCTATATTGAGGACTCAACTGCTCTCCACCTCCACGGCGCAAATGGATAGGAATCTGCTCGTAATCCAACCCCTTATGATTGAGGACAATGCGTACGCGATAAGAGGCGGAACTTCGAAAAAAAGTATAAAGCTTCATCTTCGAACCTCTAGGTCACCTTGCTTTCTACTCCAT
>Ga0209980_10002187_pt1 | contig 10681 bp, 9 predicted proteins | sample CR02metaG_FD_183611 | JGI IMG/M metagenome (GOLD analysis project Ga0209980, IMG submission 183611) | Deep subsurface microbial communities from Mariana Trench to uncover new lineages of life (NeLLi) - CR02 metaG (SPAdes) (version 2) | ecosystem: Environmental > Aquatic > Marine > Ocean trench >... | reverse complement strand
TGACCTTCGGCGGCCCGATTGCCGTTAGCGGGACCTTGCGGGTTGGTGTCGAGGGCGAGGTCACCATCGATCGTCAGGACTACGGTGTTTCCTTCAGCCGGGTGATGGACACCGGCGGGCTGATCGTCGGCAATGACGTCACGATCAGCTTCTCGCTCGAGGCATCTCGGCCGGTCGAAGAGGCCGCCGCCGAGAGCTAGCCGTCAGGTTGGCTTTCAGTTGCCGCTCACCATCAGGTGAAGCGGCTTGCCGAGAGCGGGCTTGATGAGAGCGGCGAGGGTGTTGAGAACCTCGCCCAGGACCGGGTCCTTGATGACTCCGGCAAGGAACTCGAGCTCCCGGTAGAGCTTCTCGCATTGCTGGCTCTTGAAGGTGGTGTCGTCATAGATGTCGATCATCTGGATGTGGTGGAGTTCGTAGGCCATCCCCAGGCTGGTCAGACGGGCGACCACCCGCTCGGACACCGCCACCCAACTCTCAGGGGTTCTCTGCGATGGCGCGATTCCGAAGTGGACCTGGGTGTCGTTCTGATAGGTGGCGGACTGCAGCCGATTTGCGAATTTGGAGCCGTCGGTGTCACTCATGAGAGTGACAGTACGGAAAAGCTAGCGTTCGAGCAACCGCGCGAGCGCCTCGACGCCACGCGCCGTGACCTCCGGAGGCACGGCGGTGTAGCAAAATCTCACATGGGTCGGGTAGGGGCCGAAGCTCGGGCCCGGAGCGAGGAGGATTCCCCGCTCCACACACTTGGACAGAAAACCCATCAGCCCCTCGTCGTCGAGGAACTCGGCGACGTCGAGGAACAGAAACGTGCTGCCCTCCGGGGGCTCGATCCCGAGTCTCGATGCGGCGGCGTTGCCGATCTCGGTGTACTTCTCGCGGGCCTCCGCCGCCCAAACGTCTCCGGGGCCCGCGAGAGCCCGCCGAGCGGCGATCTGGGCTGCGGTGGGCGTGGAATAGAAGGTGTGGGTCGAGACCTTGCGGACGTGGCGCATCTTGTCCCCCGGACCGACGGCATAGCCGCAGCGGTTCCCGGCCATGCCGAAGGCCTTGGAGCAGGAGTGAATCGAAAACGTACGCTCGGGCGCAAGCGGTCGGGCGTAGGTGTGCTCACCGTGGAAGACGTAGTCCTCGTAGACCTCGTCGGCGAGGATCCACAGGTCTTCGGAGATCGCCCAGGCCACCAGCGCTTCGATCCAGGACTTCGGGATGACTCTTCCGGTCGGGTTGTTGGGCGAGTTCCAGTAGATGGCGACCGTGCGGTCGGTCAGGTAGGACTTGACGATGTCCAGAGCCGTCTCCGGCGAGTCCGCCTCTCCGATCAGGGGCACATCGACGGGGGTCGCGCGTGACGAACGCACGATTCCCGAGATCAGGGGCCAGTAGGGCGCTAGCAGGAGGACCTCGTCGCCCGCCTCGGTGATCGCGCCGATGATGGCGCCGAGGGCTCCCGTGGCTCCCGCGGTCACCAGAATGTCGCTCGGCTCGGCCGCGGTGCCGGTGCGCTCCAGCGTTCGCCTGGAGATGGCGTCGAGCAGATCCTTCCTGCCTTGCACCGGAGCGTAGCGATGCATGCCGGGGTGGTCGGCGACGGTGAGATCTTCCATGCGGGTGCCTACGGCGGGCTCCATCCAGGTGTCGCCGATATGGAAGGGGTAGGTCTCGCCGTCAAAGGCTTGCAGCCGATGCGCAAGCGACGAGTAGACCGAACCGGTCATGCCGGCGATGGTCGGGGCAATGTGTGGATATCGAGGCATCGGTTCTCGAAGCTCGAGGTCAAGCCTCGTGTTGGCGCCTTAGCGTATCAACCGACCTGTGCTAAAACTCCGCGCGTGAGCGAGACCAGCCTCTACGAGAGGGTTCTGAAGATGGGCCTCGAGGCGCCGCGGCCCAAGGTGCGCGCTTCGGGCGGTGTGGTGCTTTGGCGTCGAACGAGGGACTCGCTCGGCGGGCACTTGGAGGTCTACTGGGTCGAACGCTCGAGGAAGTTGGCCTTCATGGGCGGGTTCCATGCCTTTCCGGGTGGCGGCAGGTCACGCTCGGACGCAGAGCTCTCGGTCCTTGGGGCGCCCGCGGGTGTCGAAAGCGCACCGAGAGGGGCCGCGATGCCGGAAGCTGTTCTCGACGGGGTCGAACTCGAGCCGATCGACGCGCCCGGGATCATGGCTTGCGTTGTGCGCGAACTCTTCGAAGAGACGGGGATTCTTCTGGCGCGAGGTGCCGGCGCCATCGATTCGAGCCTGGTCGAACGTGCGAGACGAGCGAGTCTCGAACGGGGGGCGGACTTCGGGAAGATCTGGGAAGAGCTGAGACGCGATGCCGGCCGCGATCTCCAACTTGACGCCGGCGAGCTGGTCTATGCCGGCCGCTGGCTGACGCCGCCGCTCGGGCCGGTCCGGTTCGACAATCGATTCTTCCTGCTGGAATGGCCGCGCGAACGCAAACGGCAGCCGCGTGTCATCGACGGCGAGCTGGTGGCGGGAGAGTGGGTGCGGCCGGCCGAGGCAATCCGTCGCTGGGAGAGCGGCAAGGTGGTCACTGCGCCGCCCATTTTGCACATTCTGAAGGTCATGGCCGAGGATGGACCCTCGGAGGGCCTGGCCAGGCTCCGAGAGCCGTTCGAGGCGAACCTCGGCCCCTTCCGCAAGATCGAGTTTCGTCCCGGCGTCTTGATGTTTCCGTTGAGAACGCCGACGCTGCCTCCGGCCGCGTACACCAACGCCTATGTTCTGGGCCGCGAGGAGGCGGTTCTTGTCGATCCCGGTTCGCCGTTTCCCGAGGCGGCTGAGGGCATGATTCAGGCCCTTCGAGAGCTCGAGGAAACCGACGGCCGCAAGGTGACCGCGATCTGGTTGACTCATCATCATCCGGATCATGTCGGTGGCGTTCCGAAGCTCCGCGAGGCACTCGGAGTCCCGGTCGCGGCCCATGCCGAAACGGCGAAGCGCCTCTCGGCGGTCGGCATCGAGGTGAACCTCGATCTCCACGACAAACAGCGTGTCGTCCTCGAGGGCTCGCCGCCGTTCCCGATCCTCGTATCGCATACGCCGGGACACGCACGGGGGCATCTCACGTTTTACGACGAGGACGGAGGCAGTTTGCTCGGTGGAGACTTGACCGCGGGCTTCGGGACAATCGTGATCGATCCGCCCGAAGGCGACATGGACGACTATCTGGCCTCGCTCGAGAGGATGCGCGACTTGGGCGCCAAGGCCTTGTTTCCGGCACATGGACCACCGACGATCACGGTGCGCGAGAAATTCACGGAGTATTTGGAGCACCGCCTCTGGCGGGAGGAGAAGATCCTCGACGCGTGGAATGAGGGCCTGAGAGATCCTCGAGAATTCCTGCCGGCGGTTTACGATGACGTTCCCGAGAAGGTCTATCCGCTGGCTGCCCGGCAGTTGGAGGCGCATCTGATTCGGCTGGAGCGAGCGGGCTCGATCGAGCGGTAGAGGACCGCGACTCTGTTAGCCCCGAGGCGCGCCTTGGGTGCGCTGCCTCTTCGTCGGCCGTCGGTCGGCTCGTAGCGGTCGAACTCCGTCTCGACCGAATCTAACCTATAACCTAACCGCCGAGGATCTCGGCCAGCACTTCAGGGTCCACGTTGCCGCCGCTGATGAGCACCCCGGTTCTTGCCCCGGGCTCGACCGCCCCGGACAGGAGCGCGGCGATGCCGAGTGCACCGGACGGTTCGACAACGAGCTTGAGCCGTTGGAACAAAAACCGCACGGCTTCCTTGATTGCTTCTTCGCTCACCGTGACCATGTCATCGACGCACTCGAGAAACAGCGGAAAGTTGTGTTCGCCCAGAGACTGGGTGCGCGTACCGTCGGCGATGGTGGGCGGATTCTTGATCGTGTGCAGCCGACCGGTCTTGAACGAGCGCGTGGCGTCGTCGGCGACCTCCGGCTCGACGCCAACCACGCGGCACGATGGTGCGACGCCCTTGGTGGCGACGGCGCAGCCGGACATGAGGCCGCCGCCGCCGACCGGCGCCAGGAACAGGTCGAGATCGGGAACCTGGCGGTGGAATTCTAAAGCGGCCGTGCCCTGGCCGGCTAGGATCTGCAGATGGTCGAAGGGCGGAATGAGCGTGAAATCACCCTCCGCAGCCAGTCGCAGGGCGACCTCGCGTCGCGTGGTCTTCTTCGGGTCGTACGCGACGATGCGCGCGCCGTAGCCTTCGGTGGCGGCGCGCTTCACCTTCGGCGCGTTGGTAGGCATCACGATGATCGTCGGGATGCCGAGAAGTTTGCCGGCGAGAGCCACACCCTGGGCGTGGTTGCCGGAGGAGTAGGTCAGCACGCCGGCCGCGCGCTCGGCCGGCGACAGCTGCGACATCGCATTGTAGGCGCCACGAAATTTGAATGCGCCGACGCGTTGAAAATTCTCGCACTTGAGAAATACACGGGCTCCGATGCGCTGATCGAGCGTGCGAGAGTGATGAATCGGGGTGACGTTCGCATGCCCCGCCAATCGCTCGGCGGCTCGTTCGATCTGTGGAAAGACCTCGGCGGCGGGAATGGGAGCGGACATTCTCGTCAAGCCCTCAGTTGCTCAAACGGTCCAGGAGAATGCGTGCATCCGACACCGCCCGTATTTCTTTGATGAGTTCACGAGAGTCGGGTTCTCTGGTCGAGAGCGCGCGCAAAAGCTCCATGGCCTGATCTCGTCTCGAAGTGTCGTACTCGAGCAGCGCCTCGATGAGGTAGAGCAGTGTCAACGGGTCGTCGGAGAACGTCTGCGCTTTCTCGAGCTCCGAGATCGCCTTGCTACGATCGATCCATCCCGTCACGAAAGGGATCTTGGGCGCTTCGGCGTGCAGCCGACCGAGCATGCGATGACCGCCGCCGCCGTCGTAGCTGGGGTCGATCGCGTTGACGATCCGGGCGTAGTCCCGAACTTTGCCGGCAACGCCTTGTTTCGCGGCGGCTATCTTGCCGCGATGCTTTCCCCAGAGTCCCCAATGAGCCGCGGACCAATAGTAGATTGCGCCGGCGTTCGGCTGACTCGACAGGTGCTGGACGAGCTCGTCGTAATTCTTGCCGCCTCGACGGTTTAGCTGGGTGCCCCTGATCAGCCGGGTGATGCTTTGCTCGCCCAGGATCTGGCCACGTTCGAAAATTCTGAGCCTGGCTTTGCGATCTCTGAGCACATAGAGGCCTTTGAAGCAGAGCGCTCGGAGCAATTTCGCTCGTACGAGTTGATTCTCCGGCTCCGCCGCAAGAGCTTCTTCAAAGGCTGCGATTGCCTCGGTAACCGGCTCCGCGTTTGCCCAAAGGCCGGCATAGCCTTCGGCTCTGCGGGCGTAGGCCTCGTCGCCACGGGCTAGCGCGTCGTGCGTCGAAGCGTCGGCTGCCGTCTGGAAGCACAGCAGAAGGGATACGGAAAGAATTCCGGTTCTGGCGCTCATCTCGTCCGATTGTATGGTTCCGAGCGGGTAGCCGCGTCAAAGACGGCAAATCTACTTTGCTTTAAGAGTGCTCCCGGCGTTGCCGGGGCCAGGGAACTTGCACGATAAAGTAAGTTGTGCGCCCCAAGACGCTGACAGGCAAGGACCGAGATTTCCGATCGAATTGCCTTGGATTTATCGTAGCGACAGTTGTCAGCGGACTGGCCTCAGGAGCTACCCTTGTGGCTTCGGACAAGCTAGTTCCTGGGGGGAGAACTTTCTTTCTAACTCTCGATGGGGTGCCCTACACCGCCGTCGCCGCGCTCCACTCGAGCGGAGGTGCGCCGGAGCTGTTCGGCGAACTGGGCCGACCGGTGCCCTTGATCAGCACCTTTCCGTCGACGACGACGGTGGCTCTGGGCGCGGCCCTGGGACCCTTGGGACTCGAGGTTTCGCCGGGTTACGAAGCGCGGTTTTTTGATTGGGAAAAAGGATCGGTTCGAGGCGGTGGAGTGATCAGCTTTTTCAGGATCGAGTTTCCTTGGCGGAGCTTCTTTGAATGGAGCAAGAAAGGCGTGGCCCGCAGCGCCTTTGCCAGTTTGCGGCCCGTTGGGGCCAGCGAGCGCAGGGTGCTGAATGCCTTCGGGGCGTTTCTCGCTTCCGAACAGAGCGACTTCTTTGCCTATGTCGAGACCACCGACACGGCGGCCCATCTGCGCGGCCCTGCGGCCCTGGACAACATGTTTCGGCTCCTTGGCCGGGCCATTCGTGAGGCCCGTTCCGCCGGTGAACGGTTTCGAGTCGTGGTTTTCTCGGACCACGGAATCGCCGGCGGCGAGCCCTTGAGAAATGTTCTGACCGGGGTTCTCGAGACCCTCGAGAGGGTCGGCTTCAAGCGAGCGAAGCACCTACGAAATGCGAACGACGTGGTGTTGATCCCGTATGGATTGGTCTCGAGCTTTGAAGCCTATACCGAGGTCGAAACCGCGCCACGGCTTGCGCAAGTCCTGGTGTCGGTCGAGGGCGTCGGGCTGTGTGCCTATCGGACGGCTGAAGAGCTGTGGGTGGTTTCAGGCCGCGGGCTGGCGGCCATTGGCAGGCGCGGAGATGAGTGGAGCTATCGCCCGCAGGCCGGAGATCCTCTCCGCTACCGAGCCGTGGTGGATGGGCTGAGGCTTGGGCGAGCCGAGTCTGCGCAAGGCGAGTGGTTTTCGGATCTCGATTGGTTCGAGGCCACTTGGCAGGAGTTCTATCCCGATGCGCTTCACCGCATCGCCGGTGGTTTCGAGCTCGTGGACAATCCGGCCTCCGTACTCTGTTCGCTGGAGCCGGGCTACATGTATGGTCCAAAGAAGACCGAAAGAGCGGCGCGATTGGCCGGAGGGAAGCTTCGCTGGACCCACGGAGCTCTGTTCTGGGAGGCTTCCGCGGGTTTTCTGCTCACCGACGTTCCGAGCACCAACTCGGGCCGTGGAATTCGCCTTGCCAGTGCTCTACGCCCGCTGCTTTCCGGTTCCGAATTCGAGGTCGGGGAGGTTCCTGTTCGAGACCCGCGGTTCGAGCGTAGCGGTCGAAAATGAGGCTATCGGTCCCTCGGGTCCCGGCTCTCGATAAGATGATCGGTTCCAGGCGCCTTGCGCATGGATCATGACATGACCACTGTGCTCAAATCCTCTGTAGCCGCAGCCGTCTCTGCCGTTTCTGAAAGCGGATCGTTGACCCGCTTTCGGGAGTGGATCGAACCGCAGCTTCTCGGTTGGCTCGACCACAAGGCAAAGGAGTTCGTTGGCCCGGCCGCCGAGGCGGCGGAACTCACCTCACGGCTTCGCGAGTTCGTTGATCGAGGAGGCAAGAGACTCAGGCCGGCGCTGGTTTTCTTTGCCTACAGGGGCTGTGGCGGCGAGGACCAAGAGGCCATTCTGCCGCTCGCGATGTCGACCGAACTGCTCCATACCTACTTGCTGATTCACGACGACATCATGGACGGCGCGGCGGTGAGGCGGGGCGGGCCCACCGCTCATCGTCTGTTCGCGGCCGACCACCGAGACCAGCGCTGGGCTGGAAGCTCTGAGCGGCACGGCGAGTCGGTTGCCATCCTGCTCGGTGATCTGGCGCACTCCTACGCCGTCGAGCTGTTTCTCGAAGCTCGGTCTCGCTTCGCGGCTCGGCCGCTTTCCGACTGCTTCACCGCGATGTGCCAGGAAGTGGTCCTCGGCCAGTATCTGGAAATGACCGCGCCACATAGAGAAAACCCGAGCAAGGAAGAGCTGCTCGAGGTGCTGAGACTCAAGAGCGGTCGCTACAGCGTGGAGAGGCCGATTGCGCTCGGCGCGCTGGCGGCGGGCGCTCGAGATCAGGTGCTCGAGCGGTTGACCGCCTATGGTGAGGCGTTGGGGGAGGCTTTCCAGCTCAAAGACGATCTGCTCGGAGTCTTCGGGGTCAGCGACACGGTCGGCAAGTCCGTCGACTCCGACATCGCCGAAGGCAAGCTGACCGTTCTCGTACAGCAGGCGCTCGAACGCTCGGATGACCGAGGTCGAGCCCTGCTCAGGGCTACTCTCGGGAACCGAACGGCCAACGACGACGAACTAAGGCAGGCCCGAGCGGTGGTGGTGGCGTCCGGAGCGCGCGCGGAGGTCGAGCGAATGATCGAGAGCCGACTCGAGCGCGCGGCACGCGCGCTCGACGGCGTCGAGCTGACCTCGGACGCGGCGACGTTTTTCGCGGGCCTTATGGCTTTCCTTCGAGAACGGGAGCATTGAGGGTGTCCGCCGGCAAGACACCCGAGCGCGACCGCAAGGCCGAGCACATCGTTCTCGCACTCGACGATCGCATGCAGCTGTCGGCGCATTTCTTCGATCGGTACGCCTTCGACCATCTGGCGCTACCGGAGATCGATATGGCCGATATCGATCTCTCGACCCCCTTTCTCGGCTATTCGCTCGGGGCTCCGCTGCTGATCTCGTGCATGACCGGTGGCACCGGCGAGGCATCGCGCATCAACCGCAACCTAGCCGCGGCGGCACAGAGCGCGGGTATCGCGATCGGCGTCGGCTCTCAGAGAAAGGCGATCGAGGATCCGGCTCAAGTCAAAAGCTTTCAGATTCGGGCCGTGGCGCCCGACGTTCCCATTCTTGCCAATCTCGGAGCGGTTCAGCTCAACTACGGCTTTGGCATCGACGAATGCCGGCGTGCGGTCGAGATGATCGAAGCCGACGCGTTGGTTCTTCATCTGAATCCGCTGCAAGAAGCCCTTCAGCCCGAAGGCCAGACCAACTTCGCCGGCCTGATCGAGAAGATCGCTCGGATCGTCGATGAGCTGGACGTGCCGGTGCTGGTGAAAGAGATCGGTTGCGGCCTATCGCTGGAAACCGCCCGCCGGCTCAAGCAAGCCGGCGTCGAGATTCTCGACACCGCCGGGCTCGGAGGCACCAGCTGGGCGCGGATTGAGGCCAGCCGGGCGAACGATGCCGAACTCGGCGAGATCTTCGCCGGCTGGGGCGTGGCGACACCACGGTCCATTCGCGAGCTTCGCAGTCTCGGAGGTTTGACCATCATTGGCAGCGGTGGCGTGCGCAACGGCCTTGATGTCGCCAAGGCGATTGCCATGGGGGCCGACCTCGTCGGGATGGCGCAGCTCTTTCTCGAAGGCGCCAACGAGTCCGCCGAGCGAGCCGGCGAATGTGCGGCACGGGTTATCCGAGAACTCAGAATCGCGATGTTTTGCGTCGGTGCAGCTTCACTGGCCGAGCTTCAGCGGGTAGAACTGCGCGGAGTTGAGGTGGGCAAAGAAGGAGCTCGATAGCGGTATGGATCGACCCGAAGATAGCGCTGCCGAGAACACCGAGTTCGAGCGGCTCCTTGACGAACTGGTGTCGGGCGATCGGCGGCTTCACGAGCTACCTGCCGAGCTTCCGGCCTCCGAGGCAGCGCGAATTCGCCGCATCGCGCTCGAGCGGAAACTCGGCGTGTCACTCGCTCGAACCGGCGAGTACACGCTCGATGCGGGGCGGGCGGCCAGTCGCCACTGTGAGAACTTCATAGGGGCGGCGCAGATTCCGATTGGTATCACCGGACCGTTGTCGGTCAGAGGTCGATACGTCGCGCCGGACGAGGAGCTTTACGTTCCGCTCGCGACGACAGAGGGCGCGCTTATCGCTAGCACAAACCGTGGTTGCCGAGCGATTCGCGAGGCCGGCGGCGCAGTCGTTCGCGTCGAAGATGTCGGCATGACCCGAGCGCCGGTGTTCAGATCGCGCGGCATCGAGGACACCCAGAGGTTCCTGCACTGGGTCGATGAAAACCAAGATCGCATCCGTGAGATAACGGAGAGCACCAGCAACCATCTCGAGCTACTGGAGATCCGCTCGCAGGTGTTCGGCAGTTCGATCTACTTGCGCTTCCGTTTCAGAACGGGCGACGCCATGGGAATGAATATGGCGACGGTCGCCTGTGATCGGGTGATTCGTGACTTGATCGAGCCGGAGACGGGCCTACCTTGCCTGGCTCTGTCCGGAAACTTTTGTGTCGACAAGAAACCGTCGGCGATCAATTTCCTCGAAGGCAGAGGAAAGCGCGTCTGGGCCGAAGTGGAGTTGAGTGGCGACATCCTGGAGGGCTTCCTGAAGACCTCGGCCCGAGACTTGGTCGAGGTGCAATATCGCAAGAATCTCCTGGGCTCGATCGCCGCCGGTTCGATGGGCTACAACGCTCACTTCGCCAACATTCTGGCTGCTTTCTTCATCGCGACCGGACAGGATGTGGCTCAGGTCGTCGAGGGTTCGATGGGTGTGACCACGATCGAGGCCCGAGGCGAGGACGGAGTGATTGCCGCCGTCTATATGCCGGACCTGCCGCTCGGTGCCGTCGGAGGAGGAACAGCGCTCGACACCCAGGCGGAAGCTCTGGCGATGATCGGCGTCAGCCCAGGAGCCGGCCCGCGTGCCGGGAAGAAGGGAGCGGCGGCGATGCGGCTGGCCGAGATCGTGGGGGCGACCGTGCTGGCCGGCGAGCTTTCACTCCTGGCGGCCTTCACTTCCAGCGACCTCGCGCGGGCTCACCAAGAGCTGGGCCGCGGCCCGGTACAAGAATAGACGTGGCGCCGCCGATTCGATGCGAGGCCAGCGCCCCCGGGAAACTGATCCTCATGGGCGAGCATGCTGCGGTCTACGGCCGCCCGGCGGTGGTCGCGGCGGTTGGGCTGCGCACGCGGGTGACCGCCTCGCCAGTGGCCAGTGGGGAACTCGAACTCCTGCTCCCGGATTTGGGCTATCGGGAGCAATGCAC
>Ga0209980_10002182_pt1 | contig 10688 bp, 7 predicted proteins | sample CR02metaG_FD_183611 | JGI IMG/M metagenome (GOLD analysis project Ga0209980, IMG submission 183611) | Deep subsurface microbial communities from Mariana Trench to uncover new lineages of life (NeLLi) - CR02 metaG (SPAdes) (version 2) | ecosystem: Environmental > Aquatic > Marine > Ocean trench >... | reverse complement strand
GGTGTCACACGACACAGCCGAATCATTTTCTATGACTATGATGAAGTCAGTTTGATCACCGCCTGTAATTTCCGGGATATTCCGAATGCAAATGATGATATTGACGAGCTGCGTTCAGAGGCCTGGTATTACGTCGGTCCAAATGATATGTTTCCAGAAGAATTTATAAAATTTCTCTCCATGGATAAGGAACTACGTTCCCTATTCCTTGTCGTTCATGGTGAATTATTAACCGCAGAATATTGGCGAGAAATTAAATCGCTACACCAGTCTGGTAAAGTCTCACTGGTGGTTCCCTATGATCGGCCAAAATTACCTCACAGCAGCCCCAATCATTGATCCCTGTAACTCATGACCCATAAACTTCATTACCCATAAACAGCAAAACCCGATACTTAAAAACAGTACCGGGTTCTGTTAAATATTTATTTCGACCTGGCTAATTCCGACCCGGCTAAATCAGACCTGAATTATTTTGAGTCGAACTGTGCTTCTTCAGTAGAACCAGTTAATGCAGTCACAGAAGATGCGCCACCCTGAATAACAGTGGTCACATCATCAAAGTAACCAGCACCGACTTCCTGCTGATGGCTGGCGAATGTGTAACCGTGCTCTGAGGCTGCGAACTCAGGCTCCTGAACCTGCTCAACATAGGCAGTCATGCCACGCTCAACATAATCACGAGCCAGATTAAACATGTTGTACCACATGCTATGAATACCAGCCAAGGTGATGAATTGATATTTATAACCCATGGCGCCCAGTTCTTTCTGGAATTTAGCGATAGTTGCATCATCAAGATTCTTCTTCCAGTTGAAGGAAGGTGAACAGTTATATGCTAACAACTGGCCAGGATGTTCCTTACGAACAGCCTCAGCAAATTTCTTGGCTTCATCCAGATCTGGAACCGCTGTTTCACACCACAACAAATCTGCGTAAGGTGCGTAAGCAATACCACGAGCAATCGCCTGATCAAGACCTGCATTGGTTGTATAGAAGCCTTCTGGAGTTCGTTCACCTGTGACAAATGGAGCATCACGTTCATCAACATCAGATGTCAACAGGTTAGCCGCGTTTGCGTCCGTACGCGCAAGCACGATTGTTGGAACACCCATGGTGTCTGCTGCCAAACGGGCAGAGATCAATTTCTGAATTGCTTCCTGAGTTGGAACTAGGACCTTGCCGCCCATATGACCACATTTCTTAACAGAAGACAGCTGATCCTCAAAATGCGCACCAGCAGCACCAGCCTCGATCATGTTTTTCATTAATTCAAATGCATTCAGAACGCCACCAAAACCGGCTTCAGCATCAGCAACAATTGGTACAAAGTAATCAATATCATTGTTACCTCTTGCCCACTGAATTTCATCGGCACGACGAAAGGTATTATTAATACGCTTCACCATGGTTGGTACTGAGTTGTAAGCATAGAGTGATTGATCGGGATACATGGTTTCTGAGGTGTTACCATCTGCAGCAACCTGCCAACCGGACAAATAGATGGCTTTGATACCAGCTTTTACCTGTTGCATGGCCTGGCCTGCAGTGATGGCCCCCATACAGTTCACATAGCTGTCTTCATCATTAACGAGATCCCAAAGCTTCTCAGCTCCACGGGTTGCCAAGGTATATTCTTCATTGACAGAACCACTCAGACGTACCACGTCCTCAGCACTATAATCACGCGTAACATTTGCCCAGCGAGGGTTTTCAGCCCAATCTTTCTCAAGCTGCTTGATTTGTTCTTCTCTCGACATCTTTCTTCCTGCTCCTCAATAATTTTAATGTCTTAAATTTTTCAGCCAGCGATCATCGCATAAATACACCCACCCTACCAGAATAATAAGCTGGGGAATATGCTGGAATCTACAATAAATCGCTTAATCATCAATAACATACAGATGGCCTTTCAGCCGTAAATCATCAATTTTTTTTTAATATTCAAAAACCTATAAAATTTATTGGATGTAATACTGAATGAATGGTCTAATCAGAGTGGCATCCCCATTTTTGCACAGTATAATTAGGTAGTACATTGAAAAGTAGCTCATCATGACTAAAAAGATTGAACATCATCAGGATGTGGGCATAGCAGTACAGGAAACCAAACCCAAGCTCAAGCGCCCCTCACTGTACAAGGTTGTCCTGAATAATGATGACTATACCCCTATGGAATTTGTGGTTCAGATTCTTGAGGGTTTTTTCAACATGAATGTCGAGGATGCAACACGCATCATGTTAGATGTACACAAAAGAGGGAAAGGTGTTTGCGGCTCTTTCAGTAGAGAAATCGCGGAAACAAAAGTCGCTCAGGTCAATAATTATTCACGAGAAAATCAGCATCCACTTCTTTGTACTTTGGAAAAAGAATGAGGGGAATGAGCCATGTTAGATAAAAATCTTGAAGTCACACTGAATAACGTTTTCAACGAAGCACGTGACCAACACCATGAATATGTGACTGTCGAACATCTGTTACTTGCACTATTGGACAACTCATCCGCCGCGCAGGTACTCAGGGCTTGTGGTGCAAATCTGAATGAATTACATAGTGAATTAAGCAAGTTTATCCAGGAGAATGCCTCCCTGCTTTCTGAGAGTGATAAGCCCGAGACACAACCAACACTTGGTTTCCAGAGAGTCCTGCAACGTGCTGTTTTTCATGTTCAATCTTCGGGCAAAAAAGAAGTTAATGGTGCAAACGTACTGGTCGCTATTTTTGGAGAAAGGGAATCACACGCAGCATATTTTCTCAGTCAACAGGAGGTAAACCGACTGGATGTTGTTAACTACATCTCACACGGTATTGCGAAGATATCTGAAGATGACCATGGTAATGAATCAGAATCGGCAGAAGAGGATCTTGCTGGAGACGAATCTGGATCTTCCCCGTTGGAAAAATATGCGGTTAATCTTAATCAGCAGGCGGAAAAGGGGAAAATTGATCCACTTATTGGTCGTCAACATGAAATCGAACGTACTATACAGATTCTTTGCCGACGGAGAAAAAATAACCCGCTCTATGTTGGCGAGGCAGGTGTTGGCAAGACGGCAATCGCTGAAGGCCTGGCTAAAAAAATCGTGGACGGGGAAGTGCCTGATGTTCTTGCGGATAATGTGATTTATTCACTTGATCTGGGGGCGTTGCTCGCGGGCACAAAGTATCGCGGTGATTTTGAAAAACGCCTTAAAAATATCATTACCCAGCTTAAGAAAACAGAAGGTTCTATACTGTTTATTGATGAGATTCACAGCATCATCGGTGCAGGTGCCGCTTCAGGTGGTGTGATGGATGCATCTAATATCATCAAGCCCGTTTTAGCTTCGGGAGAAATAAAATGTATCGGGTCGACCACCTATCAGGAATATCGAGGTATCTTTGAAAAAGACCGTGCATTAGCCAGACGATTTCAAAAAATCGATATAACAGAACCAACCATTAATGAAACAGTAAAAATTCTTGAAGGTTTAAAATCGCGATTTGAAGAACACCATCATATTAAATATACACACCAATCATTGAGATCGGCAGCAGAATTAGCTGATCGCCATATAACTGATCGTCAACTCCCCGATAAAGCCATAGATATCATTGATGAAGCAGGTGCATCACAACAGTTAGTCACCGCTTCTCGCAGAAAAAAAACTATCGGTGTCACGGACATTGAAAATATCGTTGCCAGGATCGCGAGAATACCTGCCAAAAATGTTACTTCTTCTGATAAAGATGTGATGAAAAATCTTGAGCGAAATCTGAAGATGGTCGTATTCGGCCAGGACGAAGCAATCTCAACACTAAGCACCGCAATTAAAATGGCACGCTCAGGTTTAGGAAACCCGCAACAACCCGTCGGCGCATTCCTGTTTGCAGGGCCCACTGGTGTAGGTAAGACCGAAATCACAAAACAACTTGCGGGCATTATGGGTATTGAGTTGGTCCGTTTTGATATGTCCGAATATATGGAACGACATACGGTTTCTCGTCTGATCGGTGCACCTCCAGGATACGTTGGTTTTGATCAAGGTGGCTTGCTGACAGAAGAAATAAATAAGCATCCTCACTCTGTTTTATTACTGGATGAAGTCGAAAAAGCGCATCCTGATGTGTTTAATTTGTTACTTCAGGTTATGGATCACGGCACGCTAACAGATACCAACGGGCGTAAAACTGATTTCCGGAATGTCATTATTGTTATGACGACCAATGCCGGAGCAGAGCGAATCAGTCGAGCTTCAGTCGGTTTTATGCATCAGGATCATAGTAGCGATGCCATGGAAGCCGTTAAGACAACCTTCAGTCCTGAATTCAGAAACCGCTTGAATGCCATCATTCAATTCAACGCACTGGATGCAACAACCATTGCCAATGTGGTCGATAAGTTTATAGTTGAACTGGAAGTACAACTTGATAGCAAAAAAGTACTCATTGATGTCGATGAATCTGCCAGAAAATGGTTAGGGCAACATGGGTATGACAAAAATATGGGTGCAAGACCCATGGCGAGACTCATTCAGAAAAAGATCAAGAGACCCCTGGCTGAAGAATTACTCTTCGGTAAACTGGAACATGGTGGCGACGTGCTTGTCAGTGAGAACGATGGCAAACTCACCATAGAAATACTGGAAAAAGAAACAGCTAACACCGCCTAGCAGGATACTGAAAAGCCCCTATACCAATGTCTTAATCAATACCTTTGAGTTGCGTTGATAATTATAGAACGCGTGTTTAGACACGGGCAAATCATCAACATCACTTTCAATAAAGTCATGTTCCAGAAACCAATGAGCTGTCTGGGTCGTTAGTACAAAAATTTTTTCGACACCTTTTTTGATTGCTTGTTCTTCTATCTTCAGGAAGAGTTCATCCCCTTTCCCCGACTCCTGATAGTTTTTGTCTACAGCAAGACAAGCCAACTCGGCATATTTATTGTCTTCTTCTACCTTGAGTGCAGCACAGGCGATCACCGTGCCATCACGCACCAGAACGGTATAGGCCTCGATATCGGCTTCTATCTTTTCTCGTGAGCGGCGGATCAGGATGCCTTCCTTTTCCAATGGTTCAATTAATTCCAGAATACCACCGACATCATCTATTCTTGCTATTCGAATTTGATCAAATGGGGCTGTACTTAATAATGTGCCCACACCATCTCGGCTAAATAATTCCAGTAACAAACTGCCTTCCTGATCCTGTTGCAGAAAATGAACACGCTTCACACCCTCATTACAGGCACGTAAGCCGCAAGACAATTGTAAATGGGCTGAGTCAGCCAGGTTCGAACTCTTGATCATGGTTTCCGCTTGCTGTTGCATCAGTTGATGGATGTCTTCTCCTTTTTCATCTTTCAGTCCCCCACCAGACATGAAATAAAGCAATTTGTCCGCCCCAAGACTAATCGCAACTTTCATTGCAACCTCCGTAGCGCGTAAATTAAACACCTCTCCCGTTGGGGAATAACCGATCGGTGATAGCAGAACAATCTCATTGTTATCCAGTTTGCGCATCATCGTTTCTGTATCAACACGACGCACTTCACCAGTAAATACCAGATCGACACCATCAATGACCCCGATGGGTTTGGCTGTGATAAAGTTTCCAGAAGTGACCTTCACTTGCGCATCTTCCATCGGCGAGTTGGGCAACCCCATGGAAAGTAATGCTTCAATCTGGATCCTGGCTGCACCAACGGCCTGCTTCACACATGTAATGGAATCTTCATCAGTTAAACGCAGTCCACGCACAATATGAGATTCAATATTCCTTTGTTCCTGTAGCTTTTCAATCTGCAATCGCGCACCAAATACAATAACCAGGCGAATCCCCAGACTATTTAAAAGAGCGATATCGTGCACAAGGTATGAGAATTCTTTACTATCGATCAAATCGCCTTCAAATTGTAAAACAACTGTCTTGCCACGGTGTGCATGAATATAAGGCGCAGCAGAGCGAAACCATTTCACAAATTCAGAATTATTAATCAACATGTTTAATTACCATTTAAAAAATCCAAGCGTTTCTATTCGTCAGAATATTTATTCAATCAGCGGGTTGCACACAAAAGTGAGCAATCATCTTTGTTAATATATCCAGCATCGGTGGGATTTTCTGCAAAGACAAATATTCATTGGCCTGATGTGCTTGATCAATATCCCCCGGCCCAAGCACTACGGTATCCATACCCATGGCATTCAGATAAGGACCTTCTGTACCAAATGCAACAGTCCCCGATTCTCGCCCACAAAGTCTTTCTGCTATCCGTATCACTTCTGAATTTGTATCGGTTTCAAACCCAGGAATACCATCAAAAACAGAATTGTATTCAGCACTGAGTCCGGAACCTGCGATGGAGTCAGAAACCAATGTCCTGAGATCTGCCCTTATTATTTCTAGATCCATCTCTGGCATCAAACGTAAATCGATGGTTAGTTCACATTCAGCACATATCCTGTTGGGATTATCTCCTCCACGTATGGTGCCGAAGTTAATTGTCGGTTCCGGTACACTAAAACGCGTGTCTCGAAACTGCTTTTGCAATTCTTCTCGCCAAGCCATGATAGCGCCGATGACGGTATGCATGCCCTCAAGTGCACTATTGCCCAATGCAGGGTTACTAGAATGCCCTGCCTGGCCTTTGATTTTAATCGATTCCATCAGGATACCTTTATGCATATATACAGGCATTAAGCCGGTTGGTTCACCAATTAATGCATGTCGGCCTAATGATTTCCCGTAAGCTGCGAGCGCTCTTGCACCAGACATGGTACTTTCTTCATCCGCTGTCGCCAAAACATAAAGTGGTTGTCTCAATTCACTCGCATTGAATTGCCGCGCGACTTCAAGAACAATCGGAAAAAAACACTTCATGTCACAGATACCCAGGCCATGTATGCGATCTTCTTGTTCAGTCAACTTGAATGGATCCTGATGCCAGGCGTCTGCACTGTAAGGTACTGTATCGGTATGCCCTGACAACACCAAACCGCCCTTTCCCTCTCCCAGACAGGCAATCAGATTAAACTTTTCCGGGGCAGCAGCCTCAGTAGTGATTGGCAATAATTCTACCTTAAAACCTATCCCTTCCAGCCAACCTGCCAAGAGCTCAACCACATCACGGTTGCTTTGATCCAGTAGTGGATTGGTACTGCTCACAGAAGGTGCAGCCACCAACTGTGAGAAACTATCAAGCATCTCCGGAATTTGTTTGTTCATTTGGATCCCCCATTCACACAAGCTATCTTTTGCCTGAGATATTTTTTCTGGCATACTTTTTTTTCTAGCATGCTTTTTAACGGGCAATGACAGCTTTCATACCCAGGCCACCTGGAATTGCAGGTTTCAGAGCATAGTCAGGAAGTCAGAGCAAGGCGCAACACGCAGTGAATGACTAGTCCTTCATAAGCGTTGCAACGCGGCTCTGACTTTCTGCCTGAGCTCCCGCAGGGCAAGACGAGAAGTAACCATCTTCATCGTTATAAAACCTTGGACTAGAGTAACTAGTCCTGCGGCTTCATGCCTTGAATATGTTTACTTCTCGTCTTGCTGAAGCCTGCAATTCCAAGTGGTCTGGGTATACAATGTACTGTATTCTATCGCACCTTTTTACATCCTAACTAACTACCCTATTATATTCTGGAAATAACATGACAAAGCCATTAAATCGCTACAGCTCACGCATCACCCAACCCAGGTCACAGGGTGCTTCACAGGCCATGCTTTATGGTATTGGAATGACACGAGAGGATATGGATAAGCCGCAAGTCGGTATCTCCAGTGTCTGGTACGAAGGAAATACCTGCAATATGCACTTGTTGTCCCTGGCTGAAAAAATTAAAGAAGGTGTCGTCAAAGCCGGGCTGATCGGCATGCGGTTCAATACCATTGGTGTCAGTGATGGTATCTCCATGGGCACAGAGGGCATGAGTTATTCACTACAATCACGCGACCTGATTGCAGATTCCATAGAAACTGTCATGAGTGCTCAATGGTACGATGCCAATGTTTCCATCCCAGGCTGCGATAAAAATATGCCCGGCTGCATTATCGCTATGGGTCGTTTAAACCGCCCTGCTTTAATGGTCTACGGTGGCACAATTAAACCGGGACATCGCGGCGAACAAAAACTCGACATCATCTCGGCATTCCAGAGTTATGGTGAATTTATTGTTGGCAACATCGACGAAGACACACGTCAGGACATCGTCAGTAAATCCTGTCCGGGTGCAGGTGCCTGTGGTGGTATGTATACCGCCAATACAATGGCATCAGCGATCGAGGCCATGGGCATGTCGCTTCCATACAGTTCCTCTATGCCCGCCGTTGAGCCAGGCAAGATTGAAGAATGCTTAAACGTTGGTGAGGCAATCAAGAACCTGCTGGAAAAGGATATTAAGCCACGCGACATTATGACACGTGAGGCCTTTGAAAATGCCATGGTCTTGATCATCATACTAGGCGGCTCAACCAATGCTGTGTTGCATCTAATTGCTATGGCACGCTCTGTAGACGTGAAATTAACGATTGATGATTTTCAGACGGTGAGCGATCGTACCCCTTTCCTGGCTGATCTTAAACCCAGTGGTCAATATGTGATGGAAGATTTACATAAGGTCGGTGGCATACCTGCCGTCATGAAATTCCTGTTAGAGAACAATCTTATTAATGGTAATTGTCTCACGGTCACCGGCAAGACCATTGCGGAAAATCTGGCCGATGTTCCTGGCTTGAGCGAAGGTCAAGATGTCATTCACACGCTGGATAATCCCATCAAAGAAACCGGCCACCTGAGGATCCTGAAAGGCAACCTGGCACCAGGGGGTGCCGTGGCAAAGATCACCGGCAAGGAAGGCGAAATCTTCACGGGTCCGGCAAAGGTTTATGATTCTGAAGAAGACATGCTCAAAGCACTGGAGGACAAACAAATCGACAAAGGCGATGTCATCGTGATTCGGTATGAAGGACCTAAAGGTGGTCCTGGTATGCCTGAAATGCTCACACCCACTTCAGCCATCATGGGTGCAGGTTTGGGTTCTGATGTTGCCATGATTACGGACGGCCGTTTTTCAGGTGGCTCCCATGGTTTCATCATTGGTCACGTCGTGCCGGAAGCCCAGGAAGGTGGGCCGATCGCTTTGATCAAGACAGGGGATGTCATTACCGTGAATGGTGTAACGAATGTAATCAATGTTGATCTATCTGATGAAGAACTGACACTTAGAAAAGAAGCTTGGGAAATGCCTCCATATAAGGCATCAAGAGGCACACTTTATAAATACATCAAGAATGTAAAATCTGCTTCGGATGGGTGTGTTACTGACGAGTAAATTGCCTACAGGGATGTAGGTAGTACGACTATATGGATATAGGAGGTAGAGTCGCGTCTGGAACAGCGACCGAGAAAACGTATGGAAGCGCGAAGCCTACCCGGAGAGGGACAAGTTTTCGAGGTAAATACCAATCTCTACTAATAGCCAGAAATGGTCAATCATATATGTGTCAACGAATGTCTGCTTAATACTGGATGGCCACCGACATAGAATCAAACTTTAATTTTAGAATTCCAGCCTGAACAGAGTGTTTGTTGGCTTGGGCTCACTCAACCCAGTTTGATTGGTGGCAAAATAATCATCCTGCCTAGCATCCATCTGTTCGTAGACAGATTCAGCATCATAGCCAAATTTGATCCTGCCTTCTTTATTCTTCTTCGGTGGGGCCCTCCAATCATATTCGACCGGTGAGGGCTCACGCCAACCTCCAGCACTTTGATATATCTCTTCCGAGATAATTTCATCGTACATTGGAGGGAGTTCGAGCCGATTACCAGTCTCAGCCAGTATGATTGTTGAAGCAAGTAAGAAACCAAGCCAGACCAACAGCCTGTTTCCAGGGAACATGACAGGCTTCATTACAGCGTCAAACATTAATTAACGTGCTTCTTTGCGCCACCCAAGACTTCCAAACCAGTGTTTATGGGAAGCAGAGAGCCATTTGTCCGCTTCCCTTGCCGTAACCCAGGCATTCAGAAAATTCAGCCATTCCTGTTCACCCTTGTTGACCCCGAAACCAGCCTTATAGGAAATCAAGGGTTTCGTCATAGGCATATCAATCTTCTCCGGATATTTGAGTGCAAGAAATTCAGGCTGGGGAGAGGATGCCACGTAGGCGTGAGCTTCACCCTCCATGACTGCTTTCGTCGCCTCCTCCGCAGTTTTAAAGGCCTTGACATTGGCCTTATCAAACAGTCGATTCGCCAGTTCATGCGAGACAGACTCTGATACGCACGAGATGATAATGTTTTTCTGATTGAGCTCTTCGAGGCTCTTTATATTACGGGTTATTTTGGTATTTGTAGCCAGGCTAATCCCCGAATCAGCATACGGATTACTGAAATTGATCTTGAGCGCGCGGGCCGGGGTAATGGCCATACCGCCAGCAATGATATCAATCTCGCCTTTCCTAAGAGCAGGAATAATGTCTTCCCACTTGTAGACCACGAATTTTGGCTTAACACTCATATCTTGCGCAAGCTTTTTCGATACATCAATCTCGTAACCGGAAAGTTGTCCTGACTCATCCTCCATGGTCCAGGGCACGAACAATGAAACACCAATTCTCAGCGTTCCTCTCTCGATAATATCATCCAGGGTATCTGCGTGAACCTCCACGGAAAGAAACATCAGCAATACCA
>Ga0209980_10002181_pt1 | contig 10691 bp, 10 predicted proteins | sample CR02metaG_FD_183611 | JGI IMG/M metagenome (GOLD analysis project Ga0209980, IMG submission 183611) | Deep subsurface microbial communities from Mariana Trench to uncover new lineages of life (NeLLi) - CR02 metaG (SPAdes) (version 2) | ecosystem: Environmental > Aquatic > Marine > Ocean trench... | reverse complement strand
AAACCTTCTGTGCCTGATAAAGTTTTGACTTCGGTATCAAGTCCTTTTCCTTTTAAACTATTTTGTAATAATTCTGCCAGATCATGATCAGCGATAACGGCATATTTTGGTTTCCACATCTCACATTGTTCAGCAAGTAATTCAATATTACGGTTTGCAGTTAATGCAATAATTTGATATTTATCTTTATGACGAGAGACCACATCTAAAGTACTGACACCAATACTTCCTGTTGCACCTAGCAGGGTTAATCCAATCACAACACTCTCTCCATGGCCCATAGACCAGCAAGAAATACTGGCGCCGCAGATGTCAGGCTATCAATCCGATCCAGAACCCCACCGTGTCCAGGTAAAATATGACTGCTATCTTTTATGCCTGCCATACGTTTGAACATACTTTCTACCAGATCACCCAGAATTGAAAAACTAACCGTCAATACAACCAATACAAGAAATAAAATAGCATAGGTAAATTGCATCTCTGAATAGAGCACATAGCTAACACCGACTAAAAGCGATATCGACAGAGCCCCATAGACACCTTCCCAACTCTTACCGGGACTCACATTACTCGCGAGTTTTTTGCTGCCAAATTTTCTGCCTGAAAAATAGGCAGCACTGTCAGCGAACCATATGAGGAAGAACAATAACAACACCAGTGCGACACCAGAAGTTTTCGCATGAATTAAAATCAAACTTAACCAGGATGGGACAAGAATGACGCCACCTATCATTGCTTTCAATAATCTGGATGATAGATTGACATTTTTATTCATCTGATAGCGAATCACCAGAAACACGGCAATTAGCCACCACACAAACCCGCAACAAACGATTAAAATAATCCATTGATTATCCAGGAATTTCAGGCAAGCCACGAGGCATAACAATATCACCGATACATATGAAATTTTATAGGAGATGGCGTCAAAACCAGCACAAGCAGCCCATTCCCACGCAGCCACACAGATAATGATTGCGAGTACAAATGCCAGCAGCATTGTTGGTAAGAAAATGACGGCGCTGATAACCAGTCCAGCAAATATCATTGCCGTTATCACTCGTTGCTTAAGCATGTTCTATTTGTTCACTTGTACGCCCGAACCTTCTCTCTCGTCTCACATACCATTCGAGAGCTTTTTCTAGGCTCGCTGTCCCAAAATCCGGCCATAGACAATCATCAAAATAAAGCTCAGTGTACGCCAACTGCCAAAGCAAATAATTACTAATACGCATCTCTCCACCAGTACGAATAAATAGGTCAGGTTCCGGCAAATCGGACAAACAGATATATTCACCAATTAAGGCTTCATTAATATCCTCAATACGAATCTCTTTATCCATAATCATATTGCATAACTGTATAAAGGCGTTTGTTATATCCCATCTCCCACCATAATTAATAGCAACAACCAATATCAACCCTGTATTATTTATCGTGAGATTTTCTGCATCTTCCATAGATACACGGAGTTTTTCGGGGAACAAAGATAGGTCTCCCATAAAACGAATTCTGATATTATTATCATGCAGACCTTTAAAACGTTGCTGTAAAGATGAAGCAAATAATTCCATGAGCATGGAAACTTCTGTTCGGGGTCTTTTCCAGTTCTCACTACTAAAGGCGTAAACAGTCAACACTTCAATCCCTGCCTTGGAACTAAAGTTGACGATGTCCTGAAGCGCTTCAACACCTGCTCTGTGTCCAGCGATTCGGGGTAATCCTCTCTGTTTTGCCCATCGACCATTACCATCCATAATAATAGCAACATGCTTCGGCAAATTATCTATCTCACCGCTCGATGCACGTTTTTTAACCATGAATATTTCTACCATCTACAATGTCTAAATTTCCATCATTTCCTTTTCTTTCCCTGCCAGAAGCTTATCAATTTCGTGGACGTGACTATCAGTCAGTTTTTGGATCCTTTCTTCTGCGCCACGATCCTCATCTTCGGTTATTTTTTTCTCTTTAAGGAAATCCTTGCAGGTATGGTTTGCATCACGGCGTATATTTCGTATGGCAACTTTCCCTTTTTCTGCTTCACCACGAACTACCTTGATCAATTCTTTACGTCTATCTTCAGTCAACACCGGTAATGGAACACGAATCACTTCTCCGGCTGTTATGGGATTTAGACCTAAATCTGCATGCATAATTGCTTTTTCAATATCTGGGATCGTACTTTTGTCGAAAGCTGTCACAGTTAATGTACGTGCATCCTGTACACTTACATTCGCAGCCTGATTCAATGGAACATCGGAGCCATAATAACTGACCATGACATGATCCAGCAGACTAGTGTGTGCTCGGCCAGTTCTTATCTTGCTGAATTCCTGTTTCAGCACTTCCATACTCTTGAGCATGCGTTGATCTGCATCTTTGTATATATCGTCAATCATTGGCGTTTTCTCTATGGTTTATCCATCTGGGGTTTATCCGTTTCTTGCCTGATCTTAACCTCGGGTCGTTACCAGTGTCCCCTCATTCAATCCTTGAACAGCCCGCATCATCGAACCCGGCTGTGTCATATCAAGCACACGTAAAGGCATATTGTTCTCACGACAAAGAACAATCGCCGTCGCATCCATCACAGCTAATTTTTGCTCCAGAACCTCATCGTAACTTAGTTCATTATAACGCCTGGCTGATTTATCTGTGACTGGGTCTGCTGAGTAGACACCATCTACCTTGGTTGCTTTTATCAGCAAATCGGCATTGATTTCGATAGCACGAAGACTCGCCGCCGAGTCAGTCGTGAAAAAAGGATTCCCCGTGCCCGCAGCAAATATGACAATCCGGCCTTTTTCCAGATGGCGAACTGCCCTTCTACGAATGTAGTCTTCACATATTTCATTGATTGAAATAGCAGACATGACTCTGGCAATCACGCCAAGTCGTTCCAATGCATCCTGCATAGCAAGGGCATTAATGACGGTGGCTAACATGCCTATATGATCACCAGTCACCCGATCGATTCCTGCGGCTGCGAGCCCTGCACCACGGAATATATTGCCACCCCCAATCACGATGGCGACTTCAACACCAGATTCAATCAACTCAATCACTTCACTGGCAATTCTACTGATAATATCCGGGCTGATGCCATAGGCATCGTCACCCATTAATGCTTCGCCGCTGAGTTTTATCAAGACCCGTCTGTATTTCAATGTTTTTAACGGGGGTGACATGTTCCTTATTCTCCTTTCGCCTGGGCCATGACCTCATCTACGAAATTATCATTCCGCTTCTCAAGCCCTTCGCCAACCTCATATCGAATATAACTTTTAACCGTTGCCCTGGCAGGCTCAAGTAATTTGGCGACCGTCTGATCAGGGTCTTTGACAAAAGGCTGACCTAGCAGGGTAATCTCTTTTAAAAACTTGTTAATACGCCCGCCGATCATCTTCTCAATAATATCCGGTGGCTTACCGCTTTCTTCTGCCTGTGCAACAAATATTTCTTTCTCCTTAGCAAGTAAATCCTGTGGTACATCTTCCTCGGCAATGCATACAGGGTTACTTGCGGCGATATGCATGGCAATGTCCTTTGCCAGGGCTTCATCACCACCCTCTATTTCAACGAGCACACCGATACGAACACCATGCAGATATGCACCCAATGTTCCTTGTGCTGAATTAAGCTGTGAAAAGCGTCTGACACTAATGTTTTCACCTATTTTTGAAACCAGTTGCTGACGCATTTCTTCAACCGTCTGGCCGGTATCACCGACCTTGCTCTCCATTAAGGTATCGATATCTGCTGGCTGATCAGCTAAAATGCAAGTCGCAACCTCATTGCAAAATCCTTTGAAGCTGTCATTTTTGGTAACAAAATCTGTTTCAGAATTAATTTCAGCAATGACTGTCTGTCCAGTTTTTCCATTTCGCTTAATGACAACCAAACCTTCTGCAGCAATGCGTCCTGCCTTCCTGGCAGCCTTTGCCATGCCTGATTTGCGCATATTCTCAATGGCTCTTTCAATATCACCATCAGCTTCCTGGAGTGCCTTTTTGCAATCCATCATGCCAGCACCAGTACGCTCGCGAAGCTCCATTACCATTGTGGCTGATATTACCATTTTTATTTTTCCTCAACTTCCTTACTTTTTGAATTGTCTTCAGCCTTCTTGGCAACCTTTTTCTTGGTCTTCTTCTTGGCAAGCTTTTTCTTGGTGACTTTTACGCCATCAGTACTATCCACTGCTTCTGTTTTTTCTGCCTTTGCTGATGTTGTTTTTGCAGCTTTCTTTTTGATCGTCCTTTTCTTGCTTACTTTCTTTTTGACCACTGGTTTTTTGCTTACAAATTTTGCAGCGGCTTCTAGGATGATTGGTTCACCAGATTCGTCGAGTTCAACAAAATCGTCCTCTTGTCCAGCATCCATATGAGCTATTGCAGCACGACTATCCAGAATCGCATCAGCAATGCCCTTGGCATAGAGACGGATTGAACGTATGGCATCGTCATTACCAGGGATAATGTAATCAATATCACTCGGATTATTATTACTATCAACGACACCGACGACCGGAATCCCCAGTTTTTTCGCTTCACTGACCGCGATGCTTTCGTAACCGACATCAATCACAAATAAGGCATCTGGCACACCCCCCATATCCCTGATTCCGGATAGGCTGCGTGACAGCTTTTCATGTTCTCTCTTATGTCGAAGCTGGTCTTTTTTGGACATTTTTTCCAATGTGCCGTCTGTTTCCTTAGCCTCTAGGCCCTTCATCCTGTTTATGGATTTTTTGACCGTTTTATAGTTGGTCAATAAGCCTCCCAACCAGCGACGGTTTACAAATGGCATTCCACAACGTAGGGCCTCCTCCTGAATGACGTTTTGAGCAGAACGTTTGGTCCCCACAAACAGAATCGTGCCTTTTCTGGCAGCCAGTTTGCCAATAAAATTAACGGCTTCACCGTACATCGGCAATGATTTTTCAAGGTTTATAATGTGGATTTTGTTGCGTTGACCGAATAAATACGGCGCCATCTTGGGATTCCAATAACGAGCCTGATGACCAAAGTGGACACCGGCCTCCAGCATCTCACGCATGGTGACATTTGACATTTAATTCTCTCCGATTAGGGTTACGCCTCCGCACACACCATGTACAAACCTTTCGGCACCCAATACACAGTTGTAGTTGTGCGTGTGACATTAATTTGCGAAACTGCGGGCGCTTTATAACACACAAGACTATTGATAACAATTGCTTAGCCCAGTTCCTAAGAACCAGATTCAGAGAGATTCATGCCAGTCACCATCAAAACACCTGAAGAAATTGAAAAAATGCGCATTGCGGGTCGTCTGGCTGCGGATGTGCTACAGATGATTGAGCCACATGTTCATGCTGGAATGACCACCGATGCACTAGATCAGATCTGCCACAATTATATCGTTAATGAACAAAAAGCCGTCCCGGCCCCCTTGAATTACCGGGGTTTTCCTAAATCTATTTGTACATCAGTTAATCATGTCATCTGTCACGGCATACCAGGAAACAAAAAACTAAAAAGTGGGGACATCATGAATATCGACATCACTGTCATCAAGGATGATTATCATGGTGACACCAGCAAAATGTTCTTTGTGGGCGACCCCTCAATTAGGGCAAAAAGACTTGTACAAACTACTTATGAATGTATGAAACTGGGTATCGAAATGGTGAAACCCGGGGTACGTCTTGGAGATATTGGCCACGCGATTCAACAACACGCAGAAAGTAATAACTATTCAGTCGTTCGTGAATATTGTGGCCATGGTATCGGTAAGGAATTTCACGAAGACCCACAGGTGCTGCACTATGGACAGAAAGATACTGGCCTCACACTCGAACAAGGAATGGCTTTCACCATTGAACCCATGATTAATATGGGTAAACGTCATGTCAAATTACTTCCAGATGAATGGACTGTCGTAACAAAAGACAGAAGTCTTTCAGCTCAATGGGAACATACTATTCTTGTCACATCTGATGGATACGAAATCCTGACCAAGAGAGATGATGAAGAATTTTAGAATATGTCAAATACTATCTCTGTCACTTCAAACCTGCCATCACAAATTGATAATAAATTTTTGTTCAATAGTGACGCCTTTTTAAAATCATTAGAGATATCACCATCACCATTAAAAACTTTTAAAGATGCCTTATGTAGTGGAACCGAGGCACTTAAAGATGCTTTTGATTCCGGACTCAACGTGGTGGAACTTGTACATAAACGTGCATGGTTGATTGACCAACTTTTGATCAATGCCTGGAAATCAATGATCACTTCTAAGAATTTGGCATTAGTCGCCGTAGGCGGCTATGGACGAGGAGAACTTCACCCTGCCTCTGATATTGATTTAATGATTCTGGAGAAGTCCAGAAGCAGCAAGGAAGTCAATCAACAGATCCAGCAATTCCTGACCTTTTTATGGGACATCGGGCTTGAAGTGGGCCAGAGCGTCCGTACTGTCAAGGATTGTGTTACCGAAGGTCGTGCTGATATCACAGTCGCCACAAACATCATGGAATCACGTCTGCTGGCAGGCGAGCCAACTTTATTTGAATCCATGCGTAAGTTAACTGGACCGAAAAAGATCTGGTCAACCAAAAAATTCTTCAAGGCCAAGTGGCAAGAACAAATTGAACGCCATGAAAAATATGCCAATACTGAACATAGTCTTGAACCCAACATCAAGGAAGGGCCCGGTGGCTTAAGAGATATTCAGATGATTGGCTGGGTTGCCAAGCGCCATTTTGGTGTTGATAGCCTCTATGATCTGGTTGAACATGGCTTTCTGACCAAGGAAGAATATAAAACGCTTTCCGCAGGTCAGACTTTTCTATGGCGTATTCGCTATGCCCTGCATAATCTAACAGGTCGTCATGACGACAGACTCTTGTTTGATTATCAACATCACATAGCGCAGATCTTCGGCTTTCAGGCTGAAGATAACAGCGGCGTTGAACAATTCATGAAGATGTACTACCAAACGGTACGAGAATTGAGTCGTCTCAACGAAATACTATTACAGCACTTTCAGGAAGCTATCATCTATGCGACACGCAGAGAAAAAATTAAACCCGTCAACAAGCGTTTCCAGATCCGCAATGATTTTATCGAAGTTTGTCATGATCAAGTTTTTGAATGGCACCCTTTTGCATTACTTGAAATATTCCTGCTCAAGCAACAAACCCTTTCAATCAAGGGCATCCGCGCAAGCACCATTCGCTTGATTCGTCAATATTTATACCTGATTGATGATGATTTCAGAAATGATATTCGTAATAAAAGCCTGTTTATGGAAATCATTCGACAACCAAGATACGTCGGCCATGAACTTCGGCGTATGCACCGTTACGGCATACTCAGTAAATATCTGCCCGCCTTTGGTCAAATTGAAGGGCAAATGCAATTCGATCTCTTCCATGTTTACAGTGTCGATGAACATATCCTTTTTGTCGTTCAGAATATGCGACATTTCGGGATGCCAGAATATGCTGATACTTATCCGCTCTGTCAGAAAATTTTGAAAATATTGCCAAAACAGGAACTGCTCTACCTTTCTGGTTTATTCCACGATATCGCTAAAGGTCGGCAAGGAGACCATTCCAAATTAGGCGCAAAAGATGCCATCGATTTTTGTAAGCGACACGGTCTAAGCACATATGATGCGGATCTTGTCGGCTGGCTGGTTGAAAACCATCTCATCCTGTCAAAAACAGCACAGCGTGAAGATATCAATGACCCGGAAATCATTAATAAATTTGCGGTAAAAATGGGCGACCGGGAACACCTGAATTATCTGTACTTGTTGACCGTTGCTGATGTTAATGGCACCAATCCTGAGCTCTGGAATGCATGGAAAGACTCATTATTTAGTCAGCTATACAATGAGACAACGCGTGCGCTCAGACGTGGTCTGGAAAACCCGTTCAATAAAGAAGGCCGCATCAGGAAAACCAAATACTCCGCACTGGAACTGGTGAGTAAACGAACAAAATCAAAATTCGATGTTGACAAGCTCTGGGCATCATTGGGTGAAGATTATTTTATTCGCTATTCACCAGATGAAATTGCATGGCATACCAAATCGATCGCAGATAATACAAAACAGCAATATCCCTTAATCAAGGTTCGTCAACAAGCCATTCGGGGCGGTACAGAAATCTTTGTTTACATGAAAAATCAGGACAATATTTTTGCCACAACAACACGTGTGTTGGATCAACTTGGTCTCACCATTGTCGATGCAAGGGTTATTTCCTCAGCACACGGATTTACACTGGACACCTATATCGTTCTGGATAAATCAGGCGAGGCAATTAAAGAAAAAAAACATAGGGAAGACATTGTGATCAAACTGGATGATGCACTATCAAAAATGGATCAATGGTCTAAAAAAATATCGCGTCCACGGTCACGAAAACAGAAAGTATTTCCCATTCCAACAACCGTACAATTCACACAGGATGAAAAAAATAATAGAACGATCATGGAAGTGATTGCCTCGGATAGACCAGGATTTCTATCACGTGTCGGCATCGCTCTTTCAGTATGTGACATCCGTCTCCATGGGGCGAAGATAGCTACCTATGGGTCGCGTGTTGAAGATATTTTTTTCATCACAGATAAAGAAGATCAACCTATCACCGATCCGGCTAAATTTGAAAGCCTGACTAACTTCATTATTGAAATACTTTCCTAAGGGAAAAATTTCCTGAAAAATATGGTCACACGCCCTCCTCTTTCAGAAAATGAATTACTGGAAAATGCCTCTAAAATTGCTGGGAAAACGCTACAACAAATAGCAATTAAACAAGGTATCAAAACACCAGAGGATCAACACCGTCACAAAGGTTGGGTTGGACAATTACTTGAACACAGTCTGGGCGCAACAGCCGGCTCGCTTCCTGAACCAGATTTTCTACATATCGGAGTTGAATTAAAAACCTTACCGCTAAATCACCTTGGTACACCGAAAGAATCTACCTATGTCTGTGCAATTAACCTTACCAGCCCAGAATCTCGCTGGGAAAACTCACTGGTCAAACATAAACTTTCTCGTGTCCTGTGGTTACCTGTTGAAGCAGATCCTGATATTCCACTGGCAGCAAGAAGAATTGGTTCAGCCATTCTTTGGAGTCCTGACAAAGATCAAGAATCAGTATTACGCAGAGACTGGGAAGAACTCATGGACATGATCGCCATGGGAGAACTGGAACAGATCACCGCACATCAAGGTCAGTATCTGCAAATTCGGCCTAAAGCATCAAATTCAAAAGCACTCTGTAAAGGGATCAATAGTGAAGGTGAAGAAATCCTCACCCTACCCCGCGGCTTTTATTTAAGGACGATCCTGACCAGGCAAATACTGATTCAACATGACCTTAAAATTAAATAGAAAATTATCCATTGCGCCTATGATGGATCATACCGATCGGCATTTTCGTTTTTTTATGAGAATAATCTCTCCGCACGCAATGCTTTATACCGAGATGATTACCACGGGGGCACTCATTCATGGTGACAGGCAACGTTTTCTTGAACACCATGTAGATGAATATCCATTAGCAATACAGTTGGGTGGAAGTGATCCTGAGGGTCTCGCAGCTTGTGCCGTAATTGCGGAAGAAGCTGGGTATGATGAAGTAAATCTAAATGTCGGCTGCCCCAGTGAGCGGGTGCAATCAGGAAAGTTCGGTGCCTGCCTGATGGCGGAGCCAGAATTGGTGGCCGAGGGGATCTCTCGAATGTCACAAAGCGTTAACATTCCCGTCACAGTTAAAACACGGATTGGAATTGACGATCAGGACAGTTATGAGGAATTAGCTAGCTTTATTAAGTGTGTAAAAGAGGCAGGCTGTAATACTTTTATCATCCATGCGCGCAAAGCCTGGTTAAATGGCCTCAGTCCAAAAGAAAATCGCGAAGTGCCCCCATTGCAATATGAAACCGTCTATCAGTTGAAAAACGAATTTCCTGAACTTGATTTTATTATTAATGGTGGTTTCACGACACATGATTCGATTATGGAGCAATACGCACACGTTGATGGTGTGATGATTGGTCGCGCAGCCTATCAAAACCCTTATCTGTTGGCCGAAATTGAACAATCTTTATTTGGCAATGAAGCTTCTCAACCCACCCGCTACGAGATATTGGAAAACTTTATGGACTATGTTCAACAGAACCTGGACCAAGGAGTTTACCTTGGGCATATGTCTCGTCATATCCTTGGTTTATTTTTAAACCAGCCCGGTGCACGGGCATATCGCAGATATATTAGTGAGAATGCATATCGAGAGGGGGCTGGGGTTGAGGTTATTCGGGCAGCGATGGAGAAGACTCTTTGATTATTTGGTTTATATAGAATGAATTTATTTTTGTGAATGGTTTCTTTTTATTTAAGGGTTTTGCCTTTGAGCGACATTCGTCATACTGGCCTTGAACCGGTATGACGTGCATGGATGCACTAATGTCGCGGTGATATGGATATCAAAGAGCGACCCAGTAAACCACCGTCATTCCCGTGAAAACGGGAATCCAGTATAAAATAAGAGCTATTACTTTTGTTTAGTATTGGTTTCGCCTTTAGCGGCGAGGTACTTCTTTTTTGCTTGTCCAAAAATGAAGTACCCAAGGTCGCTCTTGTGCATCCATGCACCCGCGACATTCGTGCTTCCTGCA
>Ga0209980_10002179_pt1 | contig 10693 bp, 9 predicted proteins | sample CR02metaG_FD_183611 | JGI IMG/M metagenome (GOLD analysis project Ga0209980, IMG submission 183611) | Deep subsurface microbial communities from Mariana Trench to uncover new lineages of life (NeLLi) - CR02 metaG (SPAdes) (version 2) | ecosystem: Environmental > Aquatic > Marine > Ocean trench >... | reverse complement strand
GACGGTAAAATAGGCCAGAACCAGTCATGGCTGCTCCCAAACCCAGCACTCCAAAGGTCATGAACCATGTGGTGCTGACAAAACCGCCGAGGGCGTCTTCCGGTGGCGCTAATCCGGTCAATATCAACCCTAAGGGAAAAATGAGAGCGATTCCGTAATCTGGGAAGACCCAAAAGACCCAAAAAATCAGGGTCAGGAGGAGCAGACCCAGTTGCTTAGTGGCGGCAGGCTCCAGGCCGATATCAGGTGTCCAAAACCAGAGATAGCCCCAGATCGCAAGACCCAAGATGCCCCCGATCCACCGGTTCAGGAGCGGTTCATGGTAAAGGCGAGAAACAAAGGAAACCAGAGTTGACTGGACTGAGCCCTCTCCCGAGACGAGCTTGGAAGGCGGGAGCATGTTTTCAGATCTTTCAGTATCCCAGGAAAGCTCGCCAGTTGCCGTCTCTTGCTCCACCAGGTTGAGGGCGCTGCGCAAACAGTTGAGTGCCTGTGGGTACTCATTCTTTTGCGCAAAGATGTCGGCCATGCCCCGGTAGCGGGCTATAGTCTCAGGCCCCGCTATCCCTGATCCCCTTTGCGAGAGGACTTCTTTATAGCCCTGGATCGCCGCCCTAAAATCCCCTAATTGGGCCAGGGCAGTAGCCCTTAAGTGAACCAAGCGCAGGTCAGAGAAAAAGTGATCCGGGGAGAATCTTTCCAGCGCGTTCTTCAGAAACGGGGCGGACCCGTTGAGTAACTCTTCGCTATGGGCAATGAGCAGCCGAGCAGCACCAGCCCAATCTTGCGCCTCCATGGAGTGGTGGATCGCCTGGTCCCAGGTTTGGAGTGTCTCATATTGGATGGCCAGTTGGGTGTGTAGGCGTTCCTTCGTTTCCTTCCCTTCCAAGGTATGGAGCTTCTCCACCAAAAAGTCCCTAAAAAAACCCTGCAGCTCAAATCCTCCGCTTTCCAAAGGGTGAATCAGGGGGAGCTGACTTTTCTCCAGATCGTCCAGTAATCCCTGTGCCCCTTCAATCGGCAGAAGGAGACCAACCGCCTTTGAGTCTATGGCCGTCAGCAGTGAGGCACGACGCAAAAACTCCTGTTCTGTAGGCGGCCTTGAGTTATAAAACTCCTCGGCCAGGGAATTGAAGGTATCGCGGCCAATGGCATACCGCTGTTCCAATCGGGTGAGTTTCTTGCTGAGAATAGAACAGAATTGAAGCAACCAAGTGGGATGTTTTTCGATCAACTCATCCCAGTCTTCTCGGCTAAGCCTCCATACGGTAGTATCTTTGACAGTGACGATGGATGCCGAGCGGGGCTCTTCGGACAGCAAGGCCATCTCCCCAAACCAATCCTGCGGTCCCAGAACCACGATACCCTCTGACCTCACCCCTTTGCTTTCCAGCACTACCTGTACGGCCCCAGATTGAATCAGGTAGAACGCATCTCCCTGATCCCCCTGAGAGAAAATGGTTGCTCCGGAACTGAAGGACCTCTCCTCCAATTTGCCAAGGATCTTGGCTATGTCCTCACGCGATAGTCCAGAGAACAGTGGAATGTTTCTAATGATATCCGATAAATTAGCCACAAGATCGCATACCTATTTGGAGCTGCGCCGAGTGAGTTGTGAGTTATCGAATAATCTTATCCGCTCGACTCAGCACTTCCGGAGGAATAGTAATCCCGATGACACTGGCCGTTCGCAGGTTGATAAACAGATCAAATTTTTTCGCGCGCTCTACAGGTAGATTCTCAGGCCTTGCCCCTTTAAGGATCTTGTCGACGAGGGCGGCAGCTTGACGTCCCATCTCAAAATTGTTCGGTCCATACCCGGCCAGGCTCCCTCTGGCCGCCCAAGCCGACCTGCCAAACATCGTGGGCAGTTTTTTTTGCCTTGCTACCTTAAAGATGAAATCCGCTTGGCTCTGTACTAATACATCAGAAACGTGATAGAAGGCATCACCCTCCTTTTTCTTGAAGCGATTGAGGGAGTCCTTCAGTTCTTTATCGTTCTTGATCGGGTGCGCTGCCACATGGAGTCCCAGATTCGTTGCCGCCACTTCAGCAATGGCAAAATGCCCGCGGGAAATCGGGTTGTAAATGTTATAAAAGATAAGCACGCGTCGTAATGTGGGTACAATCTCTTTCAGGATCTCCAATCTCGTCTCGGCCTGCTGCACGGAGAGACCGGCCACCCCCGTGACGTTACCCCCTGGACGGTTCATGCTCTTCACAAGACCTAATGCCACCGGATCGAGGGGGTGACGGAAGACAATGGGGATCTTGGTTGTGGCAGCCTTAGCTGCCAGTGTCGCCGCGCTCCCCATGGTAAAGATTAAATCGACTTTTTTGCTCACCATTTCAACGGCCGCTGACTCGAGGGCTCCCCGCTCACCCCTAGCATGGCCGACCTCGATGAGGATGTTTTTCCCCTCTCTATAACCAAGCTCTTTAAGCCCTGCTCGGAAGCCGTTGACAGTCATAGAATCAGACTGCTCGGCTTTCCGGATCAGGATTCCGATACGCGGGATTTGCGAATCACCCTGTGCCTCGTTGCCGGTTAGTCCCATGGGAAACACGGCCATTACCAAAAGAAAGCTGGCGATTTTGTTTGTCATTTGTCCTACCTTAGCAAGGGTTGAGGCCAATAGCATCGGCCAGAAAAACCTAACAGACCAGGATACTGTGCAGAAATATTATGTAAAGAATCGGAGCTTCGCAAGGGCAAATCTAAAATTCATTAAAATCCAATATCATAAGCGTAATTTGAAAACGGGAGCTATCAACATAGGTAAGCAGTCGCCTGCTGCCCCTGTCACACCACCGTGCGTACGGGTCCGTACACGGCGGATCGGTACGTTGAGCCCAACACTGGGCCGGATGTTCGATTCGCTCACCGCCACGGCTTAACATTTGAGCCACGAGTATCATTCGTGAACCATTCTGTACACATGGGAATGATCCGGAGGCAGAGATAGATAATTCCGGCGTCTTGAGTCCTACGGGTCCGGGTTGGTATGGACAAAGGTGGTACAAAAGCGACTATTTTTGACCTGTAGGATCACCCTCCCATAAAGGCACATTTCTTGCCTCGAATTATCTGAAGTGGCCGCCAAGACTGGAAGAATCTATTCCGTGAATGATGTCTGAAACGAGGCGGCGCCCACTTCGACAACTGAAGCTGTACAGAAGTTGGTTTGAAATTAGGGAGGTACACAATGAGTAAGGTCATTCCCCTTTTCGTGGCTCTTTTCCTATTCGCCTTGGGAGGCTGCTCGACCTTTCGTGGGTTACAACAGGACGCCAAAACTGCCGCCTACAAGGTGAAGGGTATGTTCTCTAAGCAGAAGAAATTTACCCCGAGCAATGCGCAAGTCCGCAAGACCCAACAGCAGTTGAGAGCCAGAGGGTATCAAGCTGGAGCCGCCGATGGCATCATGGGCCCACAGACCATTGCCGCACTGAGACGTTACCAGTCCGCTAATGGACTAACAGTGACGGGAAAAGCGGATTCAGATACCCTGGATTCCCTCGGGATAGATTGACAGATTTGAAAAAAGCCCTATCTTTTGCAACACCAAGCCTGTGCGCCAAAGGACCCTGTGCTCCAAAAGACGGGATAGGTTAGAATTAACACTACCCTTCCTTTCTGAGCTGATTGACTAATTGGTCAGCCATTCGAATCGGCTCCGGCAGTCGGAAGCCTCGGCAGGTAGCCAATACTAGGTCCGCTGCCCTCTGAAGACTCATTCGATGGCCGGGGGACACGAAAACCGGCTTCACGTTCGTCCGCGTCCGGACCACCTTTCCCACATGTTGCCCCTGAAACTCAAGCCAACTGGAAGACCCCCTTTCCATCCCCACCGGCAAGTAGTCGCCAATCAGTCTCGATTTCGCACATCCTACAGAGGGAAGATCCAGAAACAGAGCAGCATGAGAGGCCAACCCGAGACCCCGACTATGGGCTATCCCTTGACCATCGAATATCATTGCGTCAGGTCGCTGCCGTAATTGAAGGAAAGCCTTTAGGAGGACAGGTGTCTCACGAAAGCTTAAAAGGCCGGGAATATAGGGGAAGCTCACTCGATCCTTGACCCATTTTTCTTCCACCACTGAAAGGTCAGGAAAGCTCAACACCACCACCGCTCCATAAAGAACTTCCTCCTCCCGGGTATAGGACACGTCCGCACCCCCAACCCAGCGGAGTTCGTTAATTTGAGTCGAGTCCTCAAGCGAAATGCGGGAGAAGAGTTCTTTCTGAATCTCCCTGGCTCGATGGACCCCAACGTCCCATTGGTGGAGATTTAGGATCTGCATCCCCTTCGTTCCGTACGTAGAAAATAACCGCTGCTTATATGCGCCGATCTGGCTGAATCTGCGGATAAACAATTCTTTAACATTATTAACCGCCCATGGACGCAGACAAACACAGATAAAAGATTATTGATATCTGGCCAACATGGCCAGAAAACGATCTGCGTTGATCGGCGTAACTCTGCGGTTAATTCTTTATTTAAGGAGATAGGGACACTCTTTACGCGCTAAGAAGCCGTGGAAGCCGAGCCCTTTTGGTTGGCAGGTTTCTGTTCGGTTGAAGACTCTTTTTTGGTATCCGAGCTGGTGTCAGCCTTACCGTCTGATTTGGACTCTGTCTTATCCGGTTTTTCACCATCCGAAGACTGCTGCCCCTTGCGGGCATAGTCTGTAACGTACCAGCCGGTTCCCACGAGCTTAAAAGTGCTATTGGAAATAAGCTTTTTGACCTCTTGTCCACATGTGGGGCAAACATCCAGACGTTGAGCCGTGATCTTCTGGGTAACCTCAAACTCACCGCATTTCTGACACAGATATTCGTATATGGGCATTATAGTCCTTCGGGCTGTGGATTTTCTCTTAAGATAATGCGTAGATAGCGGATTGTCAATGTACTCAAAGACCTAGGCAAGTGATTGAAATTTCGGGCAAAAGCCCTTCTCTCCCCCAGGATGGCTATAAGTCGCTGTTTTCGAAGCCTTTTTTAGTGAGGCTCGTGGCCGCACCGGCATTCTATCGGTAGCAATAGGCCAATATCCATTATGCAGATCCCTCGGCAACCAATTGAGTTGCATCCGCTTTACGCCAAATCCGAACGGTTTTTTCTGAGAGCCCCAAATAGAGCTTTTGACCCGTGGAAAAGGGCTCGTTGACGGACGTATAAAGCGTAAATGTATTGGTCCCGAAGCGGAGATGGCATTCATACCGATCTCCCAGGAATACTGCAGTTTCCACTATGCAGGGGATCTGATTCAACCCGTCTCCTTCTTTCCTCTTGCTTAGTTTGACCTCCTCGGGTCGCACAGCCACCACCACGGGTTCCCCCTTTTTCATTCCGCCATCGGTGGAGTTGCATCGGATTTCGACCGTCTCATCGCCCGAAAGCCCGACACATAGTTGGTCTAGGTTGTCTTCTATGACACTCCCCTCCAGCCATATGACACGCCCAAGGAACTCCTGCACAAAGGAGGTTGCCGGTTTCGTATAGATCTCCTGCGGGGTGCCCAAGTGTTCGATCCTACCCTGGTTCATCACCGCCAGTCGGTCAGACAAGGTCATGGCTTCTATTTGATCGTGGGTGACGAAGACCACGGTAATGGACAGGCGCCGTTGAAGCTCCTTCAGTTCAACACGCATCTGCTCGCGGAGTTTGGCATCGAGATTGGACAGCGGTTCGTCCAAGAGCAGGAGCTTGGGAGAATAGACAAGGGCCCTGGCCAACGCCACCCGCTGTTGCTGTCCTCCACTTAAGAGCATGGCGGACCGATCCTCGAGGCCCGTCAGACCCACCAGACCCAGGACGGATTCCACTTTCTCTCGCACCAGGCTGCCCTTAACACGGCGCACCCTCAGGGGATAGGCAACATTCTCAAAGACGTCGAGGTGAGGCCAAATCGCATAGGATTGAAAGACCATCCCCATCTCCCTCTTCTCGGGAGGGAGGAAGATCCTTTTCTGAACCGAAACTACAAAATTGTTTTCAACCTCAATCTCTCCTGCGTCCGGCTTTTCAAAGCCGGCAATCATCCGCAAGGTGGTGGTCTTACCACAACCGCTTGGACCCAATAGGGTAAGGACCTCCCCTTTAGTTACATCGAAACTCACATCATTCACGGCAGCCACATCGCCAAACCGCTTTTCCAGACCCACCGCCCTTAAAAATGGTTCACTCATATCCTTTCGAAACCTACCTTTGAAATGATAGCGCGTTTACCCCGTACCACAGAACGCCCCGTACGTAAGCGCGGGGATGAATCTTCCGGAGTTCCGGTAAGGTCGGTGGCCGAAAGCCACGGGCATAAGCCCGTGGTACGGGGTTTACATGCGTTTCTTTAGCTCAAGCCCTCCGAGCGCCAACAAAATCCGGCATCTGGCAGGTGACACCCATCTTCTTTAAAGTATCCTCATAATTCAGCCGGATCTCGGGATCCTCGTCCTCGTATTCGATGAGCGTCCCTCCCTCTTTCACCGAGGTCATGTTCATCCCTTTCTTCATACGTGCAGAGGTGCCCATATCAATATGACCGTGGTGCGCACCCCCATACCTGACTGCCAGGTGACGGGCCGGCTGAGATCCGGTATTAAAGTGCTGATGATACCAGCCGTCTAAAGGGCTATAGACACTCCCCTCTTTCCAATCCATTCTGACCACATCCTCCCCATTCCCATTGGTGTAAGGCTGATGTCCTAGATCCTTGGACCAAATTAGAACGTACCCTCGGGACTCAAGGCCGAGGAGTAAAGCCCCAGGCCCATGGTAATGGGCCTTATGGTAGCGACCCGCTGGCCATTCCGATAGATGGCCAATCAAGGCATTGCCAGACATCTCGAACTGGGTAATCTTGACACCAGAACCTTTGCGTTCCTTGGCTTCTACGGCAGCCTCTTTGAGGCTCGGTATAAAATTCGTCTCCCACACGTTTGAAAACTTATCCTGATAGCGCTTTTCGCCCTCCGCAAAAAATCCATCCTCACCCGCATAGCGGTTCGAAAACGCATAGGGACAGTTAAAAATAAAATCCGGGTCACGAAAGGCATTCATGGTTAGCGGCGCGTTGGTGACTCCCAAAAACCGAACGGGGTCCCTTCCTCCGTTGACCAGGCGATGCCATGCGTTTAACGGCGGGGAAAACAGGCTCCAAGGGCCCCATTCAAACATCTGCTTTCGGCTCCCCTCTTGCCATATCTCTGTGGCCCCGTTCCCCTCAAAGATGCAGATCAACTCCTCGTATAGGTGCCGCTCCGGCTCCAGTGCCCCGCCCGGCGGGATCTCCGCCACATACATCCCCCTGGAGCCTTCCATCATTCCATAGAGTTGAATGAAAGCGCCCTTCCCCCCCAGGCGAGACCAAGGGGAGAGTTTTAATTCCCGCACATCCTCCAATCCGTAACCGTCGAAAACCGGAAGTCCCTCTGCCTTCATCCATTTGGCATAGGTAGAGAGCTCAAATGATGCTTTTAGTTCCTTTATAAGTACCTCTAGTGACATGAAATCTCTCCTTCTTTTCTACTCAGCCAAAGATTGGTTTCCAAGGATACAACCACTTACACGCATCTGTGGCGTGAGTAGCTTCCGTGAAAAACTCCTAACAAAGGTGAGATACCAAGATAAGGTCCTCAGGGTCAAGTCTTCACCCAGATTGTCCTGCGAAAGTTTAGGAAATCAACACGAACGAATATCCACTGAATCACACCCTTGCCATTCGAGCCAAAAACACCTCTCCACCGGAATGGGATAAAGGTATGTCGGCCTCGGATGTAATTAAAGAAATGGGAAACGAAACATAACAGAAACGGACGTTTCGTGGAGCTAGACTGTTGGTCTACTGTGCATGCTCCGTGAGGCTTGAGGGGTCTCCAGAAAATTTTTTCCCAATTGCTTTGCGTCAGGCCAACCGCATCATGACAGGCAGCAATAGGCCCGCAAGAGCAGCTGCGACAATTGGCGTGGTGATCCAACATATTGCGATGTTTATCAAGATGCGCGTGTTGATGGTCTGGATGCCACGCGCCAAGCCTATGCCCAACACTGCGCCAACCAGCGCCTGGGAAGTAGAGACTGGAATGGCAGGCAAAATGAATGTTCCCAGATCCCAGGAGTGGGCAAAAAAATCAACCACAAGTGCTACGGCCAACACAACGATGAGTGCTGTCGTGGCGTCCAACTTCACAAGGTCGCGTCCGACCGTTACCATGACGCGGGAGGAATAAGTCACCACTCCGAGGGAGATTGCCAGCCCCCCGAGTAAAGCCAATATCCTGGTCTGGGATAGCGTCCACGGGCCCATCTGAATGGGATCAAAGAGATCCAGTCGCGCGTAGACACCGACTACGTTCGCCATGTTGTTACCACCTAGGGCCCAGGCCCCATAACAGCCGACGACAAGAAGGCCGAACCGCAACCAGCGGTCCAGCACGAGGAGCGGCATAGGCAGCCAGCGGAACGCCAGCGCCATCATCTTATAAATCAAGAATGCGCTCGCCGCAGCGAGGATGGGACAGGCCACCCACGTGAGGACAATGCTCCTTAGAAGAAGTCCGGCCCGCTCATCGATGCTTCCCTGCTGAAACAACAGATAGCCAATTAGAGCACCAACTACCGCCTGTGATGTGGACACCGGCATTCCGAATCTGGTCATGCCCGCAACGACCAGGGCTGCTGCCAAGGCACCAGTGAAGGCACCGGCCAGGGTTTCGATGCCGGCAAGGTCGCTGAGAGTAGCTATGGCAGCCGGCCCGTTCACCATGCCACCCAGGATAACGAAAACCGCGCACAGGCTCGCCGCGGTGGAGAAACGGACCATGTGCGAGGCGACCGCTGTCCCAAAGACATTGGCGGCATCGTTGGCGCCTAGGGACCAGCCCAGAAACAAACCGCTGGATAACCAGGCAATCATGCCTATAGCAGACGCTTGAGGGAGGAGATCATGATCCGGTCTCCCATGTCCTCGGCCATATCGCAGATGGAACCCAGGCGCTCGATCAGGCGCTGAAGCTGCATCTTGTGGGCCAACTCCAGGCTGGTGTCCTCGAAAGTCAGCGACAGGGCCTGCTGTTCGATCAAGTCTCCCTCATGCTCGTGGTCTGACAATTGTTTCACGCCCTCCTTGACGTCATTGGGGCTGTTCAGAAACGCCCGAATCACGCCGACCAAAACCTGCACAATCTGCACGCCTCGGTCGGCCAATCCAATCAGACTTCCGTGCAACCTTTCAGGGATCTGGGGGTTTTGCAGCATGATCTCGCGTGCTAGCGATTGCATACGGTTCGGGATCTTGTCCAGGTTCTCTAGGAGTCCCAAGATATCGCCCCGTGTATCTGGCAGCAGCCTCTTTCCGTAAATGTCCGCCTCGACCCCTCGCCGTAGCTTATCCAGATGATGCTCCAGTTCGTTAATCTGGCTAACCAGACGTCCAAACTTGTCCGTATCCTGTTTCAGAAAAGCTCCAATTGCATCGCGCATAGTCAAAGCAATTGCACCAAGATTGCTGAGGTAACCTTCCAGATCCGCCTCAATTTTACGCTGAGCACCCAACAGTCCTTTAAAGGGATTCTTTAACTTGAGCATCTCTTCTCAACCTCTGACTCCAGCAGCTCAACAAGGACGGCGAACCAGAGTAGGACACCACTCTTCTTTGATGGTGATGAACACAAGGTTCTTATACAGATAAAGATGGGGCACCACAAGAAAAGACCGAAGCATGGATGAAACGGCCCATCTAGCAGAGAGCATCACGAATTGAGACTACGCAGACATCCCTCCCTGAGGTGACCAAGAGGCTGAAGGACTGTATTCTCGATAGTGGGCTTTGTGGTCCTGTGACGCTGTCGGGCAAGATTATTGCCGAATTGGCCTGGGAGCATTAGTTGCCATTTCACCGAGGCATGGAACAAGCTTATGGTCGGAGATCACCCGCTCATCCGTCTAGGACTTCGACCTTCAGCGGCTTTGCTACGTAGTCATTTATCTCACCTGCCAGTTGCCCCTCATTGGGGCAAGCCGAGATGGCGACAAGCACGTCTATCAATGCCCGAAAGTCGATGAAATCACCTTTCTCGATGATCGGCGGCCGAAAACTGAAGTGCCCGTCTGAATCGTAGTCGACGACCATGAACGCGTTGAAGGTATCGAACCGGACCTCATGCTCTTTGACGCCATACGGACGAAGCGCTTCGACGATATTGTCGTGACAGTTCCGGTGACCTGGTGCACCCAGGAACTCATATAAGGTACGGCTACAACGTCCTCCTAACCAGTGGACACCATGGGAATCGTTTTCAATTGCCAGCATGGCACGATAGAAGGGTGGCCCGGAGTACAGGCGTTCAACACGACGAACTGAACGGTTGTTCCTCTGTGGCGAGTATGTTGCGCTAAACCATTCACGGAAGTCGTGCAGGTTCAAAGCAGTCACATCACCTACCTGCTTGCCAGCGGTGGCTGTCAACCTCAGCACCTGCCCCGCCTGCAGCTCGAACGCCCGCCCTTCGGCCTTGGGGATAATGGTTTCGCTGAGGACCGATCCTGCCATAATGTCTCTATCCTTAATTCCCTACTGGCGCCTGTTGATCACGAGCTCTGGGAGGCCGGCGTGAGTTGGTCCAGCGCATCTCGCACGCTTCATCGCTCGGCAATGTACCCCTAGGAACCGATCTGGCTCGCCATGATTTG
>Ga0209980_10002178_pt1 | contig 10694 bp, 12 predicted proteins | sample CR02metaG_FD_183611 | JGI IMG/M metagenome (GOLD analysis project Ga0209980, IMG submission 183611) | Deep subsurface microbial communities from Mariana Trench to uncover new lineages of life (NeLLi) - CR02 metaG (SPAdes) (version 2) | ecosystem: Environmental > Aquatic > Marine > Ocean trench... | reverse complement strand
GGAGGAAGGTATGGCTTCGAAGATAAATCATGTGGCGATCATGAGCGGCAATTACGCGCTCGAATCGAAATTCTACGAATCGTACTTCGGGATGAAGAACTCGGCGCAGTCGCGGCCGACCCGTGCGGTCGCCATCGGCGACGGCTACGTGGGCATGAACATCAATCCCCGGCGGGCGGGCCGCCCGGCCCGTTTCGATCATTTCGGCATCCAGGTCGATGACCTCGAAGCCGCCATGGGACGGGTCAAGGAATACGGGGTCAAGGTGCTCAAACGGCCCGACACGCGTCCCTTCGCCGCCTATTCGACCCATGATCCCGATGGCAACGTGTTCGACCTGACGGAAGCCGGGGCCGACAACATCGCCGATGTCTACGCCCATAATGACTGGGAGCAGGATCGGACCATCAGCCATCTCGGCCTGCGCACCATGAACGCCGAAAAGGTCGCCGAATTCTATACCGACGCCCTCGACCTCAAGCTCACCAACGGGCCGGTCCCCGAAGGCGCCTTTGGGGTGACCGACGGCCGCATGACCCTGATGATCATGCAATGGGATCTCGACGATTACGCCGATAGCGGAATCACCGGCCCCGGCATCGATTACCTCGGCTTCAAGGTGGAAAGCATCGAGGCGTTCGCCAAGGACGTCGAGGAAATCTCCGCCAACAATCCGTTGATCGCGCCCTCGCCGGTGGGCAGCGGTCCCGAAGGTGCGGCGCGTTTGGAAATGTTCCGGCGGACCAGCATCGGCTCTTATCACCTGGCCGATCCCGACGGCATCCTGATCGACGTCACCGAATAGGCGGCGGCGTCGAACCTCGGGCCCGGGTCTGCCGGCTCCGCCATGGGCCGGCGGGACCGTTCGAGGTGACAAAACCGCGAGGAAGCGGGGGACATGTTCGCAAAGCTTAACCATATCGCCATCGCGTCGGACCAATACGCCATCAACGCGCGCTTCTATGAGGCCTTGTTCGGGCTGAAAAGCGCCAAGAACTACCGCCCCGCCCGTGCCGCGGTGGTGAGCGACGGCCAGGTCGGCATGAACATCATCCCCCGGCGCGAGGGGCGAACCTCGGGGCTCGATCATTTCGGTTTCCAGGTCGCCGATTGCGACGAAGCCATCGCCCGCATCACCAAGTTCGACCCCGCGCTCACCACCATCAAGCGGCCGCCGGTGCGCCCCTACGCGGCGTATTCCGGCCATGACCCCGACGCCAATATCTTCGATATTTCCCAGGCCGGCCTCGGTTCTCGGAAGGACGTGTACGCCGAGGAGATCGAAGCGACGGAACGCCGTTTCAGCCACTTCGCGCTGCGCACGCTCAACGCCGAACGCTGCGCCGCGTTCTATTCGGAGGTCTTCGAGCTGAGCACCCTCAACAAGGGCTACGACGATGCCAACTATTACCTCACCGACGGCAACATGACCCTGGCGCTGCTGCAGTGGCGGATGGAGGATTATTCCGACATGGATCCTCAGCGCCTGGGCCCCGATCATATCGGCTTCGCGGTGGAAAGTATCGAACAGGTCAAGCGAGACATCGACGACCTGACCGGTCAGAACCCGCATATGCGCCCCCGGGCGCTCGGCTATGGGACAGAAGGCGAGGCACGGTTGGCGTTGTTCAAGAAATGCCCGTTGGGCTCCTATCACCTGACCGATATCGAAGGGGTCTATATCGACCTGACCGAAGCGCCGGCTTAGGCCGACGACCCGCACCACGGCACGACACCACAGGGGAGGATTTAAGATGATTGCACGGATGATCGCCGGCGGCCTGGCCGGCTTGGCGATGAGCCTGACACCGCTGGCCGGTAAGGCCGAGGTGGCCGGGTTCTACAAGGGGAAGATCGTAACGATTATCGTTTCCACCGGCGGCGGCACCTATACCCTGGTGGCGCGCACCATCGCCCGCAACATGCCGCGCCACCTTCCCGGCACGCCCACCATGATCGTCAAGAACATGCCCGGCGCCGGCCACGTGCGGGCCACCAACTTCATGTACAACCGGGCGCCTACCGACGGCAGCCATATCGCCACCATCGGCAACTCGATTCCCCTGCACCAGACGCTGGGCCGCAAGGGCGTGCGGTACGATGCGCGCAAGTTCAATTGGCTCGGTTCCACCGGCATTACCAACCTGATGACCGCGGTCTGGCACAAGGCCGGGGTCAAGACCATCGAGGACGCCAAGAAGAAGGAAGTGATTTCCGGCGGCACCGGCGCCGGTTCGGGAACCGTGATCTATCCCATGATCATGAATAATTTGCTCGGCACCCGCTTCAGGGTGGTGATCGGCTATCGGCGGGCCGGCAACATCGACCTCGCCATGGAACGGGGCGAGGTCTTCGCCCGCAGCGGCTATTCCTACGGCAGCCTCACCCGCCGTCACCCCGATTGGGTCAAGACCAATAAGGTCTATTTCCCGGTTCAGGTGGGCATCGACCGGGCGCGTGGCCCCAAGGGCGTGCCGCTCTTGATCGACCTCGCCGAGAACGAAGATCAGAGGCAGATCTTCGAGCTGTTTTCCGGCACCGTGGCGCTGGGGCGTCCCTACCTGACGACACCAAAACTGCCGGCGGACCGCCTCAAGGCCTTGCGCAAGGCCTTCGCGGCGACGTTGAAGGACAAGGCCTTCCTCGCCGCCCAGAAGAAAACCAAGTTCGACCTGTTTCCGGCCACCGCCGATCAGGTGGCGCGCATCGTCGCCGCCATGATCAACACACCGGCCGACATCGTCAAAAAGGCCAAGGCGGCGATGACCCGGAGCAACACCATCAAATGCAAGGACTTCACCGAGGCCAAGAACTGTAAGTCCAAGAAGAAACGGAAGAAGAAGAAAAAGAAAAGCTAGCGGTGCCCCTTGACCTCGATTCCGGGCCCCCATTTTTCCAGTCGGGAGAGAATTGAAATGTTCGCACAAATAAACCACATGGCGATGATCAGCCCCCAGTATCCGATGCTGGAGCGGTTCTATCGGTCGCATTTCAAATTCAGCATCTCCGAACGCGCCCATGACAACACCGAGGGCTCGGCGATCGTCGGTGACGGCACTGTGGGTCTCAACATATTGCCGCGCCGCGACGGCTACATGGGCGGCATCGATCACTTCGGGATGGTCGTCGATTCCATCGACAGGGTGCTCGATCGCATGAAGGGCGCGCACCCCAAGACCAACATCGTCAAGCGCCCCAGCACTCGCCCCTTCGCCGCCTATTCCGGTCACGACCCCGACGGCAACGTCTTCGATCTTGCCGAAAAGAAGGGGGACAATCTCAAGGACGTTTACCAGGAACAGAAAGACGGGGACTTAAAGGATTCCGGGGGGTGCCATTTCAGGCGTTTCGCCATCCGCACCGCCAACGCAGAGGCCTGCGCGGAATTCTATACCGATGTCTTCGAGCTGCAATCGATCAACACGCCGGAGGGAAAGGCTGGCTACCATTTGACCGACGGGCGGGTGATCCTGTCGCTCATGCAATGGGATATCGAATTGTTCGGCGGCATGTCCATCAAGCGCCCGGGCCCCGACCATATCGGCATACATGTACCGGACCTAGCCGCGTTCAAGAAGGAAGCCAAGCGTCTGGCCGACAAGAATACCTACATCGCCGCGCGTCCGCTGGGCGGCAGCGACGAAGCCAACACCCGGGCCGATCTATTGGCGGCGTGCGCGCTGGGCGAGTTTCAGATGGCCGATCCCGACGGCAACTGGATCGACATCACCGACGATTGACCATCAAAGCGTGCTTGGGCGCCGCCGGCGCCCGTGACCCTGCAAGCCTGCATTCCGGGGGGAAAGATTTATGCGTCTTGCCATCCTCGACGATTTTCAGAACGTGGTGCTGTCGGTGTCCGACTGGTCGGCGATCGAGGACCGCGTAGAGATCACCGTGTTCGACGATCACCTGGACGAGGTCAGTGAGGTCGCCCGGCGCTTGGAGCCTTTTGAGATTGTCGTCGTCATCCGCGAGCGCACGAAGTTTCCCAGGGTACTTTTCGAGAAGCTTCCCAACCTCAAGCTTTTAGTCACCGGCGGCATGCGCAACCGGGGCATCGACCTGGCCGCGGCCGGGGAATTTGGGGTCACCGTCTGCGGCACCGAATCGCTCGGCTCTCCCACGTCGGAACTCACCTGGGGGCTGATCCTCGCCACCGTCCGCAACATCCCCGCCCAAGTTCAGGCGGTCCACGACGGCGGCTGGCAGCTCGGCCTGGGCCCCGGCTTGGAAGGCAAGACCTTAGGCGTCATCGGCTTGGGCCGCCTGGGGACGGCGGTCGCCCGGGTCGGGCTGGCCTTCGGCATGGATGTCGCCGCTTGGAGCCAGAACCTCACCGATGAGCGATGCGCCGAGCACGACGTCCGTTTTGTCGCTACCTTGGAAGCCCTGCTCGCGCAGTCCGATATCGTTTCGATCCATCTGGTCCTGTCGGACCGCAGCCGGGGCATTATCGACGCCGAGGCCCTGTCCCACATGAAACCGAGCGCCTATCTCATCAATACCTCGAGGGGGCCCATCGTCGACGAAGACGCCCTGATCGAGGCGGTCAAGGGCGGCAAGATCGCCGGCGCCGGCCTCGATGTCTTCGATATCGAGCCGCTGCCCGCCGATCATCCCTACCGCAACACGGCGGGGATCGTGGCGACGCCGCATCTCGGCTATGTGTCGCGGGAGAACTATCAGAAGTATTTCGACCAGGGCATCGAGAATATCGACGCCTGGCTGAAGGGCGCCCCGATCCGGGTCATGGAGGAGTAGTTACCCGCCGGCCGCCGCCTTGGCCTTGCTTTCCATCGCCGCCCGGTGGGCGATGTAGACGTTGGATGCGATGATCACCATGGCGCCGACGATGGTGGCAGGCGCCAGAGCTTCGCCGAAGACGATGATGCCGATCAGGGCGGCCCACACCAGACGCATGAAATCGAACGGAGCGACAAAGGTGGCTTCCCCGGCGTTGAGCGCATAGACCGTGAAAATCTGGGCGATTCCCGACAGCACGCCCAGCAGCGCCAACAGGGTGAAATCATCCCAACTAGGCGTCACCCAGAACCATAGCGCGGGAAGCAAGGTCACCGCCGTGGCGATCAGCCAGTAATAGCTCTGGACCGTCATGGGGTGGTCATTCTGGGAGGTGCATTTCTTGATGCAGACATGGGCCGAGGAGAAACAGAGCGAGGCGCCCACCGCGGCCACCGCGGCCAGTTGGAAGGTCTCATCCCCCGGCCGCAGCATGAGGACGACGCCACCGAAGCCGAGGACCGTCGCGGTCCAGCGCCGCCAGCGCACCCTTTCGCCGAGAAAGATGACGGCCAGCACGATCAGGAACATGGTCCGGGTGAATCCGATCACCGTCGCGTCGGCCAGCGGCATGTGGATAACGGCGAACACCATGAGGAAGATGGCCATGGCGCCGAACAGGCCGCGGCCGATATGGTAGGGCAGGTTCTCGGTCTTAAAGGCCGCGTATCCCCGCCTGAAAATGAACGGCAGAACCACCAGGCCGCCGAACAGCGCCCGGAAGAAAGCGATTTGTATGGCGTCGAATTTTCCGCCCAGTTGCTTGGTGAGCGCCTGGAGGATGATAAAGGTGAGGCCCGACAACAGCATCCAGAAAGCGCCGCGGAAATTTCGCGGGAGCGAACGCCAGTAACGGTCGAGAAGGGGCTGGACCGCCTCTTTGATGGACATGAACGGGCCGAGTTGTAATCCTTGGAGAGCGGCCCTTCGCGAAGTTAGGCCGGGTTGGGGCAACATGCTAGCCCGCCAGGAGAGTGAGCGCCAACCGAAAAGGAGACCCAGGCATGGCCGATAGCGAAGAGGCGGACCGGGGGGCGGTCACCGCCGCCAACGCGGAATTTTACCGGGCCTTCGGCACCGGCGACATCAAAGCCATGGACGCCCTTTGGGCGGATCGGGGCGAGGTGAGTTGCATCCATCCCGGCTGGCCGCCGGTGCGCGGCCGCGAGGACGTCATGGCGAGCTGGCGCGGCATCCTCGCGGAGCCGCCGGAGCCCGCCGTCCAGCCCGCCGAGGAACAAGTTTATCTGATGGGAGACGCGGCCCTGGTGGTTTGCTTCGAGGCCATCGGCGAAATTTTTCTTGCGGCGACCAATGTGTTCCTTCGCCAAGGGGGGGCCTGGCGCCTGGTGCACCATCACGCCGGGCTCACCGAACATCGGCCCAGAACCGCGCGCCCGAGACCGTCGGGAACGCTCCATTGAGCGCACTGTGCTGTGCGTGTATACGTGTGAAAACTCTTCTGAGTATTGTGACGATGAAGTTAACTTCCCAATATTCAATCCGAACACGAAAGAGAATTAGATAACTAGGTTTCCCGATAGGTTGCCAACGGATCGGTAACCGCACGGCGATCTGGGAAATGTCGGTTGAAAAGAGCTAATCCAGTGTTATCAAGGCGTTTGATTGCGGGAAACACGATGGATGTCTACTGAGCCCGTGGCGCGGATTTTGCTCAAGCAAGGCCTTGCATTCTTGGCTTATGCGTCGAAGCGTTTCGTCGACGACCGGTGTCCGGGTACCGCCGCGATACTCAGCTACACCTCGCTCCTGGCGCTGGTGCCACTGGCCGCCATAGCCTTCGCCGTACTGGCGGTGGTTCCCTTGTTCGAGGGCGTACGCGAGGAAATCCAGGCCTTCGTCTTCAAGAACTTCGTGCCCGATACCGGCGAACGATTGGTAGAGCATTTCGACGGTTTCATCGACAACGCCGAGGACCTGACAACCGTGGGAATTGCCGCTCTGGTCGTGACCGCGGTGATGATGCTGGTGACCATTGGATCGACGTTGAACACCATATTCCGGGTGGCGCGGCCCCGACGGTTGTTGTCCCGCCTCTTCGTGTGCAGCGCCGTGATCATCCTGGGACCGCTGGTACTGGGTGCCAGTGTTTTGCTCGCCACCAATATCCCAGCCTTGGCCGAACAGGCGGGAATCGACTCCTTCGCCGGGCTATCCGGGCGGTTCGGCTGGTTGGTCCCGCTCCTGATCGTCGTCGTAGCCTTTACCTTGCTCTACGCCGTCGTCCCCGACCGGACGGTCCCGTGGCGCAACGCCATCGCTGGCGGCATGGCAGCCGGAATACTGTTTTCCATGGTGCGCTGGGCTTTCGGTGTGTACCTCGACTACGTCCCGGTATACAGGACCCTCTACGGCGCCCTGTCGGTACTGCCGATATTCCTCATTTGGATGTATCTTTCTTGGGCCGTGATCTTGTTTGGCGCCGTTCTAACGGCATCCCTCGCGGACTGGCGAGCCGACGGGCCAGCCAAAGGCAATAATGGGGACACGTTACTTAGTTCCGAGAGTTAAATGTGGACAACCGCGAGACCGTCACCCAAACGCGGCCCGCGCAGACCCTTTCGGCAACGGCTTTCACGGAACACGGCAATCGCCTAGTATTTTGGGTCAGGGATCGCCCGCCATGAAGACCCTACGCATCGCCTCATCGGATCCGCTCAGCACCTTTTTTGGCCAAGCCAAGGCGCTGGGCGAGATCCTGGTGGAGGAGGGCATCGCCCATGAGGCCGAGGTGCTGGTCACCACCGGCAGCGTCATGAACGCGGAAATGGTGGCCAGCGGTGTTGCCGATCTTGGCTTCATGGCATCCAATTGGGTGCCCTGCGCCCTAACCGGTGCGCCACCGTTCACCAAACAGGTCGAAATCGCCATCGCCACGCCGCTTAACGCCGGCCCGCTTTTTTTCGTGGTCAAGGCGAGCTCCGAGCTTAACAATGTGGCCCAGCTTCGGGGCCGCAGGGTCGCCGTTGGCCATAGGGATTCGGGCATGGCCTGCCATGCGCTGAACATGGTCCGGAGCTTCGGCTGGGGCGCGGACGGCATGGAATTCGCCTTCATCTCGACCTTCGACGGCGGCCATGGGTTGGCCGCGGGCGCGGTGGACGCGCAGCTTCAGGCGCCGATCCCGTCCACCCATTTTACCGAACTCTGCCAACGCATTTCGATCAAGGTGCTCGCTTACGCCGAGGAGCAAATAGAGACCGCGTGCCGGGAAATTCCCTTCTACACAAGGGCATTAGTTCCGGCCGATGAGGTGCCGGGCCAAGCGGCGGATATCGCTGCCATCGGGGTACTCAACGTCATCGCCGTCGCCGCCAGGGGCGATCCCGGGTTCACCGCCGATGTGGTGGCCGCCATTATCAAGAGGGCGGGGGATTTGGAGCAAGCCAACCCGCTGTTTCGGGGTCTGGAAGGATTGTTGGCTAAGGTTTGCACCGAAGGCGCCGGCGCGCTTGCCCCCGCTTACGCGCCACTTCATCCGGCGAGCGCCGAGGCCTTCCGCCGGGCCGGCCTGCAGCTTTAAGTTCCATGGCGCTGTTGGTCATTTCGGGAGAAGTAGTGTCCGGCAAGGGCGAGGGCGCGTTGTTCACCGGCGCCGCGTGGGCGCGCGCGGGTTTTCAAAACCTGGTGGCCATCGACCCCTGGCCGGGAACCCTCAATCTCCGCATCCGGGACCAACATTCCCTCGCCGTATGGCGTAAAATCAAGGGAGCGCCGGGCTTGGTCCTGCGGGCGCCCGATCCCGCTTGGTGCGACGCCCGGGTCTACAAGGCGATGATCCAGGGCGGGCTCAAGGGCGCCGTCGTGCTGCCCGGGGTCTCAACCTATGCTCCCGACCAAGTGGAGATCATCGCCGCGGTGTCGATCCGCGAAACACTTAGGCTCGCCGACGGGGACGTGCTCGAGGTTGAGGTCACCGCCTGAATCGCGACTTCCTCGTCTTTTGCCCCATGCTATGATGCGCTCAAAATAATACGGTGGCTGATGATTGGGGGAGGCGAGCCATGTTGGTGATCACCAACGAAGATATCGAAACATTCCTGGAAATGCCGGCTTGCATCGAAGCGCTGGAAGCGGCCTACCGCGACCTTGGCAACCGCGACGCCGTCGACATGCCGCGCCAGGACGCCATCGTCGACAATCCGCGCCCCGGCGCGGTCCATGCGTTCAAGACCATGTCCGGCAGCTGGCCGGCGGCCGGCCTGGCCGCGCTCCGGCTCAATTCCGACGTGGTCCATTGGCCGGAGATCGAGGGTTCGCCCCGCCGCGTGAAGATCCCCCTCTCCCAAGGCGATCGTTACAACGGCCTGGTGCTGTTGTTCTCGACAGAGACCGGTGAACTTCTCGCCATGTTCAATGATGGTGTCGTGCAGAAGACCCGGGTCGGCGGTTCATCGGGGGTGGCGGCCAAGTATCTGGCGCGCGAGGACGCTTCGGTGCTCGGGCTGATCGGCAGCGGCTGGCAGGCGACGGGCCAGATCGAGGCCATGGCCACGGTTAGGGACCTCGAACTGGTCAAGGTGTTCAGCACCACCGCGGCCAACCGCGAGGCTTTCGCGGAGACCTATTCGAAGAAACTCGGGATCGAGGTGCGTGCCGTGGCCAGCTCGCGAGAAGCCGCCGCCGACGCCGATATCCTGGTCTCGGCCACCAATTCCATGACCCCGACCATTTCCGCGGACCTGGTGCGCCCGGGCATGCATGTCACTTCCGTGCGCGGCTCCGAGATTGGGCTCGACGTGCTGCAAGCGGTGGATCGCCTGGTGGTCAACACCCACGATCCGGTGAGCGCCCATGCCACCCGGGGTTGGCCCGAGGAGATCCCCGAATTCGTCAATGGCGATTACGCGCGCCCCGATATCGGCGTCTTCGACATCACCCAGGCCCCGGAGCTGAAATCCGTGGTCGCGGGCCAAACGCCGGGCCGCCAGTCGGATGATGAAATAACTTGTTTCCATAACTACAAGGGAATGGGGCTTCAGTTCGCCGCCATCGGTTCGATCATCTATGCCGAGGCGCGAACCCGGAAGATCGGCCTGACCGTCGAGGACCGCTATTTTTCGCAAACGGTCCATCCCTGAGCGGTCCGCTTTCCCAATCCCAAGAAATCGCTAGATCAGGAGAGGAAGCCCGATGATCGATCTCTACATGTGGTCAACTTCCAATAGCCGCCGGGCCTCCATCGGGCTCGAGGAAGCGGGCCTGGAATACACCGTCCACCCCATCAATATTAATGAAAAGGACCAGTTCACGGCCGAGCACACGGCGCGCAATCCCTACCAGAAGGTGCCGGTGATCGTGGACGGTGACGGCCCCGGGGGCGAGCCGGTCACGGTGTTCGAATCCGGCGCCATTTTGCTGTACGCGGCGGAGAAATCGGGGAAGCTCTACGGCAAGGACGCGCGCGACCGGGTCGAGGTGCAGAAATGGCTCATGCTTCATATGCATGCCGCGCTGCCGCTGATGGGCCAAATGCGCACCAATCCGTCCTTGCTGGCCGATGCCCAACGGGTCTGCGGCGTGATCGATCGCCATCTCGCCGATCATGAATTCTTCGCCTCGGAGTTTTCCATCGCCGACCTCGCCTTCTATCCAAGGGTCGCCAATTGGTCGGACGACAGCCTGCCGCTCGACCAATATCCCAACATGATCCGCTGGATCGACACCGTGGGCGCGCGGCCCGCCATCCAGCGCGGCTGGGCGCAGCCCGGATAATGTGTCTGCAAGCCGAAAATTGCGCTAGAGTTTCGCAAATAATTATCAAACCCAACAGGGAGGGCGAAACGATGACCCGTCACTTGGTCTCGACGCTGTTCATGGCAGTGGCGCTTGTCTTTGCCATGCCTGTGGCCACGCTGGTGAACGCCGCC
>Ga0209980_10002176_pt1 | contig 10701 bp, 9 predicted proteins | sample CR02metaG_FD_183611 | JGI IMG/M metagenome (GOLD analysis project Ga0209980, IMG submission 183611) | Deep subsurface microbial communities from Mariana Trench to uncover new lineages of life (NeLLi) - CR02 metaG (SPAdes) (version 2) | ecosystem: Environmental > Aquatic > Marine > Ocean trench >... | reverse complement strand
ACCGTGCGAAACACAAAGTCATGGACCAGACGGGAATCCCTGAATCGAATTTCCAACTTCGCGGGATGGGCATTGACATCGACGCGTCGAGGATCGAGTTCCAGGAACACCACATAGGCTGGCTGCCGGGCTTGAAACAACACGTCCCGATAACCCAGGCGCACGGCATGACGCAACACCTTATCGCGAACCACCCGGCCGTTAACAAAGGTGTACTGCATGTCGGCCTGGCTTCGGGAGAACGTCGGGTCGGCGAGCCAACCGAAGAGCCGCATGCCTTCGATGTCGCGTTCGAAGTAACGCGCATGTTCCAAGAAGCTTTCCCCGCATACTTGACGCAGACGTGCTTCATGCGTCTCGCGGGTGTGCGCCTGCGGCAAAGCAAGATTCGCACGCTGGTTATGTCTCAGCTGCCACGCGACATCGAAACGTGCCAGCGAGAGGCTACGTACGACCGAGTCGATATGGGAGAACTCGGTACGCTCGGTGCGTAGGAATTTACGCCGCGCGGGCATGTTAAAGAAAAGGTCCCGGACTTCCAGTGTTGTTCCTGGTGGATGCGCGGCTGGTCGAAGCGGGCTGAGGTTGCCACCATCGGACTCGATCGACCAGCCCGAGTCTTCACCTCGCGCCCGCGAGGTCAGCTTCAAGTGGGCCACAGAAGCGATACTGGGCAGCGCCTCGCCTCTGAATCCCAGCGTCACCACGCGCTCCAGCCCCTCAAGGCTCGCGATCTTGCTCGTCGCGTGACGCGACAACGCTAGCGGCAGTTCATCTTTCGCGATACCGACGCCGTCATCTCTGATTCGAATCAGGCGTGTTCCGGCGGCCTGGATCTCGATGTCGACCTGCGTCGCGCCCGCGTCAAGACTATTCTCCACGAGTTCTTTCAGCGCCGAGGCGGGACGCTCGATGACCTCGCCGGCGGCAATCTGATCGATAAGCTGTGAGGGGAGCACCCGGATGGTCACGTTCGCTATTGTAGGAGCGGCCGCCTGGCAGTGAAAGTCTCAGGCTGACGCATCAGCCGCGCTGCGCCCCTAGATCGGAATAGTCAGGACCTGGCCGATGCGAATCACATCGCCCGTGATCTGATTGAAGCGCTTCAGTGCGGCGAGGCGGACGTGATAGCGCTCGGCGATTTCCGACAAAGTCTCACCGCGACTGATGACATGTCGAACCGGGCTTTTGCGAACCGGGGGCGGATGCAGAGCCAGATAGCTGTCCGGTGGCGGGCTCGCACGAAAGTAATCTACGATGCCGTCGTGAATCGCCGCTGCAAGGTCAGATTGAAATCTTGAGTCAGTTAACGCGCGCTCCTCCACTGGATTGGAGATATAGGCGATTTCGATCAGCAGCGAGGGAACGTCTGGGGATTTCAGCACCAGGAACGGCGCCTGTTGTACTTGCGACTTGCGTATCTCGGTGATGCGCGCCAGCCTTTTGATGACGTAGGCACCGACGCTGGAGCTCGCGCTGATGGCAGCGCTCTGCGACAGGTCCAGTAACACACCGGCTAGCAGCTGGTCCTTGTCGCTGAGAGATACACCACCGAGCAGGTCCGACGCGTTCTCTCGTTCCGCAAGCCGCCGCGCTGCCTCATCCGTCGCGCCTTTCTGCGACAGAATATAGACCGTGGCACCGCGAGTGTGCTGATTGCGAAAAGCGTCCGCATGGATCGAGACGAATAGATCGGCCTCAGCGCGATGCGCAAGTTCCATGCGTTCACGGTGGGAAATAAAGTAATCACCACTGCGAATGAGCAACGGCTGCATGCCGGGCTGGCGCTGGACTTCTTCTGCCAGCCGGCGCGCGACCGCCAACACAACATTTTTCTCGCGAACTCCATGGGGTCCGGTCGCGCCGGGATCATCACCTCCGTGGCCGGCATCGATCGCAATAATGAGATCACGAGCACCATCGGCCGCCGCCTGTGGCGGAAGCCGGACGATCGACGCCGCATGCAACGGCCTTAAGTCGACGACGAGGCGATGACCGTAGGTGTCGTTGGGCTCGAGCAGGAACGTATTGGGTTTGACGACCTGCGTCAGATCCAATACGACCCTGAACTCGCCACCGGGACGTGCGCCCGTTCGTATCCCGGCAACAAAACCGCGCGGCGCGGGAAATCCGGTCGACAACGAGAGGTGCGTATCGGTCAGATCGATGACAAGCCGGTCGGGGGCCTGGAGAGAAAAAACCCGGTGCGCCGTGGCCGTGGAGAGATCGATTACGACCCGCGTCGATTCGGGACCCGACCAGACGCGCAATCCCTGAAGTTCGGTGCTGTGCGCGCCAAATGACGCGCTGCCGAGCACGACATAGAGCAGATCGCACGGTCGGAATCTAAACTTCAACCCACTTACTCTCCCTGAACGAGCGAGGTCATGTTTACAAACTCTCAGGAAGATTTCAATATTTATCTATTGAAAATATAACCCTAGGCGCTTTAACTCGAATGAACTTCAGCACCTTCGGCTAAACCTTTAAGGGCCAGCTCACCGGCCGCAGAGCGAGGCTGCAGATGGACCGTACGTCGTTCAGCGCCAGCGAACTCGATGCCGATCGTCAGGTCGCAACGGGCAGCCAATGCCGGAGCACGTTCGGGCCACTCCACCAACAGCCAGGTACGGCTTTGAGCCAGCCAATCACGAAGCCCCAGGGATTCGAGTTCTAACGCGTCGGCCGGCTCCCCTGACGCGGTCAGGCGATACAGATCCACGTGCACCACCGTGATCGTCCCGAGAGCATAGTGCTCGACCAACGTATAGGTTGGCGACGGCACTCTGCCCGGGTAACCCAGGCCCTCGAGCATGCCTCGAACCCAGGTCGTCTTGCCCGCACCGAGCTCACCTCGCAAACCGACCAACAGCGATTCGGGCCCCAGGTCCCGCCAACAACGGGCGATCTCCCCAGCCCGCGCCTTGAGGATTGCCTCTGAATCGAGGCGGAAGGTCAGCCCTGCGCGCGCTAAGCCGGATTCGCCCATCGCCGGATATGGGGCATCAGGTCCCGTGCAATGAGCCCGCGCTGACCGTCGGACACTGCCGCATCACCGGCCAACGCGTGGAGCAACACGCCGGCCCGCGCCGCCAAAGGCCCGTCTGCCGTCTGCACCAGCAACGCGCCCACGATCCCGGCGAGGACATCGCCCATGCCGGCGGTCGCCATGCCCGGGTTTCCTCGGTCGCAGACGGCGACGACCGTCTCACCCGGACTCGCGACAAGACTACCGGCACCCTTGAGAATGACGGCAGCCTGGTAACGTTCGACGAGATCCAGAACCGCCTGCAGGCGATCTGACTGAACCTGCTCGACGCTACACTGCAGCAGACGGGCCGCCTCACCAGGGTGCGGGGTCAGTACCCAATTGCCGCGGGGCCGTGGCTGCTCGGCGAGCAGGTTCAATCCGTCCGCATCGAGCACGATTGGCAACTCGGTCGCGAGGAGCCGCTCCATCAAGCGCCGTCCCCAATCCGACCGGCCGAGCCCAGGGCCCAACACCACGCCATCGGCAGCCTCGATCAGTGCGTCTAACCCAGCCGGATCGGTCAGTCCTTGGCACATGATTTCGGGCCGACCGGCGATAACCGCAGCCGCACAGTCGGGATGGGTAGCGACGCGCACCAGACCCGCACCGGCACGCAGTGCTGCTTCAGCCGCGAGACGAATGGCACCTGCCATCCCAGGCGATCCGCCGACCAACAACAGGCTGCCGTGGGTCCCCTTGTGTGTGGACGGTCGCCGCGGCGGCAGGGCCTCGCGCAAAACACTGGTGCCCAAGCGCTCGAGCGCTGCCGCATGTCGGCCATAGAGCTCATCGGGAATGCCAAGCCCCGCGAACTCCAGGACGCCCCGATAATCGGTCGCCAGGCCGAGAAACAGGCCTGCTTTGAGGCCGACGAATGTGGTCGTTACCGCAGCGTGCACGGCGGCTCCCATCGGCATACCGGTGTCGGCATGAAGCCCGGTCGGAATATCCAGAGCGAGTACCGGGTTCGGTGCCGCGTTCATCGCAACAACCGCCGCCAGCAACACGCCGTCAAGGTCTCGATCGAGACCGGTGCCGAGCACACCGTCAACGATCACCTCGTCCGCAAGCGACACATCGGTAGCGTAAGGCTCGATCTTCCCGCCGCCGGCACTGTACTCTTTCCAGGCGAGTGCCGCCGCACCGGACAGCCGCTCCGGTGGCACCACCGCGATGACGCGCACATCGAGTCCGCCGCGTGCCGCGAGCCGCCCCAAGACGTAACCGTCACCGGCATTGTTGCCGGCACCGCAGAAGATCGCCAGCCGCGAAGTTTGCGGCCAGTGGCTCGTTAAGGAGTGCAGTGCAGCCTCCCCGGCTCGACACATCAACTCATAAGCGGAGATCTCGAGCGTGTCGATCGCGAAACGATCTAACTCGCGCACCTGTCGGGCCGAATAGATCTTTGCAGGGAGTTCTAACATCTAGACGATTATACTTGTGGTCCGATCACGACTCACTGAGCCCACAGATCTAACCTTGTTGGACCACTAGCCCTTCATGACTAATGCCTCAGCGCCAAAACTTGACTTGTCCCCCGCGCGCCTCAGGCAGCTCGCCACCGAGATCAAACGTCGCGGCACAGCGTTGGGCTTCCAGCAAATCGGCATTGCCGGCGTCGAGCTGGCCGAAGATGAGCGCCGACTGCAAGACTGGCTCAACCGCCAACGTCATGGCGATATGGGCTATATGGCGCGGCATGGTTCAAAGCGCTCGCACCCCGACGCTCTCGTACCTGGCACCGTGCGGGTGATATCCGGGAGGATGGACTACTGGCCCGGCAACAGCCGTGAGGCGGAGCGCGTACTTGCGGATCCGAATCGCGCCTATATCGCGCGTTATGCCCTAGGCCGTGATTATCACAAGGTTCTGAGGCAACGCTTACGCCGGCTGGCGCAGCACATTGAAACTCAGATCGGTCCGTTTGGTTACCGAGTCTTTGTCGACAGCGCGCCCGTGCTGGAGAAAGGCCTGGCGCGCAATGCGGGCCTCGGCTGGATAGGCAAGCACACGAATCTTCTCCATCACCAAGCCGGCTCGTATTTCTTTCTCGGCGAGGTGTTCACCGATCTACCGCTGCCCGTTGACCAGCCGGCCACGAATCACTGCGGAACCTGCCGTGCGTGCATCGACATTTGCCCGACTAAAGCGATCGTCGCGCCCTATGAACTCGATGCACGCCGCTGTATTTCTTACCTCACGATAGAGCTTCGGGGCAGTATCCCGGTTGAGTTTCGTCAAGCCATCGGTAATCGGATCTTCGGCTGTGACGACTGTCAACTGGTCTGTCCGTGGAACAAGTTTGCGCAGCCTACCGCGGAAGGGGATTTTGCTCCGCGGCACGGCTTTGACGATGAATCTCTGGTGGGTCTATTTCGCTGGAGCGAAACCGAATGGGCTTCAGCCACCGAAGGCAGTGCGCTCCGCCGAGTCGGCTATGAACGCTGGCTTAGAAACCTGGCTGTCGCGCTCGGCAACGCGCCCACCAAAGCCGTCGTGGTCGATGCCCTACGCGCGCGTTTGCACTACCCTTCCGAGCTGGTGCGCGAACACGTGCGGTGGGCCTTGTCCCAGCACGCGGATTGCTAACTGCGTCACACACGCAATCTGCACCGGTACCTACCATAGTCTGCATGCTCCAGATCTGCAGCTATTCGTGACTGCCGCCAGACCTTCCGGGCCGGCTGCTCCCATCGACACGGACTTCAAACGTTCGTTGTTGCGAAGTATTGATCTCTTCAGAGACGTTGAGTCGGACGCTATCTCCGATCTTTTGTCGCAATGCGATCGCATGGATATCGGTGAGGGTGAACTGTTGCTGTCTCCGGAACGCCAGAATCATTCGATCTATATCGTCCTCTCGGGTCAGTTGCAGGTGCACCTGGGCTCGCTCGACTCACCCAAAATCGCAGACCTGGAGCCGGGTTCCTGCACTGGAGAGATGTCACTTATCGACCACAAAGACCCTAGCGCCTATGTCGTGGCATCCGAAGATTCTCACCTGATGGTTATAAGCCGTGATCTGTTGTGGCAGATGGTAGATCGCTCCCACCGGCTCGCCAAAAACCTACTCATTGTTATATCCGAGCGTGTGCGTTCCGCTAACGAGTTCATCGCCGACCGCTTAGGCTTACTGCACATAGCAGAACGCAACGCGGTCACCGATGCGTTGACGGGTCTCGGCAACCGTCATTGGATGCAGGACATGTTCGAGCGAGAATTGATACGCGTACGGACCGATCGTGGTCGCTTGTGCCTCATGATGGCCGATGTGGATCGATTCAAAGAGATTAACGACAAACTCGGGCACATTATCGGCGATCGAATTCTAGCGGCGATAGCCGACGCTTTCCGTGAATTCTTACGACCATCTGATCTCATCGCACGTTTTGGCGGTGATGAGTTTGCGATCCTCCTGCCCGGTTTGTCGCTGGCCGAAGCGACAGCGACTGCCGAACGACTGCGCGAGAGCCTCGTATCCTACTCTGACCCGAGCCTGCCCAGCGGCGTAACCATCTCGATAGGACTCACCGAAGCCGCCGAATCGGATGATCTAGATTGTCTGTTGCAGCGAGCGGATGCTGCGATGTACGACGCCAAGGATCAGGGTCGCAACCGGGTCGCCATTCGCAAAGCCTAGAGCCGAACATTATCGATGAGGCGCGCCCGGCCCAGCCAGGCGGCAGCCAGCACAATACGCCCGCCATCATCGCCGGGAGAGAAAACTTCAGGTGGCGCCAGATCGCGCGCCCGACGCACCGCGACATAGTCAGTTTTGAACCCGCTCTCGGTCAGGTGCCGGATGGCAGTCGCTTCGAGCTCGGCGTAGTCGGTTTCTCCTTGTCGTAACTCGGTAGCCAACTCCTCCAGCAAGGCGTGAAGACGTGGTGCGACGCGGCGCTCTTCCGCGGTCAGATAGCCGTTTCTCGAACTCATCGCCAAACCGTCTGACTCACGGAGAATCGCCCCGGAGACGACCTGAATCGGCAAGTGTAAATCTGCAATCATCCGTTCGAGGAGAAGCCGTTGCTGATAATCCTTGTCGCCGAGAACCAGAACGTTTGGCGAGATCAGGTTCAGCAAGCGCAGTACAACCGACGCGACGCCGTTAAAATGGCCAGGTCTGGCCGCACCGCAGAGATCTTCGCTCAGCGGAGGCAGCCTAATCGATACCGCCGAGTCCGTGCCATAGGGATAGATGGTCTCCGTGTCGGGCAGAAAGAGAAGATCGACATGCCCCTGCTCTGCGAGCATCGCTTCATCTTCAGAGATTGTTTTTGGATAACCGTCAAGGTCCTCATCGGGTCCAAACTGCGTGGGATTAACGAATACGCTGCACACCACTTTGTCGGCCTTGCTGTGGGCAAGATCTGTGAGGCTTAGATGTCCGGCGTGGAGATTACCCATCGTCGGCACGAGCGCAATGCTTTGCTTATCGGAGCGCCAAGCGTCCACAACGTCACGCAATGAGCTCGTCGATCGTGCCCTCAATAGTCGAGACAACTTCAGTCCCTGAAAAGCTTCGTCAAAATCAAGGAGCGATAGTCTATCAGGAGAAACAGTGCTCCTTCGCCGGGTAGGTCTTTTCCTTTACTGCTTCGACGTAAGCCTCGAGTCCCGCCAATGGCGAGTCCAGGCCCTCCATGAAATTCTTGACGAAGCGCGGGGTGCGCCCTTGCGTAATACCCAGCATATCGTAAAGCACGAGAATCTGGCCATTGACATGCGGACCGGCGCCGATGCCGATGACCGGAACATCCAGAGCCTGCGTGATCGTTTTGCCGACCTCATTCGGCACGCATTCGAGCAAAACCAGATCGGCGCCCGCACCCTGCAGGGCGATAGCGTCCTCTACCATCTGTTCGGCGGCTGCGCTGTCACGCCCCTGCACGCGAAAGCCGCCGATTTTGTGGACGGATTGGGGCTTAAGACCCACATGGGCACACACTGGAATATCATGATCGCCGAGGCACTCCACGACAGCAACCTGACCGCGACCGCCTTCTAGTTTCACCATCATCGCGCCGCCCTCTTGCATGAGTCGCACACCGTTAACGAGCGCCTGCTCGGGCGATGCGTAGCTCATAAAGGGGAGATCCGCGACCAGAAATGCGTGCCGTAATCCGCGGGCAACCAAACGAGTGTGGTAAACCATGTCATCTACCGTCACCGGTACTGTCGTGTCATGGCCTTGGATCACCATGCCCAGCGAGTCGCCGACCAAGACGAGATCCGTCCCCGCCATATCGACCAGCCGCGCGAAGCTGGCATCATAGGCCGTGAGACAAGCGATGGGCTCACCTTTCTCCTTCATCTTTCCCAGCGTGGACAGGTTCACCGGTGGCGAATCCATATCCCGCTGTTGTAGCTGCTTGTACATACCTGATCCTCAGAACAGATTCAGGCGATCGTCTCGATCGCAGGATTGAAGAAATGCCGGCCCCGCTTTGTCCGCTCGATGGCGCGTAGTAATTCCTGGTAATCGGATTCCCGGTGCGCCGGGTCGATTGCGGCAGCGTTGATGATGAGTAGCGGCGCGGCGTCGTATTCATAGAAAAATCGGGCGTAGGCCTCACCGACGCGCTCAAGGTAATTCGCATCGATGAACTGCTCGTAACTTACGCCGCGATTTGCCACACGCTGTAATAGCACATTCGGCGGAGCCTGAAGATAAACCACCAGATCTGGCGTCGGCGGATCCAGCTCCAGGGATTGGTATACCTGATCGTAGAGACTCAGCTCGTTGCTATCCAAGTTCAACTCCGCAAACAGCCGATCCTTTTCCAATAGAAAATCGCAGATGCGGATCGGCGAAAACAGATCGCGTTGGCGTATCTCCTCGATCTTTCGAGCTCGTTGAAATAGGAAGAACAGCTGCGCGGGCAACGCGGCGCTACGGCGATTACGGTAAAAGCTTTCCAGAAACGGGTTCTCATGCGGCTGCTCGAGAATCAGGTCGCTGTCGAAAGTTTCGGCCAGTCGTTTTGCGAGGCTGGTTTTACCAACGCCGATCGGACCCTCCACAACGATATAACGCGGCCCGTCGACCCTATTAACATCCTGCCTTTCTTTCATGAATTTCCGGCGTTGTGGTGCCCGTGCGGCTCGTTCTTAAAGATTCTAAGGATACTCTCGGCGTTGCGGAGGATGCTAGCGGGTCGCGCTAACGCTCGATTCTCCGGACGACGGTCGACGCCGCGGCCGGCCGCGTTTGATCGCAAATGCCTTCCGTTGATGCGCCGCAGATAATGTCTGCACTTCGGTCCACCAGTCGGCCAGCTCTTGATCCACCTCGCCACAACGAGCACGTAACAGCAAAAAATCGTAGGCCGCCCGAAACCGCTTGTGCGTCAACAGCCGCAGCGCGCGCATGCCGCGACGATTCTCAAAGCGCCTCTGCATAACCAGCATATCCTTCATCGGTACGCTGAATCGCCTCGGGTACGCCGTGTGAGTCTGCTGCTCAGAGACGATCTCATCACAGGCTTTCAGCAACGCTTCGATCTCACTGAAATCACGTTTCTCACGGATCTGCGCTGCGCGCTTGAGGATAGGATGCCAGAGCAACACCGCGTAGAGAAACATCGGCGTCACCGACAGATCCTGGTTTATGCGTCGGTCGGTATTGGCTAAGCCAGCTTGCAGGAACGCCAGCGCCTTGCCGTCGCTCTCAGCCCGCAGTGAGTCTGCAGAATGCGGAAACAGATGCTGGAGTAAATCGAACTGTATCAGCAGCTCGAGGCTGCGCAGCGCGTACCCGGCGTGGAAGAGTTTCAGCGTCTCATCGTATAGCCGTGCCGGCGGAACATCCCGCAACAATTTGCCGAGGCTTTTGATCGGGGCAGCGGTTTCGGCAGCGATAACAAAGTTCAGTTTTGCCGCGAAGCGCGCCGCGCGAAGCATCCGCACCGGATCTTCCCGATAACGCGTGCCTGGATCACCGATGAGACGGAGCGTGCGCTTCGAGATATCCTTCATCCCGGAGGTATAGTCCCAGATCGTAAAGTCCTTGATGCGGTAGTAGAGTGCGTTGACCGTGAAGTCCCGACGCCAGATGTCCTCTTCAATGGTACCGTAGACGTTATCTCGGAGAATGCGTCCGCTGTCGGCATGCTCTCGATGCTTGTGCTCCACGTTCGCAGCGGCTCGAAACGTAACGACCTCGATTATCTCTCTGCCGAAGCGCACATGCGCCAACCGGAATCGGCGGCCGATCAGCCGGCAGTTACCGAAGAGCGCACGTATCTGCTCGGGCCGAGCATCGGTGGCAATGTCGAAATCCTTTGGGTGGAGATTCAGTAACAGGTCTCGAACACCGCCACCGACCATAAACGCCTGGTAACCAGCCCGATCCAGCCGGTAGAGTACCTTGATGGCGTTGTTGGAGATGTTCGCCCGACTGACGTTGTGATCGGATCGGGGGATAATGTTCGGGCCGGGATGTGACCGCGAGTCGGTGTCGTTCAATCAGGTTCCGTTGACGAGTTTAACCGTGCTGTAAAGCCCGTTATCATAACAGCCCCGCCCTTCCGGGGCACCCGCGCTCCCTTCGTCTAGCGGTCCAGGACGCCGCCCTCTCAAGGCGGAAACAGGGGTTCGATTCCCCTAGGGAGCGCCAATAAAATCAGCCACTTGAGACGTTCTCCAGTCTCCCAATTTCCGTTTGCGGA
>Ga0209980_10002174_pt1 | contig 10705 bp, 9 predicted proteins | sample CR02metaG_FD_183611 | JGI IMG/M metagenome (GOLD analysis project Ga0209980, IMG submission 183611) | Deep subsurface microbial communities from Mariana Trench to uncover new lineages of life (NeLLi) - CR02 metaG (SPAdes) (version 2) | ecosystem: Environmental > Aquatic > Marine > Ocean trench >... | reverse complement strand
GACCAGTTGCTCCAACGGCTACGCCAAGCGGTCTCGGCGACCCTGAAGGACGAGGACCCGGAACGCGTTGGCGCCTTCCTCAGTGGTGGGCTCGACAGCAGCGCCGTGTTGGGTCTCCTCGCCGAGCGGGTGCCCAAAGCCAAGTCCTTCACCATCGGCTTCAGTGCCGAAGGGTTCGACGAGACCCATTATGCCAAACTCGCCGCGCGGCACTTCGACTCGCACCACGAAATCTACTATTTGCGGCCAGAGGACGTCTTGGCGGCAATCCCCAAAATTGCCGAGATCTACGACGAGCCCTTCGCCAACTCTTCCGCCGTCCCCGCCTATCTTTGTGCCTTAAGAGCTAAGGAGGCGGGAGTTGAGGTCATGCTGGCCGGCGATGGTGGGGACGAGATCTTCGCGGGCAATTCCCGCTATCTGAGCGACGCTGTCTTCGACCATTATCGGCTGATTCCAAAGGCGCTCCGCCAGGGCTTGATTGAGCCTTTGGTGAGTGGGTTGCCCGGGTGGTTGAGGCGGGTTCCGCTGGCGCGAAAGCTGCCCAACTATGTCGATCTTGCGACAAAATCGGTGGCAGAGCGTTTGACCGGCAACAACCTCTATCAGGCCCTCGACCCGGCCCGGATCTTTGCCGACGAGATCCTGTCGGAGATTTCCCTCGAGGCTCCCTTGGCGTTGGCGAACGCAATCTATGAGGAAACGCCCTCCGAGGCAAAGCTTCACCGGATGATGTATCTCGATTTGCGCATCACTTTGGCCGACAGCGACATCCGCAAGGTCAACCGCATGTGCGAGATCGCCGGGTTGCGCGTCCGCTACCCCATGCTCGACGATGATCTCGTCGCGTTCTCCGCCACCGTTCCCCCCGAGTTTCACACAGCTGATGGGAACTTGCGGGCTTTTTACAAGAAGGCCGTTTCCGGGCTCCTGCCCTCGGAGATCCTGGCCAAGAAAAAAAAGGGGTTCGGCCTGCCCTATATGGACCTGCTGACGGGCCATCGGCCGTTGGCCGAGCTCGTCTGCGATAGCCTGCAGTCACTCAAGGCGCGTGGCTATTTCCGGAACCAGTTTCTCGACGAGGCCACCGATGACCTGAATGCCGGCACGCTCGGCCGGTTCGGTGGGGTCGCGTGGGATCTGATGATGCTCGAAAAATGGTTCGAAACCCGCATGACTTCATCGGCTATCCGGTAGGCGCACCACCCCATGTAGGCGCAAGATCAGAGCGGACCGGTAGTAATTGAGGTGGTACATGGTCCGGACGTCATCGGTCCAGCGCCGGTGCCAATCTTGTGCCGGGCCGTAGAATTCGATGCGCTCGATTTCGCCGGTCCGGAATGCGCCCTTGATTACCTCGTGACGCATGAGATGGGCCGGCGAGGTGCCCTTCTGGCTCTCGTCGTGGGTTGTCTTCAGGATGGTCAGGACCTTGCCTCTCAGGAGGCAAATATCGCTCGCCACAAGCTGGTCATCATAAAAGAACCGGTAGACTACGGCCTCGCCACGCTCGGCGAAGTTGCCAAGCATTTTGGTGTAAAAGCGGCCCTGCGCGTTATCTGGATGGACGGCGCTGGCCGCCGCCTGTTTCCAGCCTGACGATTCGAGACGAGCATAATCGGTCACTGCCGTGCGCATTTGAGGTGGATCACGCAACATCTCGAGGCGCGTTGTCCGCCCATCCCGGACAAGGCGGTTACGCTGCCGCTTCATATTGTGCCTCAGGTTTTTGCCGCGCGCGGCCCAATAGCTCTCATAGCTGCCGGCGATCTCGATTCGGGCGGTGTGGATATAGTCGAACGTCGCCAATCGTTTCGACGGCTCGGGGCGGGCCAAGTGGTCCGGGTCGACCTGGCTCAATCCGACCAGCATGACGGCCCCTGGCAAGGCCGAGAGCAGAGACCCCATCAACGGATCAATCTCGATTTCGGGATCGATCATCCAGAGCCCGAGAGGCGCGTTCGCTGGTTGGAAGGTCTGCCAGGTGAGGGGTCCCTTTCGCGAGAGAATGCCTATCGCGCCTGGTAAGGAAGGAGCTTCGAAGTGCACAACCAGCTCCGGGCCCGTCGCAAATTCCTCGATCAATGGTGTTATGAACAGCGGATCGAGCAGTGGGGCCTCATCGAACTTCTGATGCAAGCGCTGCCAGGCCGACGCCACTTGGGCAAATCGCGAGATCGGAAGGAAGCGCCAAGGCATGGGGTCAGGCTCGGGCCAGCGGTCGGCTCCGATCACCGCGACGACGCGATGACAGAACTTACCGTCTCCAAGACCCAGTCAAGCTCATCTTCGCGTAGATCTTGATGGCAAGGCAGTTGGATCAGATGCTTGGAAAATTCCACGCTGGTCCGGCACAGGTTTTCATCGACGCCGGACCACAAGAATTGCCCGAATCTTTGCAATGGCACCGCCCGATCCTCAAGAGCGGGGAAGACCGTCGATAGATCGTCGACCCAAAGGGGAAACATATAGGGTACGACGCCCTCGGGCAGCTCGGTGAATAGTGGACGGCATCCACGATGTGCAGTGAAGTGCGCCAGCATCCGGCCGAAGAATTCCCGGCGCCTTCGCGCAATCCTTCCGGTTGAGACATTCCGCGAGATCCACATCGATATGCCGGAGGATTTCACATCCAGCCACCCGGGATCGAATCCCTCCGAAATGCCCGGCTGCATAAAGGCCGGACCGTCGATATCTTGGCTCTTTGGGCTGCTCTTTGGGCGTGGACGGAGGCGCCGAGCCTGATGGATCGCCTGGACCAACGGCCTCAGCGTGGTCAGGCGATCATGATAGACGGCGTCCTCGATGGCCAAGAATCCTTGTTGGAGTCCGGCCATTGGCCCTCGCGACCGCGGCAATAGTTTGCGTGCCTCCGGATCGGTCGATATCAGACACCCCCCCTCTTTGACTGGAAAGAATTTTGTCAGGCTCGCGATGGCATAATCTCCATAAGAGCCGAGCGGGCGCCCTTCAAACTCTCCGAAGAAGCTGTGCGCGCAGTCCTCGATCAGCACCAGATGGTGGTCATCGCAAAATTTTCTTAGTTTCTCAAGGTCTTGCGGAAAGCCGAAATAGTTGATGGCGATAAGCACATGTGTGCTCGCATCAATCTTGCGGGCGATGTCCTCCAGGTCGACCCTCAGATCCTCATTTAGGCGATAGAACACGGGGCTTCCCGACACACAAGACAGGGGGTCGACCATCGAGGCACAGTGGTAGGCTGGCAGGAGAACCTTGTCGCCTGGAGCAACTCCCGCAAGGCGCAGGGCAAGTCCGATCGCGATCCGGCCGGCGGTGACATAGACGCTGTGGCCCGCGTTCAGGACCGATGGCGTTGACGATTTTCGTTCCTCCAAGAAAGCCGCCGCCGAAAGGATGGGCCAGACCGGCACGTCAGGGACCGGAATCCGGCGCGACGGTTGGGCCACATTGGGCCCATCACCCGGGACGGTGATGGAACGCATCATGCGCCTCTTCATCTTCGACGATGCCCGCTTGCTCAAAGGAGACGCCACCTGGGTCATTCGCGCTCCCGCCTTTCTCTGACACTCGTGTCCACTGGCCGCTTACAACCCTTGCGGCCACGCCACCGGCAATGCGCCGCTTGTGTTAAGCTGTCAAATCACTCGCCGATCCGATGCCGCACATTATTTTAGCAAAAGAAGCGAACACAATGCACAGAATAAGGCCGTATATATGGCAATCCTAGCGGATCCGATCCTGTTAACCATAATAACGCTGGTCGCTGGTTGGGGCATTTCTGCTGTTTCGAAGCGGGCTGGTTTACTCATAAGTGCATCAGGAATCATTTTTTTGTACGTGCTATCGACTCCCTTGGTCGGCCGGCAGTTGCTGGTGGCGCTCGAATCGGAACTCTACGACCCCGCGGCTGTAGCGGCCCGGCCCGAGGCGATCGTCATACTGGGAGCCGACCTCCGCCGCCGCACGCCGGAATATGGTGGTGATACCGTCGGCCTTCTGTCGCTCGAGCGCATCCGCTATGGGGCGCGTTTGCACAGGGAGACTGGCTTGCCGATCCTGACCGTTGGCGGTGCGATTGCGGATTCCGAAAAGCCGGTCGCCATAGTGATGGCGGAGGCGCTCAGCGCCGACTTTCAAATATCGGCGCGTTGGATGGAGACGGACTCCCGTAACACCTATGAGAACGCCAAGCTCTCATCGGATATCCTCCGTGCCGAGGGGATCCAAGCGGTCTATTTGGTCACCCACGCCTGGCATATGCCACGGGCCTTGGAGGCGTTTCGCCAGGTCGGCATTACGGCGATCCCGCGACCGACGGGTTGGACAAATGTAGGGCCGGGTATTGCCGTCAGTGATTTCCTGCCACACAGCGGCGGGCTTCGAAACAGCGCCTACGCCATGCACGAGTGGATCGGTCGCCTCTGGTATCGCATCAGATATTATTAAACAGGCTTTGGCAGATCGCCGAGCCATGCCCGCGCTCATGAGAACTGCCGTAGCCACGCCACCGTCCAGTCGTGCAGTTGGTCGCGCCAGAGGACGCGCGAATAGGTGTGATTGGCGCCCTCGAGCCGCCTCAGCGTGACCCTCGGATCGCGCCGCCAAGCGCGCATTGTCGACGATTTCAGGACACCGGTCTCGAACTCCTGGGCGGTGAGGTCGGCCCCGCTTAAAATCAACAGGACCCGCCCCTCATAGCGGCGCAGGCTATGGGCCACGCGCCCAGGCAGATCTTCCGCCGTCTCGGTCGCACCGGACAGTCCTGATAGTCCTTTCAACCCGCGCCAGAGATCCTGCGCGGCGCCACCCAGATTGACCTCTAGCCGTGCCAGCCGGCGCCAGAAATCGATCGAGGCCAGTCGCGCTCCATAATAGTTTTTGATGTAGGCCTGGGCGACCGTCGCCTCGGTGCGCACCCAGGGATTGACCAGAACCAGGCCAGCGACCCTGGTGTCCCGATTGGCGTAGAATGCCGCTGCCGAGGCACCGTCGCACAGACCCCAGAGGGCCAACCGTTTTAGACCGTCGATCTTGTCGACGAGGCAGTCGATCGCCGACCGGATATCGTCATCCACGGCCTCGAAACCGGCAAACTCTCCCTCGCTATCCCCGATTCCGCGATAGTCGAAGCGAAGGACCGGGAACCCGGCCTGCGCTAGGTGGCGGCCCAACAGCACGGATTGGCGATGGCTACCGACCCGGTATTGTGGGCCACCGCTCACCACGACCACTCCGGTGGCGTGCGCGTTACGGGGACGATGTAAGACGCCGATCAGCCGATCTCCCGCGCAGGGGAAGACGACGGGTTCCTCCTTGCTCGGCGTCATCGCTCAGGGACCCTCCAACACGGCCGCCGTCTCCTGCCACAGAGCCGGGACCAGCGTGGTCTCTTCGATGTTCCAGAATGGCTCGCCCGGTAGGACGCGAGCATCGACCTCGATCCCGCCGGAACCCAGCCATTCGATAATTCTCTGGCTTGCGGGGCCGGGCTCGGTTCCGGAACCGAGTTCAATCCAGGTCAGCGGCCGATCGCAGTCGAGAGCCAAATGGCCGATGTCCAACTTGTCGATCGCCGCCGCTATGTCGGGTGTGAGTAGGTATCCGGCGACCTCCAGCGCAGCGCCTCCTGTAAGATGTCTACGCAGTGCTTTCACCGTCTCCTTCTCCCTGTCTCCGGCGTCGCTCATTCCCGCCGCTATCCTGATCCGCAGGAATTGGTTGAGAAAGGTCTCACCTTGTGTGACCGGCTGCCATAGCACGATCCGCGAAAGGAGATCGTTCATGCCAGGCGCGGTTGCCGTCTGCAGTGCCAGGCAGGCGCCCAGGCGCAGGCCGACCAGGGAAATTCGCCGATATCCTTGCGCGGCCAGCCACAAAACCGCCGCTTCTGCGTCCCCGCGCCATGCCTCCCAGCGCGCATCCTCGAAATTTCCGGCGCTGTCCCCGGTGCCGAAGAGATCGAGGATGAGGACGCCGAACCCCCTTTCTGCCAGGAAACGCGCCAGCATCGAGGCCATGCGCCGGCACCGGTTCATCTCCTCGGCGAAGGGCGGGAGGTACAAAACCCCTTCCTGACGCCGGAGTTCCGCATTTTCGGGGGTGATGTGGATCGCGAAGAGCGGCCCCGCGGACCCGGCTAGGATGCAGGGCGATGCACCCATGGCATCACTCTGCGAGCTTGCGGTCGACGAAGTCCGCAAGCGTGCCCATGGTTCGAAACACCTCGGCGCTGAACTCGTCATCCTCCACATAGATGCCGAAGCGATCTTCGAGACCGGCGACGACCGTTGCTACAGCCATGGAATCGAGCTCCGGCAGGTTGCCCAGGAGGGGCGTCTGCTCGTCTAAGGCGGCAGTCCGATTCCCGAGCTGTAGAACCTCTCCCAGGATCGTTCTCACTTCGTCGATCGTGGCCATTGCTGCGGGTCTCCCAGCGTCCGAGCCGCCGTTCCAGATCGGGCCGCCGCGGGTAAATCGCTATCTCGTAGAATCGCTCTCAAGCCGCCCGCCGTTGCCGCTTCCGCGAGGTCTTAGGGGGCCCAGTCCGAGCATGCGTGCTCCTACCCCCTAAGCGGCTTCATGTCGAGCCAGACCTGTGATATTAAAGAAAATTATCAACTTTTCCAGCGGCATTTGGCGGCTCTAACATCTTGATCGATCAATCTTCACCAGCCTTGGGTCGTGGATCGGTGCGCCACCATGCCAAACGACGAAGGCCCGGCGGGAAGCGTGGCGAAAACGTCGCGAATTTACCGCTAGAGGCCGCGGAGCGCCATCCCGACCGCCCGGCCCTGCGCTTCGAAGGGGTTGGCCTGAATTATGCCCAGTTCGTCGAAGCCGTCCAGGCGGCCGCGGGCGGGTTGCTGCGTCTCGGATTGAACCCTGGTGACCGGGTTGCGGTTTATTTGGATAAATGCTTCGAAGCGGTCATCGCCCTTTTTGCTGCAGTGGCCGCGGGTGGTGTATTCGTTCCTATCAACCCGCTGCTGAAACCGCGGCAGGTCGGATATATCCTGCGGGACTGCAACGTTCGCATCCTCGTGACTTCCGCCATTCGTCTTCAGGGCTTGGGTGAGGAATTGAGCAACGGCAGTGACCTCGACGCCGCTGTTGTCACAGGTGCCGAGGGCCGGCTCGCCGGCGCATCACTACCGTTCTCCACCCTGACATGGGGCGACTTGACGTCCGCGGGCGGGGCTAGCGCCGGCGTAAAAGAGTGCAATATGGACGACCTAGCGGCGATCCTGTACACCTCTGGTTCGACCGGCCTGCCCAAGGGCGTGATGATATCGCACCGCAATCTCTGCGTCGGCGCGGAAAGCGTCACCACTTACCTCATGAACGACGCCAGCGATCGCATCCTCTCGGTCCTCCCCTTCAGCTTCGATGCCGGACTGAGTCAGCTGACAACGGCCTTCTACTCCGGTGCCTGCTGCGTCCTGATGAACTATCTGTTGCCGCGGGACGTCGTCCGGCTATGCGCCGCCGAACGGATAACCGGCATCACCGGGGTGCCGCCACTCTGGATTCAGCTGGCGCAGCTCGAGTGGCCGAGAGACGCCAGCGAGAGCCTTCGTTATTTTGCCAACACCGGTGGACATATGCCGCGCCTGACCCTGGATCGCCTCCGCGCCATCTTCCCGGAAGCGAAGCCCATCCTGATGTACGGATTGACAGAGGCATTCCGCTCTACCTATCTCGACCCGGCGGAGGTGGAACGGCGGCCCGATTCCATTGGCAAGGCGATCCCCAACGCCGAGATCCTGGTCGCCCGTTCTGACGGCAGCCTCTGCGATCCGGGTGAGATCGGCGAGCTTGTCCATTGTGGTCCCCTAGTGACACTCGGATATTGGAACGATTCCGTGCGCACCGCCGAACGGTTTCGGCCGCGGCCTGGGCCGGTTGGAGGCGACGCGGACCCGGAAGTCGCGGTCTGGTCGGGGGACTCTGTCCGCATGGACGAGGAGGGGTTTCTTTACTTCATTGGGCGCCGCGACGGCATGATCAAGACCTCCGGATATCGCGTCAGTCCGACTGAGGTGGAGGAGGTCGCTTATGACTCGGGCCTGATCGGCGAGGCGATTGCTCTGGGCGTTCCCCATCCTGTGCTGGGCCAGGCCATCGTGGTCGTGGCCACGCCGCCAGCGGGACAAGCACTCGATGTCGAGGCATTGCTGACGCGCTTCCGTCGAGATCTGCCTGGCTTCATGGTGCCGCATCGCATCGTCGCGCGCGACGCACTGCCGCGGAATGCGAACGGAAAGCTGGAACGCGAAGCGCTGACGACGGAACTATCGGGCCTCTTTATGGTAGGTGAGGCGTGAACGAAGCAACTGGATCCGGACGCCAGATTCCCTCTGGCTTCCAGGTGGTCGATGACTCGATCACAGTGGGTGGCGTGCCCTTGGCCCGCCTCGCCGCACGGGTCGGCACGACGCCGTTCTTCGCCTATGATCGGCGGCTCATCAGCGAGCGGGTCGAGAGCCTGAGACGGTTGCTGCCGGCCGAGATCCACCTTAGCTATGCGATCAAAGCCAACCCCATGCCCGCGGTCGTCCAACATCTGGCCGGGCTGGTCGATGGCTTCGATGTCGCTTCAGCCGGTGAGCTCAAGACGGTGCTGGATACCCCGATGATGCGCGAGCGTGTGAGCTTCGCGGGTCCCGGAAAGCGGCAGGACGAACTAAAGCAGGCGCTCGCCGCGGGGGTTACGGTCAATGTCGAGTCGGGGCACGAACTGGACAGACTGGCCGAGGCGGGGCAATCTCTCGGCGTCGTTCCGCGGGTATGCCTGCGCATCAACCCTGACTTCGACCTCCGCGCGTCAGGCATGCGCATGGGCGGCGGAGCAAAACAATTCGGGATCGATTTAGAGGAAGCACCGGCTGTTCTTGGCCGCTGCCGGGAACTCGGCGTGGATTTCCAGGGCTTCCACGTTTTCGCCGGCTCCCAAAACCTGAATGCGGAGGCGATTTGCGAGACGCTGAGCCAAATTATCGATCTGGCGGTCTCGCTGTCAGAACACGCAACGGCTGGCGTGCGGCAGCTCAACATGGGCGGCGGCTTCGGAATACCTTATTTCGCTGGCAACCAGCCGCTTGACCTCGCGGCCGTCGCGGATGGGTTGGCGGCGCTGATGTCGCGGGCACACGACAGGTTACCAGAGGCGCGCTTTGTGCTTGAGCTCGGTCGCTACCTCGTGGGTGAGGCCGGGATCTATGTCTGCCGCATCGTCGATCGAAAGGTGTCGCGAGGTCAGGTCTTCCTGGTGACGGATGGAGGATTGCATCATCATCTTGCTGCTTCGGGAAACTTTGGCCAGGTCGCTCGCCGCAACTTTCCGATCGCTGTCGGGAACCGAATGGATCAACCTTCCAGCGAAACCGTATCGGTCGTCGGTTGCCTTTGCACACCGCTTGACCTGTTGGCTGACAAGGTCGAGCTACCCGGAACGGAAGTGGGGGATTACATCGTCATCTTCCAGTCCGGAGCCTATGCCATGACGGCAAGCCCGAAGGACTTCCTTAGCCATCCGAGTCCGATCGAGGTGCTGCTGTGACGGTGACGACTGGGCGTGCCGGCCGTCAGGTATGGGATGTGAACGACATCGCTTGCCCGGCGCTTAACGAAAACGAGCCGTGCTAGACCCTCAGAATACGGCGCCCGCCGAAATTTCTCGAGACACCCGACCACTTCTGATGGTCATCGTGGACACCGAAGAGGAATTCGATTGGTCGGCGCCTCTTTCCCGCGACAACCGATCTGTTAATTCGGTGGCGGCACAATCGGCGGCTCATGAGATTTTTGCGAATTACGGTGTCGTTCCAACCTATGTGGTCGACTATCCGGTCGCTGTGACTGAATCGAGCATCAGGGTTCTGACAGATCTCTTGAAGGCAGGCGTTTGCGAAATTGGTGCGCATCTTCATCCTTGGGTCAATCCGCCGGACGTTGAAGACGTCAACGCGTTCAACTCCTATCCGGGCAATCTCCCCGCTGATCTGGAACGTGAAAAGCTCGAGATCCTGTCAGCGGCAATCGAGAACAACATCGGGTTCCGTCCTAGGGTTTATAAGGCTGGACGGTATGGCCTCGGTATCAACACGGCAGCGATACTCAAGGAGACTGGATATGACGTTGATCTCAGTGTCGTCCCCTATACCTCTTTCGCCGCCGATGGTGGTCCTGACTACAGGACTTTCGGCGCTTCGCCTTACTGGTTCGGAGCAAAGCGGAAATTACTTGAAATTCCGCTAACCTGCGGGTTCGCCGGTGTTCTCGCAACGTCCGGGCCGCGTTCGTTTCCAGCTCTTTCCAGCGATTTGGGTATGAAGTTGCGGCTTCCCGGGATCGCCGCGCGGTTAAGGCTTTTGGAGCGAATTCGGTTGACACCGGAAGGAATCGATCACGCCGCCCACCGGCGGTTGATCAATAGCATGTTGGCCGAGGGCCATCGGGTATTTGCCATGACCTATCACAGTCCTTCCCTACAACCGGGCAATACACCCTATGTCCGCGACAAGGCTGATCTGAAGGCTTTCCTAGGGACGTTGCGACGGACACTCGACTATTTCTTGAATGAAATTGGCGGAAAGGCGACCACGCCGGGGGCGCTGTTTCGACTGCTGCGCCCAGGTGCCGAAAAGGACAAAACCTGACGTCAAGAAGCGGGGCCCAGGCCTATGCATTTTTGCCATCGGCATCGGCCTTACCGGGGCCGAGG
>Ga0209980_10002173_pt1 | contig 10706 bp, 8 predicted proteins | sample CR02metaG_FD_183611 | JGI IMG/M metagenome (GOLD analysis project Ga0209980, IMG submission 183611) | Deep subsurface microbial communities from Mariana Trench to uncover new lineages of life (NeLLi) - CR02 metaG (SPAdes) (version 2) | ecosystem: Environmental > Aquatic > Marine > Ocean trench >... | reverse complement strand
CACCAAAACCGCCAGCAACGCGATGGAGATCAGGAACTGCGGCGAGGTCGCGCGCGCGCGCGCCCGGTTGCCCCAGCGTTCGATCAACGCCGAGCGGCGAGGGTGCGATTCCAAGACCGAATTCGACACCGGCCTAGCTCTCCCCCAGCATCATGGTTTCAGCGAACATCCGCGATATTCCGGGTCAGTTTGGCCAGCCGCCCAAGCGCTTTCAGCGACCTGCCCTGGTCGAGCCGCGCGATGGTCAGAATCAAAGCATTGCAGATGGCCATCGGTACGGTGAGCGTCAGGTACTCTTCCGCCAGGCCGCGCGAGGCCGCTATGGTCATTTGCGGGCGGGGCTTGACCAGCGGCCCCAATATGTCTGTGATGAGGATGCTGGTGGCGCCAATCCGGGCCGCGTGTTGCAAAAGCGGTGTCAGCCCCGTGGGGACCGAATGAAAGGCGAAGGCCAGGACGACGTCCCCGGACTCAAGCGCAAGGACATGCTCGGCTAGCTCTCGGCCCTGTTGGCTGAGAACCGTCGTACTGAAGTCCGCGCGCCGCAGGCGGCGGTCCATCATCTCGATCAGAGTGGTCGCGTTCCCTTGGGCGAAGAGAAACACCTGCCCGGCGGCGAGGAGCGTCTTGGCGGCGGCATCGATCTCGGCTTCGGTCACCTGCTCGGCGATCCGGCGTAACGCCGCGAGGTCGCTCTCTATAATATCGGCCAGGATCGAGCCCTGTTCCACGTGCGCCAAACGGTGGCGGACCCGCTCGGCGGGATGGGTGGTATTGATGACCTCCGACTGCAATTCGGCCTTGAGCTCCCGGTAGCCGCCGAAGCCAAGCTTCTGTGCCAGCCGGACCGCCGTCGCCGGATGGACGTCCGCGCGTTGCGCGAGAGCCGCCGCCGACAGGAACGCCGCTTCGGTTGGATTGGCGAGCAGCTCGCGTACGATCCGCTGATCCGCGGCCGTCAATAGGTCTTGGTGCCGTTCGATGAGCGCCGAAAAACGCATCCGCCTGTTCCCCCTGTCGCCCCGAACCGTAATGGCCGGTCAGGAATCGCCGTCGCTCCCCTTATCGGGGCATCTTTGCCGCACAGTCTAGCGTGGCGTTGTGGGCTTCGCAACAAATATTGCAGAAATATTATAGTGCAATGTTTGTTGCAGGCCTGACCATCGGGATCTAAGGGGTCCACCTTTTATGAGAGGGTCTGGCGTCGTTGCCAGCCTTTCCCTTGGCTGTCGGTGGATCGGCGTGGTGGGTTGGCCCGCATGCCGGCACCCGATGCCCACGGTTCGTCTATGGGCGCGCTATGGGACCTGACTCGGCTGTATACGCAAAACCCTTGAAGCTGTTGAAAAAGTCGTTGGTTTTGGCGGACCGGTTTTTGCCGGGTCGATTTTTCGGCCGTCGTTCTCGGGGTCTGCTACCTTCGTTGCTATCGAACCCGTGACTCCAGTACCCAACCCCTGACTAGGCCCACCCTTGGAAGAGGAGCCCCGAATGGATCTTACCGTCGGTCAGAAAGCCACCCGCAGTCTCACCTTGACGGCCGAACACGTCCAAAAGTACGCCGAGATGACCGGCGACTATAACCCGCTTCATTTCGACGAGGCGTTTGCCGCGGGGACAAAGTTCAGGAAGCTCGTCGTGCAGGGTGGTCTGACGACAGGCGTTCTAAATGCATTGGTGGCAATGGATATGCCGGGTCCCGGTACCGTGTTCCTGAGTCACGACTTCAAATTTATCGCTCCCGTCTACATTGGCGATACCATCACTGGCCAGGCGGAAGTCTTGAGTGTCCATGCGAGCAAGCCGGTCACACGGCTTAAGATCGCCGTCACTCGGCAAACAGGGGAGACCGTTCTCGAGGGCGAAGCGTGGTGTTACACATTTTCACCCCAAGCCTGACCGGCCCACCCCAAGCCTGACCGGCTCACCCCAAGCTTGACCGGGACGATCGATGCCGCTCTCGGTGCGCGGCTGTAGTTTCCGCCGCCGCCGGGGCGGCGGCGAACGGAGAACCTGACACCCAACCGGCGATCAAGGAACGGGAAAAAACCGTTCCTTTCCGTACACCCGTGTCCAAATCCCGTCCCACCGCCCTGTGGGAAAAGCCAAATCATCCGGCCCCGTTTGGTGCTAGTATCGGGACGGCCTATGGTCCCATCCGGCCAGCAGGGGGTCAGGAGGGCACGAGCATGACGAACATTCTCCGCTTGCTATGCGCAGTCCTGCTGTGTGGTCTCGTTGCCGCGCCCGCGTCCGCCCAGTACCTGTCCGCCGATGAGATAAAGAGGCTGTTCGGCGGGACCACGGTCGAAACCTATATCTGGAGCGGAACGGGTTGGGCGCCCGACCCGACACTTGATATAACGCTCAATCCCGATGGCACCCTGGCGGGGGAGGTGGGGAACCGCGGGAGTACGTCCGATGACGGCAAGTGGTGGACGGAGAAGAATGACGTGTTCTGTTTTCAGTGGGAGAACCTGGAAGGCGGAGACAAACAGTGCGCCCGGCTGGCGCTGCAAAAGGACGGGAAAACCATCGAGCTGTCGCGCCCCGACGGTAGGAAACTCGAATATGACTGGACCATCATAGATCCGGGCCCGCAGGCAGTCGCCATCATCGCGGCGAGGACAGGCGCCCGGGTGGCCGCGGCGCCCCGGAAGGTGCAACCGCCTGCCTCACCCCCGGCTCCCGTCCGCCCCGCGCAACAGCCGCTGGCGGCGGCCCAGGACAAGGTGCCGCCGGCTATAGATGTTCCTGAGACAATCGCGGCAAAGGGCGTCGTCGCGGTGATCGCCGGGCGGGTCAAGGATTCCTCACAGATCGTTGAGGTGACAATCAACGGGCTGCCGATTCCGGTCGAGCCCGACGGGTCGTTCAAAGTGCGCCGCGGCGTACCTACGGGCGAGAGCACCATTACCGTCGCCGCCGTCGACGAGTGGGGCAACCGCGCGGAGCGAATCATCACCGTCACGCGCGAGGCGGTCGTCACGCAAAGGCGGATCGAGGCGCCTCCCAAGCCCCCCGCAGCGCCGAAGCCAAATGCCTACGCCGGCATCCATTTCGGCGCCTATCACGCGCTGGTCATAGGCAACAACAATTACCGCGATTTGACCAAGCTCAAGACGGCGGTGAAAGACGCCGTTGCCGTGGCCAAGCTGCTGACGGACGATTACGGGTTCGACACCAAGCTGCTGATCGACGCCACCCGCGGCGACATATTCACCGAGCTCGGGCGGCTCCGGGCGAAGCTGATGCCCGACGACAATCTGCTGATCTACTATGCCGGGCACGGCCTCTTGGACGAGATCGGCCAACAGGGCTACTGGCTGCCGGTGGACGCCGAAAACGACATCCAGACCAACTGGATCTCCAATTCCGACATCACCACCACGCTCCGCGCGATCCGCGCCAAGCACGTGATGGTGGTCGCCGATTCGTGCTACTCGGGCACCCTGGTGCGAGGCGCGGCGATCAACATCAAGACGGCGGCCGCGCGCCGGGCCTGGATCAACCGCATGACCACGAAGCGCGCCCGCACGGCGCTGGTCTCGGGTGGGCTGGAGCCGGTGACGGATCAAGGCAGCGGCGGCCATTCGGTGTTCGCCGGCGCCTTCCTGGCGGCGCTCCGCGAAAACCGGGACGTCATGGGCGGCCAGGCGCTTTACGACGCCATCAAGCGTCCGGTGGTGCTGAACGCCGACCAGACGCCGCAATATTCCGACATCCGCCGCGCCGGCCATGACGGCGGCGATTTCCTGTTCGTACGAAAGCGCCAGCGATAGCCGGCCGGGGACCCCGGCCTCCGGGTTATGGCTATTCGGCGTCGGCCGTCGCCCCGGCGGCGGCGAGCTTGGCGATCAGTTGGTCGGTCGATTGGACATCGCCGAAGCTGACCAGGAACTTACCCAATGTGTGACGGTGCAGCGCCTCCGTCTGGTCGGCATTGCCGTCGGACACCATGATGGTGCGCAGGCCCCACATGCTGGCGTCGCGCGCCGTCGAGTCGCAACACGTGCTGGTGGCGACGCCGGTGATGAGCAGGGTATCGCACCCCTGTTCCTTCAGCAGCGTATCCAGTTCCGACGGGTGCGGTATGAAGGCCGAGTAGCGGGTCTTGATGGCGATCGGGTCCTCGGGCCGTACATCCAAGGCCGGGAAGATCGCGAAGCCCTCGCCGTCCCTGGCCAGCAATTCTCGCCGGCTCGACCAACTTTCGGGGCTGGTGGCTTCCCGGCGATTGGCCCAGTCGTCGGCATCCGCCGGCACCTCGGTCTGGATCCACACGACCAGGCCTTTCGCCGCCCGCACCGCCTGGGCAAGCCGGTTGATGTTGGGCACGATCGCCTGGCCGCCGGGGACCGAGGACGGCATGCCGTCCTTGACGAAGTAGTCCTGCATGTCGACGACGACCAGGGCGCTCTTGGCGGGGATAAGGGACTCGTAGGCATTGAGCCGCCCGCCGCGCCTGGATTTGGCGCGCTCTATGAAATAGGGATCGATGGGCAGCTCGGCCATTGTATCCCCCCGCTACCCGGCCGCCGCCGGCGCCTCGGCCGGCCGGGTCACGGCCGGCGCATGACCGCCAAGCTCGCGCCGGAAGAACTCGAAACTCCGCCTATAGGACAGGTCCGCGGCCGCGCGCTGATCGGCCGGCACGTCGGCGTCCGGGGTGATCTGGGCGAAGCTGTGGCCCATCCCTTCATACCAGTGCAGCTCGTAGGTTTTGCCGAGACGGTCGAGCGCCCGGCTGAACGCCTCCACTTCCTCGCCGGGCGTCGAGTGATCTTCGGTGCCGTAGTGGCACTGAAGCTTGCAGTCGATTCCCTCCAGCTCGCGCACATCGGGGAACAGGCTCTGGTGGTAGACGACGCCGGCCTGAAAGGCGTCGGTGCGGGCGGCGGCCAGCAGGACCAAGCCGCCGCCGAGGCAGAAACCCATGATCCCGACCTTGCCCTTGGGCCCCACCCAGGGAAGGCTGCGCAGGAACCGGGCGCCACCGGCGAGCGCCTCCACCACCGCCGTCACATCCAGCGAGTTCTTGGCAAACAGCCCCTCGGCGCGGTTGGCCGGCAACCGCCCGCCCATGTAGTCGGGCGAGAGCGCGACGAACCCCGCCCGGGCGTATCGGCGGGTGATCTCCCGCTGCGTCCAGGTCAGGCCCCCCATGCCGGAGAGCAGCACCATCCCTGGCCGCCGCTTGCCGTCCACCGGGCGGGCGAGGAAGGCGTTGGTGTAGACGCCGTCGGTCTCGTAGCCGGCGTGCAGCGACACGATACGCTCGCCGTCGGCGATTTCGCTCCCCTCCTCATCCCGGGCGGCGCCACCGCCTCCGCTGCCTGCTTTTGCCACCGCCATGCCTTCCTTATCGCCGGCCTTATCGCCGGCCTTATCGCCGGCCTTATCGCTGGTTTTCGTCCGAAGTAGGGGCTTTCGTGCAAAACTAACTGGCGCGCGACTATAACCGGATCGTGGAAGTTCGAGTAGCGGTTCGTATCGAATGTCCGCGTTCGGCCGCAAGCGGTCATCGGCGGAGCCACAAAAAGCCCTTGTTTTCCGCCCACGCGGAATTCGGCATAAGATCGGCATGTCGAACCACCACTGCCACGGCGAGGTCCGAATTTGCCTTCGAGGAACGATGACGTGCGCGCTGGCGCACTCGAATTTGCCCACGCCATGGCCGCGTTCTGGGAGGAACAGCTCGGCCCCCGGCTTCTTGGCTTCTATCTTATCGGCAGCCTCGCCCATGGCGGCTTCAACCGCCGTTACAGCGATATCGACTTGGCCCTCGTCGCCGAGAACGGGCTTTCCAAAACCTTGCTCGATCGCGCCCGCGCGCATGGGGTGTCGTTCTCGCCCGAGCTGGCTTCGAAGCTGTCGCTATTCTGGTCCGACCGGCGCTTTTCCGTCGGCCGGTTCCCGCCACTGGACCGGGTCGATTATCTCGATCATGCCGTCGCCCTGGTGGAGCGCGAGCCGGTGCGCCCCGAGCGGCCATCGGTCGATGACATCCGCGCTTATCTTCGCGGCGCGCCGTTCGCGATCTGGGCGGAGAGAGCGGCGCGTTTCGCCACCCTTGACCGTCTCGAGGCGGAGGACCACAAGCCCTATCTGCGCGCGCTGCTCTATCCCGCGCGTTTCGTCTACAGCTGGTCGACGGGCCGGATGGCGTCGGTTGACGATGCCGTCGCCTATCTCGACGAATGCCGCCCGGCGGGGCTCGATGCCGCCCTGATGGCGCGGGCGCTCCGGTGCCGCTCCCGGTCCGCCGATCCCGATGATCTCTTCGGGGAACGAAAGTCGCTGCCTGGCCAGGTCGATGCCTGCCGGCGCCTGATCACCGGTTAGGGCACCATCCGCGACCTGCCTCCTAGAGCCGCGCCAGGCGCTCGGTCAGGAGGGCGAAGAAGCCGTCGGCGTCGACGCCGTCGATCACCGTGGCGTTGGGTGCCTTGCCGGTGACGCCCCACCAATCCACCACCGTGCGCCCGAGGTTGAGCGTACTCTCGGTCTCGATGGCGACATGGACCTCGCGGCCGCCGAACAGCGCCGGGTCGAGCAGATAGGCGATGACGCAGGGATCGTGAAGCGGGCTTCCCATCCCGCCGATGCGCCCACGGTGCCTGCCGGCCGCGAAGGCGAGCATGCCCGAGACCGCTGCCGCCACCGGCGTGCCGATGGCCTCGATCGCGCGTAAGCGTTCGCGGGTGACGATGGCCTTGTGGGTGACGTCGAGCCCGACCATGGTGATCTTGACGCCCGAGGTGAACACGACTTGCGCCGCGTCGGGATCGACATGGATGTTGAACTCCGCCGCCGGGGTGACGTTGCCGAGCCCGATCGCCCCGCCCATGAGGACGATCTCGCCGATACCGCGCCTGATCTCCGGCACCCGATCGAGCGCGGCGGCGATGTTGGTCAACGGCCCGAGCGCCGCGATGGTGACGGCGGCCTCGGGCGAGTGCAGACTTTCGATGAGGAAATCGACGGCGTGCAGGGGCGCAAGCTCGCCTTCGGGCTCGGGCAGCCGGGCACCGTCGATCCCGGTCTTGCCATGGACGTGCTCGGCCGTCACCAGCTCCCGCTTGAGCGGCCGGGCGCAACCGGCGTAGACCCCGACCTCTCCCCTTCCGGCCAGATCACGGATGCGCCGGGCGTTCCGCTCGGTCATTTCCAGGGGCACGTTGCCGGCGACGGCGGTGACGCCGAGGACCTCGATCTCCGCCGGCGAGGCGAAGGCCAATAGCAGGGCCACCGCGTCGTCCTGTCCGGGATCGCAGTCGATGATGACGGGTCTCGCGCCCAAATCTCGCCCTCCCATGGCTGCCGGCATACGGGACCGGCGCCTCCTTCGCTAGCATTCGCATCAACGGCGATCAAGCGACGCGTCCGGGAGTTTCCAAATGCTCGCGGTGACGCCATACTGGAACGGCTGATCGACGCCCTCGGCACGGCGGGCGGGCCTGAAAACTAAGGGCCGGGCGCTGTCCCGGCCGCCGCCCTCAATTGCCGTCCTCGTCCAGCGTCAGCAGGCTGGCGTTGCCGCCGGCGGCGGTGGTATCGACTGAGAGCGTCCGCTCGGTGGCGAAGCGGCGTAGGTAATTCGGTCCGCCGGCCTTGGGACCGGTGCCCGACAGGCCCTCGCCGCCGAAGGGCTGGACGCCGACGACGGCGCCGACCATGTCGCGGTTGACATAGATGTTGCCGACGCGGACGCGCGAACGGATGTAGTCGACGAAGCCGTCGATGCGGCTGTGGATGCCGAGCGTCAGCCCGTAGCCGGTGCCGTTGATGGCCGCGATCACCGAGTCCAGGCGCCCGGTGCGCCAGGGAATGAGATGGAGGATGGGCCCGAAGACCTCGCGCTCGAGTTGACCTAAGCGCTCGATGCGATAGAGCCGGGGGGCGAAAAAGGACCCAAAGCGGGCCTCCTTGCCCAACGCGCACCGATAAAGGAGGGTGCCCTCGCGCGCCATGCGCGCGCCATGGGCCTCGAGCGCCTCCCTGGCGCCTTCGTCGATCACCGGGCCGACGTCGGTCTTTATCAGGCCGGGATCGCCGATGACGAGCTCGGCCATGGCGCCGGTCAGCATCTCCACGATACCGGCGACGATGTCTTGCTGGACGAACAGGACCCTGAGCGACGAGCAGCGCTGGCCGGCGCCGAGGAACGCCGATGAGATGACGTCCGCCACCACCTGTTCCCCCAAGGCCGAGGAATCGACGATCATGGCGTTCTGGCCGCCGGTCTCGGCGATCAGCGGCACGATGGCGCCGGGGCGGGCGGCGAGGGCCTGGTTGATCGCCCGCGCCGTCTCGGTCGAGCCGGTGAAGGCGACTCCGCCGATGCGCGGATCGGCGATCAGCCTGGCGCCCACCGCCTCGCCCGGTCCGGGCAGGAGGTGAAGGACGTCGCCGGGCACCCCCGCCTGGTGCAACAGCCTGACGGCGTATCGGGCGATCAGCGGCGTCTGCTCCGCCGGCTTGGCGATCACCGCGTTGCCCGCCGCCAGCGCCGCGGTGACCTGGCCGCAGAATATGGCGAGGGGGAAGTTCCACGGGCTGATGCAGGCGAAGACGCCGCGGCCGGCAAGCCTGAGCCGGTTGTCCTCTCCGGTCGGGCCCTTCAACTCCACCGGCCACGCGAAATCGGCGCGGGCGCGGGCGGCGTAATAGCGGCAGAAATCCACCGCCTCGCGAACCTCGGCCAGCGAATCTGCGAGGGTCTTGCCCCCCTCGCGCACCAAGAGCGCGATCAGCGCCGCCCGGTTGTCCTCAAGCAGATCCCCCGCTTTGTCGAGGATGGCGGCGCGCGCTTCCGCCGGCGTCCGGTCCCATTCGGGCGCCGCCGCGCACGCCTGCGTCAGCGCCGCGCCGATATCGCGTGCGCGCGCATCGATCACGGTTCCGACGGTGCGCCGGCGGTCGGCGGGGTCAAGCACTGGACGCGCCTTCGCCTTGCCCACGGCGTCGGCGCCGCCGATCACGGGCGCCGCCCGCCAGCGCTTCTTCAAAGCTTTCTCCATGTCCCCGGCGAGCGGCTTCAGCGCCGCGACATCGGCGAGATCGACGCCGGCGGAATTTCGCCGCTCGGGCCTGAAAAGATCGCCCGGCAGCGGAATCATGGGGTGGGGCTTGACCGCCAGCCCCGCGGCCGCCGCCACCGGATCGGCGATGATGTCTTTGATCGGCGCGGTGTCATCGACGATGCGGTTGACGAAGGAGGTGTTGGCGCCGTTCTCGAGCAAGCGGCGGACGAGGTAGGGCAGCAGATCCTCGTGGGAGCCGACGGGAGCGTAGATGCGGCAGCGATATCCTTTCGTCCCGGGACCGGCCAGTTGCTCGTAAAGCGCCTCGCCCATGCCGTGCAGACGCTGGAACTCAAACTCGCCGTCCTTGCCGGCGAGCTCGATGATCGCCGCCGTGGTGTGGGCGTTGTGGGTGGCGAACTGGGGGAAAAGCGCGCCGGGTTGGGCGAGAAGCTTGCGCGCGCAGGCGATGAAAGAGACATCGGTCGCGACCTTGCGGGTGAACACCGGGTATCCCCCAAGGCCCTCCTCCTGGGCGCGCTTGATCTCGGTGTCCCAGTAGGCGCCCTTGACGAGGCGCACCATGATCCGGCGCCGGTGCGCGCGCGCCAGTTGCTCGAGCCAGTCGATGACCGGGCCGGCGCGTTTCTGATAGGCCTGCACGGCGAGGCCCAAGCCGTCCCAACCGGCGAGCGCCGGCGCCGCCGAGACCCGTTCGAAGATCTCGAGCGATGGCTCGAGCCGGTCGGCCTCCTCGGCATCCACCGTCAGGCCGATACCGGCGTGCCTGGCCGCTTGACAGAGGACCAGCAGCTTCTCCGACAGCTCCACCACTACCCGGCCCCATTGGGCGAATTGGTATCTCGGATGAAGGGCCGAAAGCTTGACCGAGACCGAAGGCGCCGCCACCGGATCGGCCCCGGGCGCGCGCGCGCCGATGGCCGCGATCGCGCGAGCGTAGGCGTCGAAGTAGCGCCCGGCGTCGTCCGCCGTCAGCGCCGCCTCGCCCAGCATGTCGTAGGAGTGGGTGTACCCCGCCTCCTCGGCCGCCGCCGCCCGGTCGAGCGCGTCCTCGATGGTGCGTCCCATGACGTATTGGCGGCTGAGGATACCTATGGCGCCGTTGATCGCCTGGCGGATCACCGGCTCGCCCGAGCGCGCGACGAGGCGGCCCAGGAGGCCGAAGACGTCGCGCTCCTCGGCGCTATCGAGCCGGACGACGCGCCCGGTCAGGATCAGCCCCCAGGTCGAGGCGTTGACCAAGAGCGAATCGCTGTGGCCGAGGTGCCTCTTCCAGTCGGCGGCGCCGATCTTGTCGCGGATCAGACGGTTGGCGGTCTTGGCGTCGGGGATACGCAAGAGCGCCTCGGCCAGACACATGAGCACGATGCCTTCGCGGTTGGACAAGCCGTATTCATGCAGGAAGGCGTCGATGCCGCCGGCGCGGACGCGCTTCTCGCGCACGCCCGAGACCAGCCCGCGGGCGGTCCTGGCGACGCGCTTGTCGGCCGTGGCGCCGAGCCTGGCTTGCTTGATGAGCGCCTTGACGCAGGCGGTTTCATCGGCGCGGTACTGGGCCCCGATCCTGGCGCGCAAGCGGTCCCGGGAGAAGACCTCGTCGGCGAAGATCATGGCCCGATCATGGGCCATAAGGCGGCAAATCTCCAGTGCCGACCGTCA
>Ga0209980_10002172_pt1 | contig 10706 bp, 10 predicted proteins | sample CR02metaG_FD_183611 | JGI IMG/M metagenome (GOLD analysis project Ga0209980, IMG submission 183611) | Deep subsurface microbial communities from Mariana Trench to uncover new lineages of life (NeLLi) - CR02 metaG (SPAdes) (version 2) | ecosystem: Environmental > Aquatic > Marine > Ocean trench... | reverse complement strand
CTGCGCCTGTCGGGTCTTGGTCTTGTCATCTTTGTCAGCCCTTCCGCTTCCTTGAGCGTTTACATTGCCGCAGGCGAGCATTCCCGCCAGCAACAGCAGGCATAACTTCAGTGAGATTCCACGACTAGTATTCATAACTGAATAATTCCTTATTGATAGATTTCCCGCCAGCGGCGATCTATCGGCCTTAGTCCTCGAGCTCGAAAGTAATGCGGGTTTTAACGCCCACCACTTCTACGGGTATACCATCGACAACGCGGGGCTTGTACTTGAATTTCAGCACCGCTCGCGTTGCCGCACGCTCAAACAAACTACTCGTTGATTGCAGGACAATTGGGTCTTTTACGGTTCCCGTCGCCGTGACGGTAAACGACATGTCAACAAAACCCTCGAGTCCTCTGGACAAAGCCCGCGACGGGTAAACTGGCGCAACTCGAACGATCGGCAAGTAATCACCCTCGGCGATGTTCATGCTGCCTGGCCCGCCAATATCCGTATTGGCCGTTATGGTTGGCCGGGGAACGTCAATCGTAGGTGCGTCCGGGTCAATGTTATCCATGTCCTGAGGCGGCGTCTCAGGCGGCGTCTCAGGTGGTTTGGGTGGCTTGTCGGGTATAATATCGTAGAGGTTCAGATTCTCGTTTTTCTTAATCCGCACAAATTCGAGCTTGTGCCGCTCGCGCGGGTCCGTCAATGCCTGCTTACCCGAAACGATCAGCAGCTGCATGATGAACAGCAAGCTCATCGTCACCACTGTGCCTATTACGATTGAAAATGCATAACGACCTATCATGGTCTCGTTCTCCTCGGTGCTTCTTGCCGCTCGATATTCCTAGGTATTATCAGAAGCGATCGCAATATTCGATACTCCAGCGGCTTTTGCAGCCTCCATAATAATGACCAGCATCTCGTTGGTCGAATCCTCATCCGCCTGAATAACGATAGAGCCTTTCGGGTTTTCGGCATGCAGACGCTCGATGACTTCGCGGATTGCCCGGGGATCTCTTTCCTTGCGGTCAATCCAGATCTCATCGTTTGCACTGATCGCAATCAGGATGGCAGCATCTTCCTGCATGTCGGCAGATACTGTGTCCGGACGCTCAATCTGGATGCCAGCCTCCTTGATAAAGGTCGCTGTGACGATAAAGAAAATGAGCATGATGAACACGACATCCAGCATCGGCGTCAGGTTAATCTCTTCACCCTCATCTTCTTCACCCAACGCACCATGATGTTTTCGCATGTGTTTGTCCTATTGAGTTGCCGTTCAGGTTTGGTCCGCGATCGATATGGTATAGACGCCGGCGTCTCGCGAAGAGTCCATTACCCATACGAGAATCTTGTTGGTCGACTTTTTGTTTGCCTGAATTACGACTGACCCCTTCGGGTTTTCCGCATGCATACGCTGAATATTCGCACGTACTGCACGCGGATCGATCATGCGACGATCAATCCAAATCTCGTCATTAGAGGTAATTATGACAAGAATGTTGGCATCTTCCGGCTTCGTCTCAGTGAGTGGAGCATCAGGCCGATTAACATCGATTCCGGCTTCCTTGATGAAGGACGCAGTGACGATAAAGAAAATAAGCATGATGAACACAACGTCGAGCATCGGCGTCAGGTTGATATCTTCACCCTCGTCCTTCTGCCCCATTGATAGATCAGTATGACGCATCTTGATTCCCTAGTGGTCCATGGTGAGTGAGTCCTCAAGGAACTCAACTTCACGTGCGGCACGGCGGCTCAGCAGAGTCACAAATAGAACGCCCGAAAGCGCTCCGACCATTCCCGCCATTGTCGGCACAGTGGCCTGAGAAACGCCGGCGGCCATAGCCCGAACGTTACCCGAACCGGAAACAGCCATTACCTGAAACACGCTGATCATTCCCGTTACGGTCCCAAGCAGACCAAGCAATGGACACAAGGCAACCAGCGTCTGGATCACGTTGATCCCCCTGTTGGTTGCCTCGCTGAACCGCGAAATCATTAGTTCGCGAATCTGGTGCGCATGCCAGGACTTGCGTTCCTGTCGGGACTCCCAGTTGTCATGTATCTCCAGCGACATTTCTTTCATCGATGTTCTGAAGAACAGGATGCGCTCGGCGATGAACACCCACATCACAAAAATTGTCACCGCGATGGCCCGTAAAACCGGGCCACCCAGAATCATGAAGTCTCGAATGGCTTCGATGCTGTCAGCAATCCAAAGCATGGCGACTCCCTTTGGCGTTAGCCATTCCGTTCAGAGTGCTGAGCAACAAGGCCGGCACTCTGTGACTGGAGGATATTGACGATTTTGCGACTCTGGCCACTAACGACCGTGTGCAGTAATACCATCGGGATTGCTACTACCAGACCCATCACCGTCGTCATGAGAGCCTGAGAAATACCACCGGCCATCATTTTTGGATCGCCTGCACCGTACAGCGTAATGACCTGGAAGGTCTTAATCATACCCGTAACCGTTCCAAGCAGACCCATGAGCGGCGCGACGGCCGCCACGACCTTGATGAACAGCAACCCCTTGGTGAGTCCGGGCATCTCTTTGAGAGCCGCTTCACTGAGTTTGAGCTCAATAGTTTCCGTATCGGCCTGGACGTTGCTTTCATAGGCGGCGAGTACGCGACCCAACGGGTTATCCGTACTCGCAGTATCTCGCTTGAGCTGTGCAGCAACCCTGCGGCTGTCTCCGGAAAGGCCGATCCAGCGCCAGATAGCGATCAGGAGTCCAATAATACCGAGTGCGATAATGCAGTAACCGACGATGCCGCCCTGCTCGATGCGATCCCGGATAGTCGGAGACTCGACCAAGAGGCTGAGAATGGTACCGCGTGTCACGTCAACACCGAATGTAACGATCTCGCCACTGTCCGCGTCCATCAGGTCGTCGGTTGTTCCCAGATAACGGCCATCGGGCTGCCGCAGCAGCTCAGAGATCGTACCTTCGCCTGGATCGTATTGCAGGTAGCCGTTTTCGGAAACCAGGTTAAATGCGCCAACACGAATGACTTCCATTTCGGCTTGCTCGCCGTCCGCCTTGGTGACCAGGTGATTAAATCGAACCACGCGACCTGACTCGTAAACTTCACGCTGCAGCATTTCCCACAGCCGTTCGATGTCGGCAATCGAAGCGAGGCTGCTGGCACTCGCCATCTTGCGGCCGAGCGCAATGAGAAACTCGCCGCGATCCGGATATTGAATATTTGTCAGAGAAGCGTTGAATCGCCCTTGCGTATCACCCGATACGGTCTGCAATACGCCGAACAGTTCCTTTAACGCACCAAGCCGCTCGTCGAGTGCCTGGCGAGCTGTGATAATCCGCTGCTGGTTGAGTTCGAACTGCTGTTCCAGGGCCGCACTGGTGTTTTCCTGGCGTGTACGTTCTGCGCGAGCCTGATTCAGCAATGATTGCTGATTATTGCGCGCCTTAGCGAATGCCGATTCACGTTGACGTGCTTCTTGCGAATCACGTGCCTGACCCTGCTCGATAAGTCGGAGCAGTTCCGCCATGCTGCGGGCATCTGCGTCCTGCGCGTTCGCTGCTGAAAATCCGAGACTAAGCAGTCCGGCGACAATAATGAGTGTTATACGTTTCATTTACACGCCCTCCGCTGCAGAAACCGGAACATTGATAAGCTCCGGAGCAATTAATTGCCGCGCAACTCTAAGGCCCTTTCGCACTTCGTTTCGAGCCGAGTTGTCAACTACCCAGGACTTCTCGGTCACGTCCCAACGACCCGTGATCCGGGTGTCGTCCGACTGGAAGTACAATCCAATACGCCCGATTCGCAACATATTGAACGCGCGCGTTGCGCCGTCGATCGTCAAGGACTGCTTGTAGTGCTCGATCGTCGATCCGTAGTCGTTTTCGATCTGGTATGCCTCCATTACCTTGCGGAATTTCTCGGCAACGCTGACATCCGAACGAGACATGATGTCCTTCAGATTGTCAACTCGCTCATTTCGTTCATCCATCAGAAACGGGACGTCAACCCTGACGGACTGATAGAGTCCGTCAATCATGCGCTCCATTAGAGGAAAGATCTGCCGGTTAATGACATCGACCTGTTCCATGGACAGACCGATGTCTTCCAAGACAGCGGATTGTCCTTCAACCTGAGCTCTCATCAGGCGGTTGTAGACTTTGAGTCCGTCGATTTCCTTGTTTATTGCCCTGTACTGGTCTTCGAGGGAACGCGTACGTTCAACGACAGTGTTGATGCGCTCCTGCGATTGTTGAGCCAGGTTCAACCGGCGTTGATCAGCTTGCAGTATCTGATCGACGGTCTGGGCGAAAACACTGCCGGACATAGCTATAACCGATGTTGCGAAAAATACAGCGGTTAAGCGCCAGCTGCTGCTTATACACCGTTTCATGAACGCTCCTTCAAAGGTCGTATTGTTTTAGTTAATGGTCGGAGAGGGATGCAACGTATCCGTTGAATACATGCACAAATGAAAAGCGGAAACACTGAAAGCATCTCCCATTGCGCACGCGACCCTCTCCACCTTCGCCGCGCGGCGTTGAATATCTGGAACCCACTGTCTCTCTCTACTCTTCGGCCGACCCAGATCTCTTGACTGGGCTTCCCCGCTATTTCTTCCTCTTGTTTTTTTTAAGGTCCCTATACCTCTGAGGCCAAGAATACCACATGACCTGCAGATCGCCAGCCCAACAACTACATAACATTATTGACTGCGAATTTCTGGTTCGGTGCACTGAAAAATCCGTCGCTGCGCCGGCCATGTGGGCGACTGCACCGCTACATGAAGAACCCTGACAGTACTGCGTTTTTAGCAACGCTATATAAGGTATCGCAACCGGGACATCGCTAGTAGAACAAATTACTTTATAATTAGTTATTTACATCAGTTTCTTAAACTATGTTCTTTAGTATCAGCCGTAACTGATCATTCAACGGTTGACATCATTCCAACCATCCAACATGATTCTGCGCTATGACTGCTTCGCGCGAAATTATGCCGACAAACGTATTGCTCGTGCTACGACTGACTCTTCTTCTCTTGGGGAGGCAGAGCGGGTAACGCGTATTCAGTCACCGGACGACGTAAACCCCGCATCCAAACGGATAGTGGGGTTTTTTTATCTCATTGCATTAAGGTCAGGAATTCACCATGCAAATGTACTCAGAGTCAGATGTCGATATTTCCTGCCTGGCGGATCGTCAGGTCACAATACTTGGCTATGGCAGCCAGGGCCGCGCACATGCGCTGAACCTCAAAGACAGCGGCTTTAGGGTGGTTGTCGGTTTGCGTGCCAGCGGCGCGAGCTGGGCCAAGGCGGAGGCAGACGGTTTGACGGTCCAAGAGCCGAACGAGGCGGTCAAAGGTGCTGCAGTCGTCATGTTCCTGACGCCGGATATGGTGCAAAAAAGTCTGTATCAAGCGGTTGTCGATGATATAGACGATGCCGCCATGTTGTTGTTTGCACATGGCTTCGCCATTCACTACCAGCAGGTCGAGCCACGCGCCGACCTGGACGTCGCATTGATTGCTCCCAAGGGGCCCGGTGGGTTAGTCCGCCGTCAATATGAGGAAGGGCACGGTGTTCCCTGCCTGGTTGCGGTGCATCAGGATGCGACGGGAAACGCGCTGCAGACTGCGCTCGCTTATGCGGCTGGTATTGGCGGCGCGCGGGCGGGCGTCATTGCAACCACTTTCGCGGAAGAAACAGAAACCGATTTGTTCGGCGAACAGGCCGTACTATGCGGCGGAGCCACCGAGTTGATCGTTGCCGGCTTTGAAACGCTGGTTGATGCTGGCTATCAACCCGAAGTGGCGTATTACGAGGTCATGCACGAAATGAAGCTAATCGTTGACCTGCTACACGAAGGCGGATTGCGGAAAATGTATAAGTTCATCAGCGATACAGCGGCCTGGGGCGATATGACCAGCGGCCGGCGCGTGGTCGATGATGGCTCTCGGGCTGCGATGAAGGCCATATTGACCGACATCCAGGACGGCACGTTCGCGCGCAACTGGATCGCGGAGAGCGAAAACGGCATGCCGGAATTCAAACGCATGATGCAAGCCGATCTGCAGCACCCGATTGAGAAAGTCGGTGCTGATTTACGCGGCCGAATGGACTGGCTTGAAGAGTAAGGCGACACAGACCCACTCGGAGGAACACAGAGATGTCCAGCGGTAGCTCAGTAGACAGGATACGCATTTTCGACACGACGTTACGTGATGGGGAACAAGCCCCAGGCTGCAGCATGACGGTCAGCGAGAAGTTACGTGTTGCCAAGGCGCTATCGGAGCTTAATGTCGACATCATCGAGGCCGGTTTCCCGGCTGCATCGCCGGGCGATTTCGAGGCCGTAAAGGCCATTGCTGAGCGGAATCTTGGCCCGGTGATCTGTGGCCTGGCACGCTGCAATGCGGCCGATATTGAGAAAGTGCATGCCGCGGTTAAAGGCGCTGACAATCATCGAATTCATGTTTTCGTAGCGACCAGTGCGATTCATCGTGAATACAAACTTAAGATGGCCAAGGAAGAAATCATAAAAAGTGCGGTCAATGCAATCCAGATGGCACGTGAATTGTGTGATGACGTAGAGTTTTCACCGGAAGATGCATCGCGCACGGAACTGTCTTACCTGGCAGAAGTTGTCGCAGCGGCGATCGAAGCCGGCGCCACGACGGTCAATATTCCGGACACTGTTGGCTACACGGTTCCGGCCGAATTTGATCGATTGTTTCGTTATTTGACGGAACACGTGCAACGTATCGACGAGATTACACTCAGCGTCCATTGTCACGATGATCTGGGCATGGCGGTAGCCAATAGTCTGGCCGCCGTTGCCGCGGGTGCGCGGCAGATCGAATGTACTATCAATGGCATCGGCGAGCGCGCAGGCAACTGCAGTCTTGAAGAAGTGGTCATGGCTGTGAAGACACGTTCCGAATTCTTCGGACTCAGTACCAGAATCGATACTACTCGTCTCTACCCAACGTCGAGACTGGTAGCCAACATCACCGGCATGCACCCTCCGCGCAATAAAGCGATTGTTGGAGAAAATGCATTCGCTCACGAGGCAGGAATTCATCAACATGGCATGCTGCAGCACGCCTCGACGTACGAAATCATGCGACCCGAGGATGTTGGTATCAGCAAATCGAATCTGGTGCTGGGTAAGCACAGCGGACGCCACGCATTTCGAAATCGTGTTATCGAACTCGGCTTTGATCTCGATGATTTTGAAACGAATCGCGCGTTTCTGGAATTCAAGAAGCTGGCCGATAAAAAGAAAGACGTCTACGACGGTGACATTGAGTCGATCATCATGAATGCGGGTAGCGCAACCGCAGGCCCGTGGACTCTGAAGTCACTTGAGGTGCAGACGCACACCGATGAACCGGCCACGGCGATAGTGAAGTTGATAGGCGAGGATGGCAAAGAAGCGTCCGAGTCGGCACACGGTGACGGACCTGTCGCCGCAGCATTTCAGGCTCTGGAACAGGCAACCGGTGTCAACATGGTGTTGCGGAATTTCGAACTGCACAGTGCAACAATCGGCGAGGATGCACAGGGCGAGGTCACGGTCACTGTTGAGATTGACGGTCATAGTTTCCGTGGTCGCGGTGCCAGCGTCGACATCGTCGAGGCCGGTTGCCGTGCCTGCCTGGAGGTCATGAACCGCACACTTCGTCGCCGCTCACGTGGGGACGGTGCTGCTGGCAAGACGCGATCGGCACACGCAACTATTTAATTTTATTGACTATCGGACCGCAACGGTGAGTAACGACAAGACCCTGTTTGAAAAGGTGTGGGACGACCACGTAGTCGTCGCGGAAACGCCCGATACACCTGCAATCCTGTATGTCGATCTGCACATTATTCACGAGGTCACTACACCCCAGGCGTTTTCGCTGTTAAGGGAAAAAAGGTTTCCGGTGCGACGTCCGGACTTGATTCTGGCCACCATGGACCACTCGACACCGACGACGCCGGTCACAACATTCAAAGATCTCGACGTCGTGGCCGAAGGCGCTGCGAACCAGATTCGGCAGATGGAAGTCAACTGCAAGGAATTTGGCATCGAGCTATTCGGCTTCGGCTCTGTCGAGCGCGGCATCGTACATGTCATTGGTCCTGAGCTCGGGGCGACCCAGCCCGGGAAAACCATCGTTTGTGGAGACAGTCATACATCGACGCATGGCGCTTTCGGTGCCCTCGCCTTCGGTATCGGAACAACCGAAGTCGGTCACGTGCTGGCTACTCAGTGTTTATTGCAGCGCAGGCCCAGGACGCTGGTCATCAACGTCGAGGGGAGTCTCGCCAAGGGTGTTACTGCGAAGGATCTCATCCTCGGCATCATTGGAATAATCGGCGTTGACGGTGGCAACGGACACGTCATTGAGTACCGTGGCGATGCCATTTCGGCGTTGAGCATGGACTCGAGAATGACCATTTGCAATATGTCGATTGAGGCTGGAGCTCGTGCCGGAATGATTGCTCCGGATGACACGACATTCGAATTTCTCAACGGCCGGCCACGTTCACCGCGGGGTGCAGATTGGGATACCTCCGTTGCTCGATGGCGCGAACTCCGTACTGACGACGGCGCGAAATACGATAAATCAGCATCGATTTCAGCCAGTGATCTGGGGCCAATGGTCACTTTCGGAACCAATCCGGGCATGGTCGTCGGCATTAACGATGCTGTGCCGGATCGTCCTTCCGATCCAAGTTTCCGCAAGGCGCTCGATTACATGCAAATCGAAGCCGGTAAACCGATGACGCACAACGATGTCGATGTCGTGTTTGTTGGCAGTTGTGCAAACTCGCGTCTCTCCGATCTTCAGGAAGCGGCCAACATCGTAAAGGGACGCAAGGTGGCGGACGGGGTAAGAATGCTTGTCGTTCCAGGGTCTCAACAAATCAAAAAAGATGCCGAGTCACTTGGGCTGGACAAAATATTTGTAGCTGCGGGTGCCGAATGGCGCGAAGCAGGCTGTTCGATGTGTAGCGGCATGAATGGCGATACTGTCGCCAAGGGCAAGCTTGCTGTCAGCACCAGTAACCGGAATTTCGAAGGCCGCCAGGGCGTCGGCGCACGCACTGTACTGGCCAGCCCAATGACGGCGGCCGCATCAGCAATTACCGGTAAGGTCGCGGATCCCCGCCCCTTCCTGCGGGACGAGTAATGGACTCGATAGGAAAAATCACGTCGCGAACGATTGTGATGCCAACCAATGACATCGATACGGATCAGATTATTCCTGCACGGTTTCTAACGACAACTTCACGTGAAGGTCTCGGTCAGTTTGTATTCAATGACCTGCGCCGTGATTCCAATGGCGACGATATCGCAGATTTCGTCTTGAATCAGCCGCTGGCAACAGGTTGCGCGGTGTTGGTCGGCGGCAATAATTTTGGCTGCGGCTCATCGCGCGAGCACGCGCCGTGGGCGTTGCTCGACTACGGATTCCGGGCCGTTATCAGCACTGAGATTGCCGATATCTTTAAGAACAATTCGCTAAAGAATGGCTTGATTCCCGTCGTCGTCGGCGCCGAAATGCACCAAAAGCTGATCGCTAACCCCGGCATTGAAGTCACCATCGACATCGAGACCCGGACATTGACGCTGGAGGATGGATCCGCCGTTCAATTTCCGATCGACAGCTTTGCGCGTTTCTGTTTGTTACACGGCATCGATCAGCTCGGCTTTATCCAGCAGCAACTCGCCGCCATCGAATCGTTTGAGGAGCAACGCAGCTGGACGCCCTGATCACGCTGCTGCCTGGCGACGGTATCGGGCCCGACGTTAGTCAGTGCGCCACGCAAGTCCTTAATGCTGTCGCGGACAGGAACGGCCACACTTTCCGTTTTGACGAACAGCTCATCGGCGGCGCGGCGATCGACGCGACCGGCGATCCATTGCCGCCACAAACCATTGCCAGTTGCCAGGCGGCCGATGCCGTATTTCTGGGCGCTGTGGGCGGGCCAAAATGGTCGGATCCGAATGCAGAAGTCCGGCCTGAACAGGGACTGTTGAAAATTCGCTCGGTGCTCGACGTATATGCGAACATTCGCCCCGTCAAAATTTATTCTGAACTGGTGGGTGCGTCACCGCTCCGAGCGGAGATTCTTGAAGGCGTTGACATGATCGTCGTTCGTGAGTTGACCGGCGGGATTTATTTCGGGGCCAAGACCCGGGATGAGTCATCTGCGAGCGATTTGTGCCTGTATACGGTCAAAGAGATTGAACGTATTGTTCGCGTCGCCGCAAATCTTGCCTCCGCTCGCCGTGGCAAACTGTGCTCCATAGACAAGGCCAATGTACTGGAAACGTCGCGATTGTGGCGAGACGTCACAGATCGTGTCATGGCGGCTGAATTTGCAGATATCGAGGTGGAGACGCTGCTCGTTGATGCGGCAGCCATGCACCTGCTGAGTCGCCCTGCCGACTTTGATGTCCTGGTGACCGAGAACATGTTTGGCGACATATTGACGGACGAAGCGTCGATGCTCGCCGGATCGATGGGAATGCTGCCTTCTGCTTCGCTGGGTGATGGGACGGCGGGTCTTTATGAACCTATTCACGGTTCTGCACCGGATATCGCGGGGCTGGGAATCGCAAACCCGTGTGGCGCGATCGCCAGCGCCGCGCTGTTGCTGCGCCACAGTCTGGGCCTCGATAAGGAGGCAGCATCTATTGAAAATGCGATTGCCGAGG
>Ga0209980_10002171_pt1 | contig 10707 bp, 8 predicted proteins | sample CR02metaG_FD_183611 | JGI IMG/M metagenome (GOLD analysis project Ga0209980, IMG submission 183611) | Deep subsurface microbial communities from Mariana Trench to uncover new lineages of life (NeLLi) - CR02 metaG (SPAdes) (version 2) | ecosystem: Environmental > Aquatic > Marine > Ocean trench >... | reverse complement strand
TCCGGCGTGTGTTGCATGACGCCCACCATGACGTTCTCTTCCACCGTCATGTCGGTAAAGGGCTTGAGCTTCTGGAAAGTGCGGCCGATGCCCAAACGGTTGATTTGATCCGGGCGGAGCCCACGCAGGCGTTTGCCGGCGAAATGGACCTGGCCGGAATCCGGCAACTGATATCCGGTGATCAAATCGAACAGCGTGGACTTACCGGCACCGTTGGGCCCGATGACGCCGAGTATCTTGCCCTCGTCGACATCGAAGGAAATGTCGTCGTTGGCAAGCAGGCCACCGTAACGTTTGCTCAAGCCTCTAACTTCGAGCATCGCCATGGTCGGTCTTCTCTTCGCTGGTGGCCGAACGCAGCACCTTCACGGTGCCCACCAGGCCTTCGGGTTTGAAAATGCAGATGAGCACGATGAGTGCCCCGTAGATCATCAGATCCAGGCTGCCGCCGGTGCCGCCGAAGTAAATCCGCGTCAGCTCGGAGAGCGGCACCAGCACGGCGGCGCCGATGATCGGCCCCCATAGAGTCCCTGCCCCGCCCATGACCGCCATCAGCACTACCAGGATTGACATGGAAAGCGGGAACACGGTCTCGGGATCGATGACCAGCACGTACTGGCAATAAAAGGCCCCGGCCATGGACATGAGACCCGCCGAGATCATGAAGGCGAAGGACTTGTACAGCGTTACGTTGACGCCGAGGCTGCTGGCTGCTTCCGGCTCGTCGCGAATGGCGCGAAAATAAAACCCGATGCGGGAACGATCCAGCCGCCAGACGACGAAAGTTGCGAGGGCCAGGAAAGCGAGAATGATGTAGTAATAAGGCAGCTTGGTGCCGTGAAACTGAAAATTCAACCACGCCTGCTCGCGCACGATGGGGAGAAAGATCCCGGATGCGGCCCCGACGAGCTCCCAGCGCTGAAAAAAGATCTGCACGCCTTCCCCGATCAACAGCGTGGCGATGGCGAAGTAGTGACCGCGCAGCCGGAAGGTGGGAATGCCGATGGCGACGGCCAGCAACATGGCGAGCACCACACCAACGCCCAATCCGATCCAGGGCGAGAGCTGGTAAGCGAAGAACAGATAGCCCGTGCTGTAGGCACCGACTCCGAAGAACGCGGCATGGCCCAGCGAAATCTGACCGCAGAAGCCCGCCAGTATGTTCCACGACTGGGCCATCAGCGCATACATGAAGAGGATGATCATGACGTGATGCAAAAAGGATGAGTCGAACACATGGGGAAAGGCGACCAGCGCCAGCGCAAGAGTCGCATAGGCTGCTCGGCGCTTAAACGTCGCGGGGGCGCGCAACGGCTCCGCCATGGCCGATGCCAGCGCCTCGTTATCCACCACGGTGGTCGGTTGCACGTCGGCCATCAGAAGCGCCCGAACAATCCTCTGGGTCGGAACACCACCACCGTGAGGTACAGGCCGAAGACCATCAGCAGCTTGTAGGACGGATCGATGAGCAAGCCGCCGAGTGATTCCACCAGGCCGATGAGAATCCCCGCCACCAGGCTGCCGAGGATGCTGCCGAAGCCGCCCATGGCCACCGCCACGTAGGCGAGCAAGGCGAACGGCAGGCCGACCTCGGGAAACACATAGTAGAAGGTGGTCAGGAACACGCCGGCGACGCCGACGCACGCCGCGCCGATGCCCCAGCCGAGCGCGAACATGCGATCGGTGGGGATACCCATGAGCTCCGCCGCCTGGCGGTCCTGGGCAGTGGCCTGCAGGGCCAGACCGGTCTCGGTGCGGGTGATGAACAGATACAGGGATCCGAAAGCGAGCAGGCAGCCGACGCTGGCGACGATCTGCGGCAGGCCCATGAACACGCCGGCCAGCTCCACGCGCCCCTCGACCAGCGGATTCGCAATGCTGCGAAAATCCGGCGTCCACAGAAACTGCGCCAGAGCGCGCAGGAACACCGCGAGACCGAAGGTTGCGCAAATCTGCGCCAGCATGGACGCGCCGAGGATGTGGCGGATGATGCCGTAGTGGGTGGCGACCCCCATGAAAAACATCAGCGCCGCACACAGGGGCACCGAGTACAGGGGATCCAGCCCGAACAGCGCCCACAGCCAGAACGCCGCGTACATGCTGATCATCATGAATTCGCCGTGGGCGAAGTTGACGATCTCCATGAGCCCGAATATGAGGCTCAAGCCCGCGGCGATGAGGGCGTAAACGAGCCCCATCAGCAAGCCGCTGATGATGGCCTGAATGACGATTTCCCAGGTCATTTGGAAGTCCCCCCCGCTTCTGGCAACCGGGCGGATGCCCTGTTGCTCCGTCTGTGTACGCGACCGCCCCCGCGGGATCAAGGGCTGCCCACCACTGCCCGGCGTGTTAATCTGCCCGGTGCCTGCGGCCCACCACCCTCGCGGGGCGCTCGCTCGCCCACTGTCCCGACGAGGCCCGCATGTTTATGACAACAACAGGGGGTATCCCATGAAATTCCGAAAAATTCTCTCAACCGTAACCGTTGCCGCGCTGGCTGCCCTGCCCTTCGGGCGGGTCACGGCCGCCCCGGACGAAGTCGTTATCGGCGTCATTTATCCGCTCAGCGGGCCGGTGGCCCAGGCCGGCATCGACGCGGTGGCGGCGATCAACACCGCCCTCGAGATCATCAACGGCGAATCCGACCTCAACGTGCCGCTGGCCAAGGGCAAAGGCCTGCCGAACCTGGGCGGCGCCAAGATCCGCATCGTGGTCGCCGATCACCAGGGCAAGCCCGATATTGGTCAGGGTGAAACCGAGCGCATGATCACCCAGGAAGGCGTGCACGCCATGTACGGCGCCTACTACAGCAGCGTCACGGCCGCCGGCAGCCAGGTCGCCGAGCGCCATCAGATCCCGTGGGTGAACGGGGAATCCACGTCGCCGAAGCTCACCAAGCGCGGCTTCAAGTGGTTCTTCCGCACCACGCCCCACGACGGCGAATTCACCCAGGTGATGTTCGAGTTCCTGGCCGACTTCCAGAAGAAACGCGGCAAGAAGCTCGAGTCGGTAGCCATTTTCCACGAGGACACCCTGTGGGGCACCGACAGCGGCGCGGTGCAGGAGAAGATGGCGAAAGACGGCGGTTACAAGGTGGCGACCAAGATCGCCTACCGGGCAAAGACCACGTCGCTGTCATCGGAAGTGCAGAATATCAAGGCCGCGAACGCCGACGTGTTCCTGCCGTCCTCTTACACCTCCGACGCCATGCTGTTCATGCGCACGGCCAAGGAACTCGACTACAATCCGAAGCTTCTTGTCGCCCAGAACGCCGGCTACACCGATCCCACCTTCCTTTCGACCCTGGGCAAGGACGCCGAAGGCGTGATCACCCGTTCACCGTTCAACACGGATCTGGCCAAGACCATTCCGTTGATCAACGAAGTCAACGCGGCATTCAAGAAGCACTCCAACGGCCGCGATCTTTCCGACGTGCCGGTACGCGCGTTCACGGGCTTCATGGTGCTGGCCGATGCCATCAACCGTGCCGGCTCCACCGATCCGGAAAAGATCCGTAAGGCACTCACGGAGACCAACATGCCGTCGGATCAGCTCATCGTTCCGTGGCGTGGCATCAAGTTCGGCGCCGATGGCCAGAACCAATTGGTGCGGGGGATCCTCATGCAGGTGCAGAACGGCAAGTACTGCACCGTGTACCCCTTCGACCTGGCATCCTGCGAACTCGTCTATCCGATGCCGACCTGGGCCGAAAAAGCCAAGATGTAGTCACCCTGTTGCCCGCTCCCCGGTGGAGCGGGCAACACCCTCCCGAATCATCGGCTTTCGACTTACCCTTCTGCGGCGGTCCGGCAGGTGTCCTCGAGGGCATCCAGGGCACGCTCGAAGGTGGCGATGGGCAAGGCGCCGAAGCCCAGCCGGAACACCCGCCTTTCGTCCAGGAAACGATCGCCGGCCGCCAGGGTGATCTGGCGGGCCGCGGCCAGCCGATAGAAGCGTTCCACACCGGCATCGTCCCATACCGACTTTTTCAGTCTGACGCAGCACATGCCGCCGGCGTGCGGCCGCACCCATTCGACCAGCTCGGCATTCTCTGCCACCCATGCTTCGACGGCGGCCAGCGCCACTCCCAGGCGCGCGTTTCTGTCGCGCAGGATCTCTTGCGAATCGGCCAGGATGCGCGCACCCAGGCGCTCGTCGAGAATCGAGCCGCTGATGGCCGTCTTTCCCTTGCCGACCTTCAAGTGCGCCAGCAGCGCCGGGTCGCTGCAGGTTATCCAGCCCAGGCGCAGTCCCGGCGCGCCATGGGCTTTGGACAATGACGAGACGCTCAGGACGCGTTCGGACATGGCCGCGCCGGACGGCTGCGCCGGATGAGCGCCATAGGTTGCTTCCCGGAAGGTTTCATCCAGCAGCAGATAGGCCTGGGGTGATCGCGCGCCCATGGCATCGAGCAGCGGCGCCATGATCTCGGGACCGGTGGTGACACCCGAGGGATTGTGGGGAGAAATCATCAGCACCAGCTTGGTGCGCTCGCTGAGCAGAGCCACCAACCTCTCGACATCGAGACGATAGCCGTGATCGAAACGAAGCGCCAACGGACTCAGTGTCGCTCCCAGGGATTGAATGATGTCGAAGGTGGCGGGAAATCCCGGGGTGACGGTAACCACCTCGTCGCCGTGATCGCACAGACAGAAGACCGCCAGATGCAGCGCGCCGATGGCGCCGTTGGTGGTCAGCACCTGATCGGCCTGCAGCCCGACGGTGTCCGCGATCGCGGCGCGCAGCACATCGTTCCCCGATGTCGTGCCGTAACCGATACTCATCTGGCGGAGCTCCGCCACCAGCGTGTCGTCGAGGACTTCCTCGAAGCGGAGATTATTGGAGGTGCTTCTGCCCAGATCGTAGCCGACGTCGGTTTCTGGCAACGCGTGCGCGGTGGTGTAAAGAATCTTTCGCATTTCGGTAGCCCGGTTCGCGAACAAGGCCGCTCTCGCACTTCTGACCGCCATGGATGGCGGGAATGCAAAAGGATTGTAGGAACAATCCTTGCCATGTGCTTCGCGGCACCTGCACATCCCTGTGCAAGCTCGCGCCTACCCGAAGATTAACCCCATTCTCGCCGAGCCGGCGTTTATAGCTCCCGAATGACCCGTGCCGCGGATGCCGCGGAACACCATGAAGGAGATGACCAATGAGATGTAACAGGCTGATTGACAGCGTATTTTTAGCTGCTCTGGGGGCGGCGATGAATATCACGGCGGCGGCCTCGGAGCCGTTCCTGGCGAATCAGGTGGGGGTCGAGATCGTCGCCGAGGACGGCAGCGTCTTCGCCCGCTACGACTTGGCGGATCGCTCCCGGCACGGCGAGCTGCGCGCCTATCTGGAGGCCGAGCGGGGCCGCAACTATGGCGTCCGCGTGCGCAATGACACCGGTGGCCGCATCGGGCTGGTGATCGCCGTCGATGGCCGCAACATCCTCTCGGGTAAGAAATCCAATCTGCGCTCCAGCGAGCCCATGTACGTGCTCGGGGCACACGGGCAGGCCACCTATGAGGGTTGGCGCACCAGCGACACCCGCGTGCACCGATTCTTCTTCACCGATGTGGAGAACTCTTACGCCGAGGCGTGGGGCGACCGCAGCGCCATGGGCGTCATCGCAATTGCGGCTTTTCGGGAATTGCCACGGGTCCAACCTCAACCCCGGTCGGGCCGCCCGCAAGCAGCGCCCAACGCCAGTGCCCCGGGTGAAGCGCGATCGCGCAAATCCATGGAGTCGGCGGATAGCGCGGGCGCCGCCGGCACGGGCTTCGGGGAGGGTCACGATTCGCGCAGCGTGCGCGTGCACTTCAAGCCCCAGCGGCATGCATTCACGAAGCAGTTCCTCAAGTACGAATGGCGCGAATCACTGGTGCGCCTCGGCATCATTGGCGAAACGCCACCGGTGAACCGATTCTGGCCCGAGCAGTTGGGTCAGGCGCAGAATTTCGCCACCTATCCGCCGGGTTACTGGAGCCGGCGCCGCTGACGAATCCGTGCCTCGAGCGCCGCACAATCCTTGTGTCCGTCAGTTCGTGCGTATATAACAGAATCGGGCTTATCTCGAGCCTGGCTGTTCTCTGGAATCGGGTGGTGCTCACCTTCAATGGAAAATGATTCACTGACGAGAAAGCTGACCGCCATTTTCTATGCCGATATTGCTGGGTATTCGAGGTTGACCGGTGAAAATGAAGAGGGCACTCACCGCAAGGTCATGGAAGTGCTCGACTACGTGAGTGGTGCCATAAGTCAGTCAGGTGGCACAGTACTGCGCTATGCCGGCGACGCGATACTCGCCGAATTCTCCAGCGCTGTCACCGCGGTCAGAACATCCATTGCCATTCAGGCCGAACTGGCCGAACAGAACGCGTCTGTTGCCGACGATAAGAAAGTACAAATCCGTATTGGCGTCAATATCGGGGACGTAATTGATGACAGAGGCGAAGTATTCGGTGACGGGGTAAACCTTGCCGCACGTCTCGAGGAGGCAGCCCCAGCTGGTGGGATCTGTATTCCATCGGCGGTATACGACCAGGTCGCGGGGAAAATTGATTCTGAGTTCAGTGACGGTGGCGTTGAGCGGTTTAAAAACATCAGTAAGCCTGTACACGTATTTCGGCTAGCCGCCGCAGCTAATGTGAGTCACGAACTCAGTACAGACGAAGAGTTCAAACCCTTGTCTACGAAGCCGTCTATCGCGATTTTGGCCCTGAAAAATTTGAATCGCGATTCCGATCTCGACTTTATCGGCGACGGCATCACCGAAGATCTGATCACCGCATTGTCGAAAATGCGCTCGTTCAAAGTCATCTCCCGGGAGAGCACCTTTTCATACAAAGGCTCGGCGATCGACGTGCGACAGGTGGCGAAAGAACTCGGCGTACAATACGTGCTCGAAGGAAGTGTCCGCAAGGCCGGTTCGCGTGTTCGCGTTACCGCGCAGCTCATCGATGCGGCAACCGGTCACCACGTATGGGCCGAGCGCTATGACCGGGAGATGGAAGACATTTTTGATTTGCAGGACGAGATGACACAGATAATCGCCGGAGCCCTGGAACCTGAGCTCAATGCTGCCGAACGCGAACGCGCGGCGCATAAATCACCGGATAATCTCGACGCCTGGGAGTTGTACCAACGTGCACTTTGGCACATGTGGAGCTACGAAAACGACAAGGTGTCCACGGCTATCGAGTTGTTCAAAAAGGCCAACCGGGCCGACCCCGATTTTGCGCCGGCCTACGCCTACCTTGCATACAGTTACTATATCACCGTGATCATGGGCTATGCCGATGAACCCGCGGCGCGCTTACAAGAGGGCCTGGCCGCGGCAAACCTGGCTCTGAAGCATGATGGCAAAGACGCCATACCGTATTTCGCTGCGGGGCGTATTCACATGATGTTGGGAAACCACGATGCGGCAATCGCGTCGCTGAAAAAATCCATCGAACTCAACCCCTGCTTTGCACAATCGTATCACGGACTTGGGTTCGCGTTGGCGCTGGCGGGTAAACTGGAAGAAGCAAAGCAGACAGCACAGAAGGCTATCGACTTGAGTCCGCGCGATCCGATGCTCTGGGCGTTCAATATCGTCCACGCTCTTATCTGTGTTCTCGACGGTGACAACGCGGAAGGACTGTCTTGGGCACAACAGGCTATGCAAATACCCACCGCATCGGGTTACTGGTCCCACGCGGTGAAGGCCGCCTCCCTGGCCAATCTCGATCGAACGGATGAGGCTCGGATCGCGCTTGCGGATGCTGTGAAGGCGAAGCCGGATCTTACCATCGCATTCTTGAAAGAGAATTTGCCGACAAAGGACGAGAATGGATTGGAACCCTATCTCGCAGGTTTGCGAAAAGCCGGGTTAACCGCGTCATAGTCCGCTCACAATCCCAGCCAACGGGTGAAACCGGACACGGGTTCGCGATCGGTACGCCAGATGTTTTCCGGGGCATGGGGATTCCGGTAGCCCACCGCCATGCCGCACACGACGATCTCTTGGTCGGAAACCGCCAAGTGGCGCCGTATCAAGCTGTGATAGTTGGCGAAGGCGGCCTGGGGGCACGTATGCAGCCCCTGGCCGCGGGCGCAAAGCATGACGTTCTGCATGAACATGCCCAGATCCATCCAGCTGCCGGTGTTGAGCCGCCGCTCAATGGTAAATATCAATCCCACCGGCGCATCGAAGAACAGATAGTTACGCGCCCGCTGCAGGCTCATACGATCCTTCTGGCCACGTTCGATGCCGAGAGATCCGTACAGACCCCAGCCGCATGCCCGGCGCCGGCTCAAGTACGGCTCGTACCAGTCGGTGGGATAGTACTCGTACTCGCGCTCTTCCCGTTCCGGGTTCACCTGGTAATCGGCGAGAATATCGGCGCTCAAGGCCTCCTTCACCTCACCGCCGAGCACGTACACGCGCCACGGCTGAGTGTTCGTGCCGCTGGGCGCATAGCGTGCCACGTCCAGAATATGCTCGATGGCCTCCCGGGGCACCAGCCGATGGAGAAATGACCGCACACTGTGCCGGGACCGGATCGCATCGTCGATGGACCTGGCGATCTGATCCACGGATTTCTCCTTAACGCTCATGAGCTACCGATCAACCCATCGATGGAGCCCGCGAGCACACGGTTGCGGCGCTCCGCATAGACTCCGAGCGTGTAACCGGGGAGCTGGCTTTCGCGCAAATCGAAGCCGAAGGCACGCTTGCTGACGACGATGATGGGAGGCGCTTGAATGCGCTTGAAGATACTGCTGTGCAGTTGCCGCGCCACCCACTCCAAATCTTCCAGCCAACTTGCCGAATCGGGAAAGTATTCGCGAAACCGATCCACGTCCTTCCATTCCAGCGCATCCAGCAACGTGCCATCCAGAAACCAGGCGAGAATATCGGCTGGATGATGGCGATACTCGATCATCTGCCGCAGCAACGCGTCGTGATAGCCGTACTTGATGGGATCGCCGAGCCCTTTGGTGACATCCTGAGCCTCGGAAAGCTCGGCGCTGGGCACGATGCTGCCGTCCAGGAGATTCCCGGGGATCACTTCTCTTCCGTGGACCTGCTCGTTCAAGTAGCCTGCCAGGGCGACGATCTGGGTCTTGTAGAGATCGGCGATGGGTGCGATGGCGCCGTTCACGTCGCCGTACAAGGTCGCATAGCCGAGCGCCACCTCGGTCTTGTTGCCGTTGTTGGTGAATATGAGCCCGTGCTTGGCGGCAAGTCCGGGGAGTATGTCGGCGCCGCGGATTCTTGCTTGTAGATTCTCGTCCACCAAGCGCGTGTAGTCGCCTGCCTCGCGGCGAAAGTGCGCTGCTTTTATCTTCCCGGCAAGTTGCTGGTAGAGATCATCGATGGGACAACTCAGATAGTCGATGCCGAGCTTTTCGCACAGTTCCCGTGCGTTGTCCCTGGTGACGCCGGCATTGAAGCGGGTCGGCATATTGACCGCGAACACCCGCTCCGGACCACAGGCCTCTGCCAGAAGACAGGCCACCACGCTCGAGTCGACGCCACCGCTAACACCAATGAGATAGCGATTATCCTGGCCGCGGGTAGCATCCAAGTGTGTTATTCCCGTCAGCAACGCGTCGTGGATGGCTTCGATCTCGCTCTGATCGCCGCTTACCGGGGACTCGACGCCGCCGATGACAAGCAGTTCCTGGGACCAGTGAGCGGCACGCGCGCGGATATTACCGCCGTTGTCATAGGCCGTCGTGTCGCCGTCGAAGACCAGAATGTTCTTGCCGTTGTTCTGTGCACCCACGTGATTGACATAGAAAAACGGCAGCGGCGAGCGCGCCAGCACGTCGCGCACGATTCTGTTGCGCTTGTCATTCTTCTGCCAGGTCCACGGCGACGCCGACAGATTGAAAACGGCTTGGGCACCACGTCCATGAAAGGCTTTCAGTGTGTCGAGGGTGCCGCCGTCGCGGCTATAATCCTGGCACCAGATATCCTCACAGAGCTGCACGCCGAAGCGGAAGCTGCCGCCGTCCCGGCGCGGAACTTCGAAGGGCACCATCCAGTCGTACACCGACCGGCCGGTGCTTTCCGCGAGCTTGCGCAGGGAGGTGAAATGCCGGTCGTCGTCGAAGAAGCGGTAATTGGGATGCAGCGTCTTGGCATGGACACCGGCCGGCAATCCAGCCGGGATTCCATCACGACTCACGGGTTGGCCATCGTGACACACGAGCACGGCATTGTATTTGCGCAACCGTCCGTCCTCTCCGATGGCGCTCGGTTCGACGACCACGTTTCCGAAGATGACGGTAATCCCCTGGCTCGCCTCGCGGATGCTGTCGCTGCAGGCGGCAAAATCCTCCACCAGGGCATCCAGCTCCCAGGCGTCACCCAGGAGATAACCGGGGATGCACATCTCGGAGAACACCACTACCTCGGCGCCGGCCTTGCGAGCATCGCCCAAAAAGCCCAGCATGCGCGCGACATTGCGGTCCGGGCGCCCCGCAACGACCTCCATCTGCACAAGCGCGATGCGGGGCAGATCATTCAATGCCATGGGCGTTTCTCATTGCCAGATAGTGGTGATGCGGAGGGCTGCGCGGATGCACCGCTTCGCCCGCCGGTGCTGGAAAGTTGGAGCATCCACGGTACCGTCCGTCCCCGTCAAGCGCCGCGACCGGGGCCAAAGCCATAAACGAGAGCCAGACGCCAGAGCCAACAACAGGAGCCGCCCATGGCCAATCCCG
>Ga0209980_10002169_pt1 | contig 10716 bp, 12 predicted proteins | sample CR02metaG_FD_183611 | JGI IMG/M metagenome (GOLD analysis project Ga0209980, IMG submission 183611) | Deep subsurface microbial communities from Mariana Trench to uncover new lineages of life (NeLLi) - CR02 metaG (SPAdes) (version 2) | ecosystem: Environmental > Aquatic > Marine > Ocean trench... | reverse complement strand
GTTGATGGCCATTATGACACAGGAGCTCGAGGGCACAGGCGTGACTGTCAATGTTCTGGTGCCAGGCGGGCCCGCAAACACCAACCTCCTTCCCCCCGACACCCCGTGGGACCGGAGCAAACTGATCCAGCCTGACGTGATGCAAAAGCCCGTGGTCTGGCTCGCCTCGGAGGCCTCCAATGGAATCAACGGCCGGCGATTTATTGCCCACCGCTGGGACGAAAACCTGCCGATCCAGCAGCGCCTGGAAAAAGCAGGTGCTACGGTCGCCTGGCACCAACTGGGGCAGCAATCCGTCCAACCGAAATAAGGTTATGGCGAGTTACGCGTGAAATCCAATGATAGACCCCAAGTCTCTGCTCGAGAGAGAAAAAGTAGAATGTCCTAATATAAAGCCGAAAGCAGATTTGCCCCTCTATGTTATTCCCAAATAATTATTCAACAAAAGATTCGACCCCTTTGTCAGGAGATTTTATCAACTCTGATCTAAGCGGTTATGAGAGAATCTAATAGGGAAACCTGTAGGTCTTCACGGCAAGCGTTTTAACGTCAAAGGCACATGATAATTAAAACTACTTTATAGGAGGGCTGAAGTATATACATTGACTGCGACACGCACTACTTCCCTGTTACTTTCCTGGAGGGGGTAAGCGCAAAGTACCTTCACTCACCCAAGGTCGTCAGAAATGGGGATGAGGTAAAGTCAGTCCTTCCGGACGGGACACTGATCAAGAATCAAGCCCCCAAAGGACGCTGGCACCTGGATACAAGGGTTCAACATGTGGATTGGGAGGGGTTTGATGTCCATGTCCTTATACCTGAAAACAGGGAACTGCTTTACACATGGGATAGGGACTTGGGCTGCGAGCTCGCAAGGGCCTACAACGATGCCGTGGCTCAAGACCTGAAAGAGTGCGCACACCCGGAAAAATTTATTGGTGTCGCATGGATCTATCTACCCGACGTGGAGGAGTCATGCCGGGAGATTGAACGAGCGGTCAAGACCCTCGGCCTGAAGGCAGTCAAGCTAATGGGAGGGTTCAAGGATGCTAACCTGGGTGCAGAAAGGCTCTGGCCATTCTATGACAAGGTCTGTGAGCTGGATATTCCTATCTTGGTGCACGATACCGCTTCCGACCGTGCCGGCCACCCTAACCCGGCGCTGGTGGGGATTGAGCAGTTGTTTTTGGAGGCGGACAATAACAAGCTTCCTTTCCTGTTGGCTTTCCCATTTCGCTACATAGTTGATATAGGAAGCCTTATTTTGCGCGGGGCCTTGAAGGAATTTCCAAACCTTAGGATCTGCTTCGTAGAGGGTTCCGCTTCTTTTGTTCCCTGGCTCATGAACAGGCTAGACATGGATCTCGCGGCAAAGGAGAGACTGGGCAAGGCTCCCAGTGAATTTTTCAGTCAGATATGGCTTTCGGCTTTTGCCGCCGAAAGTTCTCTCAGATACGTCTGCGATTTCTGGAAGGGCCACAATCTGACTGTCGGTAGCGACTACCCGCATGGCGACCCTTCTGCCACTTGGAAAGAAGGAACCGTGAAGATGGTGAAAGAGATGGAGGGAGTTTCAGAACCGGATAAAGAGAAGATCCTGGGCGGGAACGCTATGCGGCTCTTTGGAATGGAGCCGGTCTGAAGCATTGATTGCTGGTATGCCACGCGGCCTGCCGCTGGCACAAAACGGCGGGGGAAACCCCATCGGCTTTGTGCCCGCCTCAAGAGGCGGGGTTTACATTAAATCAAACGGACAGTTGCTAGTCTTGTGAAATTCTTGTCCTATGACATTAGTCTCGCAGCTTAGGGAAATCTATAGCAGGAATGGGTACTCTGTGCCCATGTTTTAAGCCGCAGAGGGGAAGACCCCACCTACGGAATTTTAGAGGGGGCAATGGAAACCGAGGAGAGTTGTGCTAGCCGGCGGCTTCCATGGTAAAGTCTGACCGTGGGGCGCAATGAAAACGGCACGCTATGAGCTGTATTACTGGCCTTACATACAGGGCCGCGGCGAGTTTGTGCGACTTGCCCTGGAGGACGCGGGTAGGGACTACGTGGATGTCGCCCGTCTCCCGAAGGGCGGCGGCGGGGGAGTTCCCGCCCTGATGCGCTTGCTGGAAGGCCGGCCGATGGAGCACCCGCCGTTCGCGCCCCCCCTCCTGAAAGTCGGCTACCTGCTCATCGCGCAAACCGCGAACATCCTGCTATTTCTCGGCCCGCGCCTCGGCCTTGTGCCGAAAGGCGAGGCTAGCCGGATCTGGGCACTCCAGTTGCAGCTCACGATCGCCGATTGGGTCGTAGAAGTCCATGACACCCACCATCCGATCTCAGGCAGCCTCTACTATGAGGAGCAGAAACGTGAAGCCAGGCGGCGCGCCGCAGACTTCAGGGCCGAGCGCCTGCCGAAGTTTCTCGATTACTTCGAGCGGGTGCTTAAGCGGGATCGAAAAGGGAGCGGCTACCTCGTTGGCAAAGCGATTTCCTACGTCGATCTATCGCTGTTTCAGATGATAGCGGGGTTGCGTTATGCTTTTCCGCGAGCCATGGCTAGACTTGAACGCAAACGTTCGCGATTGGTAGCGCTGCATGATCGCGTTTCGGCTCGGCACCGGATTGCCACTTACCTTGCGTCGCCGCGACGATTGTCTTTCAACCAACAAGGCATCTTTCGGCACTATCCCGATCTCGACGGGTAAGTTTGTGCTCTCGCAGTCGGGGTCAGGCATTACTATCTTATCAATCTCTCTCCGGCTTCTTTTCCTATCTTTATAGAATCCTGCAAGTTGAGTCACAAATTCAGGATCAGGTCTTACGCTAGTGAACGTACCCTCGTATCGTGATCGTTCCGGACAGTTCCCCTACCCTGCCCTCGGAACGTGAGCATGGTCGTGGCACCTTCAAAGGATGAAGGCGGCGGTTGCATCGATAATCTGAACGTTCTATATCCAAGCTAGAGGGAAAGAAAATGAATGTCATTCATGATGATTTTGTCCCGGGCCGCAAGGGCGGCGCATGGGTGGTGAAGAAAGGACAGTTCATCAAGGTCACCGACGTGGAGGGAGGCGCCATCGGCGACTTTGTCACTTTCAACGCCAATAACCTGAAGGAGCGCTTCGATCAAGGTCGGACCAAAGCCGACAACGGAAAGTTCTTAATCTCCAAAGGAGACCACCTCTACACCCGAGACAACAACATTCTGCTCACCATTGTGGAGGACACGTACGGGATCCACGACCTCCAGTACGGCATGTGCAGTGCGTGGATCTTCGAGCAATATCACCAGAGAAAAGCGGACGGTAATTACCACGGGTTTACCAACCGCTTCACCGTGGGCGGGCCCATGGGCGTTCCTCCATTCGGCTGCTATGAAGTTCTCCAGGAAGCCCTCAAGGATTATCCCATCGCGCCCGAGGACATCCCCGGCCCCCTCAACCTATTCCAGACGATGTGGTTCGACTTTGAGACGGGGACACTGGGCATTGAAGACGGCCGGAGTAAGCCGGGGGACTATATTGTGTTCGAGGCCAAGATGGACACGCTGTGCGGTCTCAGTGCCTGCCCTTCCACAGGAAGGCCGTTCCAGGTTGTCGTTTACACGTCGTAATTGAAGATAGCATCATAACTAACGTGAGCGTGATTCGCGGGGAGAGACTGACAGCAGAGTCGCAGCCTTGAACATAGGGTCAAATATTCACTTTTGACATTTGAGGGAGATTCACCTCTAGTTATCTGATATTGAATATCTGTACGCCTCTAATCCTGTCAAACACCTTGTCTGCGGTGATAATGCCTTTCAATTTGTGGTTTATAACCACCGCGGCATGGATACTATCACGCGCCCCTAGGAAAGAGTGCAGTCGCATGAGATCTCGGGCTGTCTCAACTTCCGCTCTTCCTATAGATATAGGGTTAGGAAAAAGAATCAAAAGATCATCGAGGGTCTCAAATCCCTTTGTGCGTTCTCTACGTGAGCTGTAAAGATGAAGAATCTCTTGCAGGGTCTCTACATCCAGAGTGGCTTCCAGAACTCCCGCGGTGATATTGGCAAGGATGCGGCGGGCACCCTCTTTTAACGGATGGGCCTTGCTAACCGCATAAACGATCACATTGGTGTCGATCAGTCGCAATTAAGTTATATCGACCACAGGGTTTGAACCCCCTGGTCGGCCATTGGGAAGAGCTACCGCTTCTCCCCTTTGGATACCCCATCGGTTTTGTGCCCGCGGCAAGCTGCGGGGTTACCTAATAATCTATCTTCTCATGCCCCGATCAAGCTCTTTCTTCAGTTTCATCCATGAAGGGAAGCTGACTTCGCGCTTGGAGGAAAGTAGTCGCCTTAGGGCAGCTGCTCGCGTCTCCGGCGTGGGAGTTAGGTATTTCTCTTTGACAGCGTCGCGGATCAGGGCTCCTATTGATTTCTTCGATTCTTTTGCCTGCCGACGCAGTGCCTCCATCTCAGCTGGCTCCAGCAGGATTTCTACTCGTTTGGAAAGCATGTGACCTCCGTATATATCCGTGTGATAAGGCTAGCGGACGATGCAGTCAAGGGGACACCGTTAAAAGGATGAAGGCGAAGGAATAAAAGCGTGATCGTGACCTACCATCATGTACATGATCATGCATTTTGTGGCCGGGGTTACGACCGTGCGATGTCCTCGAAGGAAGGCTCGGGCATTCCTTGTTTCCATGTCGGGTCGCGGAGCTCGAGCCTGTTCCCGGTTGGATCAAAGAAATAAAGCTCCCTGCCCGTGAAATGACCCTTTGCGCGGTATATAAGGTCGATGACAGGGATTTTCTTTTCGTGAAAAACCTTACACGCCTGTACGAACGTCTCCGGGGTCACCGTGAAGGAATGGTGGACGTTGGGATCTTCCTCGGGCTTTTTCTCCACTGGCCGCTTGCGCTCGCACAGCAGGATGTAGTTGTCCCCCACGTTAAAGCAGGACATTCCCGAATTGCCGAGCCGGCCTTTCGGGTTGAGGCCGAGCAGATCGCCGTAGAACTTCTCCGACTCATCCAGGCTGTTCACTGGAATGGACCAGTGAGTGACGCCCTCGATTTTCAATATTCCCATAATTGCCTCCTTTAGATAGGTGATCTTCTCCTCTTCATAGTGATAGCAACACGCTGACCACGACCCTGCTCCGGGTGACGCTCCAAAAGCAGGCTGACCATATTAAAGCGGTCCGGCAGCTTAAACTTTTCTTCCCACGGATGAAGCTCTATCCCCTCCATGGCAGAAATCCCCCATAAGCATCATAGGAGCTCCTCCGGTAGGTGATAGTGATCAAAGTTTCAGCAGACGCGCCGCCGTACCCCCCAAGATTGCCTCTTTGATTTCCTCTTTGAAATCCAGACTTCTCACCGCTTCGATGTATTCCCTCAGCGCCTGCATTCCCTTACCAGAGTCGGTATTCACGCCGGCAAAGTCCTGGGGATAGTCGCTGGCAAAAACCAGTCGTTCGGGCCGAATGCCAAGCAGGGCGCAGTGCAAAGCGGCCAGGCCGCCCTCGAACCCCGCGAGGTCGAAATAGAGCATATTAAAGTATTCATTGAACGGGCGCTTTAGAGTACCGAAGCGGTAGCCCTTTCCCACAAGCCGTTCCTTAATGGCTGCAATGCCGCCGCCAAAGTGAGCGATGATCAATTTAACGTTGGGGAAGCGATCGAGCACGCCTCCGGCGATGATCCTGGTCGTCGCAACCGAGAGGTCTATTTCCCTGCCCAGGACACGCGGCAGATCGTAGTCCTTGATAAAGTCGTAGCCTGCCGGGACCAGCGCAGGGTGAACGAAAACCGGCACATCGAGCTCGCAAACCTTTTCATAAAAGCTGTTGAGCCTGGGAGAATCGAGAGAGATGTCTTTGATTTGAGAGGTGATCGTGACTCCCCGCAAGCCCAAACTGCGGATCGCCCTGTCCAGCTCCTGAAGCGCCTCTTTCCCCTCCAGCACGGGGGCCTGAGCCAGTCCGACAAAGCGCCCGGGATAGTTCCTCTGGACTTCAGAAAGATGTTCGTTGATGAACCGACACTCTTCTAAAGAGGCGTCCCATCCCAAGAGGCAAGAAAGGACCGAGACATCCACACCCGCTTCGTCCATCTCCCGGAGCTGAAGGTCCAGATCGTAGAGCCTTGCGTGCATCGTTATGGCGGGAAGGCCACCTTCTTTCTTAAAGGTTGTTTTCTCCGAGTAAAGCCCACGTTTTTTTGCCAGATCTACTGGTATGAAATGACGCTGGAAATCGACAACCATATTTTTATCCTATCTCCGTGAACGTGAGCGTGTTCGTGGACCGGTCGTCATGCAAGTCTGGGAATCACCTCATCACTCAAAAAGCGAATGGTAGCCGCATAATCCTTTCCCAGCTTGGCAAACGATATCTGGTCAAATCCCAGACGCTGCGCCTCAGCCGCCAGCTCGAGTATGGGTTCAACGCAATCCGCCGGCTTTCCGACGACAAAGCAGGCCCGCGCCATCGTATCGGTGACGAGCTCACGGGACGCCTGTTCAATGGTTACGCCGGAATTGAGCGCCTGCCTTATTCTGTCGACCTGATCATAGGGGACATCGATTCGAGCAAATTCTTCCGAGGTGTAGCCCAGGGCCTGAAGGCTCACCATGTGATGGGCGGTGTATTTCTTGGCCTCGGCCAACCCCTCGGCTGGATCCTCCGACACGGAGATGTTCAACTCACAGACCTTACGCAGTTTTTTCTGCGGATTTGCGGCTCGAGCGGCCTCCTCCGCTCCCGCCATCGCAGATTCCAGTCGGCCCAGCTTGAGCATTGAAATAAAGTAGCCCCCCATGAGAACGCCGTCCATAATTTCGCCGGCGATGGCCAGAAAGCGCGGGCCGACCCCCCCGCCGTAAAAACGCACGGGCGCCGACGGAGTATGGACAAGCTCAATATAACCCTTGTCGTTCATATGAAAGTATTCGCACAAGGTAGGGTACTCCCCAAACCGGACCTCCTCCCCGCGGAACAACCGCTGTAGGAACGTCACTGTTTCCCTCACCATGCGAAAGGGCTTATACATCTCCACATACTGCGGTACCTGTCCCTTACTGCCCTTGGCGATGCCAAGGCTGATCTCACGCCCTCCCGTCAACTCTGATATCGCCAATACCGCGTCCGCAACATCAATCGGATTCCTGAAATAGGGCACCAGGATAGCCGTGCCAATTTTAATGGGAACCCTCGCGGCAATGGCGGCGGCTACACTCAGCGTCCCCCGGTACCGCAGCGCATCACTCAGCCATACCTGATGAAAACCCTTCTGCGCGCCTAACCCGGCCAGCTCGATGAGCTGCGGCGTGCTGTAGTGCGACGCCGCCTGCAATACGAACTGCAGTCCGAACTCACCCTGGAAAATGGACATTTGGCTTTCCTTTCTTAAAGTGGTGGTCGACGTTTATACCAGCCGGCCTTTCTCTCGTACGAATGAGCCACTTGAATGACCGTCTCCTCCCGGAAAAGCCCGCCCACGATCTGCATGCCGATGGGCAAGCCAAGAGCGCTAAAGCCGCACGGGACAGTCATAGACGGAAGCCCGGTCACATTGAAAGGTATCGTGGAAAGCATCAGATAGTTCCCCCGCTTGTCCAAAAGCGGAATCCGCCTGCCATCTCGCTCCAGGTAGCCCTTCGTGCATTCTTCGATCGTCGGCGCGGGAACGGGCACCGTTGGGGCGATGATCACGTCCACCTTCTCCAGGGCCTGCTCGAACTCCTGGCAGATGAGCCGCCTGACCCGCTGTGCCTGGATAAAAACCTTAGCAGGAATGAGCAACCCCGCAATATTGCCGTAGAGCAGGCTGCTGCTGTAGTCCCGCGGGCGAGTTCGGAGATAGACGTCGTGGTCGGTGGTGCTTTCGGATCGGCTCGACGCCATCTGCACCGCCGGAACCAAATCCAGGTGAGGAATAGTGACTTCGGTGAACTTCATTTTCAAGGATTGAAAAGTTTTAACGGCCTCGTCCAAAGCGCTCCGAACCTCATCTTCGACGGCCTCGTCGAAATATCCTCGCAGCAGCCCCACTTTCATCCCCCTGATCCCCTTGCCCACTGCCCTGGAATAACGAGGCACGGGAGCTTCGGCACTCAACGAATCTTTGGGATCGTAGCCGGCGATGGTCTCTAAGACCAAGGCGCAATCCTCGACGGTCTTAGTCAAAACGCCGAAGTGGTTCGTGGAGTGGCCTCCAGTCCCGGGGACTCCACCATAGGTACTCACCCTGCCGTAGGTCGGCTTGAGCCCCACCACACCACAAAACGAGGAAGGATTTCGCACCGAGCCGGCGCTGTCGGTGCCGATGGATGCCATGCAGAGCGACGCCGCAACCGCCACGGCTGACCCGCCGCTTGACCCGCCGGGGACCCTCTTCAGGTCCCAGGGATTATGGGTGGTGCCGTAAAACGGATTGATGCCGTGGCTCCCCCTCGCCCACTCGTGCATCTGGGTTTTCCCCAGGATCACGGCCCCGCTCTCCGTGAGGCGCGCCACAACCGTCGCGTCGAAATCGGGCACCCACTCCGAGAGAATCTTGCTCCCGGCCGTCGTCCTGACCCCCTTGATCGCCAGGTTGTCCTTGATCGAGAACGGAATCCCGTGCAGGCGCCCGCGGTACTTTCCGCGCCAGATCTCCCGCTCCGCTGTTTTGGCCGTGGCCAGGGCCCGATCTTTCATCAGCGTCAGATAGGCATTGAGGGAGGGATTCAGCGCCTCGATCCGCTCCAGGTAAAGCCTGGTCAACTCCACGGGAGAGATCTCTTTCTTTCTAATGCGCCGCGAGGTCTCGGCGATCGTTAATTCTTCCAATACGGTCGGCTTCATTTTCTCGTCCTCTTTGGTTTTGCCCGGGGTTTTGGTTTTCGATCGATCTTCATCAGCGGCATGATCCCGGTAACATCGACTTCGAAGAGCGGTTTGAACAGCTGGTTGGCATCCTCTACCTGCTTCGCGATCAATTCGATCTCTTCCTCGGTAAGCGCGAAACCATACTCGGCATCGAGCCGCCTAACCATCTCCTTCATATCCGACCTCCTCTGTTAACGTGATCGTGTCCGTGGATTTACAAATGCCGCTTGAGCCAAGAAACGATGGCACCTTGAGCCTTTTCCCCGCCCATGTGGCCGGCGGAGAAAAAACGGGCTGACTTGGGCTCGCCGTGCTCGAGCAGCAGGTACATGTCGGCAATCGGAAACACACTGTCATTAATGCCGTTCACGCAGAGGAGCGGAGCGCAGGGCCGGTCGAGAATTCCCTGCCCGAGAAGCGAAAGCCGCGGGCTGTACTCTACCCATTCCTCAGCGGTTGAAAGGCCGAATGCCCACGCGAGTGTCTCGGCAAGCTCGAAGGGATATTCTCCCCTTTGAGCCTTGGCAATCCATTCCGGAGTAAAGGCGTAATGCGCCGCGCCTCCATGATTGACGGCCGCCTTGATGCGTTCCCGATGGGTGTGAGCGACCTTGGTGGCCCAGTAGCCGCCCGTGCTGCCGCCCACGATACCCACACGCGACGAATCGAGGTCGGCTCTCTTGTCGATCCAGTCCAGCACGGCATCCCAAAGACGCTCTCCGTCTTCCGAGCCTGTGAGAGGCGCGTCACCCACGCCCGGCATATCGATCAAGAGGGTCGCGATACCGGCTTCCAAAAAGGGCTCGCCCTTGCGCTCCTCCTTGAAGGCATCAATACCACCCCAGATGATCACCACGGGAGCAGCCTCGTGACCTTTGGGCCTGCGGAAATAACCCACGGAGACAGTTCCTTCGCCTGCACGGCCGTGAAAAGGCATCTCGACGCGCTCGAGCGGCGGATCGACATAGCGGGCGGCCTTGAGGAAATTCTCCTGGGATTTTCTGTAGGCTTTGATTTTGCCGGGTGAATTAGGAGCCGGATAGCGCGCGACGTGATAATAGTCATAGGCGATCAGGTAGTTTTTCATGGCAGACGCCTGATCGCCGGCGGCCTCGGCGCGCGCAGCCTTCTCTTCGTAAGGTTCGGACAGAGCGCTGAACGCTTTAGCCCACTCTTCCCTGTCGACCGACTGGAGCCGGGTGACAACGGGCTCTACCTCTTCGTAGATCGTATAAAGAAAGGGATTGCGCTTTGCTTTGGCACGTCCGAGAAGCTCCTTGCGCACCTCGTCCATCGGTCGTGCCTCAAAGCGGGTGGCAGTTTTTGCCATGAGCGTTACCACCAGCTAATAGTCACGGGTCGTGGCACATTAACTTACTCCTTGCCCTATGCTGCAGCCAGGTACTTCTTGAACCAATCCAGTGTTTTGGGCCAGGCATCTTTGGCCGCGTCCTCTCTGTAGCTGGGCCTGCCCTTGCCCATGAAGGCGTGTCCTGCGCCCGGATACGAGTGGAATTCGTGCACTTTGCCAAGGCGCGTTAGCTCTGCATCGATCTTTTTCACGTCCGCAGGCGAGGGGTTTTCATCCTCGAGACCGAAAAGTCCGATAACCGGGCAGCTGATTTTAGCCGTCTGTTCGAAGGGCGAAGGCCCGTCTCCTCTGGGCTTCATGATGTTTCCACCGTAATATACGGCGGCCGCCTTGATCTCTGAATTTCTCGTAGCCATGAGATAGCTGATTCGGCCTCCCATGCAGAATCCTACAATTCCGATGCGTTTCGGGTCCACCAATGCATGCGCCTTGAGGGTGCTGATCGCCACGTTGACATCCTTTTTGATGTTGACGTCCAGCACGCGC
>Ga0209980_10002167_pt1 | contig 10721 bp, 8 predicted proteins | sample CR02metaG_FD_183611 | JGI IMG/M metagenome (GOLD analysis project Ga0209980, IMG submission 183611) | Deep subsurface microbial communities from Mariana Trench to uncover new lineages of life (NeLLi) - CR02 metaG (SPAdes) (version 2) | ecosystem: Environmental > Aquatic > Marine > Ocean trench >... | reverse complement strand
GGTTTCTGTGGGAGCGATTTTCTGGCTATTACGCAGTTACCCTGATCCCAGTTTTACTCCCAGTTCACTCCCAGTTTTGCTCCCAGTTCTGAATCTATCAGGATCACACTCTGTCACACAGCCAAAGCAGGAAACTCTTGTGTTGATAGGGTGATTGTGGCACTCTATCGCACTCAATCATTCTTAGTCTTATCTTCCTGGTCAGGGACTTCGGAACCGAGGGTTACAGGTTCGAGTCCTGTCGGGCGCGCCATGAAATCACGCACTTGTGAGGTATCATTACTCCCTACCATTCTGTTGATCGCAATTTGTATTCCCCTGATGATTTACGGGGGAGGAAAATATTCCGTGGACGGTTAATAGAAAAACAAATCACAAAAGTCTCCCATTCTTCTTAGGAAAATCACCTTTGGGATGGTGATGAGATTCTGGCTCGAACTATTTCTGTTGCCTGCCCAAAGGCTCCCTTCGTCCTTGTCCTATCCACTATGAAGACCCTTTTAGCCTGGTGCTTTACAAACATTACGAATAAATATCCCGGCACCATTTTGGCACTTGCCATCGTGTTGAGCGGTCTGTCGGTTTATACGGCTACTGGCCTGGCCTATAACTCGAGGATAGACAACCTGCTTCCCCAGGACCTCCCTTTGATCCAGGAATTTAACGAAGTGGTCGCCAAGACTGGGGGGTCTGGCCCTTTGGTGGTCGTGCTGGAAGGGTTGGGTCTGAGCCAGGCTCCCCAGGTCATCGGTCAGTTGACGAAAACGCTGGAAAAAGTTCCCGGAACCCATTACGTCGATTCGCAGATTCCCAAGGATTTTTTAAACAATCGCCAGCTCTTCCTGATTTCAAGACAGGAACTGCTTCAACTCGAAACCCTCATCGAGGACGCGATCGATTACGCCCGTGGGAAACTGGGAGGCATTTTTGTGAACGCGGAGCATTTCAACTCCGAAAAGCTGCAGTCGCTGGTTGATGATTACAAGATTTTCGATGAATTTCAGCCCTACCATAGAGGGAGAAGCAATACAAAATACTATATTTTCGTAAAGCCCAAGGGAACAGTCACGGATACGGAATTTACTGAACGGTTCGTTCATTCGATTCAGGAAGCGATTGATCGCACTGGACTCGAAGAAAAATTTTCGGGCCTTAAGATCAACCTCACAGGTTCCCTGGTGGTTCGCCTGGAAGAAAATCAATTCATCCTACGGGACCTCAAAAGAGCCGCTGTACTGGCTGCTTTTCTAGTCACCTCCATGATCCTCATTTACACGCGGTCCTGGTTCTCGATTCCGCTTATTATTTTTCCCTTGATGTTGTCGATGACCTATACATTTGCGTTGACGCAGTTGGTCATAGGGCATCTCAATATCATCTCGGGTTTTCTAGTGGCCATTCTCATGGGCCTGGGTATCGATTATGGAATTCATCTTTATATACGATTCAAACAGGAACTCCTTAGGGAGAATTCCATTCCCCGAGCGGCGGAGTACGTGGCCACCCAGGTGGGGCGATCCGGTTTGATTGCCATGCTGACCACGATCAGCGTTTTTTCCATTCTGAGCTTTTCCGATTTCCGCGGCTTCTCGGAATTCGGTACAATCGCCACGATGGGGATCGTGTGCGCGTTTCTCACCTATTTTTTCGTATTTCCCGCCCAGGCCCTTTTTTACGATAAAATCCACTGGCTGGGAAAGCCGAAGCCCAGACTCTTCAACCTGAGGATTTCCAACTTCTATTCCAACATGCCCTATTTTCTTGCTGCCTCGTTTCTTCTTTTGATGGTGGGGAGCCTGTTCCTCCTCCCGGGAATAGAGTTCGAATATAATTTTCAGAAATTGCGCGGCGATTCCCCTGCGGGCGACTATGAAACGGCTAGCACGGACGATTTCGGTTTCGCTTTTTCTCCTACGGTGATCCTTACTTCGACCAAAGATAATTTGTTCTACATTCATGAAGCCTTGCAGAAAATCAAGGAACAGAACGGAGACAACAGCACGATAGGAATTCAGTACTCCTTGAACCTGTTCAGTCGAAAGGAATATGAGTCCAAAAAGGAAATTCTTGACCGTATTCGGAAACGGTTTTACGAGGACAGCGACATTATCCGGTTTTCGCTGGGAGGAACCAGGTATCACCAGTTTGAGCGACTGTTGAACAGCGAACCTTTTGATGAGTCCGCCGTTCCAGGAAGCCTGGTAAAAAAACTCAAGGCAAAAGAAGACTATCTTCTGCTGATGTTTTCACCTTCGGATAAAAACTTTTTCAACCTGAAAAATGTTTATCAATTGGCCCGGGAAATAGAAACGCTGAAGTCCATGCTGGCGGACAGGAATATTCACACATCCATAATGAACGAAAACCTTCTTGCCGCGAAAATCATGGACTGGGTCAAGGAAAAAGGCCCCAGGGCGATGGTCATCGCTGTTATCCTTGTTTTTCTGATCCTGGTGATCGACTTGCAGAGTTTGACGCTTGCCCTCAAAACCTTCCTTCCGTTGTTTACCGGGCTGGCCTTGACCGGCGCCCTCATGGCGTTATTTCATGTCAAACTCAACTTCATAAATATCGTCATGCTTCCTTCCATTGTGGGGATTATGATCGGAAGTTGCGTCTACCTCAGTCACCACATCCTGGATTGCACTGATGGGGATACTCTTCGATCCGTACAGGAGACAGGCAGCGCCATCATCCTTTCGTCCCTGACCAGCCTTGCGGGTTACGCCAGTTTGAATATTGCCCATCACGCGGGTATTCATTCCATTGCCACCATGGTGGAACTCGGAATATTGACCTGCACCGTTTGTACCTTGTTTATGCTCCCCGCGTTGTTCGAGATAGGTGCCCATAGGAATTCCTTTGTCAAACCTGGAACGACACCACCCGAATATCCTGAGGGGCGTGATCATTCCACTCACCATGTTTCATAACGAACATTCCTCCTGAGTTCATTTCCGGAGGGCGGTTTTTTTGCTAAAATTATGGTAAAGCGCCTCGGGTGCCTTTATGTCAGAAATTCAACCTGATTTAAATTTTCCAATCCGAGAGGCCAGGGAAATTGTTAAGGATTTGTTGGTTCCCAATACTTTAATTTATTGGGCCGATTTTCTTTTTCATGTCTTTCTGGGTTGGGGAGCTTTTGTTCTGACTCTTCTGCCCAGCCCGTTTTCCTATTACCCGTTTGTTTTTTTCATTGTGTCCTCCCTGGCTCTATTCCGGGCGGCTATTTTTATTCATGAGCTGACGCACCTCAAAAAGGACTCTTTTAAAGTATTCCGGATCGTGTGGAACGTTTTATGCGGTTTTCCTCTCATGATCCCTTCTTTTCTATATCAGGGGGTTCATAACGATCATCATAAAAGGAATCTTTATGGTACGGAAGAGGACGGGGAGTATTTCCCATTTGTTAAAGAGGGGAGATTTAAAATTATATTGTTTGTCATTTTTTCGTTTCTTGTGCCCGTCATTTTTTTCATCAGGTTCATTTTTCTGACGCCGCTTTCCTATGTAAATACAAAAGTCAGGTCGTGGGTTTTGGAAAAGGTTTCGTCCTTTTGCATCGATTTGAGTTACCGGCGGACCCGGGCATCTTTAGCCACGGTCCCCATGTGGCAGGTTCAGGAAGCGGTGACCTGTTTGTATGGTTGGGCCTTCATTGTACTGGTGGGTATGGGAATTTTGTCCCTTGAGGTCTTGATATTGTGGTACCTTGTTACGGCAACGGTTTTTTTACTCAATTCCCTGAGAACCCTGGCCGCGCATCGTTACCGTCATCCCGGCCACAAGACCCTGGATTTTTCCGAGCAGCTCCTGGATTCGGTAAATATTCCGGAAAACCTTCTCGCTATCCTGTGGGCTCCGGTTGGACTGCGATTTCACGCGACCCACCACCTCATTCCGGAAATTCCTTATCATTCCTTGGGAAAGGCTCACCGGCGGATTCTGCAGGAGTTCTCGAGGAAGGATCTTTATGATCGAACCGCATGCCGAGGCCTGGGGGCCGCCCTAGGACGCCTGTGGCGGGAGGCGGGATCATTACCCTAGTGTAGGAGGGATTTTAATGGTATCCTCCCTAATCTGCCGTGAAGTCTTCTAAGGCAGCAGGTTCTCCTATCTAAAGCCGTTTCTTTCTAATCCGAGCCCATTTCCGAGCCCATTCAACCCTCATAGGACAAAAACATATGAACAAGTCAGTCCCGGATACAGAACGCGCCTTAAAGGTAATTCAAATAAAGGAAAAATTTGATTTTGAAAACGGGCATCTAAAGCACACCCCCAAAAACGATGAGAATATTCTTTCCAAATGCTTCAACCACACTGCCCCGAGCCAGGCTAGAGATTTAGGGATCTATCCGTATTTCCGTGAGATCGAGGAAACGGGCAGTTCCCATGTGGTGATCGGCGGCAAAAGGGTCGTTACCCTTTCCAGCAACAATTATCTTGGTTTGGCCAAGGATTCCAGGGTGATTGCGGCCGGGATGGCGGCCCTTGAAAAATTCGGCATTGGGTGCACCGGTAGCCGGTTTCTCAATGGCACACTGACCTTGCACTGTACGCTGGAAAGGGAAATTTCCAGTTTTCTCAACCGGGAGGACACCATTGTCATGTCCACAGGTTTCCAGGCCAACCAGGGAACCATCGCCTGTCTTCTGGGGAAAAAAGATATCGCTTTTTCGGACCGTGAAAATCACGCGAGTATTTATGAAGGGTGTGCTGTCTCCCCCGGTAAAACAATACGGTACCGCCACAACGACATGGAACACCTCGAATATCTCCTTAAAAAATATTCGGAGGTGAAAGGCAAACTGATTATCACCGACAGTGTTTTCAGTATGAGCGGCGATATCGCTAATCTCCCTGAAATCGTGAAACTGAGCAAAAATTACGGGGCCACGCTGATGGTGGACGAGGCCCACGGACTGGGCGTTCTGGGAGAAGGGGGGAGGGGAATATCCAATTATTACAATGTGGAAAAAGAGGTCGATATTTATGTGGGGACCTTTTCCAAGAGCCTTGGGTCGATCGGCGGATTCGTTTCCACCAAGTCCGGTGTCGCCGAATACATCAGGCACAAAGCCGCGGCTTTCATTTTTACGGCGGCTTTGCCGCCGGCATCGGTCGCCGGGGTCATTGCCGGTCTCGACATCCTGATCAATGACACCGAGCGCAGGAACCGGTTGCATGAAAATACGGCCTATATCAAACGGGCCTTCTTCGATATGGGCATCCAGGTAAATAATAACCCTGTTCCTATTGTGCCTATCCAGATCGGTGATGAGGCCGTTACCCTCTATTTAAACCGGCTCCTGTTCGATGACGGAATTTTCGCGGGCGTGGCCGTGTCGCCGGTGGTTCCTCCCTCAAAAGCCATGATTCGTACCAGCTACACCTGCGAGCACACCCGGGAGGACCTGGACGGAATTCGGGATTCTTTCAAGAAAAATATAGAGCAATTAGGCATTCTCCCGCAGCAATGACCTATGAAATTAATACGGTAGACACTCCCGCCGATTTCAATCGATTTATTCGGATGCCATGGGAAATTTATCGTGACCACCCCTGCTGGATTCCCCCGCTCATCAGTGAACGCAAAAGATTTCTGAATCCTAAACTCAACCCTTTCTTTGAGCAGGCCGAAGTGGACCTGTGCCTGGTCCTTTCCGCAAACCGGACCCCGGTCGGGCGAATCGCCTTTATCATGAACCACGCCTATAATAGGTTTCGCTCGGAAAAAACGGGGTTTTTCGGAATGTTCGAATCGGTCAATGAAAGGGAAGCATCCAGCCTGTTGTTGGACTGGGCCTTCAACCGGTGTCGTGATCAAGGGCTCGATCAGCTGGTCGGCCCCGTCAATCTTTCCACCAACCACGAATGCGGTCTTTTGGTTGATGGATTCGATACGCCGCCCATGGTTGGAATTCCGTACAATCCTCCTTACTACAGTGAACTCCTTGAACATTGGGGTTTGAGCAAGGCGAAAGACCTCCTTTCCCTTAAATTAGAGATGACCGGAATTCCGGAATATCTGGAGTCGGCCATTTCCCGTCTGGTGAAAAGGAACCGCTTTTCCGTCCGGCCCATACGCTTGGACAGGTTTGAGGAGGAAGTCGATATCATGTGGGAGGTCTATAATGCCTCATGGAGCGCAAACTGGGGATTCGTCCCGATGAGCCGAAGAGAGTTTGTTTTTTCGATGAAGGAGGTAAAGATATTCATTCAACCGGAATATGTATTGATTGCCGAGGTTGAAGATAAACCGGCGGGGTTTTCGCTGACTCTTCCCGATATTAACCAGGTGCTCAGGAAAATAGATGGGAGCCTTTTCCCTTTTGGGTGGGCCACCTTTTTATGGAATAAGAATAAAATAAATTCGTACCGGGTGGTGGCTTTGGGAGTGAAGAAAAAATATCGGCGTCTGGGCATTGACGCGTATTTTTATTATGAAATCTACCGGCAACTTCTGGCCGGGAATATCCCCTGGGTCGATATGTCCTGGGTGCTGGAAGATAATGAAGATATCCTGGCTTCCATTCATCGAATCGGTGGGACAATATACAAACGGCACCGTATCTATGAACGTGCTTGCGCCTCTTGAGAACGCCACCGCGGTGGTAACCGGGGCCAGTGGTTTCATCGGCAGTCATCTGGTCGACTATCTGGTGGAAGGGGGATGCACGGTTTACGCCTTGATCCGTAAAACCAGCGATCTTAAATGGCTGCGTCAATCGGACCGTATCAAGCTTCACCTGGCTGACCTGACTCAATCAGACCTTTCCCTCCCATTTCTGGACCAGGCGGATTACCTGTTTCACTGCGCCGGGCTGACCAAAGCAAAAACAGAGGCGGAATATTTCAAAATAAACGCCGATGCCTGCACCGCTCTGTATGAAAACTGCGTGTCCACCGGGAAAAAGTTCAAGGCTATTGTTCACCTGAGCAGCCTCGCGGCGGTGGGTTCGGGAGAAGTCCACAAGGCGGTCGATGAACATTCACCGTGCAAACCGCTCACTTTCTATGGAAAATCCAAGCTTGCCGGGGAGAAAACCGCTTTAAAATTCTCCTCCTCCCTTCCGGTGGTTATCATTCGTCCCCCGGTGGTCTACGGTCCCAGGGAAACAGACTTTTTCACCTACCTGAAAGCCATCCAGAAAGGATGGAAGATTAAAATTGGCCATGCCCGCCGGGAACTTTCCCTGATCCACGTCCAGGACCTGGTGCGGGCCATGGTAGAGGCTGCGGTTCGTTTCCCCCGGGATGAGAATATCTTTTTCGTTACCGATGGGAAGGCATATTCCTGGGATGATGTGGCTGAAACCGCCATGCAGATACTGAATGTTCGCGCGAGAACTCTCGCCATTCCGGAATCGTTGTTTGCCGGGGTCGCGTGCGTTTCGGAAGCTCTTGCGTGGTTCGGTTCCACCGCCCCATTGATAGACAGGCAAAGACTGATTGATGTGCGCCAGAGTTCCTGGGTGGCTTCCCCTAAGAGATTTTTTGACCGTTATAATTTCCAGCCACAATATGACCTTGACAAGGGATTGAGGGAGACTTTGGCCTGGTATCAAGAGAACCGCTGGATGTGATCTATGAATGAACCGGAAATTCAGCCCCATGTTGTGGAAGACCTGGTGGAACCGGTCAACCGGTATATCAATAACACCATTGCGGCAGCGATCGTAAAGTTTTTAAAACGAACCCCGATCACCCCCAACCAGGTAACCTACGCCTCCATTTTTATCGGATTGATTTCGGCCTATCGATTCAGTCTGGGAACAGGACTTTCTATAGTTCAGGGGGGCCTCTTGCTGGAGGGAGTCTTAATTCTGGATTGCGTGGACGGTCAGTTGGCACGGGCCAAGGGGTGTTCCAGCGATTGGGGTCGTCTCCTCGACGGAATTGCCGGGTACATCATTTACCTGGCCGTCCTGTTGGGAATCATGGTGGGCTTGAAAAATCATTATGTGGCCCTGGCGGTCATCGGTGCCGTTACCATTCTCAAAGCCATATCTTACGACTATTGCAAGCTCAGCATGAACACCCTGATTCAAAAGGGATATGACGGAAGCCAAAAAGAGATTTACGACACGTATCAGAAGATCAGGGAAAATTCCTTGTTCACTCTTAAGTTATATTTTTATTACCTGCAGGTCCAGCAAACCCTGTTTGGCGGACGGTGGTTTACATTGGACCGCTTCGGGGAAAAAACAGCAAAAAACCCTGATGAATACCTGTTGAATCGGGAGCAGCGCGAACAATACCGGAACAATGTCCGAACCCTGATGGCCGTCTGGAGCTGGAACGGGGTTGATTTTCCTCTTTTCCTGCTGGCTGGATCGGCCATTTTGGGGATTCTTGAACCCTGCCTAGTGCCCCTGGCTTTTATTCTGACAGGTCAATACATTCTCACCATGCTCTATCATGCGCTAAAAAATACAAGTTTTCATGCAGGGAGTTAAATCAATTCGGTTTTTATCATCGATGGGTAATCTGAAGTCCGCCCGCCTGCTTCCATTCTGAATGCCTGTGACCTGCCCAACACCAGATTTGACAATACATCAATGAACCGAATAAATTAGTATACGGGAGTACCAGCTTTTTTATTTTGCGCAGGGTAAACAAATGGCTGGAAAAGTGATCTTTGTACTTGTGATCGGCCTCATGGCCATCGTGGTCAGTGTTTTGGCGTGTACGGGCTGGATTTATGGATTTGCCTGGTGGCGCCGCAAAGAATACTGTACCGATACTTCCTCATAACCTCATTTCTCCCCCCTCTTTGCATCTCTAAAGTCCAACAGTCAAAACTTAGAATATCCGCTGCCTGTATTAAACTGCGGTAGAAGTCATAGCTCCTAAACACGGTTTAACTTCTTTGCCGTTTCCCCTAAACCATTCTTTTGCATTGAAGACAGGGGAAGTAAGGCAAGGCAGTCAACGATTTAAAAATCCCCCCCATTGGGGGACCACCTTTGGACTTCCAGGAAGGGACCCACTCCCAGTTTTACTCCCAGTTCTGGATCTACCAAGATCACACTCTGTCACACTTGGAAGAAGTGAATCCCCTTTGTTGAAGAGGGTATTATGGCACTATTTCGCACTTAATCATTCTTAGTCTAATCCTGATCGGGAGAGACTTCGGAACCGAGGGTTACAGGTTCGAGTCCATCCGGGCGCCAGTTTTTCTTTCCAAATCGAAATTCCAAATCACGGGTCTGGACTGACATCATTTTGGGAACAGACGGCATAACCAAATCCCACCAATTTGAATGTGGTACTCCCAGACCTGCTCGGTTTCCCCACTACCAGCAACCTCCCGAGTGAATTCACCGCAGCTGTTTAACGACTTGCCACCACTTGATTAACCGAAAGCTTTAAGTCAGTCTCTAGCCGCTATGAGACTAGACCTATCTCAGCTTTGGGTCTTTGGCCTATTGGTGGTGCTGACTGCGGTGATCGGCGCGGGTGCGGTGGCGTTGGGTCTGAGCCTGTTTGCACGCTTGGCGGAACGTTCCACCAACAAGCTGGATGACATCTTGATTACGCATTTGCGCCAGCCTTTGCAATTTCTGGTACCAGTCTTACTGGTTTATCCTCTTCTCGAGTTGACCGAGCTGCCTTTTCACCAGGAAGAAACCATTGCCGGGATATTAAAAGTGCTGACGGTGATGCTGATCGCCTGGTTAGCGATACGTTTTGTGTGGGTAGTTGAAGAAGGGTTGCTGCGACATTTTGATACCAGTGGCCCAGATAATCTTACCGCACGCCGGGTGCACACCCAAATCAAACTCATGCGACAGGTCGTGCTCTTTGTTATTGTCATTCTCACCATAGCTGTGACCCTCATGATGTTTGAACCCTTGCGAGTAATCGGTGTCAGCATGCTGGCTTCGGCCGGGATTGCCGGATTGATTATCGGGTTGTCCGCACAGAAAGTCCTGGGCAACTTGTTGGCCGGCATACAGATTGCTATCACCCAGCCGATTCGCCTTGACGATGTCGTCATTGTCGAGAATGAGTGGGGTTGGATTGAAGAAATCACACTCACGTATGTTTTGGTCAAGATCTGGGATTTGCGCCGCTTGGTGGTACCAATCAGTTATTTCATTGAAAAGCCGTTCCAGAACTGGACTCGGACTTCTGCTGATATTCTTGGGACGGTATTTATTTATGCCGACTATACTATTCCAATTGATAAGCTGCGCGAGGAACTCACTCGGATTCTACAATCCACCGACCTTTGGGATGGTAAGGTCAATGGGCTTCAGGTAACCAATGCCAAGGAGAATACGTTGGAGCTTCGAGCGTTGATGAGTGCTGCAGATTCCCCCAAGGCTTGGGATTTGCGCTGCTTAGTGCGAGAGCGACTGATTACATTTGTGCAGGAGCACTACCCACAGTGCCTGCCAAAATACCGTGCGGAATTGAAGCAGCAGTAACTATCCGCTGTCATACCAGAAAAGGGGGAAAAAATGGTTACAACTTGCCGCATTCAAGAATGAAGTGCACCACGTGCTTCCCGCGTTTTCAATCTTTAGGAAGGGGAATGGTTAGAGTCAGGATCTCAAAAGATCAAAGGAAAGGGTTACACGAACCGCTCAGCGTAAAGGTATTCGCGCACATTTGGGGGGAGCTGTTGAAGGGGAATACTTTTCACAATATGAAGAGATTTCTCTTCAGCTAAATCACACGTCGTTGCTTCGGCTTGGGGAAGGTCGGGGTTA
>Ga0209980_10002166_pt1 | contig 10726 bp, 6 predicted proteins | sample CR02metaG_FD_183611 | JGI IMG/M metagenome (GOLD analysis project Ga0209980, IMG submission 183611) | Deep subsurface microbial communities from Mariana Trench to uncover new lineages of life (NeLLi) - CR02 metaG (SPAdes) (version 2) | ecosystem: Environmental > Aquatic > Marine > Ocean trench >... | reverse complement strand
CCGATGAAATTGAGGAAGAATCCGGCACGCGACATCTGCGGCACGGTCACCCAGCCACTGCCGAACACGATGGCGTTGGGCGGCGTCGCCACCGGCATCATGAAGGCGAACGACGCGGAGATGGTCACCGGCACCATCAGCAGCAGCGGATGCGTGTCCATCATAAGGGCGGCCCCGGCGATCACCGGCAGGATCATGGTTGCGGTCGCGGTGTTGGAAGTGAACTCGGTTAAAAACGTGATGCCCAGGCACAGCGTCAGGATAATCATCCACAGCGGCAGGGCCTGAATGCCCGACAACTGCTGGCCGATCCATATGTCCAACCCGGTGCTTTTGAATCCCGCCGCCAGGGCGAATCCCCCGCCGAACAGCAGCAGAATCCCCCACGGCAGTTTGTCGACGACGGTTTTCCAGTCCAGCGCGAAGTATTCCAACGTGCCGTCGCGCTCCATGCCGCGCGGCAAGCCCAGCGGCACCAGCATCAGCAGGAGGCCCATGAACATGGCGACGGTGGCGTCGTGAATATGCCCGCCCCAGGGAAAGAGTGACGACCAGCCGGGAATGGTGACCGATCCCAAGTCAATCGGTTTGCGAAAAATCCACAACAGCGCCGTCGTTAAAAACACCAGCGCGACAAATTTTTCGGCGCGTTGCATCGGTCCCAGGGCTTTCAACTGGTCATCGATCAAACCCTCCGCGCCTGCCCCCACCTCGATGTCGCGGATCGGCACGCGGGTCACCCAGCGGCACAGATACAGCCACACCAGCGGCAGAAAGAGGATGACAATCGGCAGAGCCACCACCATCCATTGCAGGAAAGTGATGTCCGGCTGATCCGGAAAACTGTTTTTGTAAAATCCGGCGAACACGATATTGGGCGGCGTGCCGATCAACGTGCCGATCCCTCCGATACTGGCGGAGTACGCCAGTCCCAGCATCAGCACCAACCCGAAATCATGTTCCACCGTGTGGCGGGTCGATCCTGTACGCTCGCCTTTGATGCTGGCCTGCGAGGCGATCTGTTTGACCACCGCCATCGCCACTGGCAGCATCATCATGGTGGTGGCGGTGTTGGAGATCCACATCGACAAAAACGCGGTGGCCACCATGAACCCCAGAATGATGCGCGGCGGACTGGTGCCGATAAACCGGATGATCACCAGCGCCACGCGTTTGTGGAAATTCCATCTCTCCATGGCCAGCGCAATCATGAACCCGCCCATGAACAGGAACACGAGGTGGTTGGAGTAATGCGGCGCGACGTCTTGGCTGGGCAGAATGCCGAGGAGCGGATACAGGACAAGGGGCATCAGGGCGGTCACCGCCAGAGGGACGACCTCACCGATCCACCAGAGAGCCATCAACAGGACGACGGCGGCCATCCTCTGGCCCTCGGGCGAAATCCCCTCCGGGGTGGGCATGACCAGCATCAGGGTGAATAACCCCAATCCGCCAAAAAGCAGGATGATCTTCTTTTTCAGAACAAATTGCGGTTCGTCCATCGACCGGCAGTGTAACAGGGAACACTTTCAAGGACAATCGGCGGAGTACCTCCGCTGGCCGGGCAAAGCCCGGACTTGATTTTTTCTAGGCGGGCTCTCTGCGCCCTATGCGATGACCGGCCAGGTTGGGTCCAGCGTTACGCTTGTGTCTGTGGACTCTGCGTTGAACTTCAGGCATGCTGGGCGAGAATTTTATCCAAGCCGGCGGTGGACACGATATGTTTGTCCATGCCGATTTCTTCCGGACTGTAGCCCAGGGCCAGGGCCACCAACTGCGGCAGGTGCAGGATGGGAATGGAGTATTGCTTCTCCCTTAAGTTTTCGATTTCGGGCTGGTAGGAATCGAGGCTCAGATGGCACAACGGGCACCCGGTGACCACGCAATCGGCGCCGCTTTCCACCGCCTCGATCAGGGCGTTGCCCGCCATCTCGTGCGAGGCCTCTTTGTTCATCATGATGATGGGGAACCCGCAACACTTGATACGGCTGGGATAATATATGGGCGTGGCGCCCAGAATTTCAAACAACTCCTCCAGTTCTTTCGGATTGTCCGGATCTTCGTATTCCGACAACTCCGAAGGACGCAGTACATAACACCCGTAAAACGCCGCGGTCTTGAGTCCCGTCAATGGACGTTTGATCTTCTGCCGGAGCAACTCCTTGCCTTCGGGGGTCGCGAGGATGTTGGAGAAATGCTTGATCTTGATCTTGCCGCCCCGGTACTGATGTCCGCCGGGGTTCAGGACATGGTTGATCTTGTCCTTATATTCCGCATCCGAGTCCAGCTGGAATTCCGACTTTTTCAGATTGCCTTGACAGGTCGAGCAGATGGTGACGAGGTCGAGGTTTTGTTCTTCCGCCAGGGCGAAGGTGCGCGCGTTGATGGCGTCGGTCAGCACCGGATTTTTTTCAGAGATCACCCCCGCGCCACAACAGGCGGCGCTTTTCATCTCGACGAAATCGATCCCGAGGCCTTCGGCCGACTTGATCGTGGCCATCATCAACTCGCGCGTGGCGCCCTTGGCCACGCAACCGGTAAACAGCGCAAACTTCATTCGCCGAACTCCTCGAAAATCCGCTTCACATCTTTGGCATCGTCGATCGGTTTGTGGAAAATGGGCGGTATTTTCAGCTTCAACAACATGCGCAACCCGACTGGGACCAGTTCCAGAAGACCCTTGATGTTGAAATAACCCACCGACTCGATGGGAATCTTGCTTTCGTTCAAGCGGCCGCTGTGCTTGACGGACTTGACGAACGACAGCGCATGCCGGGCACCGTTGTTGTGGGTGACGCCTTCGTTCAGCGCTACTTCCATCAGCTCCTTGATGCGGTAAAACGGCTCGGCCGGTTTGGGACAGCGCTCCACGCATTCCCCGCAGTGGGTGCAATCCCACATGCCGCCCGGCTTGCTCAATTCCTTGATGCGCTCGCGGGTGGCGTGGTCGCGCGAATCCCCGACGAAGCGCTGGGCTTTCGCCAGCGCCGCCGGACCCAGAAAATTTTTGTCGACTTCCAGCGTGTTGCAATCGGAATAACACGCGCCGCACATGATGCAGGTGCTGGTGGCGTCGATTTTCCTGAACTCTTCGGGACTCTGCTGGCGCTCCTGCTCCGGCGCTTTTTCTTTGTTCTGGAGGTACGGTTTCACCTGGTCCACCTTCTCCCAGAACTCCTTGAAATCGGTCACCAGATCCTTGATGACCGGCATGTTGCCCAGCGGTTCCACGGTGATGACCTGGTCCCCGCTCTTCAGCAGTTGCGCCGCCTGCCGTTGACAGGCCAGCAGGGCGTGGCCGTTGCCCTTCATCCCGCAGGACCCGCAAATGGCACTGCGGCAGGACATGCGGTACGTCAGACTGCCGTCCTGGGTCCACTTGATGTGGTTCAGGCAATCCAAAAGCGTCGCGCCCTCGGGAAAATCGTATTCGAAATCCTCGTAATACGCGTCCGGCCGTTTTTCCGGGTTGTAGCGTTTGATTCGAAAGGTAGCCATCAATAGGTTCTTTCTTTGGGTTGATATTTGGTCACGATCACTTTTTTAGACTTTATCTCCATTCCGTCTTCACTTTGGTAGACCAGGCTGTGTTTCAGGAACTCCTGGTCGTCGCGTTTCGGAAAGTCCGTGCGGTAATGGCCGCCCCGGCTTTCCTGGCGTGCCAGTGCGGTAGTGGCGATGATCTCCGCCATCTTCAGCATGTTGCCCAGTTCAATGATTTCATAAAGTTCGGTGTTAAACAACAGGCCCTTATCGGTCACCCGGCCTTTTGTGTGACGTTCCTGCAGTCCCTGGATGGTGGCAATGCAGGATTTCAGGTTGTCTGCATCGCGGAACACGCCGCATTTCTCCATCATGACTTCCTTCATTTCATTGCGGATATCATTGTAGCTTTCGGTTCCATCCCGTTGAAAAATCTCCTCGATTTGGTTCAATACCCGGGCCTTTTCATGGCCCTCGTTGAAGGCGGCGAAGTCCGCACTTCTTGCATATTCCAGCGCCCTCCTGCCGGTGCGTTCGCCGAACACCGTCGCCTCCAACAGGGAATTGGTGCCCAGCCGGTTGGCGCCGTGTACCGAAACGCAGGCGCATTCGCCCGCGGCGAAAAATCCGGCCATCGGCGTATTGTCGGCGTCGACCACCACCTGGCCGTGCATGTCGGTCGGAATGCCGCCCATCGAGTAATGCGCCGACGGTTGAATGGGCAGAGGCTCGTTGACGCAATCGACGCCGATAAAATCGATTCCCAACTGGCGGATCTGCGGCAGGCGTTCCATGATACGCGCCTCTCCCAGATGCCTGAGGTCGAGGTGAATGCAGGCTTCGCCGTTGACGCCGCGGCCGGCGTCGATTTCGCTCTGTTCGGCCCGCGCCACGATATCGCGTGGCGCCAGCTCCATGCGCGAGGGCGCGTACTTTTCCATGAACCGGTCGCCGTTGCCGTTCAGCAGGTACCCGCCTTCGCCCCGCGCCGCCTCGGAAAACAGAATACCCTGACGATACAGTCCGGAAGGATGAAACTGCACGAACTCCGTATCTTCCAGCGGCACCCCGGCATGAAACGCCGCCAGCGCTCCGTCTGCCGTACTGGCGAACGCGTTGGTGGTGATTTTGTACACCCGGCCATAGCCGCCGGTGGCAAAGATCACCGCCTTGGCGTGGATCACTTCCACCTCGCCGGTGCGGACGTTGCTGACCACCACGCCGCAACAGCGGCCCTCCTCCACCACCAGCTGGTGCATGTACCATTCGGAATAAATTTTGATGGATTTGGCGTTCTTCAGCACCTGCTCGTGCAAGGCGTGAAGAATGGCATGACCGGTGCGGTCGGCGGAGAAACAGGCGCGCGGTTTGGAATGGCCGCCGAAACTGCGCTGGGCGATCTTGCCGTCTGCCGTGCGGCTGAACACGCAACCGAAATGCTCCAGTTCGTAGATCACCCGGGGGGCGGCCTGGACGTAAACCTCGACCGCGTCCTGGTCGTTCAGGTAATCGCCGCCCTTGACGGTATCGAACATGTGCTCTTCCCAGCTGTCGTCTTCGGAGTTGCCGAGCGCCGCCGCGATCCCGCCCTGCGCGGCACCGCTGTGCGAGCGGGAGGGATACACCTTGCTCAGCAGGCCGACATCGAGATCCTTGCATACCTCCAGAGCAGAGCGCATGCCCGCCAGACCCGAGCCCACAATCAAGACATCATGTTTGATCAAAACCGTAATCTCCTGTTCACTCGTCCGCCATCGTCCCCCAAACCTTAAACCGTGCAGGCGATGCTGCCTAAACGCATAAGTTACAAATAATTACTGGAGGGCCAAAGGGGATCGATATGAGGCGAGTGTTCACAAAACAGATTAGGAAAGTTTTAAGATTTGAGCGAATATTGGACCACCTTGAAGCATGCAATGTCAAGAAAAATGAATATTTACGGTTGAAACCCCACCGTGCTGGTATATACTAGGCTGAATTAAAAAAATACAACGAGTTAAACCGCAAGCTCAACAACCCTCAAATGGAGTCTCACACCGCCATCCGGTTCACCCGTAGCCACCCGCCCCGAACCGGAACGCCTGTCAACCACACGCATGGAATCGGAACCAATTGAATTTGAAAGCCTCCCCATCCCGGAGGTGGTAATGAAAGGGATCCGGGACGCCGGATTCAAAGAATGCACCCCCATTCAGGCCAAGACCCTGCCCCTTTCGCTGGCCGGGAAAGACGTGGCCGGTCAGGCCCAGACCGGGACCGGCAAAACCGCCGCGTTTCTGATCTCGACCTTCACGCGCCTGGTCAATAACCCGCCGCAGGAACAGAAGGGCAAACGCTGGGTGGCGCCGCGCGCGCTCATCATCGCCCCGACCCGCGAGCTGGCCCTGCAGATCGAGCGCGACGCACAACTGCTCGGCAAACACTGCGGTCAGAAAATTCTGTGCGTCTACGGCGGGATCGATTACGAAAAACAAAAGGAATCCATCAAAAAGGGAGTCGACATCCTCATCGCCACGCCGGGACGCCTGATCGACTATTACAAACAGCGGTTGTTCAGCATGAAGGCGATCGAGGTGGTGGTGATCGACGAAGCCGACCGGCTGTTCGACATGGGCTTCATTGTCGATGTGCGCTACATCATGCGCAACATTTCGCCGTATGACAAACGGCAGTCCATGCTGTTCTCGGCGACGCTCAATTTCCGCGTGATGGAGTTGTGCTACGAACACATGAACGATCCGATTCCGATCAAGATCGAACCGGAAAAGATCGTGGTCGACCAGGTCAAGCAGGTGCTGTACCACGTCGGCAAACACGAGAAACTCAATCTCCTGCTGGGCCTGCTGAAAAGCGAGACGCCCGGCAAAACGCTGATCTTCACCAATATGAAATCCACCGCCGAACAACTGGAAGCCCAGCTCAAATACAACGAATACGAAGCCCGGCAGATCAGCGGCGACCTGCACCAGAAAAAACGCATCAAGGTACTCCAGCAGTTCACCGATGGCGAGATTGACATCCTCATCGCCACCGACGTGGCGTCGCGCGGACTGCACATCGACGACATCACCCACGTCATCAACTACGACGTGCCGCAGGACGCGGAAGATTACATTCACCGCATCGGCCGCACCGCCCGCTGCGGGAAAGACGGCGACGCCATCACCTTCGCGTGCGAAGACTACGCCGAGGCCCTGCTGGCAATCGAAGACATGCTGAAAAAGAAAATCCCGGTCGAGTGGCCGGAAGACGCCCTATTTCTGGAACCGAAGGAAGGCATGCCGGTCTTTAAAAGACGCCGGTCCGGACCCTTGGCACGAAGGCGCGAAGGCGGCGACCGGCGCGGCGCCTCGTCCAACGGCAGACGCCCGCGCAGAGACGGCGGTCAATCCAGAAGCCGCGGACCCAAATCCTTCAGCAAATCCGGCAGTCCCGGCTCCGGTCCCAACCGGCCCCGGCGACGCCCCAGCGGCCAAGGCCGCCGCTCCCCCTCCGGCAATAAATAAATCCTAAATATATCCCGACATCTTATTTCAATAAAGGTTGTCTTTTAAGCAACTCATTCCAACATCCCGCTGTTGCTTCTAATAATCCCAACATACATTTTTCAATATGTTTGCGGATCGTTTTATATTCCCACAATTGATGTTTTACCGGAATAGTACTAAACGGAACCCCTTCTATTTTACACTGTTCAAAAACTGTCTCTCTAAAATCTGGATCGGGATATTTCTCTTTTAACCTATCTTTAAATTTCTGAATTGATTCGGAGGTTGTAAGAGGAACCAAATAAGGGATTTCTTGGTGAGGACCCGTTTGATACATTTCAATTTGAGGCTCCATCCTATGCACTTTTAGATGTCTATATTTTTCAATCCGCTTGAAATCATCTCCTTTTATTTTTTCAAGATATTCAATAAACTCCTGATGGCCCTCCAGTTTTAGTCCAAATTTAACTGGGGCTAACAGTCTTTCTAGAACCCCCTCATAAATCAATATTTCCTCTTTTTCGTTAGGGTTGAATGGACAAAAATATGCCCACACCATTAGAGCCAACTTATCCCTACAGGAATCAATCATGGTAATACAATTTCCCGCATAAAATGATACCTGCATGACAGCATTTGAAGGCATTGAGCCTTCAGTAATCTTCTTTTTATAAAAATCGGCCCAGGCCTCTGCCCAACAAAATCCAAAAACAATTTCCTTGCAAAGATTGGCTAAACTATACGCCCAAAAAACTGAGTTAAATCTTGGATCAAATGAAAAGCCTACTTTTTTAACTTGTTCTTCAAGCTTTCCCAAGTTTTGACAAATGCTTTCCATTCCTCTCGTTTATTTACCCAGGCTACTGAGTTTGGAAAATAGTCTCGGGCAACTATTAAATGATCACCTTCTTTACTATTCATTTTTTTTTAAGAGCTTCTGAAACTCTTTTTCGGTAAGGATGGGGATGCCCAGTTTCTGGGCTTGGGTGAGCTTGGAGCCGGGGTCGGTGCCGGCGACCACGTAGTCGGTCTTGGCGGAAACGGATGAGGTGACGCGGCCGCCGGCTTCGACAATTTTTTTCTTGGCTTGGTCGCGGGTCATGCTTTCCAGCGCGCCGGTCAGCACGAACTGTTTGCCGGATAAATTTCCCCCGCCCGCCTTTTTTCCTTCGGTCATGGCGAGACCATGCTGTTTGAGCTTGCACAGTTCTTTCTTGTTATGCTTCTCGCCGAAAAACTCGCGGATCGATTCGGCGATCCTCGGGCCGATCTCGTCAATCGCCTCCAGGTCCTCGTACGAGGCTGTGGCGAGAGCGTTTATCGTTCCATAGGTTTGCGCCAGAACCTGCGCCACGCGCTGTCCGGCGTGCCGGATACCGAGCGCGTACACCAGGCGCGACAATCCCGCCTGCCTGCTCTTTGCGATGGCGTCGATCAGGTTCTGCGCTGACTTTTCAGCCATGCGTTCGAGCGTGCTCAGGTCCTCAAGTTGGAGGTCGTACAATTCATAAAAGGACTTCACTTTGCCGGTGTCGACCAGTTGATCGACAATCGCCGTGCCCAGATGATCGATGTCCATGGCGTTGCGCGACGCGAAGTGGAGCAGTCGCTCTTTCAACTGCGCGGGACAGGCGGCGTTGACACAGCGCCACACCGCTTCGCCTTCCGGCCGCTCGATCTTCGAATCGCATTCGGGACAGGTCTTCGGCATTTTAAATTTCGGTTGGCGGCCCTTTCTTTCTTTATCCAACACGCGCACCACTTTCGGGATGATCTCTCCGGCCTTGATAATGACGACTTTATCGCCGACGCGCACGTCGAGCCGTGCAATCTCGTCTTCGTTGTGCAGGGTGGCGCGGCTGACGGTGGAGCCGGAGACGAACACCGGCGTCAACTCGGCGACGGGGGTGATCGACCCGGTGCGCCCGATCTGCACGCGGATGTCTTCGACCACCGTCTCGGCTTCCTCCGCTTCGTATTTGAACGCCGCCGCCCAGCGCGGATGCTTGTTCGTGCTTCCCAGTTTGTTCTGCATGGCGAGGGCGTTCACCTTGATCACCAGTCCGTCGACGTGGTAGTCGAGCGTCGATTGCTTCTCCTGCCACTCGTCGATCATCTTGAGAATATCGTCGAACGATTGGCAGAGGCGCGTGTTCGGGTTGGTGCGGAATCCGAGCTTCTCCATTTTTTCCAGCATTTCAAAATGACTGGTGAAAGCCGGGCCTTCGAAATGACCGAGCGCATAGACCCAGATATTGAGCGGACGGCTGGCGGTGATACGCGAATCCAGCAACCGCAACGACCCGGCGGCGGCGTTTCTGGGATTGGCGAACGGCGCTTCGCCGGCCTCCTCCCGCTGGCGGTTGAGCGCATCGAACCCTTTGCGGTTCATGTAGACTTCGCCGCGCACTTCCATGGATCGGTAGCCGGCTTTCTGCATCGAGAGGGTGAGCGGGATGGAACGGATGGTTTTGAGGTTGGCGGTGATGTCCTCTCCGGTTTTACCGGTGCCGCGGGTGGCGCCCCGCACAAAAATCCCGTTTTCGTAAAACAGGGAGACGCCGAGACCGTCGATTTTGAGTTCAACGACGTATTCCAGTCCCTCTTCGGTGCCGAGGTTTTTGACCACGCGGTTGTGAAACTCCTTCAGCTCGTCGAGGTTGTAGGTATTGTCGAGGCTGAGCATGGGGACTTTGTGGACAACGGGGTCGAAACCTTCCGCCGGCTGGCCGCCGACCCGCTGGGTGGGGGAGTCGGGGGTGATCCATTCCGGATGCTTCGCCTCCAGATCCTTGAGGCGTTGCATGAGGCGGTCGTACTCGCGGTCGGATATCTCCGGCTCGTCCTTCACGTAATACAGATGATCGTGCCGTTGAATGTCCTTGCGGAGTTGTTTGAGGGTCTGTCGGTCGCTGTCGGACATGGTCACTCGGTAACGAGGAGAAATGGCAGGGGCCGTATTTTTTACGGTTCTAATGTAACATAATACGAGTTCCTGCCGCGCTGAACGAGAAGCAGAACCGAGCTCAGCTTGCCCGCTTGGAGAATGGCGGTGTTGAATTCCTTCTGGTTGCGTATCTTGTTTTCGTTCATCTGGCGGATGATGTCGCCGGGCCGGATGCCGACCTGCCCGCTGGGACCGGACGGGTTGACCCGGGTCACCACCACGCCGTGGCGCGCCTTGATCTTGTACCGTTTGGCGTGTTTCCAGTCAATGTCCGCGACCGATACGCCGAGCCACTGCTTCGCCATCTCCCTGGCAGCGGAGGGAGAAATGGGGGAGATATGGACATCGACGTGGTGGCTGTGCCCGCCGCGCAGATAGTCCAGCCGAAAATGGTCGTCCACGGTGTACGAAGCGATCTTGCGGAAGTAATCCGGCTTGTCCTCCAGTTCGTGACCGTCGATGCTCAATAACACGTCACCGGGCCGGATGCCGGCACGCCGGGCGGGACTCTTCCGGAACACGTTGGTCACCAGCACGCCGTAGACATGGTCCAGGCCGAAATGGCGCGCCACCTTGGGAGTCAAGTCCTGCACCGAAACACCGAGCCAGCCGCGCCGCACCTTGCCGTACTGAAGCAGATCGTCGACGATGCGCCGGGCCTTGTCGATGGGGATGGCGAACCCGATCCCCTGCGCGTCCTTGAAGATGGCGGTGTTGATGCCGATCAGGTTGCCATCGATATTGAGCAGGGGGCCGCCGCTGTTGCCGGGGTTGATCGAGGCGTCCACCTGGATGAAATCGTTGTACA
>Ga0209980_10002165_pt1 | contig 10726 bp, 6 predicted proteins | sample CR02metaG_FD_183611 | JGI IMG/M metagenome (GOLD analysis project Ga0209980, IMG submission 183611) | Deep subsurface microbial communities from Mariana Trench to uncover new lineages of life (NeLLi) - CR02 metaG (SPAdes) (version 2) | ecosystem: Environmental > Aquatic > Marine > Ocean trench >... | reverse complement strand
TATCCGACAATAGTAAAAAGTATTATCCTAGAAGTTCAACAGCATCCTTCAAGCTATCCTCTGGGTTGAGGTATATCATTGTGGTTTTGGGGTTTTTATGACCTAGAATGAGCTGTACGTCCACTAGGCTAGCTCTTATTTTATTTCCTTTGTCATCAGTCTTGCCTTCAAGCATTCTGGTCGCTGCGGTGTGGCGGAGGGAATGGAAGGTGATATTTTGAATGTTATTTTTTCTGCATAGCCTTCTGAAAATAAGCGTTAATGAATTGGGGTCCTGATAGTGGTATCCGTTCTTATTTGTGAACAAAAAGACATCTCTGCTTCTTTCTATTAATTTGGTAACCATATCCATCATTGTTTTGTTGAGCGGTATGATTCTATCATTTGCTGTTTTGGAAGCGGGTACGTAGAGATATTTTTGCTCAAGGTTAACATGCTCAATTTTTGCCTTGACGATCTCACCCCTACGCATTCCGGTGTGGAGTGCAGCTATGATGATATACTTAAAATGTTGCGATGTGGATTTAATAAGAAGCCCATCCTGAGCGGGCGTCAGCGTCTTTCTCCTTTCTCTTTTGTATTTGACAAGTCCTGCCGTTCTGACAGGGTTTTAGGTATAGAATACCAGTGCGGACTCTTGTTAAATTTGTAAAAACAAAAGTAAAGCCAAAGTCAGAAACAACTACAAATACTGAAGAAAAGCCTAAGCCAGACCCAGTTACTTATGAAGAGATGAGCCCGAGAGAACTTGTAGCTACAAATACGCTTACTATAGCACAGTTTGGTACTGTCGCTACTCTACCAGCCAGCTTAGGTCCTGGGGAAACCATCTACCTGATAAGCCTTTACCCGGACACAGGAGCACTAAAATCGATAGACACAACATCATCTACAATAAACCCTGAGACTTTGGGCAAATTAGGGACTGCTGCCGGTAGTTTTATCAAAAGTACACGTAAACCTGAAGAAGATGAAAAAACTGCTATTGAAAAGAAGGAAGAGGAAAAAACGGAGCGCGAATTAGATGTTGCTATAGAATTACTTAAGCAGCAACAAAAGGATCTTGGTATATTAGAAGAGACTGATGACGATACACCGTAATATGTAAGAATAGAAGCTTTCGTAATATTTATTTCAAAGCATCCCAAAGGACTTCAGCCGGATGGTAGGCGCGTCTGTGAGCGCCGTCTTTAATCTGATGACGGCAGCTTGTGCCGGGAGCCACCACTAGTACATCTTCTCCTTGCTTTCTAACTGTCGGGAGCAACACTAGTTCTCCTACTTTCATCGATAAATCGAAATGCTCACTTTCATATCCAAAAGAGCCTGCCATTCCGCAGCACCCAGATGGAATCAGCTCTACACTGTAATTCTCAGGGATGGAAAGCATCTTCTTGGAATGATCGAGTGTTGAGAGAGCCTTTTGCTGGCAGTGACCGTGGAATACAACTTGCTTTTCATCTTTATTGAAACAGTCAGAGGTTATATTTCCTTTATCTATCTCTCTAGAAATAAATTCATCAAATAAATACGTATGTCTAGCAATTTCCTTTGAAGCTTTCTTTACATCATCTTCTGCCAGATCAAGGTATTCATCTCTAAAGCTGAGCACAGCTGAGGGTTCTATCCCAACTAATGGAGTGTCATCAGTGATCAGGTCTTTGAAAATCCTGAGATTGTTGTTGGCAATAACTTTTGCGTCTCGAATAAGGCCCTTTGAAATATGCGCCCGCCCGCTTTCATCGTGCTCTATTACTTCAGGGTAGTAACCTAGCTTGTCTAAAAGCTTTATCATCGTAATTCCGATCTCGGCGTCCAGATAGTTAGTGAATTCATCACAAAATATATAAACCTTTCCATTCTTTCCCGATTGCAACGAGCTCTTATTCTTTTTATACCAGTCCCTTGTTGTTTGAAGGGAAAGAGGGGGGATTGAACGATCTAGGGCAAAACCTGTAAGTTTCTTTACGATCGGAGCAGTAATTGAGTTAGAAAATATAAAATTATAAGCTTGAGGGAAAATTGAGTTAATTTTCGCAAATTTATTAAAATTTGCAATCATACGGGAGCGCATCGGCACGCCGTGTTTGTCGTAGTAATGCTGTAAAAATTCCGCTTTTAGCTTAGCTATATCTACATCCGAAGGACACTCGGACTTACACCCTTTGCATGACAGACAAAGGTCGAGCACCTCGTATATTTCTTCATTTTGAAAAGGATCTATATCACTTGATTGTGTGAATATTTCCCTAAGCATATTGGCTCTTGCTCGGGTAACGTGCATTTCATCACGAGTGGCCATATAAGATGGACACATAGTACCGCCGGCATGTTCAGTCTTCCTGCATTCTGCGGTGCCGTTACACCTTTCGGCGTGTCCGACGAAACCTTCTTTGCCAAAATCAAACACCGTTTCAAAACGAGGTTCCTTGCGGTCTGGATCGTATCTCAGGTTTATATTATTCCGAGGAGCATTTACTATTTTAGTGGGGTTAAAAATTCCCTGAGGGTCCCACAGGGTTTTAATGTCTTTCATAAGGCTGTAAATCTTCTCTCCAAGCATAAACTCGGTGAATTCACCCCGGAGCCAGCCTGTTCCGTGCTCGCCTGAGATAAACCCTTTATATTTCTTTACAATCTTGGCAGTTTCTAATGTGATGTCTCTAAATAATTGGACCCCTTCTTTAGTTTTTGTGTTGAAATAGGGTGTAATGTGGAGCTCTCCTGCGCTTGCGTGAGCGTAATACATAACGGGAAGGTTGTTTTTCTTTAAGAGCGCATCAACGTCTTGTATGAAGTCAGGCAGGTCGTTAATCGAAACAGCGCAGTCGTCTATGTTTGTAGCGGGTTTTTCATCACCCTCTACATTTGAGGCTACTCCTAAAGCTGCATTTCTCAGATGCCACACATGGTCCACATCCTCGCCCGTGACAATCGGGAAATGGTACCCATACCCTGTCTTTTTTACTTCTTCTATAATTTTCTCAATATCCGCTTTTGAGTCTTCTTCGGTATCTTTGGCTACTTCCACGATAAGCACCGCACCAGGTTTGTCTTTTACGAAGAAAAGCTCTTCACTTAAGAGTGGATTTTCTCTTGCGCATTCAATTGTATAGTCATCAATTAACTCGCATGACATTATTTCGTATTTACAGATGGTAATGTTAGCTCTGAGTGCATCATCCAGAGTTTTAAAATTTATGCATGTAAGAGTTCTGAATTCTGGAGGGTGGGGCACCAGATTTACCTTTAATTCAGTAATAAATACAAGCGTTCCTGCTGATCCCGCAATTAACTTGCAAAAATTAAACGGCTCTCCGCCATCTGTAAAAGGCTCCATTTTCGACATTATATCAAGCGCGTATCCAGTGTTGCGTCTGAAAATGCAATCATCAGGGAAATTATCTATTATCTCTTTTTGGTTATTCTGATCAGAGAGCATATCTTTTATCTGTTTATAGACCTGGGTCTCAAGTAAATCCTCATCCCCTTTGCATTTTGCTTCAAACTCTTCTTTTGTAAGCTCGCCAAATGTAATTTCAGAGCCATCAGCTAAAAAGCCCTTAACTTCGAGTAAATGTTTGCGGCTGTCACGGTAGACGACTGAGTTTGCCCCGCAGGAGTTGTTTCCTATCATGCCGCCAATCATTGCGCGGTTTTGAGTTGAAGTCTCAGGACCAAAAAATAGGCCATAAGGCTCTAGATATTCGTTTAGTTCGTTTCTTATTACTCCGGGCTGGAGTCTTACCCATTTTTCTTCTTTATTTACCTCAAGCACCTGATTCATATACCGTCCAATGTCTACTACAATGCCCGTACCGATGGGCTGTCCTGAAAGGGAAGTGCCCGCAGCCCTCGGTGTAAGGGGGATATCTTTTTCTATAGCGAAATCGACAAGCTTTTTAATATCTTTGTCAGTCTTAGGGAGCGCAACCGCCTTAGGGAGCATTCTGTATGATGAAGCATCCGTTGCGTAAAGAGTACGCATTATGTGGCTGTAGTGTAAGTCGCCTGTAAGCTCTTGTTTTAAGCTATTCCACTGGGATGATTCGATCTTATTTGTTGTTGCGCCGTTTCCGCTCATGATAAGTACCCTCCTAAGCTATTTATACACTTTTTTTCACTATGAGACAATGAGAATCCTCCATTTTAGGTATTTTAATATAAGATCGTACAATAGTATAAGTTTCGTATAGTTTGTTGCGGTGGATCAGAACTATGAATAGACTTAAGTCTTCTGTGAAACAAATTAGGTTTTAATATTTTCACTCTTGGGAATATTGCCGTTTCCGTTTAGAATATTCCTCAATCTACTAAATGCTAACCGGGAAAAGAAAATTGAACGTACAAGATACAATTCTAACAGAAGAAATAATAGCGCAGCTAAAAGAAAAAGGTGTCTCTAAAGAGGCGGCTTTATTACAAATAGGAACTTTTAAGCAAGGGATACCATATACTGAGTTAGTGCGTCCCTGCACTATTGGAGACGGAATTGAGAATATCGGTTCGGATTTAGACAAGCATGTAGGACTTTATGAAAGTGAAGCCGCTTTGATGAAGGTAATAAAGTTTGTCCCTGCCTCTGGGGCCGCTAGCCGTATGTTTAAAGAGTTACTTTCCGTAAAAGACCATAGTAGTGAGATTAATAAAAATGTTCTTATTGACGCGGGCGATTCAGAATCGAAGGCTTTCCTTCGTTTTATAGAAAACATAGCTAACTTTGCCTTTTATGATGAGCTTAAGAGTGTCATGGAAAAAGACGGCCTTAATATCGATCAACTCTTGGAAAGTGGTACATATAAACAAATAGCTGACTATACACTTGGTCCTTCTGGACTAAATTATGCGAATCTTCCCAAAGGGGTTATTCAATTCCACAAGTATGGGGAGAAGTCACGCACCGCTTTTGAGGAGCATCTGGTAGAGGCAAGCGTATATTCAAAGGATGGTGAGGGAATATCCCGGGTCCATTTCACAGTATCTCCCGAGTTCCTAAATAAGGTAAAAGAACTATTGAATAGCGAAAAAAGCGAATACGAGAAAGACGGTGTTAAGTTTGAGATCTCTTATTCAATTCAAAAGCCTTCTACTGATACAATTGCAGTTGATATGGAGAATCGGCCTTTTCTCGATGATGAAGGAGATGTTGTTCTGAGGCCGGGGGGACATGGTGCTTTAATAGAAAACCTAAATGATTTAGATTGCGATCTAACATTTATTAAAAACATCGATAACGTAGTGCCTGACCGCTTGAAGGTGGAGACTTATTTATATAAAAAAGCCCTCGGAGGATATCTTCTAAATCTGCAAAGTAAGGTGTTTGGCTATCTAAAGAAACTAGACACCGGGCAATCCGATAATGGTTTTTTAGAGAGCCTTACAAAGTTTTTAAACAAAGTACTCGAGATTGAGCTCCCATCTGATTTCGGAGATTTATCCATGGATGAGAAATTAGGTTATCTCCGAGCAAAACTTGACCGGCCTCTAAGAGTTTGCGGTGTTGTAAAAAACGTGGGTGAGCCGGGAGGCGGGCCGTTTTGGGTTCGGGGCAGTGAAGGGAATCTAACAAAACAGATAGTTGAATCCTCACAGGTAGATATGAATTCTCAAGATCAAAAGTCGGTGTGGGAATCTTCAACACATTTTAATCCGGTCGACCTAGTGTGCGGATTAAGAAACTATAACGGGGATCTTTTTGATTTAAGGACGTACGTTGACCCGGATATGGGCTTTATATCTCATAAATCTAAGGACGGAAGGGATCTTAAAGCGCTTGAGCTCCCGGGGCTATGGAACGGAGCAATGGCGGACTGGAATACATTATTTGTAGAAGTGCCGCTTATTACATTTAACCCGGTAAAGACAATATTTGATCTGCTGAGATCAGAGCATCAACCTGAGGTATGACATTAAGATGATAAGGCAGACTGCATTAGTCGATATCCCGGTCTATATTCCAAAAGAACTTACAGATTTATCAAAATCTTTTGCGGATGTTCTACTAAATATAGGATCCCTTTATTCATTACAACTCAAAGGCAAGCTGTCTGTTGTAGTAGAAAAGGACATTTGGCGTGAAATACCAAAACGCTTAAGAGCAACCGAGATACCTGAAAGGCAAAAGGATAAATATGAAGAGCAAATACAGACTATTGAAAAAGGGATATATGATCTCTATCCGGTAACTGTGAACTGTGGAGAAAGTGAGGTGGACTTAATAATTGGGAAAGTCTTCTCCTCGGAAGGTGATAATGTTAGCTGTTATTCGGGAGCGGCGGGGGTTACAAATAATAATTATATCAATGTTATTGACCTGTTTGATTCTAAACTAGGAGAATTATGCCAAAAACTCGCGGTCAGGTCATCAAATGATGGCGAATCAATAAAAAATAAAGCGCCAGAGATTAAGTGTCTTGATGTATTTTCACTTGCAGGGGGGCTTGACGTTACTCATAAGCCGATATGCGTATTTTTCTCGGGGGAAAGTCCTGAAAACATCTCGTCCCTGTCTAATATGACTATCTTTCTGAATCTTTACTCTGCGCGTTTTAGAGCCCTGACAATGGATATTGCTGAGCGGTATCTGTTAGGATCTGAAATCATAGTGAAATTATCAGATACAGAGATCTCGAAGCTGCTTCTAGTATGGCTAAGGGGCCATGACGTTGGGCACTTTATCGGGGAAGACAATTTGGGGGATACGATGTCGGAATTTGATACGGACTATATGATATTACATGAGCTTAAATCCGATATGATCGCTCTTTATTCTTTTGGGTTATTTTCAAATGATCTATTAAATAACGGCTTGCTTGAGAAGATTTACTATCTTTCGGTAGCCGAGATGCTGCGTTATATAAGACGGGGCAATATCTTAATGCATCCGGACTCTGCGTCGGCTTATTTGGCATGGTGTTATTTTGAGCGCTCAGGAGCTATTAAATATGATCCTGGGGACGAGAAGTTCAAAATTGATCTAGCATTGTTTGAAGATGCTATTTCAGAGTTTACTGAGGAACTCCTGAGTATATTCAGTGAGGGCGATGCTGAGCGGGCTAGAAAGTTAGTAAAGTGTTTCGGAGGTTTAGAAACAACAAACAAAACTGACCTTTCACCTAGAGATAGTTCTGAAAATCTGAGAGAAGTTATTAATGATACAGAAATTGCTCATTACATAGATTATAATTTTATAACAGGCAAGTAAGTTCTGGTATTAAGTAAGTAGGCTATTGTTTTGTAAGGTTATAACTAAAACTTTTTTATGTTCTGCCTAGTTTCCATTCTTTGCTGTTTCCTATAAGCTCACCTATGTTTTCTCTATCCTCACTATTTATAGCGTTAATATAAAGATATAAGGAGAGAGTATGTCTTATTAGATCAGTCATGAATATATTGCTTCTACCTTTTACTATTATGTCCTCAATCTCAGTTATGTTTAAGTCAGGTTCTTTCCCGCCCGCCACTGAAGCTGCTTGTAAGAGGCATGTCATAAGAGAACCCGGTTGTTTATCCTTCTTCCAATTGTGAGTAAACGGATACCCGATGGAAAGAGCGGTTTGTCTTAAATAGTAAATAAAGATTTTTTTATAACTTAAATAGAGCTCCTCTTTTATGAGAATCTCCTTACTCAAATCTTCAATCTTCACCTCACTTTCAGGTCTCTCCCCATAAGTATTTAGGATCATTGCTTTTATTCGATCAAGAGTTTTTTTATGAGCATTGAGTGATCTTAATGCCATTAAGTATGATTGCCTGGCTAAAGGAGAAAATTTATCCTCTTCCTGAGTTTTTGCGCTTCTTAAAATCTGCCCGACTATTTTTAATGCCATATTAGCAGCTGAATATTCCTCTCGGGCAAAATGGAAAGTAATAAGTTCACTCTCATCTGCAAATTGATCATCCCCTTGTACTATTTGTGGGATTGCTTTCTCAATACTTCGGGATGAATATTCTGTTATGAGTTCCTTTAGTTTCCTGTCCTTTGTTCCCAAAGTGGAAAGTTCTTCAATAAGCTCATCAATTTCAAGAGAATCCTCTTCTATGGAAAAGGGATCTATATCTGAGAATATAGATTCGGTAGTAAGAAGGATTTCATTAATTATTTGTTGGTCTTTGGTGTGATGAGTTAAAAAAAGCACAATATTTGCATAATCGTCATTATGGAGATCCCGGCAGAGGCTCTTGATATCTTCTTTAACTGATTCTGAATCCATATTTTTCGATAAATATCGGGCGACAAAATAGTAATATATGTATTTAAATTTAAACCGATAGAATGATTCCTCTACGGTAATAGTATCCGCTTTAATGAGCGCCTCAATAATATCTGTATGAGTTAGGAGATGAGGCAAATTTATTATCTGTTCCTTGTGAAAAGTACTAAATTCTTCTGGTGAGATTGCTTGATTATGCTTTCTAAAGATATGATATGAAAGATTAGACAGATAGTCCAAGTATATATCTAATTTTTCTCCCTCTACCGATTTACTCAGTGATTTGATGATCATATACTTGTAGTATTGACCATAGGAGCTTCCGGAGACGGTATCGGCTTCTTCGTTGTGGGTTATTTGAAGAATCATAAGTAAAAAAATCGGGTATGAAGGTACTAAGTTATGTCCTATAACAGCATCAATAAAATTCTTAGTCTCTTCACCTTTTTGGACTGAGTTTCCTATCTTGTTCCATTTTTGTATTAAGCTGGAGCGCAGTTTGTGACCGAATTCCATTATTTCATAGTGCCTTATGTGTCTAGCTAACTCTTCAGAAGAAATACTCAAGTGGACATTGTTAATTATATTAAAGGGGGTTTCCTCAGTAAGAATTACGTTTTTAAACGTATGATAAACTTTTTTTAATATATTGGAATAAATGTTGTAATCTTTACTTATCTTGTCAAAATTATCTATAAATATTACTTTTTTGTCGTCAGGTTCGGCTTTAATAATCTCAGCGCTTTCCTGGTGGTATAGCTCCTCAAATTTTTGATCGATTAATTCAAGTATATCCTCTGTTTCCATGAGTTGTATGCTGTGAGTATCAATATATAAAGGGTAATAACCGGCTTTAAGGTAATGCTTGATTAGCACTTTAATCAGTGTAGTTTTTCCTGAATCCTCACTGCCAGAAATTAAAATTTTGTTTCCACTCTTATTAATATCCAGAAGCTCTTTTGAACTTATTACCTTTTGAGTGTCTAATCTTAAGTCAGGGAAAATAAATATGTCATCTAACAATATATTTTCTTTCAATGGGTGATTAATCTGTATTCCGGGATCATTTAGAAAAGCTTCAAAATTTTGTTTTAATTGGATATCTTGCATGCTCAAATTTTTATTTCCAGGAGATATTATAAAGTCACTTGTTTATTATAAAGCTTTTTTCTTAGATTCAGGATTAATATCTTAATGTGAAATGAGAAATAAGTACATAGTTCTGTACTATTATAAGTTGGTAAAGAGAGAGGTTAGCAATTGTTGATTTAATTCATAATGTTACATTATTTTATTTGCGTATAAAAATAATGTCCGAGGAATATATACATAGTCAGTATTGCTTTCCCTATTTGCTATAAGTTTCTTAATATCGTTAATGAGTGTTTCGGTTTCTATGATGATACAGCATGCACCTAGGATTCACATTGTTGACGAATACTTAATTCCAAAGTTCATTGAGGCAAGTCAATTCAGACCATCCCTTATTGTTAGGCTTCTTTCCCCTTCTTATGATGGAAATAGCCATCTGGATCTATTGCCGCTTTATATAATTCTCGCTCTAGGAGGGCTTTATATTCTATGGGAGCTGAAGAATTCTCAAAGAAAGAGTTCTAATCCGACAAGTTAGTAATTTGGGATAATAGTTGATAAATACTAGCTCATGTATTTAATAAACCCAGTAATATAAATAGTCCTCCGAACCAAAAGCCAAACGCCAACATACATAGAGACACTATGATAAATAGATATTCGAATTTAGTGGAACCAAAGAGCCGTGCACGATTTATAGATTCTGTTTGATTAGGCTCCTCAAGTCCGAAGATTTTAATACTATTTTTATAGTTTGAAACAAAATTGTAATAGGTAAGACCGCAACCGATAAAGCAAACCCAGAGCGCAACGGTTGCTGATTTGATATAGTATTCATCAATAATTTGTTCAAGGCTACTGCGAAATATTAATATCCCACCTAATACAAGAAATGAGGGAATTGAGAGTATCTTGATCAAATTAACGGTAGAATTGTAATAAACATGCTTATTAAACCTGATCAGTCGTGGTTCATTTTCTAAAATGTTGATTTCTCCCTTAATAACTTCAACCGTCGTAATTTTAACATTAAACTATAATGTTTGTATGGGGAATTGTGCTAAAATTGCTCTTTTTCTAATAAAGCAGTGGCAAAAAAAGATTGCCGGTTAAAGAGGTATTCAATTATAATGTGATTATATGCCAATAATTATGTATTAGTATGTGTGGCAATATCAGGGAGTTCGAGAAGGTGTTATGAAACAAGATTATTCGTTTTTAATTCTTCTAGTCTTAATATTGATATCTTCCTGTGGGGAGCAGTTAGAAAACCCCGTCCAGGTATTCAGAGAGATGAAGAGCCTTGCATGTTCTGGGGATGTAGAAGGGTTTTATTCCTATATAGATAAAACAACTGTAGAAAAGAATTTTAAAAAGATGACTCTTCAGAGAATGAGAGTAAATACAATTAATGAAAAGGA
>Ga0209980_10002164_pt1 | contig 10737 bp, 12 predicted proteins | sample CR02metaG_FD_183611 | JGI IMG/M metagenome (GOLD analysis project Ga0209980, IMG submission 183611) | Deep subsurface microbial communities from Mariana Trench to uncover new lineages of life (NeLLi) - CR02 metaG (SPAdes) (version 2) | ecosystem: Environmental > Aquatic > Marine > Ocean trench... | reverse complement strand
ACCCATGCCGCGGCCACCGGACGGGTTACCACCGGGAAACTGACCACCGCCGGGAAAGCGGCCGCCGGAAGACCGGTCACCGCCTGGAGATCGGCCGCCCTGTTCAGCCGCACGCTCCCGGGCCGCTTCACGTTCCTCTTCGCTCATGAACTCACGGCGCTCCCGCATTGCCTGGCGCTCCGCCTCGGTAAACCCTTCTGGACGGCGGGTCTCGACGTCCCGGCCCTGAGCCGCTGCGAGCTCTTCGTCGGTCATGCCTTCGAATCGGTCTTGCCTGGCTTGGCGCTGCTCTTCGGTGGCGGAGGCCCGTTGCGGCCGCTGATCGGTGTCGTCTAGTGCCCACACACCACCGCTGACTAACAGGCTCGCCGCTATCAAGATCCCAATCTTTCTCGTTCCCATGATCCGATTGCTCCTGATTCTAGGATGGAGATCAAGGGTCATAACGCCCAGACCGATGGCTTGGTTGACGCTGGGCCAAGGAAACCACCGCCGAACGACTCGCTTTGGGCCGCTCGCTACCGTTCGCGTCTAATGCACGTCACACGCGTAGAGACCGAACGTCTCCCCTAAAGCCAGCCAGTAGTACTGATACGTCGCAGGCATCGTGAAGGTCTCCGGATCGGTGACGGTGAAGTGGAAGTCTAGCCGAGACTGATCCTCGCTCAGCGTGTACCGCTCGATAACATCCACGTTTTCGCTTAAGAATATCCCGGTGAACCCCAGATAAGCCGCATCGATTCGAGAGGTATGAATCACGAGCGTATTCTCGTCTTCCCAGCGGCCGACGGAGTACCCTTGGCGAGTCGATAGCTGTGTAGCTGGATCAACCGAAGCGCTCATGTGAACCGTCCGAACGACGTCGCCCTCGTAGCCCCGTATTGTGATCGTGTCCCCTGCGTCGATGAACTCATACGGATTGGGAGTCGCCATACTTGAAGGCATACCCTTTTGTTCGCAACGCATGATGTAGTTGTCTACCTGATCAAACTCCTCCCGTGCCGCAGCAGCGGATTCGGTCAAGGGAAAACTCACCACAGTCTGTACGGACGGTGAGGGGTAGCTCCAGACGCGAAAGAGTCTTCGGTCTTCCGCAGCGGCATCCACAACTGCTCCCCGGGTCTCAGCCTCCCATCTGTCCTGGCCGCCCAGATGCTCCGACTTGCCCCAGTACGGCTCGGCATCGCGTTTCAACACGGCCTCGGTTCCGTCGGCCAGCAAGAGGTGGGTAGCAAGAATCCTTCCAGACCGGCGACTGGAAAGAAATCCGGCGACGCTGAGCATGTCGCCCTCCTCGAAGCGATCTCGAGTGATACCCGCCCGGTCGAATGTATAGAGCGAACTCCACCCTTCGACCAACCACGTCTCTATTTGCCCGTCCGCGTCGACTTCTATGGTGAATCCAGGATGCGGGTTTCGCCACAAGATGCGAACGAGCTTACCCACAAGCTCGACCTTATCTAAATACTCGGCACGTGAATGGTGAGCGGATACAACGACCGGAATAACAAGCAACAAACCTGTGGCGGCTTTAAGTCTCATCATTTCCCCGGGTGACTACGAGCGGCAAGCTGCACCTACCCCGCCACGATACACTCATACCGCTCGACGACCAGGTCCGGTCGCCAGACCAACACCCACCGCCCGGAAACCGGCTGCGTAAACGTCACCGGATCGGTGACGGTAAGTTCGTACACCAGCCGGTCCCCATCATCGCTGACCGTGAACCGTTCGGTCATCTCCGCGGCGTCACTTTGCGAAATCATGCCGAAATGATCGAAGTACGGCCAGTTGACTCTTGTGGTGCGAACCACCAGTGTGCTGCCGTCCCAGTGGCCCACCGAATAGCCCAGGGCGGTCGCCGGCTGCTCGGCAGCGTCGGTTTCTGAGTCCATATGAATGGTGCGTACGATGTCGAATAACTCGACGCGTAGCACGATACTGTCTCCCAGGTCGGTCAGATCGATCGGATGAGGGGGCGAGACACGCATTGCCGCCGGCATTCCGGACGCCAGGCACTGCGCCGTCGGGTCGTTCGCAGGATCCCGGGCGGCTCGAGCAGCGCGTGCCGCAGCCGTCAGGGGCAGCTGTGCCGGAAAGCCCCCGGGCCCATCGTTCATCCAGACACGAAACAAGCCTCGTCCTTCGCCGGCAGCGGCTAGTGCCTGTTCGGCAGTAGTTTGCTCGAATCCGATACGCTCGGTCGACCATCGAGGCGCAGGATTACCCGAGATGCTGATCTCGGTGCCGTTCGGCAGCAGCAGGTTGGTGATGCCCATAGCGTTGGCTCGACGCGTTGATAGATTGCCGGCGACCCTGACGATATCGCCGACGTTGATGAGGCTACCGTAGACGCCGCGGCGGTTCAGGGAGTTGACGTCCTGCGCTTCCAGCTGCCAAATTGTCTCCGTACCGTCCACATCTTCAGTCATAAGCGTCAGCCGAATATGAGGATTTCGCCAGGTGACGTTCAAGATTTCTCCTTGTAGCTCGGTGACTACATTGAAATCGTATTCCGCTCTGGAATGGTGCCCTAGGGCAAGCATCGGAACCAACGTGAGAACCGGGATGAAAATCAGTCTGTTCATTGTCAGCATTCCTCATCTTCTGCCAATGCGAATCTTGAACATCAAATAGAACAACTCATATCCTGCCCGCAGCACATGGGTGATTTGATCTTGCCGTGACCATTGGGGCACTTCGAAATCTGTACTTTATTTCCGTCAGGCAATTCCAGCATATCGTTCTCGAGCGCGGTATCGCAATGGCCGCAGGTGGCGTTGACACTCATACCGCACTTTTCACATTCATAGGTTGCCATCTTGTCTTCTCACCTCATAGTTGAGTTATTGATTTCTGAAACAGCGTGCATGTTAACCGTTCACGAGCGGTTGATCTCAGAAGCCGCCATTCACGGATGGTCTGAATAGCCGCTTAGATCGTCAACTTCAGATCCGCCGTAGGCATCTAGCTCGATCACATTGCGATCCGGATCGCGGATAAAGAATGCAGAATGAGGGAAAGTTAAGGTAGATTCTAGAATAGGGTCCGGAATGTATGAGACAAAGTATTGGAGGCTAGGACCGGAGTCGAACCGGTGTCCACGGCTTTGCAGGCCGCTGCATAACCACTCTGCCACCTAGCCATAGGCGCGGAAATGTAGCACAGGTCAATAGCCTGGCGCCTGCGCTAACGAACTCGGCTTAGTTCAGGGTCTCTGCTACCCAGAAACGTGTGCCAGACACGTCGGCGATGGCCATGAGCCCCTTATCGGTGATCTGGAAGAGCGCGACTCCATCGAGAAAACTCGAGGTCAGGTTGATGCCTTCCTGGCCCGCTACAGCGTGGGCCGTCGCACTCGAATCCCAACCGCCATCCATAAATCGTTCCAGACGGGCAGTGTCCTCAAACATGATCACGAGGTCGTACTTTTGCACGCCGAGACCGATACCGATGCCACCGCTACCCATCCGCATGTACACCCGGGCACCCGATCCCTTGTTAATGACCACGCCCGTACCACCGGCACCTGTAACCAGAAACCCGCCGGCTTTCGTGACAGCGAAGACCGCATAACCAGCCGCCTCGCCGAATAGACGCTTTGCCGCATCGTTCGACTCGAGTAGCGCATCGACAGTGGCCTGAGCTTTGGTGTCGATCTCCATCTGTCGGGCCTGCAACTCCTCCTTGTCAGCCGCGTCGTCATCCTGAGCGTTAGCCAGACTGATTCCACCGAGCACGAGCCCCGCAATAGTGAGTCCGACGAAAGAATGCCGTATAGCCATGAACTCTCTCCTTACGCTTTTTACGCTACCAGGTAACCAGTGATCTGGTACCCCATCAGTACAAATCCTGCCGTCATGATCGCTACATTCGCCGCATACGCATCGCGAAAGAAATTCCCGGAGGTGCGCCATAGATTCAACGCGATCAGAATAACACTGAGCGCTAGAAGTTGCCCCAACTCAACTCCCACGTTGAACGACAATATATTAGCCACCAAGCCGTCCTCAGAAATCGCGAGATCCTGCAGCTTGGTCGCAAGTCCGAAGCCGTGGAAGAACCCGAAAATCAGTACCGCGAGTTTCGTATTTGGCTCATAGCCCAACTTGCGGAACCCGCCCAGATTCTCGAACGCTTTGTACACGACCGACAGTCCAATGACCGCATCGACTAGATAGGCATTGACGTGGATTTCACCCAGGACCCCAAATAGTAGAGTCGTGCTGTGGCCCACAGCGAACAGCGTGACGTAAAGCGCGACATCCTTGAGGCGGTAAAGGAAAAATATGACGCCTGCCAGAAACAGCAGGTGGTCGTAACCCGTCACCATGTGCTTAGCCCCTAGATAGACGTACGGTCCGATCTGGACGCCGACGTTATTGAGCAGAAAGAGTTGATCATCGCCGGCGATTCCATGGGCATAAGCCACCGAGATCAGGAGATAGCCCGCACCGATCCCGGCCAACGTCTTCAGAAACTGCATGGGACGCGATTGTAGCCGATCGCCCGCCGGATAGTGGTGGCTACCGTTGCCCCTGCCCCGGGAAACCGAAATGGCTATAATCCAGGTCTGCGCTGAACGACGGCTGGTCCGAGAGCAACGACAGGCCGCAAGCTGCGGCCGGCGCGAGAAGATCGAGATACAACGATTTCGGGCGCGAACTGTCTTGACGCGGGGCCTCACAATGCACTCTTTGCTTGCCAAACGCCGCCGTAGCTATCTTCTAGCGTGTGCTCTCCTCGCTATCGGATACGTGTGTTGCGCCGCTGCGGCGCACGCGCAGACCATCTTGAAAGCCTCCCATCAATGGCCCGGCGGTATTGGGGATGTCCGCGATGAGATGGTGCAGATGATCGCCCGCGAAGTCGCAGCGGCTGACGTCGATCTGACGATTCGCGTCTATCCCGGGCAGTCGCTGTTCAAGGCCGCAGACCAATGGTCGGCTCTTGTACGAGGTCAGCTCGACATGACGGCCATACCGCTGGATTACGCAAGCGGGCGGCACCCCCAATTTAACGCGACGCTGATGCCGGGCCTCGTCAAGAACCACGACCACGCGCGACGTCTGAATGACTCGGAGTTCATGACCGCTATCCGGCAAATTATTGAAGACGCAGGAGCGATCGTACTTGCCGACGCCTGGTTGGCGGGCGGTTTCGTCTCCTCGCAGAGCTGTATTCTGTCACCTAACGATATCCAGGGTCAGGTGACGCGTGCCGCAGGCCCGGCGTTCGAGCGAATGTTGGCCGCGGCCGGCGCGTCAATCGCGTCGATGCCGAGCTCGGAAATTTACACGGCCATGCAAACCGGCGTGTTGGATGCAGCCAACACCAGTTCCGCAAGTTTCATCTCCTATCGCATCTACGAGCATGCCCGTTGCCTGACGGCGCCGGGAGAACATGCATTGTGGTTCATGTACGAACCGGTGTTAATGGCGAAGCGGAGCTGGGATCGGCTCAACGACGAGCAGCGAGCGGCTCTACTCCGCGCCGGCCAAGTGGCCGAGATCTATTTCTTCGAGCAGGCGAAGCAGCTCGATCAGTCGATGGAAGAGATCTTCAGCCAGGCCGGTGTAGAAGTCGTGCACATGAACAGCGAGCAGCTTGAAGCTTGGAAGCAGATCGCCATCGCGACTTCTTATCAAGTCTTCGCAGAAGAAGTCCCGGGTGGAGCCGCGCTCATCGAGAAAGCACTTGCCGTCGAGTGAGTGACGAGAATTTCATCGATTTACTGATACGTGGTGTACACGCGCTGTCGCGCGCGTCTGGCTCGCTCGCCGCGCTGTGTCTGGGCAGTGCCTGTGTCGTCGTCTGCCAGATGGTCGTGATGCGTTATGCGTTCGGCGCGTCGACGATTTGGCAAAATGAGTTTGTGACATTCGCCATCGTCGCAGCCACGCTCCTGGGCAGTCCCTATGTCCTGCTAACCAAAGGCCATGTGAACGTCGACCTATTGCCGCAGTACCTTAGGCCCGAGGCGCGACGATGGCTAGCGCTGTTCGCATCCACGCTCGGCTGCCTTGCCTGTGCGGCGCTAGCCTGGACGGGCTGGCAGTACTTTTACGAGGCTTGGACCGAAGGCTGGGTCACGCCATCGCTGTGGGGGCCGCCACTGTGGATTCCGCTGCTTCCCTTACCGCTTGGCCTCGGATTGCTGACACTGCAATACACCGCCGACATCTTCTGCCTCGCTTCGCGGCGCGAGATTCCGGCCAGCCCGCCGACTGCGATCGGTAGCGAGCCATGAGCCCGTTAGTCATCGGCATTCTGATCGGCATTGCGACGATCCTGGTACTGGCAACCGGGATCCCGGTTGCATTCGGGCTCGCCATCGTCGCGATGGGCTTTCTGGTGTTCTTTGAAGGAATTTTCAGCCTCGGTTTCGTCGGCGAACTGTTCTTCTCCGGGCTGGCGGATTTCACGCTGGTGTCCATTCCGATGTTCATTGCGATGGGCGCTGCCGTGGCTTCCTCCCCGGCCGGTAGCGACCTGTATGGCGCGCTGGATCGCTGGCTGAGCCGCGTGCCGGCGGGCTTGGCGATCGCCAATATCGGCGCGTGTTCAATCTTCGCGGCCCTAAGCGGCTCTTCCCCCGCAACCTGCGCTGCAATCGGCAAGATGGGCATTCCCGAGATGCGCAAGCGCGGCTACCCGGATGGATTGGCGACCGGCTCGATCGCCGCTGGCGGCACGCTGGGCATATTGATCCCACCCAGTGTGACGATGATCGTCTACGGGATCGCCACCGGAACGTCTATCGGCCGGCTGTTCATTGCCGGCGTGTTGCCGGGACTGATGTTGACGCTGATGTTTATCGCCTGGTCCGTGTTCTATGCGGCGCGCAACAGCTCAGTGCCGATGCGCGACCGTCGAACATACAGCTTGCGCGAGAAACTCGAACTCGCACCACGCGTGCTGCCGTTCCTGCTGTTGATCGCGGGCATTCTGTACGTACTATACGGTGGCGTTGCGACACCCTCGGAGGCGGCCGGCGTCGGCGCAATGATGTGCTTCATCCTGGTAGCGGTCATCTATCGGATGTGGCGACCACGTCAGATCTGGGGAATTCTTAAGAGCAGTACCCGCGAGAGCGTCATGATCATGATGATCATCGGCGCGGCAGCGCTTTTCAGTTATACGCTCTCGAGCTTGTTCGTCACGCAGTCGATCGCGGAGTGGATCGCCGCACTGGAAGTCAATCGTTGGGTACTCCTGGGCGTGATCAACCTGTTTCTGCTCGTGGCCGGGTTTTTCTTGCCGCCGGTGGCCGTCATTGTCATGACGGCACCGATTCTCTTACCCCTGATCACACAGGCAGGTTTCGACCCGTATTGGTTCGCGGTGGTGTTGACGATCAACATGGAGATCGGTTTGATCACGCCGCCCGTCGGACTGAACCTCTATGTCATTAGCAGTATCGCCCCGGATGTCGGGCTGCCGAAGATACTGGCTGGAGCCGCACCCTTTGCGTTGCTGATGATGGTCAGCATTTTGTTATTATGCGTATTTCCACAGATCGCCACTTGGCTTCCGGATCTCCTGATGGGCTCCGGCACCTGAGCATTCCGCGACGTTAACAGCCGCTTTGCACTCACGAGAAACGCCCACGAGGTCGACCCCTATGACGGACATATCGCCTACCGCTGACACGCAGCCGCCGTCCTCCAAACGCCTGCTAGTAAGTACGTTGGCCGCTGTCGCGGTCGCGATCATACTGCTCGTTACGGCCATACTCCCCGCACAGTACGGGATCGACCCAACCGGCGCAGGCCGCCTGATGGGTCTGACGAGCTTGAGCAGTTCCGGCACGCGGACGTTTGAGATTACCGACGTGATTGGAGGCAACGAGATTCTACGCACGGTGGAGATTCCCGACGCCGGCGAACCGACACCCCTGCCCAATCCGGGAATCTTTCAGGAAAGCACCACACCGGCACGAACCGACACGTTGAGAGTGCCGATCGGCCCTTTCGAGGAAACCGAGGTTAAGGTCGTCGTGAGCGAGGGCAAGATGATCCTGTTCTCGTGGGAAGTCGACCGGGGTAATATTTATTCCGACTATCACGGCCACGATCCCGCGCTCGGCAGCGCTTTCTGGGTCCGTTATCGTGAGCAAATGGAAGGCTCGGGCGGTGAAGGCTCGCTCGTGGCTCCATTCGGCGGCGAACACGGCTGGTACTGGGTCAACTACAACGAGTTTCCGGTCGTCGTGACGCTGACGGTCGAGGGTTTTCACGACGGCCTCGTCGACTACGGGATTTTCTGAGCGTAGCGGATCGCGTACACCGGCAAGCGCATGCGCCAGACTCGAAAGGACTTCGTTCTATGATTGTCGAGCAAATCTGGACCGGCAACAGCTACCGGAACTTCAACTATCTCATCGCCTGTGAGGACACCGGCGAGGCGCTGGCTGTCGATCCGCTGGACCATGGCAAGTGCCTGGCGGCGGCTAAGAACAGAGGCTGGGAAGTCACACAGATCGTTAATACCCATGAACACGGCGATCATACCGGCGGCAACGCAGCGATGATCGCGGCGACGGGGGCACAGCTGCTGGCTCACGAGAACGCGCAGGACAGAATTCCGGGTATTGATCGGGGACTGGCTGCGGGTGACGTCATCAAAGTCGGCAAGACGGTAGAGCTTGAGGTTTTAGACACGCCCGGCCATACGATGAGCCACGTCTGCCTGATGTCCCACTCCGATCATCCGGCCCTATTCTGCGGCGACACCTTATTTAACGCAGGCGCCGGCAATTGTCACAATGGTGGTCACCCGAACGAGCTTTACCAAACCTTCGCAGCTCAGCTCGATGATCTGGGCGATGCGACGTTGATCTATCCCGGCCATGACTACATCGTCAATAATCTCGAGTTCACGCTCGACCGCGAACCGGACAATCAGCAAGCAACGAAATTGTTGGAAAACATTCGCGACCAGGACCCCGGGCAGGCGCTGGTCACGACGCTTGGGCTCGAAAAAGAAATCAATACGTTTTTTCGCCTGCACAATCCATCGGTCATCGCGCGACTCCGAGAAGCGTTTCCCGAGCTTCCGGATCAGCCCGACGCGAAAACCGTATTTTTGCGGCTGCGGGAGCTGCGGAACGACTGGTAGGCGCAGTCGATTGCGTCAGATCGCGGCCCTTCTGGCCGCTTCAGGTACAGTGTTGACCGTTACCGGCAGCCGATCCGTCGCGTAAAACCACCGATACCGAAAAAAAATGTTAGGCTAACGTTTGTCTCACGTCCAAGTTCAACGGAGGAGTTCTCCATGCGCTTTTGCGGCAAGACTCTATCTCTCGCTCTCGGCCTAATCCTGGCGACACTCTCCGGAGCCACACTCGCCCACCACGGCTGGTCAACGTATTCAAATGGTGAATTCTCGCTAACGGGCGTCATCGTCGAAGAACATTTCGGCAATCCGCACGATCGACTTACGCTCGAGGCTGATGGCCAGCAGTGGAATGTCGTTCTCTCCACTCCGAGACGCAGCCGAAGTGCGGGCTTTGGCGAGGACAACGTTCAGGTCGGAGACACCGTGACCGCTTACGGCAACCGGCACGCAGACCAAGCCACCTTCGAGATGAAGACGGTACGCCTCAAGGTCGGCGAGAAACTGTACAACCTTTATCCGAACAGAACGTAACGGCAAGCCGTCACCGCTGCTTCGGGCTTAGGTCTGACCCCGCCCTCATGGCGGGGTTGTCTTTGTGTCCCGCCCAAGAACCTCGGTTCATGTAACCAGGGCCGATCAGAGATCGTGGCTCAGGGACGCTCAATATCGCACATTATGTGAGAAGTGCGACTCAAATCCCCGACGACGGAGTAAACTCTTCCCTGTCTCCAGTTGTGCTCAAGACAATAAAAGTCTCGCACCTGATTGCGCTAGGCTTGAGTTCCGCTGGGGGCATGCTCACCACAATGTATCGCTCCTCCGGCTGAGCACGAATGCCAAAACCACGCCAACATAGAGGCCCAAGAACAATGAAAGCTACCGACGTTCGCATTCTTCCAGCGTTGGATCCTGGTGATACGTATTTAGAACCCAACTTTCTGGTGGTCGAAACGACTTTGGATGAGCAAGGCGAGGCCATGACCAGCATCGCTCATGTCAACGCCGATGATGGCCAAGGCTGGGGGCTGAAATCTCTAGGACAGATCGCGGCTACGACACATTCAATGGCTCGGGAATGGGCCGTCGCATACGCCGCAAACCAAGAGATTCCTCTCGTGTACGAGCGAGATGAGACTGCGTAGTCTTCGATCTACCCGGGATCGTTAAACTGATTTACCAAGAACTCCGTATAACTAACTGTTTTATCCAACTTTTTCTCCGGAAATAACGCTGAACGACTCTCGTATCAGGGACCGCCGATCATGTAGCGGATTGAAAATTGGAGCGACTGAACGGGTTCGAACCGTCGACCTGTACCTTGGCAAGAGCAAGGAAAGATAGGGTTTATGCGGTCTAGAGGAGTCTATACCCTCCCCTACTGATCATTAACGATCAATAGGTTACCTACACTTACGCGCCCGTTACGCGCCCACCCCAATTTATCTCTTAGAAGGACCGCCCATCAACGGGAGGTCTCGTCGTGGATCACATTTATGCAAGGAAGCAACGTCATTGGAAGGCTGGCACGGATACAGCCAACTAATGAACATCATGGAGGATTAATTGAATACATACCTACCGCGCAATAATTTCAACAGGGAAGCATTGCAATACGCG
>Ga0209980_10002163_pt1 | contig 10740 bp, 8 predicted proteins | sample CR02metaG_FD_183611 | JGI IMG/M metagenome (GOLD analysis project Ga0209980, IMG submission 183611) | Deep subsurface microbial communities from Mariana Trench to uncover new lineages of life (NeLLi) - CR02 metaG (SPAdes) (version 2) | ecosystem: Environmental > Aquatic > Marine > Ocean trench >... | reverse complement strand
AAATCGGAAGACGACTAACCTACGCGAGTTTCCGTCCGGCCCCGGCAAGCATCTCTGCTGCATGATCGACCGTTTTCTGGGTAATCGCGACGCCGCCCAGCATGCGTGCGACTTCCTCGATTCGTTCGTCTTCACCCAGCGCGTGCACGCCCGTTCGCGTTGCCTTGCCGTCCGTCACCTTGCTAATACGAAAATGGAAGTCGGCCAGGCTCGCGACCTGCGCGAGATGGGTTACGCACAAGACTTGCCGCTCTGCAGCGAGTTCTTGCAAACGACGCCCGACCATTTCAGCAACACTGCCGCCGACGCCACTGTCTATCTCGTCGAATACCATCGTCGGTATCGAGCTGCCACCACTGGCTATGACCTGTATGGCAAGACTCATTCGTGACAGCTCGCCGCCCGAGGCGACCCGCGCCAATGACTGCGGAGGCTGGCCCGGGTTTGCGCTAATGAGAAATTCGATGTCATCGACGCCCCAGGGACGAATCTTGTCATCGGCCAACCGCGTCACGGCGATTTCGAATACGCCGCCGGGCATACCCAGGCTGGACATCGTTTCAGTGACAGCCGCCGCGAGGTTGCGGGCGGCTTCATCGCGGCACTTGGATAAAGTGCCGGCGAGAATCTGAAAATTTTCGCGTGCTGCGGTAACGGCGTCGCCCATTTGCTGGCCGCGCTCCTCGGCGTGCATCAATTCGTCAAGTTCGCCCCTAAGCCGGTCATGCAGATTCGGAATGTCTTCGGCCGCGACTCGGTGTTTGCGTGCGATCGTCTGCATTGCATCCAGACGCTCTTCCACCCAGTCGCGCCGCGCCGGGTCCATGTCGAGCGAGTCACCGTAACGATGCAGAGAGTCGGCTGCTTCACTGACTTGAATGGATGCGCTGTCGAGCAAGGCCCGTACAGGTTCCAGGCTTGCGTCGAACTCGAGCAATGCGTCGATCGATCTGGCCGCGTCGGACAGTAAGGTTGCGGCGCTGGCGGATTCGTCATCGGCGAGATTTATGAGCGCGTTACGAATTCCTTCTGCAAGTCGTCCGCGATGCAGCAGTTTCTGTCGTTCCGTTTGCAGCTCACCGACCTCGTCTTTTTGGACATCAAGTCCGTCAAGTTCGGTCAATTGAAATTCCAGCAAATCCAGCCGCGACGCTCGATCGACGTCGGCCACCAACAATTTCTGCAACTGGTCCGCCAATACACGCCATTGCTCATAGGCAGCTTCTGTTGCCTCACGTTGATCGATCAATTCGCCGAAGTGATCCAGAAGACCACGTTGCACAGATTTTCGGCCTAGAGATTGATGAAAGTGCTGACCGTGAATATCAAGTAGTGACTCACCGAGCGTCTTCAGCTGTTGCATAGTAACGGCGTTACCATTGATAAAAGCGCGAGACCGTCCATCGGCGCCAATGACGCGCCGCAGCAGGCATTCCTCATCCTGGTCCAGCGCGTGCTCGGCTAGCCAGTCTCTGACGTCGGCCAGCGTCGAGATGTCGAATTCGGCACTGAACTCGGCCCGCTGGGCACCGCCCCGGACTAACTGACTGCTGCCGCGCTCGCCCAATACCAGGCCCAACGCGTCGACAAGAATGGATTTGCCGGCGCCGGTTTCGCCCGTCAACACTGTCATGCCCGGGCCGAACTCGACAGCGACCCGATCGATGATGGCGAAATCTCGTATCTGCAAACTGACCAGCATGTCTACGTCGTTCCCTGGTCGCGGTTTCGACTGTCCCGGCCCCAGAAAAGTTTTGAGCGCAAGATATTGAAGAAGTTGTAGCCCGGCGGATGAATGAGTCGAATGCAGTGCGTGGATTTGGTGACGGTCAGGACATCATCAGGACTGACGTCACCGATCGCGTGACCATCGATCGTAACCTCGGCTTGTGCGTCCGAGCGTTCGAGAACACGGATTTCGATGGTTTTGCTTGCCGGGATAACGATTGGTCGATCTGTCAGCGTGTGTGAACAAACGGGTACGACAACCATTGCATCCAGGCTCGGTTCGATGATCGGCCCACCGCAACTCAATGCATAGGCTGTCGATCCTGTCGGCGTTGCAACAATGAGCCCGTCACCAGAATGCGTATTGACGTACTCGCCGTCGATGCTGGCAACGACATCGACCATGCGACCGGTTGCACAACGTTGCAGCACGACATCGTTGAAGGCTGTCGCCGTCACCGAAGTGCCATCCGCCCTGGATAGTGTTGCGGTCAGAAGGGACCGCGACTCGCACGTGTAATCGCCCTTTAGAATGTGATCGACGCTGGTCAGCATTTCATCGGGTGACACGTCGGCCAGGAAGCCCAGTCGACCACGATTGACACCGAGCAGCGGTATGTCCGAAGTGCGCGCGAGATTGCCCGCGTAGAGCATCGTTCCATCGCCGCCAATGGCAATCATCAAGTCCGCTTTGCCGGCGAGATCGGATTTGTCGACGCGATCCACCTGCAAATCCAGATCCATTTCGTCTGCAGCCAGCACGTCGATCCCAGCTTTTGTCAAATGCCGGGCGAGCACACGCATTAGATCCGCAACGTGCGGATCATCATGACGACCCAGCATCGCCACTCGCTTGATCTCACTGCTCATCGTATGTCCGCAGAACCCGGAATTTATTGCTCTATTGTGTACCAGAGACCGATTGTTACAAACCCTTGACCGACCGCCAAGGCGTTGCTAGCGTGTTGCAAGATACCCTAACACAGTGAGTCGCTTGCGAGTTTTCCGCATATTTCGCAAATGTCTGCAGAAGCAATAAGTACTCCCCCGAGTGAGCGCGCGCAACAGCTATTACGCGTTCTGATTCAGCGCTATATCCGTGAAGGCCAGCCGGTCGGCTCACGAACATTGTCGAAGGACTCAGGGCTGGACTTGAGTCCGGCAACGATTCGTAATGTCATGTCGGACCTTGAGGAACTGGGCCTGGTGTCCGCACCACACACGTCAGCCGGGCGCGTCCCGACGCCGTTGGGATATCGCTTGTTCGTCGATACGTTAGTCCGCTACCGTCAGCCCACGAGCGATGACATCGACCTGTTGCGATCGCAGATAAATCGCAAGATCAATAACGCCGGGGCGCTGGTCGCATCGGTATCCAATCTGCTGTCGGAATTTACGCACCTGGCGGGAGTGGTAACGATTCCGCGTGGGCAGCATGCCGCATTACGGCAAATTGAATTCCTGCCACTGTCAGAGAATCGGATTCTGGCCATTATCGTGATCAATGATCGTGAAGTGCAGAATCGAATCCTGCAGACGGACCGCGAATATTCCGTTTCGGAATTGCAGCAGGCTGCCAATTTCATCAACGAGCACTACGCCGGTAGTGAAATGTTGCAAGTCAGACGTCGCATAGTCTCTGATCTTGAAGACACCAGGTTGTCGATGAACCAGGCGATGCGCGACATCATCGAAGTTGCACAGACCGTAATGGAAAAGGCGACCAATCCTGCAGGAGAGTTTGTGCTGGCGGGCGAAACCAATCTCATGAATTTCGCCGAGCTGTCGGACGTTGATACTTTGCGCCGCCTGTTCGAAGCATTCTCACGCAAACGCCTCATGCTGGACTTGCTGGATCGCAGCATCAATGCGGACGGTGTGCAGGTATTCATTGGTGCCGAGTCAGGCTATGGCATCCTTGATGACTGTAGCGTCGTGACCGCACCCTATGAACTGGACGACGGAACGATCGGCGTGCTCGGCGTTATCGGCCCAACCCGAATGGCCTATGATCGCGTTGTCCCGATTGTCGACATCACCGCTCGATTGCTCAGGACAGCAATGAGCTCGTAAGTCGCAGCGCGAAATATTCCCGCCCGCTCTTGATATTTATCCGTAGAGCCCCACACTCCGAGGCACTCGAATCAACCCGGCTGTATGAGTGGAGCCAATGCCAATGAATGGTCAGACAGATCGTCCTGAAGAAGAACTGGAGGACGAGTCCGTAAATGACGGCGCAGACGATGCCGAATCAACTGAGCAGGAAGAAACTCCTGAAGCTGCAATGGCCGAATTGAAAGCCAGGGCGGACGACAACTGGGATCGATACCTGCGGGCGGCAGCGGAGACTGAAAATGTCCGCAAGCGGGCTTCAAGAGATGTCGAGCACGCACGCAAATACGCACTGGAAGGATTCGGCACCGAAATGCTCGCCGTAAAAGACAGCCTCGAATTGGGACTAGAGGCAGTGGAGTCGGCTGATGCTGACAGCATTGCCGAGGGCAGCAAGGCGACGCTGAAACTGTTGTCGGCCGCACTCGAACGATTCGGAATTGCGGAAATCGACCCAGTGGGCGAGCCATTCGACCCCGAGCGGCATGAGGCAATCAATATGCAACCGTCCGCTGACGCCGAGCCGGGCTCGGTGTTGAGCGTCGTACAGAAAGGCTATTCGCTGAATGGCCGTCTGCTGCGGCCGGCAATGGTCGTGGTGGCTTCCGCACCAACCGTCGAATCATCAGACGATTCAGCGTCGGACTAGGCAATGATTCTCCATGCTTGGCTTGAAACAAGCATCTGCGGCCCCACGTATCAGCCAGATTTGAAGAGTTATCCACAGAATTCGGAGTAGAGGAATGGCAAAAATAATCGGTATTGACCTGGGAACCACCAACTCCTGCGTAGCAGTCATGGAGGGGGGCGTACCCAAGGTCATTGAAAACAGCGAAGGCGATCGGACGACACCGTCGATTGTGGCGTTCAGCAAGGACGACCAGGTTCTGGTCGGCCAATCCGCCAAGCGCCAGGCGGTCACGAATCCGACCAACACCCTGTACGCCATAAAGCGGCTGATCGGCCGCCGGTTTGAGGACGACGTGGTACAGCGGGATATCAAGATGGTCCCGTACACGATCGCCAAAGCTGACAACGGCGATGCCTGGGTCGAAGCGAACGACAAGAAGATGGCACCGCCGGAGATTTCGGCGCGCGTGCTCATGAAGATGAAAAAAACGGCTGAGGACTACCTCGGCGAAGAGGTCAAAGAGGCGGTAGTCACGGTGCCTGCCTATTTCAACGATTCGCAGCGTCAGGCGACCAAGGATGCCGGCAAGATTGCGGGTCTTGAAGTGAAACGCATTATCAACGAGCCGACCGCAGCCGCATTGGCCTATGGTATGGACAAGAAGCGCGGTGATGTAACGATCGCAGTCTTTGATCTGGGCGGTGGCACATTCGATGTGTCGATCATCGAGATCGCCGAAGTCGATGGAGAACATCAGTTCGAAGTGCTCGCGACCAACGGCGACACCTTCCTCGGCGGTGAAGATTTTGACATGCGTGTCATCGAGTATCTGGCCGCTGAATTCGAGCGCGAGAGCGGTGTCGATATCACGCAGGACCCACTTGCGATGCAACGCCTCAAGGAGGCGTCCGAGAAAGCCAAGATCGAGCTTTCGACACAACAGCAGACAGAGGTGAACCTGCCGTACATCACGGCCGATTCGAGTGGTCCGAAACACCTCAATTTCAAGCTGACCCGGGCGAAGCTGGAGTCACTGGTTGACGAGTTGATCGAACGCACGATCGGCCCGTGCAAGATTGCGCTGAACGATGCCGGTCTCAAGGTGAACGAAATCGACGATGTGATTCTCGTCGGTGGCCAGACGCGAATGCCTAAGGTGCAGGAGGAAGTGCAGAGCTTTTTTGGACGTGAGCCCCGAAAGGACGTTAATCCGGACGAAGCCGTTGCACTCGGTGCGGCCATCCAGGGCGGGGTCCTGGCTGGTGAAGTCAAGGACGTCCTGTTGCTCGACGTTACGCCTTTGTCACTGGGTATTGAAACGCTCGGCTCCGTGATGACCAAGTTGATCGACAAGAACACGACAATTCCGGCAAACGCGGAGCAGGTGTTCTCCACTGCCGACGACAACCAGACTGCAGTGACGATTCACGTGCTACAAGGTGAGCGCGAACGCTCGGCGGACAACAAATCGCTGGGTCGATTCGACCTGACAAATATTCCGGTTGCACCGCGTGGCCTGCCGCAGATTGAGGTGACGTTCGATATCGACGCGAATGGCATTCTCAATGTATCGGCGAAGGACAAGGCGACCGGCAAAAGCCAAACTATCGTGATCAAGGCGTCCAGTGGATTATCGGACGAGGAAGTTGAGCAAATGGTGTCCGACGCCGAGAGCCATGCGGAGGAAGATCGCAAGTTTCGCGAGCTGGTGGACTCACGTAACCAGGCAGACAGCTTGATTCATGCGGCCGGGAAGACGTTGAGTGAACTGGGCGAGAAAGCCAGCGGCGAAGAACGCCTGCAGGTTGAGAACGCGATCGCCGATCTCAAGACGGCGCTTGAAAACGACGAGAAGGAGCAGATCGAAGCCAAGACAGCTGCGCTCGCAGAAGCGTCCGGCGGCCTTGCGCAGAGACTTTATGAGGAACAGGCAGCGAAAGAAGGTGCTGATTCCTCAGGCGACGCCGCAGCCGACGATGATGTTGTTGATGCAGAGTTCGAGGAAGTCGACGACGATAAGTCGAAGTCTGGGTAGACTTCAGCATCTTGACGAAATCCAGGGGCGCCGCTTGCGGCGCCCGTTTTTAGAGAGCCATGGCTAAACGCGACTATTACGAAACGCTTGGAGTCTCGAAATCGGCGTCCGCTGCCGAAATCAAGAAGTCGTATCGTCGTCTTGCGATGAAGCATCACCCTGACCGCAACACAGACGATGCCAGTGCCGAGGCGAAGTTCAAAGAGGCCAAGGAAGCCTACGAAGTACTTAGCGATGCGGACAAACGCGCAAGCTATGACCGGTTTGGACATGAAGGTCCGAGCGCACGGTCTGCCGGGCCGGGCGGATTCAGTGCGGACGGTTTTGGCGACATATTCGGTGACATCTTCGGTGACGCGTTTGGCGACATTCTTGGCGGTGGTCGGCGACGTGGTCGTCAGGTCTATCGTGGCGCCGACCTGGGCTATGAGATGCGTCTTGATCTTGAGAGCGCTGTTGGCGGTGATTCGGTCACCATCGATGTGCCAACCCAGGTTACCTGTGAGACCTGCGATGGCAACGGTGCGAAGAAGGGCACCCAACCGGTCACTTGCTCTACCTGTAATGGAGCGGGTCAGGTCCGGATGCAGCGTGGACACTTTTCGATCCAGCAAGCTTGCCCGGCTTGCAAGGGTGTCGGAACTGTCATCGCAGATCCCTGCACCGATTGTCACGGCCGCGGACGCGTGCGCAAGACCAAGACCTTGTCGGTAAAAGTTCCTGCCGGTGTGGATGACGGTGACCGCATTCGACTGTCGGGTGAGGGTGAGGCAGGCCGAAACGGGGGTCCTCCAGGCGACTTGTACGTCGAAATACGCGTGAATCCGCACAAGATATTTACCCGCGATGGCGCCGACCTTGCCTGCGAAGTACCCGTCAGTGTCGCCATTGGTACGCTTGGCGGCGAGGTCGAGCTGCCCACCCTCGATGGGAACGTATCGCTCAAAGTTCCTGCCGGTACCCAGTCAGGCAAGACATTTCGTCTGCGGGGCAAGGGCGTGATCACAGTGCGCGATCCGCGTAAAGGTGACTTGTTTGCCAAGGTCGCCATCGAAACGCCGATCAATCTGACGCCCGAGCAGAAAGAACTGCTCGGCCAATTCGACGAGTTGATTCGTGCCGGTGGTGAAAAGCACAGCCCGCGCGCCGGTGGTTGGCTCGACACAGTCAAACGTTTCTTCGATCGCATCAGTCAGTAAGGACAGCCCTATCCATTCAATCAATGTAGGAATATCCGGAGCGGGCCGCATGGGGCAGGCAATCATGCAGGCAATCGATGCTGCGGATGACGTGCAGGTCTCGGGGGTGTGGGCGAGAGGCGAATCCATCGATGAGGTTGTGGCTGCAGCGGACGTCATTATCGACTTCAGTCTTCCTGATGCGACTGCAACTGTGCTTGAAGCAGTGTTGAGCCATCAAAAACCGCTCGTGTGTGGTGTCAGTGGGCTCGATGATTCGTTGTGGAAGGCGCTGGAGCAGGCCGCAACCGTGATACCTCTCGTGTATGACCGAAATATGAGTCAGGGTATCGCCGTGCTGGACGATCTTGTCAGCCGGGCGGCCCGGTCTCTGGGCGCGGAATTTGCCGTTGAAGTCCACGAGACGCACCACATTCACAAGGTCGATTCGCCGTCAGGTACTGCGTTGCAGTTGGGGGAATCGATCGCTGCCGCGAGACCACAGGATACCGCCGAGAACGCGGTTCGATATGAAGTGGAGCGGCGTGGCGAAGTTCCCGGTGAACATACCGTCATATTCTCCAGCCCGACGGAAACCCTGACGTTGGGACACAGCGTTACGACCCGCCAGGTATTCGCTGACGGCGCACTCCGCGCCGCCAGATGGGTTACCGGTCAGCCGGCCGGTCTTTATCGGATGCGCGACGTGTTGTTCGGCGGTGGATGAGCGCAAAAAACTGTCGTCTAGTCTGGCGCGACCTGTCGCGCTTCAGTAAACTACGCCAGATCGCTGAGCGGTCAGCGAAATCGCGAGCGGGAGGCCATGTCCTTCCGCTTTTGTGCATCTGAAACTGACACCCGCTTGCGATCTCGGGTTCGGAATTGACTGAGGGTCGCTTTTGGTAACGCCTGCTGTTCTGGCACTTCAAGACGGAACAACCTTCCGCGGAATTTCTATTGGAGCCGATGGCAAGACTATCGGCGAAGTCGTTTTCAATACGGCGATGACCGGCTACCAGGAAATCCTGACTGACCCCTCTTATTGCCGCCAAATCGTCACGCTCACTTATCCGCATATCGGCAATACCGGCACTAATAGTGACGACATGGAATCGGCGCGCACGCATGCATCCGGACTCGTCGTTCGTGACAGTTCCATGATTAACAGTAACTGGCGATCCGAACGATCTTTGGGCGATTTCCTGCGCCAGAGCGGCACAGTGGCCATCGGAGATCTGGATACCCGTAAACTAACGCGCATCATACGGGAGCGGGGCGCCCAGTCAGGCTGCATCATGACGGGTGATGTAGACCCGGAAACCGCGATTGCACATGCACGCAAGTTCCCCGGAATCGCAGGCATGGACCTGGCCAAGTTCGTCACAACGGACACTGCGTATCAGTGGTGTTATGGCACGACATTTGGTCGTGGCCCACGCATTTTCAGCCGGCGAATCGCGCCGTATCATGTCGTCGCCTACGACTTCGGCATCAAACGAAATATTCTGCGAATGTTGTCCGATCTCGATTGCCGCATGACGGTGGTGCCGGCGACGACTACCGCGGATGAAGCGATGGCGCTAGCCCCGGACGGCATTTTTCTGTCGAATGGACCCGGTGATCCGGAACCCTGTGACTATGCGATTAGTGCGATTAAGGAATTTCTCAATCTCGATATCCCCGTGTTCGGAATCTGCCTGGGTCATCAGTTGCTTGGACTGGCGGTGGGCGCGCGTACCAAGAAGATGAAGTTTGGCCATCACGGTGCAAATCATCCGGTGCAGGATCTCACTACTGGACAGGTTTTGATCACCAGCCAGAATCACGGCTTTGAGGTCGATGAGGAGAGCCTGCCGGATAATGTGGAGACAACGCATCGCTCTCTTTTTGACGGCAGCCTGCAAGGGATTGCTTGCAAAGACCGGGCGGCATTCGGCTTCCAGGGGCATCCTGAGGCCAGTCCGGGTCCACACGACATGTCGCCGTTGTTCGAGCACTTTATCCGGGCGATGGATGCCAAAAAGCTTACATCAAGCCACGCAGCGATCTCTTAATAGTATTATAAAACAATTGTTTATATTATTAATCTAATGTTAATTATGATGATGAAACATGCCCAAACGTACTGACATCGATAGCGTTCTGATCATCGGTGCGGGACCGATCATCATCGGCCAGGCCTGCGAATTTGACTACTCGGGCGCCCAGGCGTGCAAGGCGCTCAAGGAGGAGGGAATTCGCGTCATCCTTGTTAATTCAAATCCTGCAACGATCATGACCGATCCGGAAACCGCCGACGCAATCTATATAGAGCCAGTGAACTGGGTCTCCGTGCAGAGAATAATCGAGAAAGAACGTCCCGACGCGCTATTGCCAACCATGGGCGGTCAAACAGCACTTAATTGTGCGCTGGATCTTGCTCGAGAGGGCGTGCTCGAGAAATATGACGTCGAGATGATTGCCGCGTCCCGGGAAGCCATCGATATGGCCGAGGATCGACAACTGTTTCGCCAGGCGATGACAGAAATCGGGCTGGAAGTCCCCAATGCTGATATCGCGCATACCCTCGATGAAGCGCTTGAAAAACAGCCAGGCATAGGCTTTCCGACGGTCATCCGGCCGTCGTTTACGCTCGGTGGAACCGGTGGTGGCATCGCGTACAACCCGGAAGAATTCGAGCGGATGGCAGCTCACGGTCTCGAAATGTCGCCGACGACAGAGATCCTCCTCGAAGAGTCGGTCGTCGGCTGGAAAGAATTCGAAATGGAGGTTGTTCGAGACAAGAAAGATAATTGCATCATTGTCTGCTCAATCGAAAACCTGGACCCGATGGGTGTACATACGGGAGATTCGATCACGGTGGCACCTGCGCAGACGCTGACAGATAAAGAATATCAGCGGCTGCGTAATGCATCGATCGACGTGTTGCGAAAAATCGGTGTAGACACGGGTGGATCCAATGTGCAATTTGCGATCAATCCGGAAGACGGTCGCGTTCTGATTATTGAAATGAATCCGCGGGTTTCGCGCTCGTCCGCGCTGGCTTCGAAAGCGAC
>Ga0209980_10002162_pt1 | contig 10741 bp, 10 predicted proteins | sample CR02metaG_FD_183611 | JGI IMG/M metagenome (GOLD analysis project Ga0209980, IMG submission 183611) | Deep subsurface microbial communities from Mariana Trench to uncover new lineages of life (NeLLi) - CR02 metaG (SPAdes) (version 2) | ecosystem: Environmental > Aquatic > Marine > Ocean trench... | reverse complement strand
GTCGGGAACGGGGACTTCACACCCCCCACGGAGTTCCCCGACGCCAGCAAATACGGTAACCTCTCCGCGGCTTATGTGTTCGGCGTTCATGTGGCGGAAGTGGAAGTGGACACTGAGACGGGTGCTGTTCGGGTGGTGAACTACTGGGCGGTGCATGACAGCGGCACGGTCATCAACCCTTCCACAGCCACAGGGCAGGTGCACGGCGGTGTGGCCCAGGGAATCTCCTCAGCCCTCACCGAGGAAGTGTTGGTCAAAGATGGATTGGTCACGAATCCCAACTTTCTCGATTACCGCATTCCGGGTTTTCAGGACATCCCGGAAATGCATGTAGAATTTGTGGAGACTCAGGACCCTTATGGCCCCTTTGGAGCCAAGAGCATTGGCGAGTCTTCCCTAAATCCAGCCGCATCGGCGGTCTGCAACGCCATTTACAATGCCGTCGGTGTGCGGGTACACCAGACGCCGGTCACGCCGGAACGACTTTGGAAACTGATGGAGACAGCTCGCCAGGGGGAAGGGAAGAAATAGGCATGGCGGAACCCAAGACCACTGAGTATGTTGTGCCTCAGTCAGTGGGAGAAGCGGTGGAGGCCCTGAGTGAGTCTCCGAAGGCTCGGGTGATCGCGGGCGGCACCGACCTCATGGTGGGGATGCGGGAGGGCCACGTACACCCGACTCGTCTGGTCGACATCACCCGAATCCAAGAGTTGATTGGGATCAGTACCCAGAACGGCTCTCTGCGAATCGGGGCAGCCACCAAGATCGATGAGATTCTTCATCACCCAACTGTTCGCTCTGAGTATCCCGCTCTGGTGGATGCGGGTCAGCTGCTGGGCGGATGGCAGATTCAGAATATGGCCACCCTGGCCGGCAACCTCTGTAATGCTTCTCCAGCTGCCGAGATGTCCGGCCCCCTGCTGGTGTTGGATGCAGAGGTGGAGGTGATGGGGCCTTCCGGAGAGCGGCGTATTCCCCTAGGCGAGTTTTGGACTGGACCAGGTAAGACAGTTCTCGAGCCCGCTGAAATTCTCACCACCATCGTTATTCCCGGCAAAGTGAGTGGGCGACTAAGTGCCTACCAGCGCGTTGATATCCGTCATTCGGTAGACATTGCCCTGGTGTCCAGTGCCGTGGGTGTTGAACTCTCCGAGGGTAAGGTGCAGCTGGCTCGGATCGCTCTGGGGGCGGTAGCGCCGACTGTGATCAGGGTGACGGAGGCGGAAGCCTATCTTCAGGGTCGCACCCTGTCCGAAGAGGTGCTGGACAAAGTAGAAGATTTGGCCGAAGCCGCTGCTGTGCCCATCACCGACGTTCGGGCCTCGGCTGAGTACCGCAGTGCCATGGCCGGCGTTCTGGCCAGACGGGTTCTTCTATTGGCGGCGGAAAGGGGTTAGGTGCCTCCCACCTCATTGAACGGTTTACTTCAAAGGCCCCAGACTTGAGGCGACTTCGCGGCCGCACGAGCAGCGCCACCTGGGTCTATGGGAAGAGTCCAATACACCAACTGATAGAGCCCCTTCACAAAAACGAGATCCCTTTCCATCCTGGATGCCGACATTGGCTCTGCACCTGCAGTGGTCCACATCGGGCCGCCGTTTTTTTTCTGGCGGCTCTAAGACTCAATTAAAGTGTCGTTTAATTGCGTCTTGCGGAGGAAGCCAGCCTGTGAGTCACTCTAAGTAGCCGCCATTCCTAGTGAAAAGACACGCCCAGAGGGTCTCAGATTGACCAAAATTTGGGACCACCTTTCGCTTGACAGGCACCCCCACTTCTAATAAGGACGTTAGCCGGACCTAGTTACAGAGCCTCCCCCAACTTTGAAACGGCTTCCAGTATAACTGAGGCCTAACACAGGGACGGTAAACGTTACTCGGAGGGTGATAACGAAGGCACACTGAGCGGCGGCTATGTCAGGAATTCTTGGGTTCTTGTTGGCCATGCCCCAAAAGCGAATTCTTATCATTAAATCTATGAATTGAATGAAGGCCTGGATCTAAAGTGAAGGAGGAGCCACAATGGAAACGATTAAAGTGCTTGTCGCCTTGTTCGTTGCTGTTTTTTTACTCCCGGTTGTTTCGTGGTCGGGGTATCCAGATCCGAAGCTAATTGAAGCTGCAAAGAAGGAAGGGACTATATCCTACTGGACGACCATGTCTCTGCCCCAGAGCAAACAGGTCGTAGACGCGTTTCACAAAAAATATCCTTTCATCAAAACAGAACTCTATCGCACCGGTGGCGACGCCATGCTTAACAAGATCCTAACGGAGCATCGTGCCGGCCGGCACGCCTGGGATGTGACGGTAGCAAGCGGTGATAAGTTTTCTCTGTTTATGAAGAACAAACTTGTGGGATTTTACCGTTCACCTGAAGCCAAAAATATCGTTACAGATCTGGTGGACAAAAATGGGTATTGGACTGGATATTATGTCAACCCCTACGCGTTGGGATACAATACCCAAATGGTCAAAAAGGAAGACGTCCCTAAGACCTACGAGGAGCTGCTCGATCCCAAGTGGAAAGGGGGAAAGATATCGATCGATAACACGGCCTATACGTTTCTTTTTGGACTTATCATGGCATGGGGCGAGGAGAAAGCGGTCTCCTACTTCAAAAAGCTCGCTGCACAGGAGCCGGTTGCCATGCGGGGTAATACCAATCGGGTTCAGCTCGTGATGGCCGGAGAGTACCCTCTAATTATTGCCTACGCACCGACGATTCAAAGGTCCACCTCCAAGGGGGCGCCCATCGACTGGGTTCCCCTGGAGCCAGTCCCGGTTCAGGTCAATGCGGTCTTGTTTAGCGCCTATGCTCCCCATCCGAACGCAGGCAAGCTTTTCATCGATTTTATGCTCTCTGAACAAGGGCAAAAACAACTCGTAGGGTTCCAGCGAATTCCTACCCGCAAAGGAATAGATCCCAATCCAGTTCGGCTATTCAAGGGATATAAGCGCATCGTGGAGAAACCCCATGAGATAAACGCAAAGGACTTCTCGAGGGCGGTAAAGCTTTATCAAAAAATCTTAAAACTTCGCTGATCTGATTTTGTGAACGGACTGTTGCCGGGTCTCCGAGCGTTGTTCGTGAGTCGTTATGAAAGAGAGGCCCGAACAAGAAGTGACAGAGGTTATTGAGGTCCCTCCTGCGCCCATCTCTAAGGAGTTAAAAAAGCGCTGGTCCCACTTCATCCAAAAGGTGTACGAAACAGATCCCCTTTATCTGCCCCAAGTGGCAGGAGGGGAGATACGCAACATTTTAATTGACCAGCCATAGTCCCCAGTACTTCGAGAAGCGGCAGTCCGAACAGGGTCGCCGTTTTCTTGTCTGGGAGCGCTAAGACTCAAATCAAGCGTCGATTAATTGTGTCTTTCTAGGAAGTCGGCCTGTAAGAGCCTGCCAAGACTCCGCTTTCTAGCTAATTGACATGCCTTCCAGACTTTACTAGAGGTGGCAGGTTAAGAAGTAGGTAAAAGCCTCCCCCAGCATTGATGGGCTTCCAGCGAGATTTGAGGCCTAACCAGAGGGACGGGAAACCGGCCTTCGGAGGGGGACAATGAACAGAAGAGCCTAAAGCCAGCCGCTCTTTACGATTCTTCGTAAGGGTATGCTGGCTTTTTGTTTTCCAGAACTGGAGCACTTAGCACTTTTGGTCTGAGTCAGTGGGAAAAGGAACGAGATAATAAACCAGAAAGGAGGCGTTGTATGCAGCGAACAACATTTTTTTGGATCCTCGTCTTGGTGGGAGCCATGGTCGTAGGAGCCGTCAGCGTCCAAGGGCTTCGTGCCGAGGAGAAGGAGTATAAGCCGGCGGGAAAGACAACGAAGCTCGTCAAAACGGCGTTGGCCGAAATGGAGGGGAAGGAAGTGAACATGCTCCATCGCCAGTTCGCTCCCGGGTGGATCAGTGCAAAACATTATCATTCTGGCCATGTGTTCCTGTATGTCCTGGAAGGCTCCATCATTATTGAGCTCGAAGGAAAGCCCCCTATGGCGGTCGGACCGGGCGAGGTGTAGCATGAGCTACCCAATCGAGTGATGCAGGCCAAGAACGCCAGTGCGACCGACGATCTCAAGGTCATCCTGTTCCAGGTCGGCCCTGAAGGCAAACCCATGTTGATCAAAGTGAAGTAGGAGGCTCCTCCCAAAGGGGTCAGAGACACACACTGCGCAACACAGACGGCCACCTTACGGGGTGGTCGTCGGTCATTGGATTTTTTCCCCGGCGGGAATTCTTGCTGCGGACTCCTAATCTTTTTTAGGACCTGGTTAAGGACATGGGGAGCAACCATGCCGCCAAGATCGGGTCAACAGAGGAGGCTATTATGAGGCTCAGAACAGTCGCACTCGTCGTTACCCTAGCCCTCGGACTGCTCGCCGCGCCGTTGCACGCTGAGGCGCAGCAGGTGGGGAAGGTCTATCGGATAGGGCTCCTTCATTCTGTCTCTTCCGCAGTTACGCTTTTCACTGGTGCATTCCGGCAGGGTATACGAGAGCTGGGTTACGTCGAGGGAAAAAACTACGGCCTCGAAATCCGCGCGCGTGGGGCGAAAACCGATCGACTTTCCAATCTGGCAGCTGAGCTGGTCCGTCTAAAAGTCGACATCATCGTCACGGTAGGTTTCCCTGCACTCCGTGCCGCCAAGGAAGCAACCAGCACGATTCCCATTGTCATGATAACGGGTTCCGATCCGGTAAAACGTGGGATAGTTGCCAGTATGGCGCACCCGGGTGGAAGTATCACGGGAGTATTTACCATGACCGTGGAGTTAAGCGGGAAACGTTTGGAGCTACTCGCTGAGATAGTTCCAGGGGCTAAGCGCATTGCTGTCATAACGACGAGACGCAGAATGGCGGCGAGAGAGGAAATAGAGTTGGAGGCCGCGGCTCGTACGTTAGGGGTAAAGCTTCAGATCCTAAAGGCGCGAGATCCCAACGCGATTGACAGAGCGTTTTTGGCGATGAGCAAAGAGCGTGCCGAGGCTCTCATTATGATACCGAGCGCGCGCTACGTACAGCACCGAGAACGTATTATCAAGCACGCGGCGTAGAATCGCCTGCCGTCAATCTATTTTCACAGCAAACACGTGGAGAGTGGAATTTACATCCTCAACTACTACTGAGCAATCCGGCCGACATTCAGTCACTGGTTATGGTTCGGGACACAGCACAGCAACATCGTCATCTAATATAGCTAATGCTACAGCTATATTAATTGGTGACAAGGGAACTGTACTAAATATTAGAATGAGGATGCAGGCGGGGGTTCTAAAATCACAACTACACGGACATGGGGAAGCCGAAGACAACAAAGGGAACAGGTATCAGGTTCGCTTCTAATGCCTTGTGGCCAAAAGTTTGTGAGAACTGAGTGAGAAATCGTAATCTCTATTGTTGTGTTTATTTTGGAAGGTCATGAAGCAGCCCCCTTTATCTGTTTTGGGTGGCCAATTGCTCTATTCCAGCGGCGGTCCACATCGGGCCGCCGTTTCTGTTAGGCTCTGATCTGCCTAGAAAAAAATTATAGAAAATTCTCGCCTGTGACCTTCAAGCCTCCGTGCAGCGGCGGCGACCCACATTTTAATGCCGGTATTTCTGTAAGGCGGGAAAACCTCGGCAAACCCTCCCCTGCATCGAAGATGGAGACCTTGGCAAGCCCTGGATTCCAGAAGCTGGCGCGGGAATGGAAACCGAAAGGGAAGTGAGAAGTGACGTGAGTCTAATGCCGCTGTAAAAGACTGCCTTCCAAGTGTCCATCAAGGGTCAGTTGAGCCTGGTGGGGTTGAGAGATTGGATCTCTCGGCCCCTTTGTTTTTTTGCCCTTAGATGCTCAGCAAACCCTCAAATGACTCGGACAGAACACGGACAGTGGAAAAATAAGCCTTTATAGGACAAGTATCAGCAACTCCAAGTCACTTTTTAGACCGTTTTTGTGGCAGCACATAAGGTATTTGTCGTAACAGAGGCTGCCAATGGGGCTCACGTCGCCGCAAGGCGTAGCAAGAGATGAATTTGGAGTCGAGATCCACCTCGCAGCAAACCAACCGATGGGGCCACATTGGATCAAGCTCGAAGGTGTGGCCGAGGAGATGGACCTTCCCTTGCTCGGTTGTACGACGAAGGAAAATGATACGACCCTTCAGAGGAGATTTAAGATTCAGTTGCCAACTTTCGGGAAAGAGTCGACGCTCTGGGGCAACCTCCATCCTTACCGCCGCCTTTTTACGACACGCTATGACGTACTTGGTGGAACGACTTTGGAGGGCCTCCAACGACTCATGCTGGAATCGAGCCCAGACCTTGGCCTGCCAGCGTCCGTTGAAACTCTCGATAGCGGCCTGGAAACCGCTCTCACGGGGTGGTGCAAACACCGGCACAACACTGAGACTCAAGCATAGACGGATAACTGAGCCGATGACATCGGGGTATTGGTGGGGACCTTGAAAGATCGTATCGTTGTCGAACTGGGCATAGGTAAGCAATCCCCAGACGCACCAGTGCTCCAGCAGGGCCTCTCTGACAGTTATTGCAAGGATCACAGGGTATGGCCACGAACCCACAAGGCCGCCGTGGAGGGAGATGGCATTGAGGACTTCTACTTCAGTGCCTCCTCGAATGACCAGACCCGAGACGGTGTCGAACTGGTCGAGTTCGGCATGTTCTGCGGCCACATCGGGAAGATACCAGCCACGCGGTGGCGGGGGACGGCGCACACGACGGTGGGCATCGAAGGCTCCGTATCTTCGGAGGATCCGGTTAATGGTTGGCAGCGACGGGACATCAGAGGTGTTTTGCTGGAGCAGTTCGCGGCGGATGGCGGCCGCGCCAAATTCACCGAGGTCGCTGTGGTCACGCAGTTGCTGCCTGAGATTCAGTATCAAATCCTCCATAGCCCGTGCCACACGATTAGCTGCCCGGTGGGGACCGGCAGGGCGGTTATGCCACTCCACTCGGTCAAGACGAGAGTCCTGAGCTCGCTGAACCCACCTCTGGACGGTGAGGAGGCTAAAACCAAACTGGCGTGCCACCGAGCGCATCGAGGCACCCTTGCGGAGAGCGACCACTATGTCGTGGCACTTCTTTTCGGTAGAACTTTTTTCGCCATCTTAGCTCCTTGTTCAGTTTTCCACTAGGATACTGACTTGGAGTTGCTGATACATAGGTGACTTGGAGATACTGATACTTGTCCCTTTATATCTAGGCGGATAGAACGGACCTTTTGCTTTCCTTGCAAACGACCATGCCCCTCATTGGTCGGTCTACGAAGCAAACGGACTCGGTCACTGTACCGCCTTCTGTCCGTGTACTTGTGCAGAGACCTCCCCGAAACTTTCAGGAAGGTTGACTGATAAGCCTTAAAGTTGTTGGGTGTTTTAGAAAGTTTGAAGCTATAGGCACGGAAAGATTTTACATGGCATTAAAGAGGTCGCCGGTTCGATCCCGGTCGGCTCCACAATTCTATTCTAAGACTACCAGCGCTCCCCCCCTTTTCTTTTAACCCCCCCTTCCCATTATAAGGGTGGCATGAGACAGCCTTTTATAACCCTCTACCCTTACCCGCTTACCTGTATTTTATTCAACTACGGGATGGTATAGGACATGGGCCGATAATGGCTCAACGAGGAGAAAATTTTGCGACCGTTTCGCTTTCTTCAAGAAATTCTCAATAAAGCTCTATTTAAACGCATTTGAGAGATAATTTGCAAAATTGGCATAAATCACAGGCTGTCGAAAATAAGAATCTCCCAAAAATCACATGGTTACAGGCTGGCACTCCTTTTGCGGAATCGAGGACTGATTTTACTGATGGGGGTGGACTGTGAACGAGAAAGAATTCCAAGAGATCAAAGAACAAGCTGAGGAAGTCAAGAGACTGCTGGGACATGGCTCATGCCAATCAAAAATTCTCCGGAAAGAGATATTGGGGCCTGTCACGATGAACTTGATAGAGAACGACGTCCCTAGGCTTGTAGCTGAAGTTGAGAAGTTACGGGCTGAGCAAGAGCAATTGCGAGGTAAAATAGAGTCCCTCAAAGAGGAATACTCTGCTTTGATAACTGAATCGGATGAGCATTTGAGAGAAATGGAAGAATTCCAGGCTGTAGTGCGAGAGGTCCTGAAAGATGTCAGCGAGACGGTCGGTTCATTTAACAAACGCGAGTCGCCAGACCAGCTTGACCTGGCACTTTCCGTTTCGACTGTTGGTCACTCAAATGGTAGACAAGTAAGGGATGGCGACAATGCAGGATTTAATAGTCGCCAGCTTACCAACCTCAGACCCCTACTGATAGGCTGATCTGTGCAGAAGCTCGGTGAATATGAATCCGGAAAGTGCGATTCCAGATCCCTCCACCATGCTGCTACTCGCCTCTTGCCTGGCAGGGTAGGCTTCTTCAGGAGACGCTGGAAACAGAATGTATAAAGTCAGACAGTATAGTAACCACTCAGTCGAGATGGTTGATTGGCTTATAATAAAAACGTTGATGCTTGGTGCAATATGCACCCTGGTGGTGTTCTCTGCAACCTATCTTCTTATTCCCATGATATTCTCTTAGACCAGCCAGAGTCCTAGAAGTTTAAAACGGCGGTCCACATCGGGCCGCTGTTTTGGTTTTTAGGAAGGTATCCAACAGATAAGAAAGACGGGAAATGCCGGAAAACTTGTTAACCATTGAAGAAGTCGCAGATTACCTCCATGTCGGCCGGAATACCATCTACCGTTTGTTAGCTCAGAGGAGACTTCCGGCCTTCAAGGTAGGCAACCAATGGCGGTTTCAGAGTAAGATGATTGAGGCTTGGCTGAGTAAGAACTCAAATACCCAAAAGGAAGGGCTACACTGAAGCAAGCCTTTTGTTTGAGCGGTTCATATTTGCTTACCCCCATTATCCTTGCGGGGGCTGAGAGGTTGCATCTCTCGGCCCTTTTTCTCTTCCCATCCAGGCCCTCAACATCTAGTTAAATCCCCCAAAAAGACGACTCCACGTGGGAAACCCCATCGGTAATGTGCCTGCGGCAGGCCGCTGGGTATACTAATAATCAAGTACATTTACTTTTTTGTGGCAGTTATGGTGTTGACTGCATTTGGGATTGCGGTTGTAGTGTAGACCGCTTTGTGAATCGTAGTTGTTGCCCCAATATTTCTGCGCTTATTGTCCCGTCTCTCTCCCAGAATCTGTTAAGTAATCCGTAAAATCGTCAGGGTTCTCTACCGACTCCATTCTTCGGGCAGCTATGCCTGAACACTTCAGGCGATTATGCCTAATCTGTAATCAGCGCCAGCGGGTAAGTCATTGAAAGATAACAACTTCACCATTTGGTACATGGTATGCATAAATACTGTGGCTCGGAGGTGAATGGAGCACCCTCGAACATTCAACCATGCTCCTCCATTGCTCTGGATTGACAGGTTTAGGCTTTCTCAGACGACGCAGGAAGGCTACTTGACAGTTCTGAATGTGTGGCGGGAAAATGCCGTACGGAAAAATTGGAACCGAATAGTCGATGCATCACCTTGGCACTTTAGCAGTTTTAGGGTTCTTTTTGATTGCGTGTGCCCCTCAGCCTCAACGCAGAGGAGCTTCTCTTCAATCACATTCTCCAGAAATTATCTCTATAGTTGATGACCTCAAAATTCAGTCTTTCGTCACAATGGAAGGAAGGCGGATACTGCAGGTGACTGACAACAGAGATCAGAACCGTGAATATCGGTTCTATCTTGCCCAATTCAAAAATCCCAATTGGATAGGAGCGGCAGCTGGCAGTCATGTTATTTATGTCCAGATTAAGGCAGCAAGAAATGCTTATCTTAACCGCCAAGTATTTTTGCCTGGTCTCCGAAGAATCTTAGCCCATGAGATTGCCCATGACCTATTGAACCATCCAAAAAACCGCAACAATTCTGCAGCGGAAGAACTGGAAGCTGATCGGCTTGGAATAATTCTTTGGAAACGACTGGGATGGGATTGCTCTTACTGGATACAACAATACGAAACCAAGCAGAAAAGAGGTATCACCTCTACCCTCTATCCTACAGAACTACAACTACGCCAGGCCAGGAGTTTATGTCCAGAAGCTGAAGAGCGCAAAAGAGATGATTTAAAAAAAGAACTCCTGGAAGCTGACTTGCTCCACAAAACGCCTGGTCTGGAACGACACCTCATACCCAGATAGGGTGCTGATTGTGTAACCAGCGGTCATCATGATTTTGCCGGACTTTTGACGGCAGTGGAAACTGCAAAAGAAAACGAGCCGCGCTTCCTGACTTTTAATTTAATTCTTTTTCCTACCTTTTCTCCGACGTTGAACTCGCTCCTCTTCACTTTACGGTTTTTTCTGAATTTCAAAACTGCCCTTGTCTGCTTTTCGCGGCAGACATTGCACGTGTTTATGGTTGGGTTGCGAAATTCCCGTCCCGCTCTCACCTGGCCGCACCTCCAACATCGCCTCGACTGTTCCGGGTCGTGAGCTTCCTTAAGGTGTAAAAAGAATTTGCTCTCCGGCCAAATCTTCGGCTTGCTGGGGCAAAGATCGCAGATTATGGCCTTATAAAGCTGGGGACCGTTAACAAGTTGGATGATCGCCATCTTTTAATTTTTCTCCCTTTACTATTATTAACCTAGATACTACATATTGTGGGTCGCTTCAAGAGATACTCAATCTATTGAGGAATCAAAATACGCTTTCTTATAAATATCAGCTACTTACGACTCTCGCTGTTTTATGCTTCAATTCAAGTCCTAAGTT
>Ga0209980_10002158_pt1 | contig 10743 bp, 8 predicted proteins | sample CR02metaG_FD_183611 | JGI IMG/M metagenome (GOLD analysis project Ga0209980, IMG submission 183611) | Deep subsurface microbial communities from Mariana Trench to uncover new lineages of life (NeLLi) - CR02 metaG (SPAdes) (version 2) | ecosystem: Environmental > Aquatic > Marine > Ocean trench >... | reverse complement strand
CGCCGCGGCCAAGACAACGTGGACCAGCGGATGATCGAGGGGGACGATGACCTCGGCCTGCCCGCCGCCCCGGGCCCATCTTTTGTCGTAGTGCCTGAGGCCGAGTTCGCCCACACCGGCACAGCGGCCCGCGGCGAGATCTTGCCTGATCTTGGCGACCTCCGCCCGGGCGCGTTCGATCCGACCCTGATGGAGGTGACCGATAAAATCAGGAGAACACAGGGTCGTCACATTGGGAAATCGGGCGGCCCGGCCGAGCAACTCATCTCTCTTCGATTTTCGATAATCATTGGGGGTCCGCATGACGATGATCCGTACGATGCCCGCCTTGGCGGCATCGGCGAAGTGGCGCGCGAGAATTTCGTTGTCTTGCTTTCTCGGATGGCTGTGGGCATCGATCATCTTCCCCGCATAGGCCTGCCCGGCGGTGGCCTGCCCGGTCGCGCACCCGAAAAGGGCCAATATCGCAAGGGCGCCAAGCCAAAGATTAAGGATGCCGATTCGTTTCATGCCCTGACCCGCGAATGAATATGGTGCACAGCAACGATTGTTCGGTCCATGAGGGTCCATTTTAGGGCGCTTCAATCCTTATTGTAATGGGGATAGTGTGGCCGGCGGGCCGCCTTGGGGTAATATCATCGCGGTCAATTGGTTCAATTGGGCCGGAAAATGCTCTAGGGTAGGGCAATGGAGCAAAGGGTGTTCACCAAGGAATCATTTTGCGCCGTCAAACCCTCTCCGTGGGGTCGGTTGCTTCGCGCACTTCCCAATCTTTTTCTGGTGGCCTTGTTGTTCGCATGCGCCGGGCCCGGAACTGAGGGCACCCCGACCGGAAACCCCCGTTATCTCGCAGACGTGCCGGTGCTGGCTTTCCCCACAACCGGAAGGGCGGCGCCGTCCCGGGTCGCCCGTGTCGCGGCTAGGAAATGGGTGGGGAGCGGTGCCCGTGACGTCTGCGGCAATTCCTGGGCGATCGAGATTACGGTCGACGGAAATAAGGTCACCGGTGAATTCTGGCTCAGGACGATCAAATACGACATCATCGGGTTCTTGGATCATTCCGGCAGAATGGATGGAATCCCCGCGCGAAAAAGTAAGTTCTACCGAAACCACATCGGGCCGCGTCAGATGGAGTTCAACGCGACCTTCAGGAAAGGCGTAGCCATAGGTGAACATTACTTCTTTTACGGCAATTGCCTGACCCCAATGCGGCTGTCCCCTCCGCGCAAGTAACGGCGTCGATTCCCCGGCGCGGCTCAGGCGGCGTCGGACGCAGAGCCCAATAATTTGGCGACGGCATCCTCCACCACCGTGCCCTTGAAATAATCCGGGTTCGCCCGGGTGGTGAAGCGCACCGGGTTGGTGAAGACGAAGTCGCGGAAGTCTTCCTCACTCATCAGTCCTTTTTCGGTCTGCTCATGGGCTTCGGCCAACACGTCGCCGAAATCGACCACGTCCCAGTGGCCCAGATCCGAAGAGAACATGGCCTTGAGCTTGGCTCCGAACTTGTTGGCCTTGGCGTTGAAGGCGGTGTAGTTCAGGGCGTCGTCGGCCTCGCATCCGAAGTAAAAATTGTCGACGAAGAGGTCGCGGATGTCCTCGGCGCTTTTGATGTCAAGCGCGCGCCAATCGTCGATGAAATCGGGGTCGATTCCGGGCGCCGTGCGGCCGTCGCGGGTGAAGATCTCCTTGGCGGCAAGGAAACGTTCGGGCGTGAGATAGGCGTTGCCGAAATCGCGGAAGAGCCCCTCGGCCAGCGCGACGTCGAACTTGGCCGGATCGTGGTGGTCGAGCAACGCCTCCACGTTGCGCTTTTCGTAAAAATCGATGAGGTCGTTGTAGAGCGACACCGCCCACCAGACGCCGCCCTCCAGGAAGCCGATGTTGAGCTCGGGGAATTTCTTGGTCACGCCGGAAATGAACAGCGCGCGCACGGCGGCATGGGAGGAGGTGGCGAACAGGCCGATGCGGTTGTAAACGTAATTGGTGGGGGACGCGTGGGTGGCGGTATAATTGATGGAATGGCCGGCGGGCGCGACCTTGAGCTCCACGCATTTGGCCCAGAAGGGGTCGTAGTCATAGGGGCTGTCCAGCGCCAGCGGCGAAAAACTGCGCGTGGCGTCGGCGTATTGGGGCGCGGACTTGGCCACTTCGGGGTCCGGCCGCAGCACTTCGTTGCAGGTCATGGCGGCCTTGAGGCCGAGCTCGTTGACCGCGAATTCGAGCTCCTCGATGGCTTCCTCGGGGGTGTGCATGGGGATCACGGCGGCCGGCGTCATGCGGTCGGAGACGTCGGCGAACATGTCGGCGAACATCATGTTGAGCGCCCGGCACGAGGCCTGGCGCACCTCGTCGTCGGGCATCACCTGGCAGCGGAATCCGACGGTTGCGTAAAGCGTCGCGAAATCGACCCCGGCTTCTTCCAGACGCAGCGCATAGAGCTTGGGCAGCATGGTGGTGACCCGGTCGATGGTCAGGGCGCCGGTATGGCCGTTCCAGAACACCGACTTGGCGCCGCCCGGCCGGGCCTCGGCGAAGGCTTTATCGAAGCGCTCGACGAGTTTCGACCCGCCAACCTGTTTCAGGAAGTCGGGTAGGACGAAACGGGATTCGATGATATGGCCGTCGCCGTCGATCACCGGATGATCGAGGGAATCCCGCAGCGCCGATGAGTCCGTGACCCGTTTGGTGTAACCGTCCATGGTGTCCTCCCCTAGATCCGTTCCGATTCCCGGCCCCCGGGCCTTGCGGCAAGTTTAGTGCATTTGGCGCGGGCGGGCACTGGAAAGTGCCGCCTGGTCGAACCCTCAATCGCCCGTGCCGGCGAAATCGGCCTTGCGCTTTTCGCGGAACGCGGCGGCGCCTTCGCGGTGCTCGGGGTGAGGAAAGCGTTCGGCCTGCATCTTGGCCTCGGCGGCGAGCGCCGCGCTTAAACCCTCGAGATCGCCGAGCATGGCCTTGACGGCGGCGATGGCCGCCTTGGGGCCGCCGGCAAGCTCGCGCGCGCGGCTCCGCGCGGCCTCCAGCGCCGCGTTATCGGGTGTCACCAGGTCGACCAGGCCGAGCCGGTGGGCGTCGGTGCCGTCGATGGCGGCGGCGGTCAGGATCAGCCGCCTGGCAATGGCGGCGCCGACCCGGCGGCCCAGGGTGAACGACAGCCCCCAGTCGGGGCCGAGCGCCAGGGGCAGGAAGGAAAAGGTAAACTTGGCACTTTCCTCGGCGATCACCATGTCGGCGAGGCAGGCGAGAGCGACGCCGGCGCCCGCGGCATGGCCGGCGATGGCGCAGATCACCGGCTTGGGGAAGGCGGCCAACATCTCCGCCGTCTTAGCCACGTCGGCCATGCGCCCGGCGATGGCCTCTCGGTCGGTTTCGCCCATGGTGCGGACGTCGCCACCGGCGCAGAAATTCCCCCCCGCCCCGGTGATCACCAGCACGTCTACAAGCGGGTCGTCGCCGAGCTGAGATAGGGCCGCGCGCAGGTCTGCGCGCGCTTGCGCGGTCAGGGCGTTGCGGGCGTCCGGCTCGTCAAGGGTGATGACGGCGATGCGCCCGTCCTCGATGGCCCAGCGAAGTGCCATTGGGCTCAACCCCCGTTGAGGTCGGAGAAGGTCTTAGCGTCGGCCACCAGGCGTTGGAGAAGCGGTGCCGGCGCCCAATAGAAGGCGTCTTCGCGCGCGTAGTCGCGGATCTTCCCAAGCACCTGATCGAGGCCGATGATGTCGGCCGCGCACATGGGGCCGCCGCGCCAGCGCGGAAAGCCGTAGCCCATGATCTCCACCATATCGACGTCGAGCGGGCGTTGGGCGATGCCTTCCTCGACGATCTTGGCGCCCTCGTTGATCATGGCATACAGGATGCGGTCCTGGATCTCTTGGGCGGTGAAGGGGCGCCGGGCGATGCCCTTCTTCTCGGATTCCTCGATGATGATCGACTCCGCGTCCGCGTTGGGGCTTGGCTTGCCGTCCTCATAGACGTACCAGCCCCGGCCCGTCTTCTGGCCGAGCCAGCCGGCCTCGCAGATGCGGTCGGCGATGGCGACGTAGCGTTCGCGTGGATCGCGGGTCGGCGCCTGGCGTTTGCGCATGGCCCAGGTGATGTCGAGGCCGGACAGGTCCATCACCCTGAACGGTCCCATGGCCATGCCGAAGGCTTCCATGGCGGCGTCCACCTCCCAGGGCAGCGCGCCGTCCTCGATCATGGCGTAGGCCTGCTGGCGGAACTTGGCGCTGATACGGTTGCCGATGAAGCCGTCGCAGATTCCGGCCAGCACCCCCACCTTGCCGAGCCTGCGGCCCACCGCGAAGCCGGTGGCGACGACGTCGGGCGTCGTCGAGGCGGCGCGGATGATCTCCAGCAACCGCATGATATGGGCGGGGGCAAAGAAGTGCAGGCCGATGACGTCGCCGGGCCGGTTTGTGGCCGCCGCGATCTCGTCGACATCCAGGTAAGACGTGTTGGTGGCCAGCACCGCGCCGGGCTTGGCCACGGCGTCGAGCTTGGCGAACACGTCCTTCTTGACCGCCATGTCCTCGAACACCGCCTCGATGATCAGATCGGCGGACCCGAGCGCGCCGTAATCCACCGCGCCGGTGAGCTCGGCCATGAGCCCTGCTTTGGTCTCCTCGGTCATGCGCCCGCGGCTGACGTAGCCGTCGAGGTTCTTTTCCACGTTGCCCAACCCCCGGGTGAGGGCGTCGGTGGAGGCTTCCACCATGGTCACCTGATAGCCCGCGCGCAAACTGGCGACGGCGATGCCGGCGCCCATGGTGCCGCCGCCGACGACGCCGATGCTAGCCACCTCGCGCGGCTTGGCGCCGTCAAGCCCTGTAACCTTGGCGACGGCGCGCTCGGCGAAGAAGGCATGACGGAGCGCCTTGGCCTGGTCCGAGCCGCGCAGCTCGTTGAAGATCTCGCGTTCGCGCTTGGCCCCTTGGTCGAACGGCAGGGTCGCGGCCTCGAGCGCGTCCAGCGCGCGAACAATGCTTTCTTGGCCCCGGGCGCGCCGCGCCAGGCGCGCCCTGGCGGTCTCGAAAAAGTCCTGCGATTCCGGCGCCGGGGGGTCGATGGCGGAAAGACGGGGCGGGGCCGTGCCGATCCGCTGGCGGATGAAATCCATCGCCGCGGCGGCCAGCTCGCCCTCGGCGACGGCGTCGACCAGACCCATCTCGGCGGCTTCGCCCGCGCCCGCCTGGCGCCCGCTGGATATAAGGTCCAGCGCGTTGGCGAAGCCGATCAGGCGCGGCAGGCGCTGGGTCCCGCCGGAGCCGGGAATGATGCCAAGCGTCACTTCCGGCAGGCCGAGCTTGGCGCCGGGATCGACGATGCGGTAATGGCAACCGAGCGCTACCTCCAGCCCGCCGCCCAGCGCCACCCCGTGGATCGCGGCCACCACCGGCTTTTCAGAAGACTCGATCGACGCGATCGCCTCGGGCAGGGAAGGGGGAAGTGCAGGCTTGTCGAATTCGCGCACGTCGGCGCCGGCCATGAAGTACCGACCCGCGCCGATGATGATTGCGGCGGCGACCTCCGGGTTGCCGTTGATCTCGGCCATGGCGTCGATCAGGCCCTGGCGGATCGCCTGGGAGATGGCGTTGACCGGCGGGTTGTCCACCGTGACCATGGCGATGCCGTCCTCCACCGCGACGCTCACCGTGGCACCCTTAGTTTCCGTCATGTATTTGATCCACCTCTGTTGCGGTTGGTCGCCTCGATCCGGCTTGTCTGCCAGGGCCCATCACTATCCACGGGTGGGCGCGGCATGCAAGGGAGATGCTTCACCGGCGGGCCCCATGGGCTATAGTCGGCGGTATCGGCGGCGAGGACGCCACTTGGTTGACGGGGGAAGAGATGAGCCAGGCACGGTTCGAAGACCTCATGGGTGAAATCGCTGCCGCCATCACCGATAAGCCGGTGGAGGAGGCCTTGACCTCCTTCCTCGACGAGGCCTTCGCCGGGGACGGGGAGACCTTCAAGAATATCGAGGCGCTGTGCCATTCGGGCGAGGCCGAGGGCTGGATCTGCGCCCGCGAAATGGGCGGCATCAAGTTCGGCCGCGTCATCAAGCCGGGCGGCCCGGCCGGCCGGTTCAGCGTCGACGTGGTGCGCATGAAGGATGTCAAAGGCCCCCATCACGTCCACCCCAACGGCGAGATCGGCATGATCATGCCGATCGCCGGCGATCCCAAGTTCGACGGCGTTGGGCGGGGCTGGTACGTGGACCCGCCGGGCTCAGACCATTGGCCGACGGTGGTTGGGGGCGATGCCTACGTGCTCTACCTGTTGCCCGACGGCGCCATCGAGTTCACCGGAAAATAGCGCGCCGCCGCGGCCCGCCGGCCTCGTTCAATGGAATTTATTGGGAAACAGCCAGGCGCCGTCCCTGCCAGTGGCGCGACTTGAGCAAGGTCGCCAGGCTAATCGATTTCAGGGTGGCGACGGCGATCTCGTCGACCTCGCTCAGCACCCGGCCGAGTGCTTGGGCGATCTCGGTCTCGCCGGCGGAGCCAGGCATTTTACCGGCGTCGGTGACGATGTCCCCGAACAGGTCGATCACGTCGTAAAGGGACGTCCGCTTGGCGTTGCCGCAGAACCGGTAGCCGCCGCCTACGCCGCGCGCGGCCTCCACCAACCCGGCCCGGCCCAAAACACGCAGCACCTTGGCCAGGTGATTGACGGAGATGCCGTAGGCCTCGGCGATCTCCGCCGCCGACATCTGGCGCCCGGGGTCGCGGGCTAGCTCCAACACCGAAAAGAGCGCGAACAGGGTCGCTTTCTGCAGCTTCATGGGCCCTCGCGCCCTTTCTCCGGTTGCCCTTCCTCCGGTTGAAGGTGGGCCTCCGCATCGGTGAGCGGCATTTCCAGTTGGATGAAGGCGCCGCCCATCATGCCCTGGCTGCGGAAAAAGGCCATGTTGAGGGTATCGTCCCGGGCCAGCATGGTGCGCAAGGTCTTCAGTCCGGCCGCCCGCATGCGCCCCACGATGGCCTCGAAAAGGCGGCTGCCGATGCCGCCGAGCCGCCGGTCGGGCGCGACGCCGATGGCGAAAATCCAGCCGCAGGGGGGGGAGCCGAATTCCCAGGCCCGCTGTTCGCCGACGATGAAGCCGGTGACCCGGCCCGCGTGCTCGGCGACCAGGAACCAGCGGTCGGCCCGCCCGCCGTAGCGGGTGAAGGCGAGTTGCCAATAATCATGTTTGGCGAGGCCGGTGATCCGCGCGTCGATCTCCTCGACCGCGCCCATGTCTTCGGCCCGCGCGTCGCGGATTGCCAGGCCGGCAAGGGTCTGGCTCGGGGGGTGTTGCGGGGTCGGGGTCGGTGGCGGCATCGCTTGGGCTTGGCGTGGAGCGTGGTTTCGGCTGCCGTATTTGGCTGCCGTGGGCAGTTGATCCTTGACAGCATGGCGGTGCTTGGGTTAAATGTAAATAGGTATTACGGTACGTATTTAAGTTTATTCAAAGATTTGACGATAACCTATTGAAGTAAAGCTATTTTCAAGGATGGGTTAAAACGATACCAACCGCGGCGAAGGCTTTGTTTTTTAAACCGGTGTACGCGCGGGGGCCGCTAGAATAGGACAAGCAGACAGAACCAGGGGGTGGAGATCCAATGATTGAATTCAGAACCCATCCGGACCGCTACAAGCACTGGAAGCTGAGTTTCGACGGGCCGGTGGCGACCCTCGCCATGGATGTCAGCGAGGATGGCGGGCTCCAGCCCGGCTACCAATTGAAGCTGAATTCCTACGACCTCGGCGTCGATATCGAGCTTTACGACGCCACCCAGCGGCTCCGTTTCGAGCACCCGGAAGTGGGCGCGGTGGTGCTGACATCGGGCAAGGACAATGTCTTTTGCGCCGGCGCCAATATCAAGATGCTCGGCCTGGCGGCCCACGCGGAGAAGGTGAACTTCTGTAAGTTCACCAACGAAACGCGGAACGGCATCGAGGACGCTTCCAAATTCTCGCGCCAAGCCTATCTCTGCGCCATCAACGGCACCGCCGCCGGCGGCGGCTATGAACTGGCGCTGGCCGCCGATCACATCATGTTAGTGGACGACAACGCCTCGGCCGTGTCCCTGCCCGAGGTGCCGCTGTTGGCGGTGTTGCCCGGCACCGGCGGCCTCACCCGGGTGGTCGACAAGCGCAAGGTGCGGCGCGATCACGCCGATTTCTTCTGTACCCTGACCGAAGGCATTAAAGGCGCGCGCGCCGTCGATTGGAAGCTGGTGGACGAGGTGGTGCCCAAGTCGAAGATGGCCGATGCCGTCGCGAAGCGCGCCCGGGAGTTGGCCGCCAGGACCGACCGCCCGGCCGCGGCCTCGGGCATCGAGCTGACCGAACTCAGCCGCGAGGTGAACGGGGACGGCGTCGAGTACGATCATCTCACCCTGAAGTTCGACCGCGCCAACAACGTCGTGAACATCACCGTCCGGGCGCCTTCGGAGCCGGTGCCCCAAAGCCCGGCCGAGATCCACGCCGCGGGGACCGCCTTCTGGCCGCTCGCCGTGGCCCGCCAACTGGACGATGCCATCCTTCACCTGCGCGCCAACGAGCAAGCGCTCGGCCTGTGGGTGGTGCGCACCGAAGGCGACCCCGACCTGGTCGCCCAGGCCGACCGGGTGCTGGCCGAAAACGCCGGCGACTGGCTGGTGCGGGAAGTGACCCTTTACCTGAAACGGGTCTTCAAGCGCATCGACGTGACCTCGCGCAGCGTCATCGCCATGGTCGAGCCCGGCAGCTGCTTCACCGGCACTCTCGCCGAGCTGCTGTTCACGGCCGACCGCAGCTTCATGCTCGACGGCGTGCTGGAGGGCGACAACCGCCCCGCCACGGTGCGCCTGACGGAAATGAACTTCGGCGCCTATCCCATGTGCAACGATCTCACGCGCCTGGAAACCCGTTTCCTCGACGACGCTAAGAGCGTGGAGGCGGTGCGCGCCAAGATCGGCGCCGATCTCACCGCCGCCGAGGCGGAGGCGCTTGGCCTGGTCACCTTCGCGCCCGACGATATCGATTGGGGCGACGAAGTGCGCATCGCCATAGAAGAGCGCGCTTCCCTGTCCGCCGATGCCCTGACCGGCATGGAGGCGAGCCTGCGGTTCGCCGGGCCGGAAACCTTGGAGACCAAAATCTTTGGACGCCTGACCGCCTGGCAAAACTGGATCTTCCAGCGGCCCAACGCGGTGGGCGAGGAGGGCGCGCTGAAGCTGTTCGGCACGGGCAAGCGCCCCGCCTTCGACGAAAACCGCGTGTAACCGGTTGGCGGCGATCATCGAGGAGATGATCGAGCGGAATCGACAGAGAGGGAGAATGCCAGATGGCGACCATAGATTATGACCAATTAATTCCCAACAACGTGAACCTTTCCGGGGATGCCCGGCTCCAGCGCGCGCTGGAGGCCTGGCAACCGAAGTTCCTCGACTGGTGGAAGGAATTCGGCCCGGTGGACAGCGGCGGCTATGATTGTTACCTGCGCACCGCCACCAGCGTCGAGCCCTCGGGCTGGGCCCATTTCGATTACGTCAAGATGCCCGATTACCGTTGGGGAATTTTCCTCGCGCCCGCCGAGGAGGGGCGCCAGATCAACTTCGGGGCCCATAAGGGCGCGCCCGCCTGGCAGGAGGTGCCCGGCGAATACCGCTCCGAGCTGCGCCGCCTGATCGTCACCCAGGGCGACACCGAGCCCGCCTCGGTCGAGCAGCAGCGCCGCCTCGCCCGGACCGCGCCTTCGCTCTACGACCTGCGCAACCTCTATCAGGTCAATGTGGAGGAAGGCCGCCATCTCTGGGCCATGGTTTATCTGCTTCAGGCCCATTTCGGCCGCGACGGCCGCGAAGAGGCGGAGGCGATGCTGGAGCGTCACTCCGGCGATCCCGACAAGCCCCGTATCTTGCTCGCGTTCAACGAACCCATCGACGACTGGCTGTCCTTCCACTTCTTCACCTATTTCCAGGATCGCGACGGCAAATTCCAGCTGGCGTCGCTCGCCGAATCGGGCTTCGATCCGCTGTCGCGCACCTGCCGCTTCATGCTGACCGAAGAGGCCCATCACCTGTTCGTCGGCGAAAGCGGCATCACCCGTATCATCCAGCGGTCGTGCGAGATCATGAAGGAAAACAACCTTTCCGATCCCGCCGATGTCCGGAGCCACGGCGGTATCGACCTGCCGACCATCCAAAAGTGGCTCAACTTCCACTTCTCGATCTGCCTCGACCTGTTCGGTCAGGAACTCTCCACCAACGCGGCCACCTATTACACCATGGGCATCAAGGGCCGCTTTGGGGAGACCAAGATCGACGACGACCACGTGCTCGAGGACGCGTCCTACAAGGTGCCGGAAATCCACGGCGACAAGATCGTCGACGTGGACGCGCCGGCGCTCAACGCCATCAACCAGCGGCTCAGGGAGGAATATTCCACCGACAGCCAGCGCGGCGTGGACACCTGGAACAAGATCATCAATGAGCACGGCATCGGCTTCGAACTGGTCCTGCCCAACCGGGCCTTTCACCGCGACATCGGCCCCTTCGCCCGAATCAAGGCGAGCCCGGAAGGCAAGATCATCACCGGGGCCGAATGGGACCGGCGGCGCGGCGACTGGCTGCCGAGCCCGGAAGACCGGGCCTTCGTCCTAACCCTCATGCAACCGGTGACCGAGCCCGGCAAGTTCGCCAATTACATCGCCCCGCCGGCGCGCGGCATCAACCGCCAGCCCATCGACTTCGAATACGTGAAGTTCCACTA
>Ga0209980_10002157_pt1 | contig 10746 bp, 11 predicted proteins | sample CR02metaG_FD_183611 | JGI IMG/M metagenome (GOLD analysis project Ga0209980, IMG submission 183611) | Deep subsurface microbial communities from Mariana Trench to uncover new lineages of life (NeLLi) - CR02 metaG (SPAdes) (version 2) | ecosystem: Environmental > Aquatic > Marine > Ocean trench... | reverse complement strand
GAAGCCGGAGAGAGTATCCGCCTGGAGTCGCTCGTGAAAATCCTTCGGGCGCTCGGCCGTGTCGAGGCGCTGGACAGCTTCCTGCCCGAGCCGCTGGTCTCGCCCATCCAGCTGGCCGAGCAACGAGACCGGGGACGTCAAGGAACACGTCAACGAGCACGAGGGCGCCGTGGCTGACGTGCGGTCCGATTCACCCCTCGCGGTGGTCCACCTATGGGGCCGACGCGTCGCCGCGGTGGTGGAGGACGCGGCCGGCGGCGTCACTTTCGAGTTCGACGAGGACTTCCGCCGCAGCGGTCTCGAGGTCTCGCCACTCATGCTTCCGCTCTCTCGTGACGGGCCCATCAGCTTTCCCGAGCTCCGCCGAAAACCCGCCTTCGACGGCCTTCCAGGATTGCTTGCCGACTCACTCCCCGACGATTTCGGTAACCGCGTGATCCGGCGTTACTTCGAGGAGAGGGGGAGTTTGGGCGCCGAGCTGAGCCCGGTCCAGCGCCTCCTCTACCTGGGGTCGCGTGCGATGGGAGCGCTCGAATTCGAGCCGGCGTTCGCGTCTCCCGAGGGCCCCACCCTGGAGGCGCTCGACGTGGCGTCACTGGTGAATCAAGCTCGCAGCCTCATCGAGGGCGACGCAGCCGCGGCCATCCCCGAGATCATGCGCGTCGGCGGGAGCGCGGGCGGCGCGCGCGCCAAAGCCCTCATCCTGTGGAACCCCCAGACGGAGCGGGTGCGCTCCGGTTTCGCCTCTCCGGAGGAGGGTGACGAGCCCTGGCTCATCAAGTTCGACGGTGTGCAGCTCGGCTCGGGCGGTCCGTCGGCGAGCGTCGCGTACGAATGCCTCCCCTACGGGCGAACCGAGTACGTGTATTCCGTGATGGCCCGCGCCGCGGGCATCGAGATGGAGCCGACGCACCTCATGGAGGAGCGGGGCTTCGGCCACTTCATGACGCGCCGCTTCGACAGGCCTCAGGGCGGAAAGCTGCATATGCACAGCCTCGGGGGCATGCAGCACATCGACTTCAACGAGCAGTTCGCCTTCTCCTACGAGGACTATTTCCGTACGATCCGCGCGCTCCAACTGGGGCAACCCGCCGTCGACGAAGCGTACCGTCGCATGGTCTTCTCGTTCGCCACGCTCAACCGTGACGACCACGTCAAGAACTTCTCCTTTCTCATGGACCGTGAGGGCCGCTGGCGCCTGGCGCCCGCCTACGACCTCGCCTACGCCGCCCACAGCCCGTGGACGCGGCAGCACCAGATGTCGGTGAACGGAAAACATATCGGTTTCACAAAAAAGGACCTCTTCGAGGTAGGGGAGCGGTTCGATGTGGCCCGCGGCGGGCGTGAGATCATCGAGCGGGTCTTGGAGTCGCTTGCACTCTGGACGCCGACTGCGCTGGACGCGGGTCTCGGGCGTGAATGGACACGGACGCTGCCGGGGGAATTCGTCCGATTCGGCTAGGCGGCGGGAGCCCGCCCTTCAGAGGCGTGGAGGGGCTGCCGCGTGCCTCCGGGTTCAAAGGGGCGGACCCGCCGGCCGTGCACCAGCTCCGCGACTCGCGTAAACTGTCTGCGGCATTGCGGTGACCAAAACACCGATCTGCCATCGCGGCAGTGTGCTGACGTTTCATACTCGGGAGATTCCATGGAATTGAGAGATACCGTTGCGCTGGTGACCGGTGGCAGCGAGGGGATCGGTCGCGCAATCGCTGAGGCGCTGACCGGCGAGGGATCCAAAGTCACCATTATGGGCCGACGCGAAGACGCTCTTCGAAAGACCGCCGAGGAGTTGGGACTGGATTGGATTGTGGGCGACGTGGGGAATGAAGCGGATGCGGCTCGCACCGTGAGCTCCGTGATCGAAAAGCACGGGCGCCTCGACATTCTGGTGAACAACGCCGGATACGGGCTCTTCAAACCCCTCGTGGAAACGACGCTCGAGGAATTGGAGGGCGTGTACCGCACGAACGTGTTCGGTCCCTTCCTCATGTCGCGGGAAGCGGCGCGCCAGTTCATCAAACAGGGCAGCGGCGAACTGATCAATATTTCCTCCACCTCCGGCCTCAAGGGCAGTGCCGGGCGTACCGCTTACGGCTCCTCGAAGTTCGCGTTGCGCGGGATGACGGAGTGTTGGCGCGATGAGCTTCGACGCCACGACGTGCGCGTCATGTTGGTGAACCCGAGCGAGGTGATGACCCGCTTCGCTGAGAAGGCGGGCGTGGAGCGGGAGGCTTCCGACAAGAAGCTGCGCCCCGAAGAAATCGCCGCCGCGATCCTTGGAGCGCTCAAGGTGGATGGCCGGGGCTTCATTCCCGAGTTCTCAGTGTTTGCGACGAATCCTTTTTGAAGAACCGATGGGATCATCGAAAGAGAATGGGATGACCAAAGACCGGCACTTCACAGCTCTCGAGAACATGTATCTGGCAGCGCCGATAAGTGAGCTCTACCACCCGAGCATCGAGATTTCCGATTCCGAGGCGACGATCGAGATCGAGGTGTCGGAGCAGTTTTTCCATTCCGCCGGAGCGCTCCATGGCTCCGTGTATTTCAAAATGCTCGATGACGCGGCATTCTTCGCGGCCAATTCGCTCGAAAGAGACGTTTTCGTCCTGACGACCTCGTTTACGACGTACCTCACCAGGCCGGTCTCGTCGGGCACACTTCGTTCGGAGGGGCGTGTGGTCAACCGCAACAAATCTCAGTTCATCGCGGAGGCCGTCCTCCACGATTCGGAGGGAAACCAGATCGGGCGCGGAAGCGGGGTCTTCATGCGAAGCAAACATCCGCTGAGCGAGGCCCGGGGGTACGCGACCTGATAGGATACGGTACCTGGCCAACGATCAACTCTTTTCTCCACCGTACACAGGAGCGGTCATGCAGGGTCTCATGATGGACCGGCAGTTGCTCATCTCTTCCCTGGTCGAGCACGGGGGCACGGTATTTCACGATCGGGAGATCGTGTCGCGGACCGTAGAGGGTCCCATTCACCGGTGCACCTACGCGGATCTTCGGTACCGGAGCAAACAGTTGGCCGGCGCCCTCACCACACTCGGGGTGAAGGCGGGAGATCGGATTGCGACGCTGGCATGGAATGGATACCGGCACGTGGAGCTCTACTTCGGCGTTTCCGGGATGGAAGCCATCTGCCACACCCTCAACCCGCGACTCCACCCCTCACAGCTGATCTATATCCTCAATCACGCGGAGGATCGGTTTCTGTTCATCGACCTCACCTTCGTTCCGCTCGTCGAGGCGATTGCAGAGCACCTGAAGACCGTAAAGGGCATCGTGGTCATGACCGACGCCGATCACATGCCGGAGTCGGGGTTGTCGAACCTGCTGTGTTATGAGGACCTCCTGAACGCCCAAGATGACAGCTTCGTGTGGCCGGATTTCGATGAAAACACCGCTTCCTCGCTCTGTTACACATCCGGAACTACGGGACATCCCAAGGGCGTGTTGTACAGTCATAGGTCCAGCGTGCTCCACGCGTTCTGTGTCTCGCTCCCCGCCGTTCTGGAGCTTTCGGAATCCGAGTCGTTCTTGCCGGTCGTGCCCCTGTTTCACGCCAATGCGTGGGGAACCGCCTATGCTGCGCCCATGACCGGCGTCAAACTCGTCATGCCGGGCCCGGCGTTGGACGGCGCCAGCCTCACCGAGTTGATGCGTGAAGAAGGCGTCACCAGTACGGCCGGCGTACCTACGGTTTGGGCGGGACTGCTGGATTATTGGCGCGAGCACGACACCAGCGTTCCTACGCTCAGGATCATGATCATCGGCGGGGCTGCGGTGCCGAGCTCGATGGTAGAGGCGTTCGACAAGGAGTTTGGTGTCGAGGTGCGGCAGGGTTGGGGCATGACGGAAATGAGCCCCATCGGGTCGGTCAACGTGCTCAAGCCGGAGAAGCGGAAAGCGCCTGCCGAGGAGCGCTACGACATTCAGATTCGGCAGGGGCGGGCCGTCTACGGCGTGGAGATGAAGATCGTGGATGAGGAAGGCAATACGCTGCCCTGTGACGGGAAGGCCTTCGGCGAGCTCAAGGTGCGTGGCCCATGGGTGCTCAGTCGCTACTACCGAGAGGAAGGCGAAGCCCTCGACAGTGACGGGTGGTTCGCGACGGGGGATGTTGCGACCATCGATTGCGACGGATACATGCACATCACGGATCGGAAGAAGGACTTGATCAAGTCGGGAGGAGAGTGGATCAGTTCCATCGAACTCGAGAATCTTGCGATGGGTCATCCCGATGTCATGCAGGCGGCGGTGATCGGAATTCCCGACGAAAAATGGACGGAGAGGCCGCTCCTCATCGTGCAGCCGAAGGCCGGAGCGAACCCCTCCAAAGAAGACTTGCTCGCCTTCTTCAAGGGCAAGGTGGAGGACTGGTCGATACCGGATGACGTCGTGATGGTCGAGGAGCTGCCCATCGGTGGTACGGGCAAGGTGCAGAAGACGGAACTGCGCAAGACCTACGGTTGAGCGGCAGGCTCGATCTGAACTCTGATTCGACTGAGGCGCCCTAGACCCCACGCAGATCCACGAGGTCCAGCGCTTTGGTGAACATCTGGATCTCACCATCGGGACCGCGCGGCCACTCCTTCCGAGGTCGGTCGTAGTAGAGCTCGACGCCGTTTCCATCCGGATCCCGAAGATAGAGTGCCTCGCTCACACCGTGGTCCGCCGCACCCTCCAATGGAATCGAGAACTCATCGAGTCTCCGAAGCGCCTTCGCCAGGGCGCTCCGATTGGGATAACGAAAAGCGACGTGGTAGAGCCCGGTGGTGCCCGCGGCTGGCGGGTCCCCCCCCTCCGACTCCCAGGTATTCAGGCCGATGTGGTGATGGTACCCCCCGGCGCTGAGGAACGCGGCTTGGGAGCCCATTTTATTCGTCACCTCGAACCCAAGCACCTCGGAGTAGAAACGGACCGATCGGTCCAACTCCGCCACCTTGAGGTGAACATGACCTACCACAGTTTCTGGGTCTATCGGCGCCGATGGCCCGGACTCGGCCGTGTCACTCAAGCTTGCCCCCTCGGACTGGCTAGCGGCGAATCCCGTACTCCAGCGTGAAGTACCGCGGATTCAGATCTGCCAAAGGCTCCCGGAGTTTCTGCAGCTCCTCCTCGGGACCGTGGATTTCGAGGCGGGCCAACTCCGAGATCTCGAGCGCCTCCCCGATCAACGCCCCGACGCTTTCGACATGGGCCAAGAGCGCGTCCGCGTCGTCATACGCCTCCCGGCAATGCACTTCGTCACCATCCAACGCGAAGCCGTAGTAAAGGCATCCGGCCTCGGCGCTCGTCTTCTCGACGAACCGCTCGCACAGCGCTCGAAACGCAGGAAGCTGGCCGTCGTGAACCTTGAAGTACGGAGCGATGCTACAAACCTTGTCCTCGGTCGCCATGTCCCCTCCTCGAGTCGATCAATGATCGCGGCGCTCAACGCCTAGCGAGGCGCTGGCTTTGATCCAGGAATAGATCGACCCTCCAGGAGCTCCGCCAGCTCCCCCAATTCGGCGGTCCACCCGCGCTGGTTTTCCTGATAGGCCGCGTCCGTGCGAAAGCCCGACTCGCGTAGCTCGAGCAGGGTGCCCCCTTCCTCTCGCTCGCTCAGCGTCCACTCGACCAGGGTCGAGTTCTCGGGGTCGAATTCGTGACCAGGGTTATGACTCCAACTCCAGGAAATCCGGTGGGGTGGCTCAACCGCCTCGACGCGAAGGGGATAGCGGCCGTGTTCGTCCCACTCCAGCCAGCCGAGGCTACCGGGCGTTGGATCGAACTCGGCGCGGTCCGAAAACCACTTCGCGATCTCACTCGGGTCCGTAAGCGCCTTCCACACACGCTCGATGTCGGAGCTGAACTCCAACGCTCTCGTGATGACTCCGCTCATGTCGAGTCGTCCTCCTCCAGATGTGTTTGCAAGCGTGACAGACGCCGGTCCCAAGCAGCGGCGTAGGGAGCCAGCCAGTCGGCGACGTCCTCGAGCGGTTGGGCCTTCAAGCGATGGATGCGTTTTCGTCCCTGACGACGGTATTCAAGAAGTCCGGCCCTCTCGAGTACGTCCAGATGCTTGGTGACGGCCTGCCTCGTCATGGACAGCGGCTCGGACAGATCGGTGACCGAAAGCGAGCCCTGGGTCCGCAACCGGTTGAGAATTCGGCGGCGCGTGGGGTCCGAGATGGCGAGGAAGGTGTCCGACATGCTTTATTATGCAACCTTTTGGTTGCATGTCAAGCCGGCCACCCACCGAATCCAGCCTTCTATGGTGGTCCCTCGACCCTTCTCGGGAGGCCCAACTAGGTTACCCTTCTTGCCGGTCCTTGGGCCTGGCTCAGCCCAAATCGAGGTGGCGTTCGGCGAGCTTTCCCCTGAAGAAATCGATAGTCGAGGGTACCCAACCAGCAATGCAGGACATGACCAAAGGCCCGATTTCGGGCCACATCATGAGAATGGCCATACCGATCGCTATCGGCATGGTCTTTCAGACTCTCTACTACCTGGTCGACCTCTACTTCGTGGCCCAGCTCGGCGACGCCGCCCTCGCCGGTCTGGGATCCGCCGGCAATATCCAGTTCCTCGTGATGGCGATCACCCAGATCTTGGGTGTTGGGACGATGGCGCTCATCGCTCAGGCGAGCGGGCGGAAGGACCGGGCCGACGCAAACCTGATCTTCAACCAGAGTCTGGTGCTCGCCGTGGTATGCGCGGCCGTCACCTTGGTCGGTGGATACGGCCTGGCCAGATGGTACATGGGCACGCTCGGTGCGGACGCCGAGACGGTGACCGCGGGAATCACGTACCTCTACTGGGTCCTCCCGGGCCTCGCCCTCCAGTTCGCCCTGATCTCGATGGGCTCCGCGCTCCGAGGGACCGGAATCGTGAAACCGACGATCATCGTCCAGGTGCTGACGGTGGTGCTGAACGCGATTCTCTCTCCGATCATGATCGCGGGCTGGGGCACGGGTCGGCCGCTCGGGGTCGCCGGTGCGGGCATTTCGACATCGATCTCGATCGCGGTCGCCGTGATCATGATGACGGTCTACTTCAAGCGTCTCGAGCGATACGTGGTTTTCGATGGAAGCATGGTCCGCCCGCGCATGTCCGCCTGGAAGCGAATCCTGGCCATAGGGCTGCCGCCGGGGGGCGAGTTCGCGCTCATGTTCGTGTACGTGGCCATCGTCTACTGGACTATCCGGGGCTTTGGACCCGAGGCCCAGGCGGGTTTCGGAGTCGGCTCGCGTGTCATGCAGGCGGTCTTCCTTCCGGCGATGGCGATTGCGTTCGCGACCGCCCCGGTGGCCGGCCAAAACATGGGCGCCGGCAAGCCCGACCGGGTCCGGGAGACCTTCCGTACGTCCATGATCACGCTCAGCACGATCATGCTCGCGCTTACCCTGCTGTGCCAGCTGCGCCCGAGCATACTCATCGCCTTCTTCACGGGCGACCAGGCAGTGATCGACGCGGGTGCCCAGTTCCTGCAGATCATCTCGTGGAACTTCGTGGCGATGGGAATCGTCTTCACCTGCTCTGGCATGTTTCAGGCGATCGGAGACACGGTCCCCGCCCTCCTCGCGGGCGCCACGCGACTGGTGACTTTCGCCATCCCCGCGATCTGGCTCTCCAGCCAGAGCTGGTTCGAGCTCCGCCACCTCTGGTACGCTTCGGTCGCAACCGTGGCCCTCCAAGCAGGTGTCTCTTGGTGGATGCTCACGGTCAAGCTGAGGCAGAAGCTGGGGGACGAAGGGTCCGTTATCACTGCGCCCTCGCCCGGGTAGGCTGTCTCACCGCCCTCGGGTCAGAAGCCTCGCCGGCGAGAGCCCCTGCGGGCGGTTGAAGAAATCCCAGGACAATAGTACAATGCCGCCTAACTATCGTTGGCGATCGACCGTCCCCCCCAAACGGCGGGTCCCCAGTTCGAACCCGATCATGCGCAGTTTGGTAAAGCGGTGTCACGCGTCGGGTTACCGTGGCAGGGCATTTTCGTTTCAGACCCGATCGGCCGGAGGGGCTTCAGAGTTTAGTCGTTGGCCTTCACTGGACGTTGGATCACAGAGTGGGATGCAGCAAATGTCTCAGGACAAGAAGCACGACCCCAGTGAGGCTTTGGAGTTGGCGCATCTGTACGAACGAGCTCCGATCGGGCTGTGTGTCACCGACAGGGATCACCGATACGTACGCATAAACCAGCAACTGTGCGATATCAACGGGCAGCCCATGGAAAAACACATGGGTCGCACGGTACATGAGGTGCTCCCTCATCTCGCTGATCAGATCGTCCCGATGTTTCAGAACGTGATTGATACCGCCGAGCCAGTGCTGGACTATGAAGTTCGTGGTGAAACGCTGAGTTATCCAGGTGAGGAGCGCTTTTTTTTGGGCACCCATTTCCCGCTGATTTCAAAAGCCGGAGAAGTGCAGTACGTGCATACCATGGTGCGTGACATCACGGATCAGAGGCGGGCGGAAATCGCCCTGAGGGAGTCGAACGAGTGGCTCGAGGAGCGTGTGAGCGTACGGACCGAAGAACTCGTGCGCCTCAGTGAGCAACTGGAGGCGGAGGCAGCGAAGCGGGTTCGGGCACAAGAGGAAGCCAGTCGTAATCACGCTCAACTGGCTCACGTGTCACGCGTCAGGTCGATGGGCGAACTCGCCGCTTCGATTTCTCATGAGCTGAATCAGCCCCTGGCGGCGATCCTCACGAACGCACAAGCGGCCTTGCGGCTCATGGGGCGAGAGAAGCCCGACTTGAAGGAAATTCGGGAAATCCTGGAAGACATCGCAGCGGATGATAAACGTGCCGGTCAGGTGATCCGCCAGCTACGTGCTCTGTTGCAGAAGGACCCCGTAGCCCAGGAAACCGTCCGGCTCGATGAGCTCGTGTCCGGGGTGCTGCCACTGGTCCGGAGTGACGCGCTCGGTGCGAACGTCAGGATCAACGTAAAGTCTGCCCCGAATCTACCCCCGGTCGAGGCGGACCCTGTTCAGGTCCAACAGGTCGTCATGAACCTCCTGATGAACGCGATCGATGCGATCCGAAGGCTCGAGTCGAAGGGGGGGGACATCGAAGTGGAAATTTCGCACGCCGGGAAGGATGGCGTGCTGGTCACCGTCGGCGACAACGGCCCGGGTATCCCAGCAAAGGAAATCAGCGAGGTGTTCAAGCCTTTCGTGACGACGAAACGCGGAGGAATGGGGATGGGCCTGACCATCTGCAAGTCGATCTTGGACGCTCATGGTGGCACCATTTCCGTTGAGAGCAGCGTTCCGCGAGGCTGCCGTTTCTCGTTTGTCCTCCCTCTGAAACAGCCGGCCGCGCCATGAACACGGCGCCCCAAGTGTACCTCATCGACGATGATGCGTCCGTGAGGAAGAGTGTGACGCGGCTCCTGCGGATCGCGGCGTACCAAGTCGAAGCGTATTCCTCGGCCGATGAGTTTCTCGAGACGTGCCGCATGGCTGAGCACGGTTGCATCGTTCTCGACTTGCGGATGCCCGGACTCTCCGGGGAAGGTCTTCAGGATAGGCTTCGGACCATGAAGGAGGCCTTGCCTGTAATCATCATCACCGGCCACGGCGATGTGCAGATCAGGGACAGTATGATAAAAAAGGGAGCCGTCGCCTTCCTGACCAAGCCATTCGACGATCAGGAGCTTCTCGACGCGATCGAGGCGGCCTTCGTGAGAAATCGTCGGGAGGTGCGGGAGCGAAGCGAACGAAACGGGTCCTGACGCAACTCCATCGCTGATCCCGTGTCGGCGAAGCCGAATTTTTTTTACTCCCTCGGGGGAGCTGGCGCTTTTTCCCTCGGGGCGCGTACGCTTAGCCTCATCGATTGGATCACGTCCTTTCCCAGCCCATACCTGGAAGGAGTTCGGGCCATGCATGCCACGAGGTCGGTAAACGCCCGCTCCGCTCTCCACAGGGCGACGCGGTGTGCCCTGACGGTTGGCGCTTTGGCGGGAGGCGGCGTGGCCTGTACGGACATGCCCGCTGGGGAGGCACCCTCCGCGGATGAGCCATGGTTCGGTGTGATGCTCCCGCCGGGATTCGCGCCTCACGCCCTCCAGGTCATCAACGACCGCGCTGCCGCCCCAGCCGTGGTACCGCAGGGTGAGGGCCAATACCAGGAGCTGGCCGGAGCTTCGATTCAGGTGGATCTCGAGACCATCGTGGGATTCTCCAGAGAGAGCGAAGGGACCGCGGAGGTCGGGGAGGGGCAGATCTGGGGTCGCATCACGGGTTTTCCCTCGGGGTCGAAGACCGTCGAATGGGCCGTGGATGAGTTCCGAGCCGCGGGCATCTCCGATGTGGAGCTTCAGTCATTCGACCAGGACCCCGACGGGTCGATCTGGCTGCCACTGTCCTGGGAGGTGCGACTCCTCGGTGACCCCGCGTTCGGGGTGGGGAGCGGGGACGTGGTCCTCGCAAGCGCGATGCCCCTTTCAGCGGGCACCCTCACGGGAGGCGAAAGCACGGGCCGCGGAAGCACGGGAGGGGAGCCCGCGAAGGGAAGCCTCACGGCACCGCTCGTTTACGTCGGTACGGCGAGCCCCGCGGAGCTCGCCCATATCGACGTGCGTGGAAAAGTCGCCGTTCAGAAAGTGATCCCCCAGGGCCATACCGTCTTCGTGCGGAGCCCGGTCGGGCCGAGATCCCAGGATCTGCTGGATCGTGGGGCGGTGGCGGTCCTCACGATCATCGACCTACCGGGCAACATGCGCGCGCGGGACATCGGTTGCGGCGGAG